>Ga0163144_10012646_pt1 | contig 17707 bp, 16 predicted proteins | sample OliLak19BULKMAT1_FD_123175 | JGI IMG/M metagenome (GOLD analysis project Ga0163144, IMG submission 123175) | Freshwater microbial mat bacterial communities from Lake Vanda, McMurdo Dry Valleys, Antarctica - Oligotrophic Lake LV.19.BULKMAT1 | ecosystem: Environmental > Aquatic > Freshwater >...
ACGGGACGGGAGAGGCCGGCACGGACCCCCAGAGCACGGACTCCCAGAGCACGGACTCCCAGAGCACGGAGGCCGCGGAGCGCGTCGGGACCGCGGGCTGCCTTCCCCGTTGGATTTGCGCCGCCCGCCCCGCGTCCGCGGCGGGGGTGCCCGCATGCCTTCGCGCGACCGCCTACGGGCCCCGCGATCGCCGAAACCCGGCAGCCGTCCCGTTCAGCGCTTGCGCGCGCGGGGGGCGGGCTCGATCTCGATGCGGCGGGCGAGGCACTCCTCGAGCACATCGACCTTGTTGCGCGCGCCCCAGACGTCGAGCTCGACGGCGTCCTTGCCGACGACCTGCAGCAGCACGGCCTGTCGCCGGACCGTCACCTTGATCGCGTCCACCGTCGCCGCGTGGCCGCGGTCGAGGCCGTCGGCGACCCGCAGGATCCCGATCAGGGTGAGGAGCCGCTCGCGTTCGCCCGCCGGGACGCCCTTCCACTCCTCGTGGTCGGCCTTCGGCGCGCCCCGGCGGTGGTAGCGGCAGAGGAGGGCGATCTCGTCGATTTCCTCCGGGTCGAAGCCCTGGAGCTCGGCGTTCTTCACGAGGTAGTAGGAGTGTTTGTGGTGCCGGCGCTGCTCAACGTGGTGGCCCACGTCGTGGAGCAGGGCGGCGAAGTGCAGCAGCTCCCGGTCCTGCGCCGCGAGGCGGTGCAGGCCTCGCGTCCCGTCGAACAGCGCCAGCGCCAGGCGCGAGACCTGCTCGCCGTGGCCGATCGTGTCGCCGTAGCGCGCCACGGCGTCGCGGACGCTGCGCTCCCGCACGTCTTGGGTGGAGCGGCGCGCCTGCGTGGCAGGGTGCGTGGCGAGGTAGTCGAGGAGCATCCCCTCGCGGACCGCCGCACGGCAGGTCCGGATCTCGTCCACGCCGAGGCCCGCGAGGACCTCGTCGACGACGAGCGCGCCGAGGCCCAGCGTGTCGGCGCGGGCCGGGTCGAGCCCGGGGAGCTCGAGCCGCTCAGCCATGGGCATGCCGAGCATCCGCTCGGAGAGCTCGTGGATCGCGGCGGCGGGGATCCGCTGCACGCCCGGCGTGTCGGGCTCGACGAGGAAGCCCTCCTCGGCGAGCAGGAGCCGCACGACCGCGTTCACGGTGCCTGCCGTGCCGACGACGCGACCCACGCGGGCGCCGCGGGAGCGGCGAAGCGCGTCGCCGAGCAGCCCGCGCACGTGGTCGCGCAGCGTCCGGCGCTTGCGCTTGCCGAACGCGCGGTCGCCCTGGAACCGGACGTTGAGGCGCAGGACCCCCAAGGGGAGGCTCTCGGCCCACCGCATCGAGGTCGAGTCGCCCAGGATCAGCTCGGTGCTGCCCCCGCCGACGTCGACGACCAGCGACGGGGGCCCGCGCAGCTCCATGGCGTCGCGCACCGCGAGGTAGATGAGCCGGGCCTCCTCCTGCCCCGACAGCAGCGACGCCGAGAGGCCCGTCTGCTTGCGGACCAGCGCGAGGAACGCCCGGCCGTTGCCCGCCTCGCGGACCGCGCTCGTCGCCGACGCGAGCACCGATTCGACCTCGAGGCGCCGGGCGAGCTCGAGGAAGCGCGAGATCGACGACAGCGCCCGGGCTTGGACCGATGCCGAGAGGTGCCCGTCGGCGAAGGCGCTGTCGCCGAGACGCGCCATGTCCTTCTCGCGGGCCACGATCCGCAGGTCGCGGCCGGGCACCGCGTCGACGACGATCATGTGGATCGAGTTCGACCCGATGTCGATCGCGGCAAGTCGCACGGCGGGATCCTACCGGCCCGCGCGCCCGGCGCCGAAGGCGGTCAGGCCCGCGGCCGTTGCCGGGCGGGGCGCGGCGTGGTCCGATGGAGGCCATGTGGTCCCTCGCGCCCCCTCGGTCCCGGTCGGCGCGCGCGCGCGCGGCGCTCGGGGCGGTCGTCGTCGCGGCGTCCCTCGGCGGGCCGTGGAGCGGCGCGCCCGCCGCGCGCGGTGAGGACCCGGGCTCCGCGACCGGTTGTGTCGTCCCGGTCTTCGTCGACGACGACGCGACGCTCGTCAAGGCCTACGACGGCCTGCGCCTCGGCCTCGAGGAGGCGAACCTCCCGCGCGCCTGCCGCAAGCGCCCCGCGACCGACGACGCGAAGGGCTGGGCGACGGCCGCGGCGGAGGTCGCGGCGGTGAAGGCCCCGTTCGTCGTCGCGCTGGGGCGCGCGGCCTCGGCCGCGGTGGCGGCGACGGCGTTCCCCGGGCCCACGGGGCGTCTCCCGTGCGTCTACGTCGACGTCGCGGTCTCGCTCGGGTTCGCGGCGTTCCCCGATCTCCCCCGGCGGCCCGCGCCGTTCGCGACGGTGCGGGCGGAGATCCCGCTCGAGCGGGTCGGGCGCGTGGTCACCGACCTGCTGCCGGGGCGGCCCGCGCTGACGGTGCTGCTCCCCTGGTCGCGGGTCCCTCCCGACGTCGCGGCGGTGCTCGCGCGCGCCGAGGCCACGACCGGAGTGCGCTGGTCCACCGACGCCTCGGTCCCGCCCGACGTGATCCTCGACCTCCCGCTCGACGCGGGGGAGGTCCGCGAGCCGTTCGCCGCGCTCCTCGCGCGGGCGCGGAGCCTCCGCGTGCCCCTCGTCTCGCTCGACCGCGGCCGGTTCGGCGAGGGCGCCGCCGTCGTCGTCGTGCCCGACGCGGCGCTCGTGGGGCGCGTCGTGGCCGAGGCGGCCCGTCGGGTCGCCTCCGCCGGCCCCGACGACGACCCGCTGCGGCTCGTCGTCCGGACCACCGAGGTCTGGGTCGACCTCGAGGCCGCGGCGGCGGAGGGCCTGGACCCGCCGCTCCCGTTCCTCGCCCGCGCCGACCGCCTGCGGCGGGCGCGCCCCTCGCCCGCCCCGACGGGGGGCGAACGGTGAGCGCGCCCGCGGGCCGCGTCGCGTGGTGGGCGTCCCTCGTCCCCCGCACGCTGCTGCTGGTCGCGGGCGTGGTGCTGGCGCTGGGCGCGGTCGTCGTGCTGCGGTTGACCGCCCAGGACCGCGCCGCCGCGCTCGACGACGCGCGGCGGGCCGAGGTCGCGGCCGAGCAGGCGCTGCGCGCGCTCGCGCGCGATCTCGTGCGGAGCGGCGGCGCGTTCACGGTGGACGTGGTCGAGCACGTCGACGGCCGGACGCGGGAGTGGCTCGAGGTGGAGCCGCTCACCCTCTACCGCGACCGCACCCACCCCGACCGCGTCGACGTCGACGCGCTCCGCCAGGCGCTCACGGCGCGCGTCCGTGCGCGCACCCGCGAGACCGGGGAACGCGTGGCGGCGGTGACCGACTTGATGGAGGCGCGCGCGTCGGACCGCATCGAGCGCGTCCTCGACGACCTCCAGCGCGAGGACCAGGCCCGGGCCGAAGCGTCGTCCGCCGACCGCCGGGCCCGGCTCGCGACGCGGCTGGCGCTCCTGCTCGCGGGGCTCGCGGCCCTGCTCGCGTTCGCGTTGTGGTGGCTCGTCCTACGGCCGGTGGCGCGGCTGCGCGCCGACGTCGCGCGCATGGCGGCGGGCGACCTGACGACGCCGGTGGGCGCGACGGCCGCCCGCCGCGACGAGGTGGGGGCCCTCGCCCGCGACGTCGACGGGATGCGCGACGAGTTGCGGCGTTCGACCGCCGGCCTCGAGGCCGAGGTGGCCCGCAAGACGTCCGACCTCGCGCGGACGCTGTCGGAGCGGACCGCCGCCCTCACGGAACTGCGCGCGACGCAGGACCGACTCGTGCAGGCCGCGAAGATGGCGTCGCTCGGCACGCTGGCGGGCGGCCTCGCCCACGAGTTCAACAACCTCCTCGGCGGGATCGTCGGCTGCGTGCAGAGCGCGCGGGCCGACAATCGCGACCCGTCCGTGGCGGAGGACCTCGCCGTCGTCGAACGCACCGCGTCGCGCGGCCTCGGCCTCGTGCGGAGCATGCTCGACGTGGCGCGGCCCGGGGCGCGGGCGCTCGCCCCGGTCGACCTCCGGGGGCTCGTCGACGACGTGCTCCGGACGGCCGGCCCCGCGGCGCACCGCGAGCGCGTCGACGTGCGCCGCGAGCTCGACGCGGTCCCGCCGGTGCTCGGGGACGCCGCCCAGCTCCACCAGGTGGCGCTCAATCTCGTGACGAACGCGCTGCAGGCCGTCGACGAGGGGGAACACGTCGTCGTGGCGCTGCGCCGCGAGGGCGACCACGTCGTGTTCGAGGTGCGCGACGAAGGGCCCGGGGTGGACCCGGCGATCCGCGACCGCATCTTCGAGCCGTTCTTCACCGCCCGCGAGGGCGGCACCGGGCTCGGGCTCTTCGTCTCGTACGGCATCGTGACCCGTCATGGGGGGACGCTCGAGGTGGGGGACGCGCCGGAGGGCGGCGCCCGCTTCACCGTGCGGCTGCCGTGCGCCACCGTCGCGGCGCCGCGCCCGACCTAGTAGGCTGGCGCCGTGTCGTCCCCGAACCCGGTTCCGGTCGAGCGTCGCATCCTCGTGATCGAGGACGAGGAGTCCATGCGGCACGCGCTGACGAAGGCGCTCACCCGCGGCGGGTGGCGGGTCGAGGCCGCGCCCACCGGGCGCGAGGGCGTCGAGCGCCTGCGGACGACCCGCTACGACGTCGTGCTCACCGACGTGCGGCTCCCCGACCTCTCGGGCCTCGACGTCGTGGCGCTCGTGACCGAGACGTCGCCCGGCACGCCGGTCGTGGTCATGACCGCGTTCGGGACCGTCGAGACGGCGCTGGTCGCCATGAAGCGCGGCGCCCGCGACTTCGTCACGAAACCGTTCGAGACGGCGGCGCTGCTGGCGATCCTCGACCAGGCCGTGGGGCAGCCCGCGCCCCCCGACGACGCCCGGCTGCGCATGGAGGTCGAGCGCCGCTTCGCGCCGCAGGACTACGCGCGCGTCGCGAGCGAGCTCCGTCGCGCGCCGACGGACCCGCCGACCGACGCGCCCGCCGCGCCGCCGCCGCCGACGTCGGCCGGCGACGCGGGGCTGCCGAAGGCGGGCGACGACCCGCTCGAGCTGCGGGACGCGCAGCGCCGGTTCGAGATCCGCTACGTCGAGGACCTGCTCGCGCGCACGGGCGGCAACGTCGCCGCGGCCGCGCGCCTCGCGAGAATCTCGCGCCCCAACTTCCACAAGAAGCTGAAGGTGCTCGGCGTCGATCCCGCGAAGTTCAAGCGCGCGCACCGCCGGGGCAAGAGCGCCGGGATGTGACCTCGCGGTCACCCACCGGGAACGCGCCGCGACGGAGCGTGTCGTCCGGGGGACGCTCGCGGGTGACGACCGCACGACGTGCGTCCCCCGGCGCGCCGGACGCGCCCGGGACTTCTTCCCGGCCCCGCGCACTGGGCGTGAAATGGGGCGGTCCCCGGAGGCCGTCATGAACAAGACCCTCGTCGTCGGCACGACGCTCCTCGTCGCGGCCGCGGTGTACGTGCTGCAGCCCCTGCTCTTCCCGGCGCGGGGCGGGGCGCTGACGCTCTACTGCTCGGTCGACCAGGACCAGTCGCAGCCGGTGGTCGCGGCGTACCGCGCGGCGAGCGGGAAGGCCGTGGACCTCGTGGGCGAGACCGAGGCGAACCGCAGCGTGGGCATCACGAAACGCCTCGAGGCCGAGCGCGAACACCCGGTCGCCGACGTCCTGTGGGCGAACGAGATCATGAACACCGTCGCGCTCGCCGACCTCGGCGTCTTCGCGCCGATGCCGAAGGACCTCGTCGAGGCGTTCCCCGAGCGCTGGCGCGACCCGAAGGGCCGCTTCGTCAGCTTCGCGGGCCGCGCGCGCATCCTGCTCGTGAACACGAAGCTCCTGCCCGACCCGACGACGTGGCCGACGTCGGTCGCCGACCTGCTCGACCCGCGCTTCGGCGCCGAGGGGAAGCGCGCCGCCGTCGCGCGACCGCTCAACGGCACGACCTACGCCCACGCCGTCGCGTTGCTCACGCGCGACGCGGCGCAGGGCCAGGCGTTCTGGACCGCCGTCGCCGCGCGGGCGGCGAGCGGCGACGTCCAGGTCGTCCCGGGCAACGGCGCGGTGATGCGCCTGGTGTCGGACGCGTCGAACGGCGTCGCGTGGGGCGTCACGGACACCGACGACGCGCGGGTGCCGCTCGAGCGCGGCGACCCCGTCGCCGTCGTCTACCCCGACCAGGGCGACGGCCAGCCGGGCACCCTCGTCCTCCCGAACACCGTGGCGATCGTGAAGGGCGGCGACCTCCCGGCCGACGCCGAGGCGTTCCTCCGGTGGCTCCTGTCGAAGGAGAACGAGGGGCGGCTGGCCGCGGGGCCCATCGCCAACATCCCCCTGCGCGACGACGTGACCGCCCCTGCCCACGTGAAGCGCCCGGGGAAGGACTTCCGCGCCATGGACGTGGACTGGGCGGCCGTCGGGCGCAACCGGGACCGGTGGGGGGGCTTCCTGGCGGGGCTGTTCCAGGCGAAGTAGCGGCGCCGATTGGTCGGCGCCGGCGGCCCGCGAGCGACGGGCGCTTGACCTTCGCCCAGGGTCGGGCACCGTGGGTGGGTCGGTCGCCGCGCGCCCATCGTCCAGAGGCCTAGGACGCCAGCCTTTCAAGTTGGTAACACGGGTTCGAATCCCGTTGGGCGTACTCCCCGCCGCCGCGACCCGCCCGGCGGTCCCGTCCCGCGGGGCCTGGGGGGGGGGGGACGCGAGGCCCGGCCGGTGCCCGTCGCGCTGCGGCGGACGGGTCTCGGTCCGCGGCGCCCGTTGGTCCGCGGCAGACGGGCCTCGCTCCGCGGCGCCCGTTGGTCCGCGGCAGACGCGCCGCGGTCAGCGGCGGACGGGCACGCCCTCGAGCACGCCCCAGAACACGTCGTAGTTCGGCTCCTCGCCCGGCAGCGCGACGCCGCGTCGCTTGCTCGCGAAGCAGATCCGGGTCGGGCCTCGCGTCGGCACGAAGGGGCTCGGGTGCTTGTCGCGGTGTTTGCCGCTCGTCAGGTCGCCGACGGGCGCGCCGTCCGCCGCGCGGCGGAGTACGAGCCGTCGTTTCTCCGTCGTCGACTCCGTGTGGTGGACGACGAGGTCGCGGCCCACGAAGAAGGGGTGTTTGTGGAAGCCGGGCTCGCGCGTGAGCTGTCGCACGTCGCCGCCGTCGGCGTCGCACGTGAACACGTGGCTCGCGCCGGCCTCGGTCACGCCCAGGTAGGCGTGGAAGGCGAGGCGGGTGCCGTCGGGGGACCACGTCGGGTGGCAGTCGTTCCGGTCCCGCGCGGCCGTCAACTGCACGCGGCGGCCGAGCCGGTCGCCGTCGAGCGGCGCCTTGAACAGGTGAAAGTTGCCGGGCGAGCCCTCGTCGGAGAACCAGGCCAGCCAGCGGCCGTCGGGGGCGACGCTCGGGTGCTTGAACGACACCTTGGGGTCGGCAAGGACCACGACGCAGTCGTCGGGGTCGTCCACGGCGACGCGCTGGACCGTCCACGGCGCTTCGTTGCGCGCCTGCGCGCGGAACCAGACGTGACGGCCGTCGGGCGAGAACGCGGGCTGCGTGTGGTTGCCGCGGCCGCAGGTGAGGGGCCGGGCGCCGTGCCCGTCGGCGCCCACGACATGGAGCTGGATCCAGCCGTAGACGCCGCCGTAGTAGACCAGCCGTCGGCCGTCCGGCGCGAAGACGGGGTGTTCGCAGTTTTCGAGGCCGAAGGAGACCTGCGTCTCGTCGGTGATGCGGATGCGGTCGCCCATGGCCCGAGGATACCGCCGCAGGCCGCCCCGACGCCACCGTCGGGAAGGGGCGCCGGGCGCGTACGATGGGGGCCATGGCGAAGCGACCCGGCAAGGCGACCCGCTCTACGGCCCCCAAGGAGCCCGCGCCGTTCGCGCTCCGCGAGGACGCCCTGTTCATCGAGCTCCAGCAGTTGCTGAAGGCCGCGGGCGCGGCCGACACCGGCGGCGGCGCGAAGGTCGCGATCCAGGAGGGCGAGGTGCGCGTGAACGGCGCCATCGAACTCCGGCGCAGCCGCAAACTCGTCGTCGGCGACGTGGTGGCGCACCGCGGGCGGTGGTGGAAGGTCGTGGCGGCGGCCGCGGCGCCGCCGGCCTGACGTCGGTCGCGCCGTCCCGGCGGTCGGGCTGCTGGCCACCGCGAGCCGCTGGCCACCGCGAGCCGCTGGCCACCGCGAGCCGCTGGCCACCGCGAGCCGCGCTCGGGCCTCGCGAACGGGCCCCGGGCTCACGCCCCGGGTTCGGGTCCGGGCTCGCGGCCCCGCGCGCGGGGGTGCGCCGCGTCGTAGACCTTCTTGAGCGCCTCAAGCGTGAGGTGCGTGTAGATCTGCGTCGACGCGAGCGATGCGTGGCCCAGCATCTCCTGCACCTCGCGGAGGTTGGCGCCCGCCTCGAGCAGGTGGGTCGCGAACGAGTGGCGCAGCACGTGGGGGCTCGTCCCCGCGGGCAACCCCGCGGTCCGCGCGTGCAGGTCGAGGACGCGGGCGATGCCGCGGACCGTGAGCCGGCCGCCGGTCTTGTTGAGGAACACCGCCGCGCGGTGGCGGCGCCGCCGCAGGCGCTCCGTGGCGTCGAGGTAGGCCGCGATCGCGGCCAGCGCGGGCCGACCGAGGCCGGCGAGCCGCTCCTTGCGCCCCTTGCCCCGCAGCAGCGCGGTGCCCTCGGCGACGTCGAGGTCGCCGAGGTCGAGCGCCGAGGCCTCCGCCACGCGTGCGCCGGTCGAGTAGAGCACCTCGAGGATCGCGCGGTCGCGCAGGCCCGCCCACGTGTCGTCCTTCGGCGCGAGCAGCAGCGCCTCGACCTGCGCGCGGGTGAGGAACCGCGGGAGCGGCCGGCCCCGCTTCGCCACCTTCAACGCCGCCGCGGGGTCCACGTCGACGCGGCCCTCCGCCGCGAGCCACCGGAAGAACGCGCGGATCGCCGACACCTTGCGGGCCACGGACCGTACGTGCAGCCCCTTGGCCGACAGCGTCGAGAGGTGGCGACGCAGCGCCACCACGTCCACCTCGTGCGCCGGCACGGGCGCCGCGTCCTCCAGGGTGTTCACGAGCTCGACGAGGTCGCCGGTGTAGGCGCGCAAGGTGTGCGGCGAGAGGTGGCGCGCCGTCTGCTGGTGGTGGAGGAAAGCCTCCACGTCGTCGAGGAGCGACGCGGCGCGGCTCACGGGCGGGCCTCCGCGACCGCGCGCGCGAGCGCGGCCCCCTTCGTGAGGGTCTCCACGCGCTCGGCCTCGGGGTCGGAGAGCAGCGTCACGCCGCCCCCGACGCGGTACGACGCGCGCCGGCCGGCCACGATCACCGTGCGGATCGTCACGGCGAGGTCGAGGTCGCCGCCGTCGTCGAGCCAGCCGAGGGCGCCGCAGTAGGGGCCGCGCCCCTCGCGCTCGAGCGCGTCGATCACCTTCATCGCCTCCACCTTGGGAGCGCCGGTCACGCTGCCGGGCGGGAACGCGCCGCGCACGAGGTCGAGGCCCGTCGCGCCGCGCACGAGCCGGCCCTCGACGACACCGACGCCCTGGAACACCGTGGCGTAGCGCTCGATGCGGCGCGGCACCGTGACGCGCACGGTGCCGGGCCGGCACGTGCGGCCGAGGTCGTTGCGGGCGAGGTCCACGATCATGGCGAGCTCCGCCCGGTCCTTCACGCTCGCGGCGAGCGCGGCGCGCAGGCGGCGGTCCGCCGCGGGCGTCGTGCCGCGTGGGCGTGTGCCCTTCATGGGCCGCGTGTGGGCGAGGTCGCCCTCGAGCGCGAGGAAGCGTTCGGGCGACGCCGACACGATCGCGCGCCCGCCGCCGACGTCGAGGTAGGTGAGGAACGGTGCGGGCGACGCGCGCGCGAGGGCCTCGAACAGCCCGAGCGCCGACCCGGCGAGCCGGGCGTCGAAGCGTTGCGAGAGGTTCGCCTGGAACAGGTCGCCGGCGCGGATGCGCGCGACGATCGAGGCGACGCGCGCTCGGTAGCGCGCGGGGGCGACCGCGGCGCGAACGGGCGCGGGCCGCGCCGCGCCGGCCGCCGGACGCCGGTGCGCGGCGCGGGGCCCGGCGGCGGGGCGCACGGCCGTGGCGCGGTCGAGCAGGCGACGCGCGGCGGCGCGGGCCGAGGCTACGTCGGGGCCGGTCCCGGTCACGAATGTCCGGCCGCGGCGGTGGTCCCAGGCGAGGACGGCGTCGTACCGCGCAGAGGACATCGCCGGGAACCCGAGGGGGGGGCGGCGCGGCGGCGGGGTCCGTTCGACGGCGCTGCGCACCTCGTAGCCGAGGGCCGCGACCCAGCCCCCCGCGAACGGCACGCGAGGCCCGACGCGACGGACGCGACGGGGCCACCGGCGGGCCAGGGCGGCGAGGGGGTCCCGCGCGCCCGGTCCCGCTGTGGGCCGATCCAGCGTCTCGACGGGGTCGCAGCCCGCGTACGACCACGTGGCGAGGTCGGCGGGGCCCCCCGCCGCCCAGCGCAGGAACGGCCGCCGGCGGGCGGCCAGGCGGCGGAGCACGTCGAGCGGCGCGGGCAGGCCCGGGGCCGGGACGACGATCGACACGAGGGGGGCGGGGACCGCCATCCCCGCATGCTACGGCCCCGGGGCCCCCGCCCCCGCCGGGCCTCGCGTTGGGCAGGGTTCTTGCTTCCCCTGTTCCGGCGGCCGCCCGAGGGCCGTCCAGACCGCGGAAATCAGAACGTCCCCGGGTTCGTCCCAGGGCGGCTACAATCTTCCCCCGGTCGAGGAGAACGTCATGGCCGTCCTTTCCTGTTCGCCGCTGTCCCTCCGCCGCGTCGCCGCGCTCGCGCTCGGCGCCGCCGTCGTTGCGTTCGCGCCGGTCGCGCGCGCCGACGACATGAAGCCGACGCCGCCGCCGGAGCCCGGCATGGCGGAGCCCGGGATGGACGGGCCGGCCATGGGCGAGGAGCCGGGCATGGGCGAGGAGCCGGGCATGGGCGAGGAGCCGGGCATGGGCGAGGAGCCTGGCATGGGCGAGGAGCCTGGCATGGCCGACCCGGCGCCCGCGCCGGCAGCCGGGCCGGAAGCCCCGAAGCGCGGGGGCCTCGCGAACCCGTTCTTCGACCCGAAGGCCCCGGTGACGCTGAAGGACGCCGAACTCGAGGTGGGCCGACTGAAGGACCTCCTCAAGAAGTCGAAGTCGGACAACCAGGACATCCTCGCGTCGCTCGAGGCGCTGGCGAAGGCCTACGTGAACCTCGTGCCGAACGACGAGGCCGGCAAGGCGACGTTCGAGGCCGACAGCGCCCGCTTCTGGAAACTGGCCGAGAATCACTTCCTCGACGCCTTCGAAGTCAAGCGCGTGACGCCGAACACGAGCGCGAACATCCGCGACGACGTGAACATCAAGGCGGCGCAGATCCTCGGCTGGTGCCGTCCCGAGATCACCGTCAAGATCATCACGATCCTCGAGACGAAGATCTTCAAGGCGAAGGACTACGACCCGCCCACGACGCTCTACGACGAGGCCTTCAAGGCCATCGCCCTGCTCAACACGAAGGACGGCTTCGCCTACTGCCTCGACTGGGTGAAGTACTCGACGAACAAGGGCGACGCCGAGCGCACGAAGGCCGCCTTCGAGGCGCTCGTGCTCTTCACCGAGGTGAAGGGCACCGTGCGCCACGAACTCGTCAAGAAGACCGTGACCTCCTTCATCGGCACGGAGTCGGCGGCCGAGCGCGGCCGTACGAAGGAAGAGCAGACGCAAAAGGTCGTGTGGGACAAGGTGAAGGGCGCCGTCATCAAGGCCCTGCAGGTCTACTGCAAGGAGCCGAAGGCGAAGGACGGCGCGCTCATGGCGAAGGTCCGCGACTTCCAGGACTGGTTCCGCGACCACGACGGTCCGCGGGACCCGGCGTGGGTCGATCCCAAGATCGTGGGCGAGGGCAAGTAGCCTTGGCGCAGTTTGCCCTCGCGTCGTGAGGCCCGATCGGTGACCGCTTCCCGTCCTGGTCCCGCCGCACGGCACGCGCGGCCGAAGGCCGTGCCCGCCGGGTGGGGCACGGCCGTCGCGCTCGGCGCGTCGACGGCCCTGCTCCTCTTCTCGGCGCTCACCGTCGCGTCCACGTGGTGGACGCGGCGGGAGCCGCCGGGGCCGGGCCCGTCGGCGCGCGCGGCGGTCCCCGCCGACGTCGACCTCTGGGTGGGCGAACTCGCGCCCGGCGTGAAGGCCGTCCTCACGGCCGAGTGGAACCACCCCGAGTGGGACCAGCTCCAAGACGAGCGGTGGAACGCGGGGTTCGGGGCCGGGAAGGCGCCGGGCCTCGCGTTCTACGCGCTGGTGGCCTTCAACACGTCGGCAGCGCCGGTTTCGCTGGCCTTCCCCGAGGGCGCATTCCGCATCCTCGCGTTGCCGCCGGCGACGGGGGCGGCGGCCCCAGCCGGCACGACGGCCGCGGTCGCGTCGCTCGACCTCGCGGCCTGGCTGTCGTCGCCCGAGATCGCGTCCTCGGCGGCGGCCACGACGCTGCGGATGCTCGGGGCCGACCGGGGGACCGTCGAGCTCCCCCCCGGTAAAATGCTGCGTCGCCCGTTGGCCTTCCCGCGCCGGATCGACCTGGCCGATGCCGACACGGTAACGCGGTCGGACGGGACGGGGTTCCACCGTCGTCGGATGCGAAGGTCGGAGTGGGCGGGCCTGTTGGTCGCCCCGTCCCTGGAGCAGATCCGTGCGTTGTGACCGGTCGCCCCGATGAACCGCCCCGCGTCGCCCCTCGGTGGATTCCCCGGTGGGTCACCCGAGGGGTCACCCGAGGGGTCACCCGAGGGGTCGCCCGAGGGGTCGCCCGAGGGGGACGCCGAGCCGGTCCTCGAGCCCCTCGGTCCGCCGCTGCGCCGGCCGAACCCCCCGATCCTCGGCCCGGTCCCGACCTCGGGGCGGCCGGACGACGGCGCCGACGCCGGCGGCAAGTACCGCCGCGCTTCGCGACCGGCCCCGCCGCCGGGCGAGTCGCAGGGCGTCGAGGACCCGTACGCGGCGTCGAACGACGTGTCGCTGACGCCCGTCGCGACCGGCAGCAGCCGGGCGATCGCCGAGCCGCTCGCCGCGCTCGCGGCGGCGTTCCAGGCCAACGCCGAGGCCCTGCGTCGGTCCCAAGAGATGCAGGCCGAACTCGGTCGCGCGCTCCAGCGCGGGGACCGCAGCGAGGTGATGGTCCAGACCACCGGCGCGCTCAACGAAACGTTCAAGGGCCTGACGAGCGTCCAGCGCAGCCTCGTGTCGCGGATCGACGCGTCGGAGCGGGCGGCGAAGGAGGGGCGCTGGTTCCTCCCGATCCTCGTCCTTGCGGCCATGGCGGTGCTCGGCGGCGCGCTGTTCCTCGTGGTCCGGCGCATGGGCGAACTCGAGCGCGACGTCGTCGGGACGGGCGACACCGCGACGCAGTTGACGGCCCAGTTCGACAAGGGCGTCGTGGCCGGGCGGCGCGACCTCTCGTCGGCGTTCGACGCGGAGCGGACGACGCTCCTCGGCCGTATCGAGCGGCTCGACGCCGACCTCAAGGCGGCGCTCGCGGCCCGCGACGAGCGCGCCGCGGCGGCGAAGCAGGCCGGGGACGACCTCGCGTCGGCCCAGGGCGAGGTGTTCTCCGGGCGCGGCGAGGCGCTGCGGGCCCGGGCGCTCGAGGCCGAGCTGACGCGGCTGCGGGGCGAGGCGGCGGTCCGCGACCCCGAGGTCGAGCGGCTCCGCCGCGAGCTCGCCGACGAGAAGGCCACGACGGCCGACCTGCGCAAGAAACTCGGCGACGTCGCCACCGGCCGGCTCGCGGCGGCGCCACCGCCCGTCGCGCCCGAGTCGGCGGTGCCCGACCCGGTGGTGTTTGCGGTCGACCGCCGCGACGTGGACCGCGCGCGACGCATGGTGAACGACCTCCTGCAGGGCTCCGCCGCGACGGGGGGCGACTACGTCCAACTCACCAAGATCGGCAGCGCGTCGGCGGAGCGGCTGAACGACGTGATGGCGGCGACGTACGCGTCGAACGGGCGCGTGCTGTCGTTCATCAAGGCGCGGACTGCCCGCGTCGTCGTGGACCGTGCGAGCCGCCGCGTCGAGATGGTGTTCGATGACGGCTCGCTCGAGATGGGGGGGCAGAGCGTGCCGTTCCCCGAGGGCACGTTCCGCAAGGTCGTCGCCGAGGGCGACGCGGTGGCGCGCTGGACCGGCAGCGGGCTGCTGTTCGTCCAGAACCGCTGACCCGCGAGGAGGGTGACGTGGATTGGGTCTCGATCGGCGTCGGCGGCGCGGCGGGCGCGTTCGCGGTCTTCGCGACGCTGCGCTGGTTCGTGCGCCCGGTGGTGCCCGCCGCCGACGCGGCAAAGGAGCGCGACCTCGAGCGGCGCGAGGCCGACGTCGTCGCGGCCAAGGACCGACTGGCGCGTGCGACGGCCGACGCCGAGGCCGCGCGTCGCGAGGCCGACGAGGCCGCCGCCGCCGCGCGGGCCCGCCTCGCCGAGGCGGCCGGGTTCTCGCCCGCCGAGGCGAAGGCGAAGGCGCTCGACGACCTCGACCGCGAACTGGCCGCCGAACACGCCCGGCGCGTGGCGGCCCACGTGGACGCGGTGCGGGTCGACGCCGACGCGCGGGCCCGGGCCGTCGTCGCGACGGCGCTCCAGCGCGTGGCCGTGAGCCACGCGGCGGAGCGGACCGTGACCTCGGTGCCGCTGCCCGACGAGGGGATGAAGGGGCGCGTGATCGGCCGCGAGGGTCGCAACGCGCGTGCGTTCGAGCACGCGACCGGCTGCGACGTCGTCGTGGACGACACGCCGGGCCTCGTGACGCTCTCCGGGTTCGACCCCGTCCGCCGCGAGGTCGCGCGTCGCGCCATGACGGCGCTCGTGGCCGACGGCCGCATCCACCCGGTGCGGATCGAGGAGGCGGTGGAGGAGGCGCGCCGGGCGCTCGAGACCGAGCTCGTCGAGGTCGGGCGGAAGGCCCTGCAGACGGCCGACGTCGGCGTCGCCCACCCGCGGGTCGTGGGCCTCTTGGGGCGGCTGCAGTACCGCACGTCGTACGGGCAGAACGTCCTGCAGCACGCGCTCGAGGTCGCGCACCTCTGCGGCGCCATGGCCTCGGAGCTGGGGCTCGACCCGCGCCTCGCGCGGCGCGTGGGCCTGCTGCACGATCTCGGCAAGGCCGTGGACCATGACGTGGAGGGCGGCCACGCCGCCGTCGGGGCCGAGGTGGCGCGGCGCTGCGGCGAGTCGGCGCTGATCGTGAACGCGATCGCGAGCCATCACGAGGACGTGCCGCAGGAGTCGCTGTACGCGGTGCTGGCGCAGGTGGGCGACGCGGTGAGCGCCGCGCGGCCCGGTGCGCGGGCCGACACCGCCGACCGCTACCTGAAGCGGCTCGGCGACCTCGAGAAGGTGGCGGCCGCGTTCCCGGGCGTGGTGGACGCCTACGCGGTCCAGGCGGGCCGGGAGGTCCGCGTGATCGTCGATGGCAAGAGGGTGCCCGACGCGGAGGCGGCCACGCTCGCGCGCGACATCGCGAAGGCGGTCGAGGCCGCGCTGACCTACCCGGGCGAGATCAAGGTGACGGTCGTGCGCGAGACGCGGGCGGTGTCGTTCGCGCGGTGACGCGCGCGGGCCGGGCGGATCACGCCGGCGTGAGGCGCGCGAGCAGGGCGTCCACGCGGCGCTCGATCTCGTCGCGGATGCCGCGCACGGTCTCGAGGCCCTGCCCGGCGGGGTCGGCGAGCGCCCAGTCCTCGTACGTCGTCCCGGGGAAGTACGGGCACGCGTCGCCGCACCCCACGGTGACCACGACGTCGGCCTCGCGGACGCCGACCTCGGTCAGTTTCTTGGGGACGGCGTCCGCGAGCGAGAGGCCGCGCTCGGCCATGGCCGCGACCGCCGCGGGGTTCACGCGAGGCCCGGGCGCGCTCCCGGCGGAGAGCGCGCGGACGCGCCCCGCGGCCTTGTGGGCGAGGAACGCCGCGGCCATCTGGCTGCGGCCCGCGTTGTGGACGCAGACGAACAGGACGGTGGGGACCTTGGGGGCGACGGTCACGCACGCACCTCGACGGGCCTCGCGTCCCCCGCGGGGAACCACCGCCGGCCCAGGCGGCGGGAGACGTGGACCAGGCCGAGCATCACCGGGACCTCGACCAGCGGCCCGACGACGGCCGCGAACGCGGCGCCGCTGTCGAGCCCGAACACCGCGACCGCGACCGCGATCGCGAGTTCGAAGTTGTTGCTGGCGGCCGTGAAGGCGAGGGTCGTGGTGCGGGCCCGGTCGGCGCCGACGCGGCGCGACATCCAGTACGAACCCACGAACATCACGAGGAAGTAGATCGTGAGCGGCAGCGCGATCCGCAGCACGTCGAGCGGGAGGGACACGATCACGTCGCCCTTGAGCGCGAACATCACGACGATCGTGAAGAGGAGGGCGACCGGCGTCACCGGCGCCACGTGGGGCAGGACGCGGGCCTCGAACGCGTCGCGGCCGACCGCGCGGATCCCGAGGGTCCGGCCGAGCACCGCCACCGCGAACGGGATCCCGAGGTAGACGAGCACGCTCGCCGCGATCTCCCCGAGGCCGACGTCGACGACCATCCCTTCGAGCCCGACCAGCGGCGGGAGGACCTGGAAGAACACCCACGCGTAGGCGCCGTAGAAGAGCACCTGAAAGACGCTGTTGAAGGCGACGAGGCCTGCCGCGTATTCGCGGTCGCCGTCGGCGAGGTCGTTCCACACGACCACCATGGCGATGCACCGGGCGAGGCCGACGAGCACGACCCCCGCGAAGTAGGCGGGGTGGTCGCGCAGCAGCAGCGCCGCCAGCGCGAACATCAGCAGCGGTCCGATGACCCAGTTCTGGACGAGCGACAGCGAGAGGACGCGCACGTCGCGGAACACGCGGCCCATCGTTTCGTACCGCACCTTCGCGAGGGGCGGGATCATCATGAGGATCAGGCCGACGGCGATCGGGAGGTTCGTGGTGCCCACTTGAGCCGAGCGGATCCACGTCGGGACCGCGGGCACGAGGGACCCGAGGGCCACGCCGACGCCCATGGCGGTCAGGATCCAGACCGTCAGGAAGCGGTCGAAGGCGCCGAGGCGCCGCTCGCACGGGGCGCAGGCGAGGTCGGTCGGCGACGCCGGGGCGGACGGGGACGGGGGCACGGGAGCTCCGACGTAGAGATCGACGTCCATCGATATCTACGGTGCCGGAGGGACCGCGCCGTGTCAAACTGTGGGCATGTCCGACGCCTGTGGTCCGCCCGGGGGCTGTCCGCCCGTGACGCGCGCGCCGCTCGTGGCGCGCGACGCGGCCGCGCTCGCGGCGCGCCTGAAGGTGCTGGCGCACCCGGCGCGCCTGCGCTTGCTCTCGCTCGTGGCGGCGCATCCGCGGGGCGAGGCGTGCGTCTGCAACCTGGTGGCGCCGCTGAAGTTGTCCCAGCCGACGGTGACGCACCATCTGCAGGCGCTCCACCGGGCGGGGTTCTTGGGGCGCGAGAAGCGGGGGGTCTGGGTCTGGTACCGGCTCCTTCCGGCCGCGTTGGCTTCCGTAACGGCGTCGCTCCGCTGACGCGCCCCCCCGACCGGGGGACGTTCCGCCCTCGGGTGTTAGAACTCCTGAAGAACTCGCCTTCGCTCGGTTTCCGGCGGGCCAAGCCCCCCGGAAACCCGCTCGGCGCGCGGCCCCTGCGGGTCCGCGCTTCGCGGCTGTGTCGGAATCTTCGATTCCTTCACAACCTCTCAGAGCTCGTGAAGAAATCGCCTTCGCTCGGTTTCCGGCGGGCCAAGCCCCCCGGAAACCCGCTCGGCGCGCGGCCCCTGCG
>Ga0163144_10012648_pt1 | contig 17704 bp, 15 predicted proteins | sample OliLak19BULKMAT1_FD_123175 | JGI IMG/M metagenome (GOLD analysis project Ga0163144, IMG submission 123175) | Freshwater microbial mat bacterial communities from Lake Vanda, McMurdo Dry Valleys, Antarctica - Oligotrophic Lake LV.19.BULKMAT1 | ecosystem: Environmental > Aquatic > Freshwater >...
CCCGGGCGAATACAAAGCGCATAAGCGCCGCCCGGCTCGGTCCTTCATCCCAAGGGCTTGTTCAACCCGAGTCGTGTGGCGGCTGCTGCGCCACACAACTCTCCGAGTTGGCGGTGATTCAAAAGCTACGCTACCGAGCAACCAATCCGATTTTTGAAACGCGGAGGTCGCGGAGAGCGCGAAGAAATTCCTTGGCGATGGGTGGCTTGGCTCCGCGCTCTCCGCGTTCTCCGCCTTTCACACTGTTTTAGTTTGGCGAATGCCTTCAGTGCTACCGCCAACTCGGAGATGCGCCCCTCGCAGTGGACAAGCGAACCCTCATCGAACCGGACAAACTGGGCGGAGGGACGAGTGCGATACCGGTGATTCTCATGCGCAGAAGCGGAGGACAGCGCGCCACTGAGGCAGATTCCGAGTCCGGCACAAATGTCTTTTGCGACGGTCCATCGCGGCGGAAGGCGCCCCCCGGTTTTTCCGGCTGCGGGGAGGCGTTCGTAGATGTCGCGGACAATTTATCAAAATACAGCCATGAAACTAAAAATTATTTTCACCGTCGCCGCTCTCGGTGGCGCAGTCATCGCGCAGGCCCAAAGCGGCGGCGCCGGCGGTAGCGGCAGCGGCAGCGGAGGCGCGAGTGGATCCGGCAGCGGAGCAAGCGGCACCGGCACCAGCGGCACCGCCGGCGCGAACAGCTCCGGCTCGAAGTCCGTGGGTTCGGCCGGCGGGAGCAACGTCGGCACGATCTCAACCTCCGGCGCGCCCAACACGTCCTCCAGTATGCCTAGTCGTTCGGCAATAATTGATGCGGCGCAGAACCCCGGCGAAGCCAACGCGCCCACCGGTCGCACGCCTCTTCCTCCCGGATTGACCACAGCGCCGGTGCAGCCGGGCGTCTCACCACTCACGGGGCTGAACACCGCCGAGATCCCATCGGTCTCTCCGGGGACCGCGCCGATCGGTGCGAATGGCGAACGCAGCACCTCGCGTTCTTCGACCGCGCTCTCCTCCGCGCCGGACGATGGTGGAGTCAACAATTCTGCGCAAGTCGCGGCGCCTCCGCAGACCAATCCACGCGTTGGACTCAATCCTGGGCCAACGACCGTGGTGCCAACGCCGCCACCCGCAAACCCCACTGCCACCCCTGAGCAGACTCCCTCGCCCGACTCCAATAACGTCTGGGTCGCGGGACATTATTCGTGGATGAGTGGCCAGTGGACTTGGGTGGACGCCAGTTGGCAGCGGCCTCCCCACGTCGGAGCCGCGTGGGTCCCTGGCAGCTACGACGCCCAAAACCTGCGCTGGACCGAGGGCCACTGGGATACCAGCGGAGTAAACGCTCGCACTTCGACCCGGGACCGCGAGCGAGCGAAGGAACGCGGCGAAGCTACTCCGCGGAAATAACGCGCCAACCGGTCAGATCACTCGGCCAAGCCTACTTGGCCGCCGTCAGCCAGTGCCCGAGCGGCCCCTGGTAGAAACCAAGTCCAATCGACGCCAGCGCCAGCGCCCCAAGCGCGAGCCCGGTGCCGAAACCGACGCGCGTGCGCGCGGGACGGGCCGGTGCCGAATCCGCCGAGGGCGTCCACGTTTCGAAGAACGCCGCTTTGATCCAGCCGAAGTAATAATAGATCGAAATCACCACGCCGATCACCGCGATGACGAGCAGCCCGCGCGCGCCCGATTGAAACGCCGCGACGAAGACGAAGAGCTTCCCCATGAACCCCGCCAGCGGCGGAATTCCCGCGAGCGATCCGAGGCCAATCGCCAGCACGCCCGCCAGGAACGGACTCTCCTTCGCGAGGCCCGCGTAATGGTCGAGCTCCTGGTCCGCGTCGTCGGCCCCGGCGAGATGCGTCATCACCCCGAACACCGCGAAGGTCGCGATGAGATACGCGAACAGGTAGAAATAGATCGCGCCCAGCGCGAGCGGCGTGGTCCGCGCCGCCACCACCCCGAGCAGCAGGAAGCCCGCGTGCGACACGCCGGACAGGCCGATGAGGCGTTTCACGTTGTGCTGCGTGAGCGCCGCGAAGTTGCCGAAGAGAATCGTCGCCGCCGCCATCGCCGTCAGCACCGGCGTGATCAGCCACCCATACGAGGCGAACGCGCCGTCCGCGCCGCAGAGGCCGAGCAGCACGGCGAATCCAGCGGCCTTGGACGCCACGGCGAGAAACGCCGTCACCGGCGTCGGCGCGCCCTGATACACATCGGGCACCCAAATCTGGAAGGGAAACGCGCCGATCTTGAAGGCGATGCCGGCCAGCACGAGCACGATGCCGAGACTCGCGACGAAGTGGTGCGGGTTCGCGGACAGGAAGCGGCCCAGTTCGCCGTAGTTCAGCGCCTGCGCGGTGTGCGCCGGCAGCGCGGAATTTCCCGCCACGCCGTAGAGCAGCACGATCCCGAAGAGCAGCAGCCCCGAGCTCAGCGCGCCCATGATCAGATATTTCAATCCGGCCTCGAGCGAGGCGGCGCTCGTCCGGAAGTAGCTCACCAGAATGTAGAGGCCGATCGTCAGCGTCTCGAGCGCGACGAAGAGCATCACGAAGTGATTGCTCTGCGCGAGGAGCATCATCGCGGCGGTGACGACCAGCACGATGTGGTAGAACTCGATCCGCGGCATCGCCTGCTTCGCCAGCGCGACGCGCGCAAGCAGGCACACCAGCAGCGCCGCGATCAGGAAAAAAGCGCGCATCACCTGGCCCCACTCCGTGTGGTAGAGCAGGCCGTTGAAGGTGATTTCGCCGACGGAGTCGTGCCAGCGAATGAAGAGCCCGCCGAGCGTGCCGAGGAGACCGGCGCTCGCGACATCGGGAATGAGCGCGTGATGCTTCTTGGGCAGCACGATCTCGAGCACGAGCAGCACCAGCGCGAGGCAGCCGAGCATCAACTCGGGAAAGATGGCGCCCCAGAGGTTGTCCGCGGCGGCGAGTTTGACGGCTTCGAGATTCATCGCGACGAGACGGAATTAACCGCTGATGAACGCTGATGGACGCTGAACCAACCCAATGCAGCCAAGCGCGAAAAACGGATTTCTGAATAAGCGACCATGAGCGTAAATTAGCGGTTTCCTCAGTTACCTGGCATCGACGATCTTGGTCGTAGGGACGCGCTCAGGAAGCTTCATGGCGGCGAGCGCCTCGTTGATCCCGGTGGACATCGACTTCGGCCAGAGCCCGACGAAGAGCAGCACGGCCACCAGCACGAAAGCCGGAATCTTTTCCGGCCAACGCAGGTCGACCGGCGGATGCTTCGCGGCGATCTCGTTCATGCGCGCCGTCGCCGGTCCGAAGAAAACCGCGGCGGCCGCCCGCAAGCCGTAGATGGCGGAGATGACCACGCCCGCGACCGCGAGCACGGTGATGAGCGGGGAAAACTTCCAGAGCGCGACGAAGATCGCCAGCTCGCCCCAGAAATTCGCGAAACCCGGCAGCCCGATGCTCGCGAAGGTCGCGGCGACAAACAGCGCCGCGAGCACCGGCGTCTTTTGCGCCAGCCCGCCCATCTCATCCATCGCGAAGGTGTGGGTGCGATGATGGACGCTGGTCGCGAGCAGGAACAGCAGCGCGACGGACAATCCGTGCGCCACCATCATCAGCACCACGCCGCCGACGCCGACCGCCGATCCGGCCGCGAGGCCGAGAAACGCGTAGCCCATGTGCATGACCGAGCTGTATCCGATCATCTGTTTCAAGTCGCGCTGGGCGATCGTGATGAGGCCGACCACAAGGACGTTGCCGATGACCGCCAGCCAGGCGAGCGGCATGGCCCAATGCGCGGAGCCCGCGGGCAGAAGCGGCAGGCCAATCTGAATAAGCCCGTAGAGGCCGAATTTCTTGAGCACGCCGGCGTGGAGCATGGCGTTCGAGCTCGGCGCGGCGCCGTAGCCGAGCGGTGCCCAGGTGTGCAGCGGCCAGAGCGAGACGAGCACGCCGAAGCCGAACATCAAAAGGCCAAAAATATTATTCTGCACCGTGGCCGCGATCGGGTTGGCCGCGAGGTGGGCCTTGAGTGCGATCAGGTCGAAGCTGTTGGCGCCGCTCTTCACGTAGAGCGCGATCAGGCCCACGAGTGAGATCATCGCACCGACGGTGAGATAGATCGTCATCTTCATCGCCGCGTAGCTGCGATCGCGACCGCCCCAGACGCCGATCATGATGAACGTCGGGATCAGCGCGAGTTCGTGGAAGAAATAGAAATAGAACACGTCCACGCTCGCGAACACCCCCATCAAGCCGCCCTGCATGATCAGCAGCAGCATGAGATAGATCTTCAGACGCTCGGCCTGCGACTGGATGGCGTAGAGGCCGGCGGCGAGACCCACGATGCCGGCCATGACGAAGAGCGGCATCGAGATGCCGTTCAGCCCGAGCTTAAGTCCGATGCCGAGGCCATCGAGCCCGGTGGAGTAACGCGTGAGAAAGGCGTAGCCGTCCGTCTTCGGCGCGGCGGAAAAACTCCACCACAAGTGCAGCGCGACCAGCGCCGGAATCGCGAAGGCGACATAGGCCAGCCGGACCGACCAGCGTTTGGGCAGCCCAAGCGCGATGGCCAAGGCCAGCGCGAGCGGCGCCGCGATGGCAAGCAACAGAGTATCGTGCAGGAGTTGGCTCATCGCGTCAGAAAGTCATCGCCCCCGTCGCGAACGCCCAGAGCGCCACGACGCCGAGGAGGAACCAGTAGGCGTAGGCGTTGACGTTGCCCACGTGCAGGGCGCGTGCGCCGAGGCCGAAGAGGCCCACGATGCCGGCCAGGCCGCGCACGATCACGCCGGCGAGGAGAATCTGCTCGAGAAAGTTCACGAGCATCGCGAACCGCTGCTGCACCTTGGCGACGTAGTAGTCGTAAATCCGATCGGGGAGGAGTTTCAGTCCGGCCAGCGCGCCGAAGAGGCCCGGAGATTTTTCCGCCAGCGCATCGGTCGCCGCCGGTTTATAGAGGACGAGCGCCGCGAGCGCGCCGACCAGCATGACCGCAAGGCTGGTGCCCAGAATGATCATATGCGCCGGACCTTCTTCCGGCGGATGCGGCACGAGATCGATCACCTCGTCGAATTTTCCCGCCCACACCTTCGTGTAGAACCAGCCGTAGCCGCCAATGATCGAGAGCACACCGAGCGTGACGAGCGGCGCGGTGAGCGCGACGCCGCCCTCGTGCGCGTGGGCGGCGGCCTCCGTCCGCGGCGAGCCGAGGAAGACGATCTTCCACATCCGCACCATGTAGAAAGCCGTCAGCACCGCCGTGAGCGCGAGGAGCGCGAAGACCGGGGTGTTTTTCACATAGGCGAGATAGAGAATCGCGTCCTTCGAGAAAAAGCCCGCGAGCCCCGGCATCCCGATGATCGCGAGCACCCCGATCGTGAAGGTGACGAAGGTGAGCGGCATCTTTTTCGCCAGCCCACCCATCTTGAAGATATCCTGTTCGTGGTGACACCCGTGAATCACCGAGCCGGAGCCGAGGAACAGCAGCGCCTTGAAAAACGCGTGCGTGGTCAGGTGGAACATCGCCGCGCCCACGCCGACCGCGTAGAACACGGTGTGCGGCGTGCCATCGTGCAGGTGCGTATCGCTCGTCGACCCGAGCCCGAAGGCCGCGACCATGTAGCCGAGCTGCGAAAGCGTGGAGTAAGCGAGGACCTTCTTGATGTCGCTCTGCGTGATCGCGCACAGCGCCGCGTAAAGCGCCGTCGCCGTGCCCGTCCACATGATGATCGTGAGGGCATCCGGCACCATCAGCATGTTGATCCGGCAGAGCATGTAGATGCCGGCCGCCACCATCGTGGCGGCATGGATCAGCGCGGAGACGGGCGTCGGGCCCTCCATCGCGTCAGGCAGCCAGACGTGCAGCGGAATCTGGGCGGACTTTCCGACCGCGCCGCAGAAGAGAAGCACCGGAAGGCCGACGGCGACGGCCATGCCCCCGTCGACGGCTTTCGCCAGCTCGGTCAGGTTCGTCGTGCCGAATTGCGTGTAGCACCAGAGGATGCCGAGAAGAAAACCGAAGTCGCCCACGCGGTTCACGATGAACGCCTTCTTCGAGGCGTCGGCCGCGGACTGCCGGTCCATGTAATGGTTGATGAGCAGCCAGGAGCTGAAACCGACCAGCTCCCAAAAGATGAACATCATGAAAAGATTGTCGGCGAAAACGATGCCGAGCATCGAAAACATGAAGATCGAGAGCCCGCCGAAGTAGCGCGCCCGCGCGCTGTCATCGTGCATGTAGCCGAGCGAGAATACATGCACGCACAGCCCGACGATGCCGACGATCACGAGCATCAGTGCCGCGAGATCGTCGAACTTGAGCCCGATCGAAAGCGTGAACTTGCCGAGCTTCAGCCACTCGAGCGATTGCTCGAACCGCTCGCCGTGCAGCGCGAGGATGACGGCGATGACCGCGATCGCCGCCGCCGTGAGCGTGGAAATCGCCGAAGCGATCCCGCCGGCGCGGCGCAGGAACAGCGCGATGATCGCCGCCGAGACGAGCGGGAGCGCGAGAACGAGAAGGGCGTGCTGCGGCATCGTCATCGGCGGAAAGAAACCGAGCCGTAACACAGAGGACACAGAGCGCAGCCCACAGAGAGCACGGAGGATCGCGAGCGCGCGAAAGTGTAGAGACGTGGGCAACTCGTGAATTGCTCTGTGCCCTCTGTGTCAGAGCTCCGTGTTCTCTGTGCTCCTGATTGGTTCATCAGTTTTTCAAAGTGTTGAGCTGATCGATTTGGATCGTCTGACGCTGGCGGAACAGCGCGACGATGATGGCGAGGCCGACCGCGACCTCGGCGGCGGCGACCGTCAGGATGAAGAACACGAACACGTTTCCATCCATCGTGCCATTGTAGCGCGAAAACGCGACCAGGGCGAGGGTCGAGGCCACGAGCATCAGCTCGAGGCACATGAACACGACGAGCGTGTTGCGCCGGATCAGCACGCCCAGCAGCCCGATCGCGAAGAGCGCGACGCTGATGACGATGTAGGCGTTGAGCGTCGCGTGGATCATTTGATGTCCTCCAGGCCTTCGAACTTCTTGCTGAGCACGATCACGCCGAGCATCGCGATCAGGAGGAGGAAGCCGAGGATTTGCACCGGCAGCAGATAAGTCGTGAAAAGCTGATACGCGTAGAGCTTCAACGACGCACCGAGCGCCGGCACCCCCGCGATGACGGGCTCGGGCAACGTGCCGCGGGCGGCGAAGGACGCGACGCCGGCGACGACCAGCCCGATCGCGAGGATGCGTGCGACCAGGGGCAGCTTGTGCAGGGTCGGCCGCGCGTCGCCCCTGGTGTCGAGCAGCATCACGATGAAGAGGAACAGCGCGACGATCGCGCCCGCGTAGACCAGCAGGAGCAGGAACGCCAGGAGGTAGGCGTTGAGCGCGACGAAAAGGCCGGCGACGCCGACGAGCGAGAGCAGCAGGCACATCGCGGCGTTGACCGCGTTCTTGTTCACGACGACGCCGAGCGCCGCGACGAGCGTGAGGAGGACGAAGACGTTGAAGAGGAACGTGCCCATTTCGGATTAAGCGCGAAGACGCGAAGAGCGCGAAGGCGCGCAAAGAAACCGGAACCAGGCTTTGCGAGCCTTGGTTTGGACCTTCGCGTCTCTGCGTTTCAAATTCATCGGCTTCAATTGCAGCTCAGTGCCGGTCGTTGCCGTGTGCCTCGGCGGCCTTCTTCACGTCCCACTTGTGGTGCTGGTCGGGGAGCGTGCCGCCCAGTTCGTAGAGGCGGGCCTTGTTGTTGACCATCTCTTCGCGCGTGTAGCCGGTCATCGAATACTGGTTCTGCAGGAAGATGGCCTCCTCCGGGCAGACCTCCTGGCACATGCCGCAGTAGATGCAGCGCAGCATGTCGATTTCGAATTCCTGCGGCGCCTTCTCGACGTGATCGGCGGGTGCGCCGGGCGGAATCTCCCCGGGCGTGATGCGGATGGCCTTGGGCGGGCAGACGAATTCGCAGAGCTGGCACGAGACGCATTTTTCGCGGCCGTTCGGATCCTTCACGAGCGTCGGCACCCCGCGGTAGCCGGGCGGAATCGCCGGCCGCTGCTCGGGATACTCCAGCGTCTCCTTCGGCCGCACCAGATGCTGCCACGTCGTCCTCAACCCCGCCATGACTTGGGGGATGTAGGTGCGCTCGGCGAAGGTGAGCGGTTTGCGTTCGAGAGGGATGATGGCCATGGCGGGTGGAAAAGAAGAAACAGCAGAAAGAAAAAATAAGAAACGGCGAAGCGGTGGCGTGGAGTGGGTTTCTTCTTTTTGAGCTTAGGTCAGCGTTTCTTATTTGGGCAGCACCGCGATGCCGATCGCGTAGGCGAGAAGGTTGGCGATGGCGAGCGGCAGGAGTTTCTTCCAGCCGATTTCCATCACCTGGTCGTAGCGGAAACGCGGGACGGTCCAGCGCACCCACATGAAGAAAAAAATCAATGCGAGGACCTTCCCGAGGAAGATCGCGATCGAGAGCGCGCCGAGCAGCATCGGCTTGTCCGCGAGGTGCAGCCACACCGCGACGTCCGCGAGGGGCACCCACGGCAGCGGATTCCAGCCGCCGAGGAAGAGCAGCGTGAACACGCCCGAGCCAATCAGCATCGCGGCGTATTCCGCCACGAAGAACAGGCCCCACTTGAACGCGCCGTATTCGGTGTGGAAACCGCCGACGAGATCGGCTTCCGACTCCGGCATGTCGAAGGGCTGGCGGTTCGTTTCCGCGAAGAGCGCGGTGAGAAAGATGAACGCCGAGACCGGCATCAGGAACACGAACCACATGCCGCCCCAGAAGCCGGCCCGGCTCTGGAACTCCATCACGCGCGCGAAGCCGAGCGTGGCCTCCCGGCCGGGCTCGTTCACCCACAGAAAGAGCGGGACGACCGAGAGCGTCATCGAGAGCTCGTAGGAGATGAGCTGGGCCGAGGCGCGGACGCCTCCAAGAAACGGATACTTCGAATTCGAAGCCCAGCCCGCGAGGATGAGCGAGTAGACGCCGAGCGACGACACGGCGAAGACGGCGAGCATGCCGATGTCGACGTTGGCCAGCGCGAGCGGCACGATCTTCCCGGCGGCGTCGAGATAAGCGCCGAAAGGCACGGCCACGACCGTCGTGAGCGCGGGAATCATCGCGACGATCGGCGCGAGCACGAAGTAGAACTTGTTCACGTGCCCCGGCAGCGCGTCCTCCTTGAAGAGCATCTTGCCGCCGTCGGCCAGGACGTGGAAAATGCCGAGGCGCTGCAGGAACGGACCCAGGATCGGAATCCACGCGGCCCACGGCACAATCGCGCGGTTGGGACCGGGGCGGCCCTGGATCCAGGCCGACACCTTGCGCTCGGCCATCGAACACGCGCCGCCGATCGGGAAGATGACGAGGATCACGGCGAGCCCCTTGAGCACGCCCTGCACGACCGGATGCAGACTGGTGTAGAACTCGACCATCTCAGCGCAGCGTTAGCACGACGACGACCGCGCCGAAAGCCGCCACGACCGCGGCGCCGATGCGCATTTTCTTTTTCTCCTCATCGAGGACGGCCTGTTCGCGGAGCTGCGTCTTGTTCGGCGCGGCGGGCAACGGTTTCGCCGGCTTGCGCAACGTGAGCGCATACAGGGCCGCGCCCATGAGGATGAAACCGATACCGAGAGCGATGAAGGCGTAGGTGCGCATGGAGGGAAGTCAGGCTTTCGCCGTCGGGGCGGGTTTGTGGTGCAGCGTCTCGCCCTCGGGAAACGGCAGCGCGGCGAACGGCGTCGCGTCGAGCACGAGCCCCGTTTCAGGCAGATTCGAAAACGTGATCGCGGCGAGCGCGGGCACCTCGGCCGCGAGCGTCGTCCAGAGCGCGGGCAGTTCGCCCGGGACCGCGCCGCCCCCGACCGCGGCGACGAGCCGCGCGAGCACCACGAGATCGTCGGTCGCACCGGCCGGACCCGGCACGCACTTGCAGAACTTCTGCAGGCGGAACTGCTGGTTGATGAAACACCCGCTCTTCTCGAACACGGTGAGCGCGGGGATCACAATCCTGGCCGCGGTGACCGTGGCGTTCGCGTGGGTGCCGAGATAAACGACGGAGATTTTCGCGAGCTGCGCGGCGGTGAGGCCCGCCGCCACGAGATCCTCGCCGACCGAAACGACGGCCCTCACCTTGCCGGCGTCGATCGCGGCGCCGAGCTTCTCCAGACCTCCGAGGGGGGGCTGGCTCTCCGAGCCGGCCTGGGTTTGCGGAGCCGTCACTGCCATCCCCGGGCTGGAACGCAGGCCGGCTCGGAGAGCTGGCCCCACCGCGGGAAGCTCGGAAATCAATCCCGTGACCAGCGCGCCGCGGACGTTCGGGTTGCGGTCGGACGAGATGAGGATCTTGTCGCCCTCGCCCACCCGGGCGACGAGCTGCGTCGAGGCCCCGAGCGCAGCGGCGAGCTTCCTCGTGAGAAACTGCTCTTCGACGCTGCTGCGACCCGAGCCGACGACGGCCACGGCGCCCGCGGCCGACTTCAGGAGCCCGGCGGCGGCGTTGATCGCGATGTCGGGCGCGCTGTCGGCGCCGTTGACCTTGATCGCCGTCAGGCGATCCGCGCGGCGGACCGGCTTGTGGAGATCGCGCGCGCTGTCGGAGAGCCAGGTGTCGTTCACCTCGTCGTTCCGCCGCGGCGTAATACGATAGATGATACCCTCGCGCGACCAGACGACGGTGTTGGCACCGACGCTCGACTCGGTGTCGATGCTGGCCGTCTGCTTCAGGAACCACACGCGCATCTTGAACCGGAAATCCGTCGAGGTGAGCGCGCCCACCGGGCAGATGTCGACGGTGTTGAGCGAGTAGTTGTTCGAGAGCGATTTTCCCGGATAGGCGGTGAGGGTCGAGTAGCTGCCGCGATCGGTGAAGCCGAGCACGTCGTCCTTCACGATCTCCTTGCAGAATCGGATGCAGCGCGAGCAAAGGATGCAGCGCTCGTCGTCGAGCGTGACGCGCGGCCCGAGCTGGGTGCGCTTCGGCTTCACGTTTTTCTGCTCGATGTAGCGCGAGTAGCCGCGGCCGTAGCCGGTGGACTGCTCCTGCAGCTTGCACTCGCCGGCTTGATCGCAGATCGGGCAGTCGAGCGGGTGATTGATGAGGAGAAACTCCATCACGCCCTCGCGGCAGTCCTTGATCTGCGGCGTCTGCGTGCGGATGTGGAGGCCCGGCGAGGCGTTGGTCGCGCAGCCGATCTGCGGGCGCGGGATCCAGTTGATCTTCTGCCTGCCGGTCGCCGGATCCATGATCGGCGCCTTGGTGGCGGGATCGACGGAGGGCATGCCGATCTCGATCAGGCACATGCGGCAGTTGCCGACGACGGAAAGCTTCGGGTGATAACAATAATACGGCACGTCCACGCCCACGAGGCGCGCAGCCTCAATCGCGTTCGTGCCCTTCGGCACGGCGATCTCCTTGCCGTCGACATTGACGGTGACGAGGTCGGGTTTGGGTGGAGCGATCATTTCGGAAATTAGGGAAACCGCCGATTGGCGCTAAAGGACGCTAAGGCAGAGAAACAAATGGGTCGGATTAGCGATCATCAGCGAAAATTAGCGGTTTTACTCAGACGAGTGCGCGGGCGCTCTCTGCTTTCGCCGCTTTTTTCGTTTCAGGATACGCTTTGAACTCGTCGCCGAATTTCGCGACGAAGCTCTGCGTGGGCCACGAGCAGGCCTCGCCGAAGGCGCAGATGGTGCGGCCGGCGATCTGGTCGGCGACGCTCTTGAGCAGCGCGCCGTCCTCGGCGCGCGGCGTCTCATGCACCATGCGGTTCGTGATCTTCTTCATCCACAGCGAGCCTTCGCGGCAGGGCGTGCACTGGCCGCAGCTCTCGTGGGCGTAGAACGCGTTGATGTTGGCGAGCGCCTCGACCATGTTGACCGAATCGTCCATCACGATCACGCCGCCGGAGCCGCCCATCGTGCCGCAGGCCGCGAGCGTGTCGAAGTCCATCGGGATGTCCTCGACCGTCAGCGTGCGCGAGGTGCCGTCCTTGTTCTTCAACGTGAACGTCTCGCCAAATCTCAGGATCTTCGCCGACGAGCCGCCGGGGATCACCGCCTTGAATTTCCGGCCGGGGAGTGGTCCACCGCAGACGTCGTTGAGCAACTCACCCATCGTGATTTTGCCGACCTCGTATTCGTAATAGCCGGGTTTCTGCACGTGGCCGCTGACGCAGAGCAGGCGCGTGCCGGAATTGTTCGGCGTGCCGATCTTCGCGTAGGCGTCACCGCCGACCTCGACGATATACTTCACGTGGCAGAGGGTTTCCACGTTGTTCACGATCGTCGGGCACTGATAGAGGCCGAGCACCGCCGGGAAATACGGCGGCTTGATCCGCGGATACGGGCGCTTGCCTTCGAGCGACTCGATCAACCCGGTCTCCTCGCCGCAAATGTAGGCGCCGGCGCCGCGGTGGACGTAGATTTCGCAGCCGTAGCTCGTGCCAAGGATGTTCGGACCGCAGAAATTCGCCGCGCGGGCCTCCGCAATCGCCTGCTCCAGAATCCGCGCGCCGTGGGGCATCTCGCCGCGGATGTAGATGTAGGCCTGCTTCACGTTGTTCGCCCAGCAGGAGATCATGATCCCCTCGATGAGCTGGTGCGGATCCTGGTGGATGATGTAGCGATCCTTGAACGTGCCGGGCTCGGATTCGTCGGCGTTGACGACCAGGTAAATGGGCTTGCCACTCTTGCGGTCGACGAGGCCCCACTTCACGCCGCAGGGAAAGCCCGCGCCGCCGCGGCCGCGCAGACCGGATTTCTTCACTTCGTCGATGATCGCGGCCGGCGGCATCGCGACCGCCTTCTTGAGCATCCCGTAGCCGCCGTGGCGCAGGTAGCACGCGAAGTCGTTCGCGTAGCCCGGGGCGTCGATGTGCTTGAAGATGATCCGGCGTTGTTGCGGCGCTGCCATGGGTGATTCGTTTTAACCGCTGATGAACGCTGATGGACGCTGATGATACCCGCTCACAGAACGTTGCCTTGAATTAGCGATCATGAGCGTGAATCAGCGGTTTCTTTTGCCCGCCTCGGCTTTGATCTGATCGCTCAACTGTTTCGCCTTCGTCACGTCGACCTTCTCGTGGAGGTCGTCGTCGATCAGCACCACGGGCGCGGTGCCGCAACTCGCGAGGCACTCGACAAACTCGACCGTCACTTCGCCGTCGGGCGAGATCTCGCCGCGGTGCGTGTTGAATTCCTTCTCGAACGCGTCGCACGTCTTGTAGCCGCCCATCAGCGCGCAGGAGAGCGTGCGGCAGACCTTGATGTGCCGCCGGCCGATCGGCTTCTGCCGGAACATCGGGTAGAACGTCACGACCTCGTAGACGTTGATCGGCTGCAACTCGAGCTTCGCCGCCACCCACTCGATCGCCTCCGGCGAGATGAAGCCCACGTCCTCCTGGATCAGGTGCAACAACGGGAGCGTGGCGCTCCGCTTCACCGGGTAATGGGTGATCACCTCGTCGATGCGCTTGAAAGTGTCGGGCTTGAGATTCACGAACGGGGGGAATTAATTCAGAAGCCAGGAAGCCATGAACACGGCTTTGCTCACGGACGCTCCGATTCCTGGTTTCATGGTTTCTGAATTCATGCTTCAGCTCACCGGTCGCACTCGCCCATCACGAAATCGAGCGAGCCGAGGATCGAGACCACGTCGGAGATCAGGTTGCCGACGCACATTTTCGGGAGGATCGACAGATTACAGAACGAGGGTGACCGAATCTTCATCCGATAGGGCACGCCGCCGCCCTTGCTCACGATGTAGAAGCCGAGGATGCCCTTCGGGTTTTCCGCCTCGAAATACACTTCGCCCGCCGGGATCTGCGGCCCCTCCGTCACGATCATGAAGTTCTGGATCAGCTCCTCCATCGACGTGAGGATCTTGTCCTTCGGCGGCGCAAAGATGCGCTTGGCGTCGGTCGCATACCAGGGACCGTCGGGAAACTTCGCGATCACCTGCCGGATGATCCGCACCGACTGGCGCATCTCCTCGCCGCGGACGAGATAGCGGTCGTAGCAGTCGCCCGTGGTGCCGACCGGCACATCGAATTCGTAATTCTGATACCCCGAGTAGGGCTTGTCCTTGCGCAGGTCGAGGCCGACGCCGGAGCCGCGGAGGTTCGGGCCGGTCAGGCCGTAGGCCAGGGCGTCGGCCTTCGAGATCACGCCGATGCCGGCGGTGCGATCCATGAAAATCCTGTTTCGCGTGAGCAGCTTCAGCGTCTCCTCGAGGATCGGCAGGAACTGATCGCAGAACGCGCCGACGCGGCCGAGCCAGCCTTCGGGCACATCGCGCGTCACGCCGCCGATGCGGGTGTAGCTCGTGGTGAAGCGCGCACCGGTCAGCTCCTCGAACAGCTTGTAGAGTTTTTCCCGCTCCTCGAGCGTGTAGAGCAGGACGCTCCACGCGCCGACATCGAGGCCGAACGCCCCGAGTCCCATCATGTGCGACGAAATGCGCGCCATCTCCGCCGTGAGCACGCGGATCGCCTGGCAGCGCGCCGGCACCTCGAGTTTGGCCAGCCGCTCGACCGCGATGGCGTAGGCCATGTTGTTCGCCAGCGGGGCGAGGTAATCCAACCGGTCCGTGTAGGGCACGAACTGGTTGTAAGTCATGTTCTCCGCGATCTTCTCGTCGCCGCGGTGCAGGTAGCCGAGGACCGGATCCGCCTTCGTCAGGATCTCGCCATCGAGCTCCATCTGGAGCCGCAGCACGCCGTGGGTCGACGGATGCGACGGGCCCATCGAGAGCGACATCTTCTCGGTCTGGAACTCCGCGGGCGCCGCACTGGCCGCGCTGGCCGCCCTCGCCGCGCTGTCAGGAAATGTATGTTCCGTGGCCATTTTGTTCAGCCGCAAAAAGGCGCGGAACGCGCACAAGCCGGACACAGGAAAGAGGAGAAATTATTTTTGCGCATTTTGTGCCTCTTAGCGGCTCAATCCTTCACCTGCCGCAGTTCCGTCTGGCCGGGTTGCGGCCGGCGATCCGCCCAGCTCTCGTCCTTCGCGCGCGGCTCGGCCTCGGTGAGGTTGACCTCGCCCGACGACGCCACGAACGGCCCGCCCGCCATCGGCGCGGCGATGACGCGGGTGCCCGTCTCTGCCTCGATGTCCGCGACCGGCAGATCCGTCTCGATGCCCGCCAGCGGGAATTCCTTGCGCAAGGGGTGATAGGGATAACCGTCCCACATCAAAATTCGGCGCAGGTCCGGGTGCCCCGCGAACTTGATTCCGAACATGTCGAAGCACTCGCGCTCGTGCCAGTTCGCGCCTGGCCAGAGGTCGACCACACTCGGAGCCGTCGGCTCCGCGTCGGTGCCGGCGCAGTTTGCGGCGATCCGGAGATAAGTCCCGGTCCGCGTCGTGGAGAGGAGGTGATACACCACGGTGAACCGCGGCGAGGCGCCCTCGGCCCAGTCGATCGCGGTGAGGTCCATCAGCAGATCGAACGCCTGCTCGTCGCGCAGGTAGCGCAGCACCGCGACGAGGTCAGCGAGCGGCACGTTGAACGCCGGATGGTCGACAGACGGGCGCGCGGTGACCTGCGGGAACTTCTCCGGGAGGGCGGTCGTGGCGTCAGCGGGCATCAGGAAGCGGTCGGCGATAAGCTCTCAGCGAGAAACACGGCAGCCGGGCTCAGGCCGACATCAGCCGTTTCGCTGACGGTTCGCGGCGGACTTTGTCCTGCAGTTTCATCAACGCATCCAGCAGCGCCTCCGGGCGCGGCGGACAACCGCTCACGTAGACATCGACCGGCACGATGCGATCCACCCCCTGCAGCGTCGCATAGCTCCGATACATGCCGCCCGAGCTGGCACACGCGCCCATGGCGATGACCCATTTCGGCGCGGCCATCTGGTCATAGATGCGCCGGACCTGCGGCGCCATCTTGTAAGTGACGGTGCCGGCCACGATCATGCAGTCGGACTGGCGCGGGGAAAAGCGCATCACCTCCGCGCCAAAGCGCGCGATGTCGAACCGCGCCCCACCCACCGCCATCAGCTCGATCGCGCAGCAGGCCAGACCCATCGGCATGGGCCACATCGAGTTGGTGCGAATCCAGTTAATCGCCGCGTCGGCGCGCGACACGATTACGCCACCCTCGACCTTGCTGTTGTAGCCTAACTCGCGGTGGGGAGAGACCATGGTTGCGGGTGTGGTTGAAGGGAAAATCCTTCGCAGAGTTGGGTGCGCCGGGGTGTCGCGCAAGTCGCTTTTATTAAAACTCCCCATGCTCTCCACTTAGAAGGCTTCACGCAAGCCGACGACAGCCCGGCTTGAACTGACGTTCCTATCGGGAAACGGCCGGTGTGGATTTCTGAGCGCCGCCTCCGCGTCGGCGTCGCCGTAGCGTGGCCCGCGGCGTGAGCAGCGGGACGCTTCGCGCCCATCGCGGTTCCCGTGGGGAGGAGCGGCGCGCTCGTGCGTCGGCGCGTTTCCACCCGTGGAAAGTGAAGGGTCGGGGGCAGGCGGAAACCGGATTTACCGTTGACCGCGACAAGGTGGTGACCTTCCTTGGCCCCTCGCCCAACCACCGGCTGCCGTCAAAAGCAGCCAGCGGGACACCGGAGAGGTGGCAGAGTGGTCGAATGCGCGTGATTGGAAATCACGTGTTGCCGCAAGGCAACCGGGGGTTCGAATCCCTCCCTCTCCGCCATTTAACCCGCGATGAACTCGCGGGTTAAGATACCCTGACAACCCATTTGGCCGTTGACCGGCCAAATTGGTCATGAAACACGCAAGTCCGTTCGTCATCTCAGAATTCACGAATCCCTCCGGGAAGATCGTTTTCCAACTCTACGCCCGTCTCGACGGCAAGCGCTTCCGCAAAAACTTCCCGACGCGCGCCGAAACCGAAGCGGAGCGTCAGGTTCAAGAAGTGCAGTGGCTCCAACGCGAGACGGGTATTCACACCGCTGCGACGCGTTTGACCGATGAGCAATTGCACGAAGCCGAGTCCGTGTTTCGCCGAGTGGCCGGGCTCACGCGCCCGCTCTCTTTCTACGTGGAGTTCGCACTGGCGAACTTCCGCGAGGTCGTGAGTCAGAAACTCCTGACAGAAGGAGTCACCGAATTCCTCGTCATCAAGGATCACGAACGCGAGCAGGACTTACTTTCCGAGCCGTATCTCACGCGCGTGAAGCGCGACCTCAAGCGCCTGCAAAAGCACTTCCCTGCCGCCACCGTGGCCGAACTGACCGGGACACGGCTCCTCGGGTATTTCGAGGCCCGCCGGGCGGCGCACAAGACGTTCAACAACCGCCGGGGCGTCGTCTCGTCCTTCCTCAAGTTCGCGCTGCAACGGGATTGGATCGCAGACAATCCGCTCTCGAAAATCCCACCCCGCCGCATCCGGCGTCGGCGTGGCTGCGCCGTGACGTTTGCCGCGTCGCAGACGAAAGCCCTCATGGCCTTCGTCGAGGATCACTATCCGACCGCCGTGCCGTTCTTCGCGCTCTGCATGTTCGCCGGCATTCGGCCCTGTCTTCGCACCGGCGAAATCCTCCGGCTTCAACCGGCGCACTTCAAACTCGAAGCGAATCTGATCCGCATTGATGGCGAGGTCTCGAAGGTGCGCGAGCCGCGCAACGTCGCAATCCAGCCGAACCTCGCGGCGTGGCTGCACGCGTATCCGCTCAAGAAATTCCCGATCATCCCGGCCAACCTCCAACACATCCGGGAGAAGGTGGCGCAGAAATTCCCGCTCTC
>Ga0163144_10012649_pt1 | contig 17698 bp, 15 predicted proteins | sample OliLak19BULKMAT1_FD_123175 | JGI IMG/M metagenome (GOLD analysis project Ga0163144, IMG submission 123175) | Freshwater microbial mat bacterial communities from Lake Vanda, McMurdo Dry Valleys, Antarctica - Oligotrophic Lake LV.19.BULKMAT1 | ecosystem: Environmental > Aquatic > Freshwater >...
CATGCCCAACCTGGATTGATGTAACAAAGAGACAATGCCGAAGTGGTGGAATTGGTAGACACGCTATCTTGAGGGGGTAGTGAGCTATGCTTGTGCGGGTTCGAGTCCCGCCTTCGGCACCATTTTTTTCGTTTATGTTTTACTGACAGAGCGGATAACATTCCCTTGCTGTGGCAATTACCTCATTGGCCCAACGGCGACTCCCCCCTTCCTGCCACGAACCATGCTGCGGTATTGTGTACAGGCAGTTGATCCTTCACGCCGGGTGATGCCTTACTGTGACCTGGCTAACAGGACTACTGTCGGCGTTGGCTTTTGTTGTCTTGATAAGGCAAGCTCATCTCCCTGTTTCTTGCGCGCCATCCGTAATGTATGGACATCGGCCGACATGTTTCCAAAGCCCTGTCAGGAGCGAAAGCAAAATAATGAGAGTGGAGATTTGAAGAGCGTCAAACTCGCAGTGCTCTGTATCGCGGTGGTGCTCGCCTGCGGGTGCACTCATCCGATGCCTGTCGCAGGGGAAGGCGATGCGACAGCCGCCAGCGTAAGCCGGAACAAGTCACCTGAGGATTACCAGAGGGACCTCGCAAAGTGCAGACAGAATGCTGTCGCTGGCGACTATTTCAAGACCAATATGGCGGAGCCTCACGCGAACGCGCAACCTCGGGGCGCGGGCGGTTATTGCAATGCAACGTTGAGTGATGAATGCGGTTTCAATGCGCCGGCGTCTGCAGTGCAAAGTTTTTTCGGGCAATCTACATCACCCTCGCTGGCAGTATACAAGCTGACAACAAATACTGGTTTTACAGCGATTTTTATCGGCAATGGCTTCGATGAACAGTTCGCTGCGCGAATCCGGGCGCATGCAGTCGTGACCGGGTTTAGTGAGCGCCATGGCACCGTATTCGTGGGCGACAATGGTCAAGGGGCACCACAAGCGGTATGGAGCGATGGCGGTCATCGCGAAGCCATACAGGAACTGCTGAATCCAGGCGATGTTGATGTTGTGGGCATGACCTACGATTCCCGTTATCCCGACGTCACAGTTTATAAGAAGTGGGTGAAATACGCGCTGTCCAGGCATCCTGACACTCGATTTTTTGTCGCCACGTCGTTGTCGTCTGACCCGGGAAGTGTGACTGGCGCACAGTACGCTGCCAACTACGAGACGTTACATGCCCGGGTACACACATTGATCGACACGTTGCGTGCTGCGTTTCCGGGTGTTGATATCGACTGCCTTCCCTCCGGCCAGGGTGCGGTCGAGCTTTATACACGGTACAGCGAGGGGCAGCTGCCAGGAGTCCTGGCACTCGTTGGTGATCCGGCAACAGCCGTATTTAGTGACAACTCGGGTCGCCCTGGGGACATGCTGGCCGCCCTCGAGAGTTTGATATGGCTTGACGCCATCTACGATGTTGATACTTCGGGCTTCAGTGTCGATCCTGGCGTTTCCCCTGATATCAAGGACATGGCAACGGCAATCCTTGCCGGGCACGCAGCAAAATATGACACGCCTGTTGCGGTGGAAGTTGCAAGGGTCGTTGTTAACACATCAGATCAACGGGGTGTGAACCCCGCCAGAAAGCCGAACATTTTGCTGATTGTGGCCGATGACCTGGGGTACAACGACCTCGCAATCAATAACGATAATACGGAAATAGACACGCCGAATATGGACCAGATCGCCCGGGATGGCGTGCGCTTTACCAGGCACTACGCTGCGGCAGTGTGTTCGCCTGCAAGGGCCGCACTGTTGACAGGTTTTTACCCTGAAAGGCTCGGCTATCTTCCTAACGGCCGCGGTATTTCCCCTGAAGTTGTCACCTTACCCGAGCGCTTGAAAGAGGCCGGTTATACTACCTGGCATATCGGCAAATGGCATATCGGGGACCTGGAGAGAACAGCTTGGCCGGATCACCAGGGATTTGATCATTGGTTTGGCTTTCTCAACCAGTCGCGTTTGGCCGGGGGTCAAACGCCGCAAGGGGAGATAGTATTATCGCGCCCTCGTTACAATGATCCCTGGCTGGAGAGTGACAGTGCGCCCGGTAAACATTTTACGGGGCATCTGGAGAACATCCTGACAGACAGGGCAATACAGGTAATATCTGACTTGAATGGCGCACATGAGCCCTGGTTTGTTAACCTCTGGTTCTATGCACCCCATGGGCCGGTGACCCCAGCCCCTGAGTTTGCACAGAAGTATCCCGACACGCCTGCCGGTAAATACCGAGCGTTGGTCAATCAACTTGACTACAACATTGGCCGGGTTGTTGCACACCTGGACACTGTCGGCGCGCTGCAAAACACCATTATTGTTGTCGCCAGTGATAATGGCGGGACCAATGACTTCGTCAATAGTAACGCACCGTTTTACGGCAACAAGACAACGCTTACCGAAGGCGGCCTGCGCACCCCGTTACTTATCAAATGGCCTGACGCGACAATCAATGGGAGGGTGATTGCAGACAGTGTCTCCATTGAAGATATATATCCCACCTTGTTGGAGTCTATAGGGGTCGCACCCCCTGATAATCTGGATGGGGAGAGTTTTTACCGCAGCGTCCAACAGCAGGCACCCATCACACCCAAGGCAAGATACTGGGACCATATTATGACCCCCGCGTGGACCAGCTATGGAGCCCTGTCAGCGGACGGTCGCTGGCGGCTTTTTAACACTCCCCCGGTGTACGGCGTCCAGGTGCCATTGCTATACGATTCTCAGATAGACCCTACCTTCTCGAAACCTGTGGCAGTGACGCCGACACCGCCTGCAGAACTGGCACAGCTAAGCGCAGGTTATCAGGCATGGTACAAAGACGTGCACACGGTAAAAATGTCGTTTGTACCCAATGACAATGGCAGCGGCGCACTTACCGGCATGGATTTCCTGCGGACGCCCGGATTCGGTACGTATACGTTTGGCATTGCTGTCCCGGGTACACACCAAGGGCCTATTGCCGGGCAGCCCGGCATCTGGGACATGAGCCGGACCGGTAACACCGTGACGGCGCAGTTTGGTGAGCTGACACTGTCTGGCGAACTACCAAACAACGATAGCTGTCACAGCGTTGTCATTAGCGGGAATTTCAGTCGCCAGGTGCAGTCGGGACTGGGCCCGGACCGTATCACATTGTCGCTCTATATCAATGGAGTAGAGGCTCAATCTGCAGATGTGGAGGCGACCCTGCAGGTAGACGACCCCACGGTTGAAACCATCATTGGTGATCCGGGTGCAACGGCAGCGGCTTCAATGTTGCAACCAGTTATTCTAAATACTGCACTGCACTCTTCGTCACCGTGGACGCTGGTCTCGTTCAGCCAGCATTTATGCGAGAACAACTGAAGGGGATGCGACGTGCGCAAGCCCTAAGCAGTTACAGATACTAGGCTCTTTGTTAAAGGGTTCTGAGTCAGCCAAGTCGAATCTTCAGGAAGGGTCCTTCATAGCATTTTGCAGATAGTTCTGGATACCGACCTTTTCGATCAGGCCTAACTGAGTCTCCAGCCAATCCACATGTTCCTCCTCCGACTCAAGTATTTCTTCAAACAGTTCCCGGGAAATATAGTCTCGAATCGACTCGCAATGCCCGATCGCGTCTTTCAGGTCTGGAATTGCTTTCATTTCCAGTTGCAGGTCACATTTGAGTACCTCCTGCGTATTTTCACCGATGAGCAACTTACCGAGATCCTGGAAATTAGGCAAACCCTCGAGAAACAGAATGCGCTCGGTGAGTTTATCAGCATGCTTCATTTCACCTATAGACTCTTTGTATTCGTGCTCTGCCAGTTCTTTGAGGCCCCAGTTTTTGTACATGCGCGAATGCAGAAAATACTGGTTGATCGCAATGAGTTCGTTGCCCAGTACTTTGTTGAGATATTGGATGACTTTTGCATCACCTTTCATGCGGCTTCTCCTGCGAGGATGAGGGCGTCATTATCTGGCCTGGCGATTGCGGTCGTCAACTATAAGTAATTGATTTCTAACTTGAAAAAAAGAAAATGAGGGTTCTTCTCCGCTTCTATGAGTGAAAAAGGATGCCGACCCCCACGTAATCTGTTGTATATAGTGCTTCTCACCACTCTACTTAGAACAGGCATATGGACATCGGCATCCAGAGGGATATTTTGGGCTTCAAGGGACAGCGGGTCAATCAGATAAAGCTGGATGAGCAGGAGCAACAGCTTGTCATTCACTGTAGTCGGGATCGGCGCAGAAATGCGGTAGACCCGGTTACCGGGAAAAAGGGAACCATCAACCGGTATGTCCGTCGACAGATCAGGGATGTGCCGCTATTTGGCTACCCTTGTATCATCGAATTTGAGTTGGCCCAAGTATTTATCAGCAAGAACGAACGGCGCATGGAGCGCTGTGAGTTTGTTGACAAGGGGTGGCGTTTCACGCGTCGCTTCTGTCGCATGATCAGCGGCCTGTGCCGCCACATGAGTATTCAGGCGGTCTCCAGGCACCTGGGGGTACGCTGGGAGACGGTGAAGAATATCGACAAGGCGTACCTGGAGGAAAACCCTCCCGGCGCTCGATCCAACACAACTGACGGGTCTGGAGTATCTCGGTGTCGATGAAGTGGCCAGGGCGAAGGGGCACGACTATATGACCGTCGTCTACGATATGGTTGGTGGCCATCTGGTCTGGGTGGAAACCGGTCGAACCGCCGAGGTGTTTGCCCGTTTTCTAAAACAGCTTCCAGTCGCTACGGCTGCAGGAATAAAGGCCGTTGCGATGGATATGGGGCCGGCCTACCTAAACGCCGTCAGGGATTGCTTGCCAGCGGCAGACATTGTCTTTGATCGCTTTCATGTCATGAAGAACTACAGCAAACTCCTTCGATCAGATGGCAGGGCAGCTTGAAAGCGGGTGCCGGATTGCGGATCAGTCGAATATGCTCTACTTGAAGAAGTTTGCAAAATCTCTGAGGAGGCACTGTGTGGGCATTTGTAACTATGCAAAGCACAAGCTCACCAGTGCCAGGGTCGAGGCGGGCAACATCAGTATTGGCATGATTCGTAAACGTGCCAGAGGGATCAGGGATACCGATTACTTCAAGCTTAAGATCCGGCAATCATCGCTGCCGGATAACGCCTCAATGTTCTATGTTGCGGCCTGATACTCACTCACAAGACCGGAGAAGAACCAAATGAATACGAAAGATTCACAGTCGTATAGCGTACACTTAACTGGGTTTGGCAAGCTGGCAATAGCGCCGCTGGAATGGGACTAACTGAGGGCGTAGAACAACTCTTGTTCATTACTACTGTCGTGTAAGGCTTCGCGCAGGATCTCGCGGGTCAGGATGCCGCACTTGCCACACTGGCTAGCGACCCCAAGGGTATTGCGCACATCTTTAAACGAATTCGCCCCGTCCTGAATTGCAGCGCGGATCTGGGTATCGGTAATTCCCTTGCAAAGGCAAACGTACATGTTGGCGTCGAATTGAATGGCAGAGGACAGCATTCTAACCTTAATGATAATGATTGTCAATAAGGATAACGTGTGGCTTTGTCGTGGACCCATCGCGCCATTTGTCCTGTTTGGTGATCGTATGCCCTGTCTCAAACCGCCCCTAAAATTAGTCTGTTTTTCAGCCCCCACGAGGTTGACCGGGATAGTGCCCCTACCTATAATGCACAGCCTCGAAAATGGACCAACGAGACGAGTGGGGTCCACAGTGGCGTGCCGAGGGGCTTGTCACAGTTGAGGAAGTTTTGATGCGGGGTGGAGCAGCCTGGTAGCTCGTCGGGCTCATAACCCGAAGGTCGTCGGTTCAAATCCGGCCCCCGCTACCAATTAGCACTGTCAGCTCATAAACCGACGGTGTGAAGATAAAAAAGCCCCTTTTTAGGGGCTTTTTCGTACATGGAGAAAAAAATCGCTCGTGGCGAGTAAAGCTCAGCAGATTTCGGACATGCTGCAATCTACCGTAGCTGCACTCGGCTACGAGCTGTGGGGTGTGGAGCATATGGTGCAGGGCAAGCACAGCGTGGTGCGGGTTTATATTGATAGCCCCTCTGGTATTACGGTCGATGATTGTGCCGCTCTCAGCGACCATGTGAGTAGCATCCTGGACGTTGAAGAGCCGATTACTGGGGAATATACATTGGAAGTTTCCTCTCCGGGCATGGATCGCCTGTTGTTCAAGTTGGTGCAATATTTCGGCTATGTGGGCGAGACGGTAGAAGTGCGCTTGCGCAGTGCCATTGACGGGCGGCGCAGGTACAAGGGTATTTTGAAAGGTATTGAGGGCGAAGACGTAGTGATTCAGGTAGATGATCACGAGTTTCTGTTGCCCTATGGCGCGATTGAAAAGGCGCGTGTACAACCCCGCGATTGAACGCGACAAGTGAACTGGCGAGGCTTGAGATGACGAAAGAAATACTGTTGGTGGCTGAGGCGGTCTCCAATGAGAAGGGGGTGTCCGAGGACATTATCTTCGAAGCCATAGAGCTGGCATTGGCAACGGCGACCAAAAAGCGTTACGACGAAGACGCTGACATTCACGTCACTATTGACCGTAAAACCGGAGAATATATCTCCATGCGTCGTTGGCTGGTAGTCCCAGACAATGAAATGGCGTTGTTGGGTACACAGTTCACCACGGAGGAGGCCATTGAGCAGGATCCAAACCTCAAGCCTGGTGATATTCACGAGGAGCGGGTAGAGAATGTTGAGTTTGGGCGTATCGCCGCACAGACAGCCAAGCAGGTTATTGTGCAGCGAGTTCGTGATGCCGAGCGTGCTCAGGTGGTTACCCAATACTTGAACCGGGTCGGTGAACTTGTGGCAGGTATCGTCAAGAAAGTCACCCGCGACAATGTGATTGTGGATCTTGGCAACAACGCTGAGGGTCTGTTGCCACGGGATCAATTGGTAGGTCGGGAAACGTTTCGGGTGAATGATCGGGTACGTGCCATTCTCAAGGAGATCAGCACCGAGGCCCGTGGCCCTCAGTTAATACTGAGTCGTTCATGCACAGAAATGTTGATAGAGCTGTTTAAAATTGAGGTGCCTGAGATCGCCGAGGAAGTGATTCAGATTCGCGCTGCGGCCCGTGATCCAGGTTCGCGCGCCAAGATTGCTGTGAAGACTAATGATCAGCGCATCGACCCTGTGGGGGCCTGCGTTGGTATGCGCGGCTCGCGTGTGCAGGCGGTATCAAACGAGCTTGATAACGAGCGGGTTGATATCGTGCTGTGGGACGATAACCCCGCGCAACTGGTGATTAACGCCATGGCGCCGGCTGAAGTCGAGTCAATCGTGATGGATGAGGACAGCGGCACTATGGATGTGGCGGTTTCGCAGGACAATCTGGCCCAGGCTATCGGTCGCTCAGGCCAGAATGTGCGCCTGGCATCGCAACTCACCAAGTGGACTATCAATGTCATGAGCCTTGAGGATGCTGCAGAGAAGCATGAGGCGGAGTCCGGTCAGGTGATAAAGCTTTTCGTCGAGAACCTTGATATTGATGAGGACGTAGCAGAAATTCTGGTAGATGAAGGATTTACAACTCTTGAAGAGGTAGCCTACGTGCCGCTGGAGGAATTGACCGCCATAGAAGGCTTTGATGAAGAGATCGCCGAAGAGTTGCGCGCACGGGCCAAGGACGCCCTATTGACACAGGCGATCGCGTCCGAGGAACAGCTGGGATCCCGGGAGCCGGCAGATGACCTGCTAAGCATGGACGGGATGGATCGCCATCTGGCTTTCATTCTAGCTAGCCGCGCAATTGTTACCATGGAAGACCTCGCAGAGCAGGGTGTGGATGACCTCATGGATATCCCGGATATGACTGAAATACGTGCCGGTGAGTTGATTATGACCGCAAGGGCACCCTGGTTTGCCGAGGCAGCAGAGTAATCTGATACGGCAAGGTTAATCGCACTAAGACAGGGTACCAAGGAGAGTATTGAATGGGTCAGGTGACAGTACAGCAGCTCGCGGAAGTGGTAGGTGCGTCTTCGGAACGTCTGCTGACACAGATGAAAGAAGCTGGATTGCCACACTCCGAAGCAGAAGAGGCTGTGTCTGATGAAGATAAGCAGACATTGCTTAATTACCTGAAACGCAGTCATGGAGAGTCTGTGGACGCGCCCAAGCGCATTACGTTGAAGCGCAAGACTCTCAGCACTTTGCGTACGTCCGGATCGCAGGGTCGGAAAACCGTCAATGTGGAAGTGCGTAAGAAGCGCACCTATGTAAAGAGAGATGCGGAGCAGTTGGGTGAAGCAGGGGCGCCACTCGACGATGAGTTGTTAGCGCAAGAGCAAGAGACAGAGGATGCCGCCCATCAAGCTGTAGCAGCGGTAGAAGCGAAAGCCGCCGCCGCCGCTGAACGCGAGCAACTTGCTGCGGCGGTATCGGAGCTGGAGGCCAGTGCTGATGAAGATCCTAACAACCTGGACCCGGAAGTCCTGCGACAACGGGCGGCGGCACGCCGCAAGCTGAAGGAAGCTGATGAAGCAGCCGTACGACAGGCAGCCGTTGATGCGCGCAAGGCAGCAGACGAGCAGATTAAGGCTGAATCCTTGGCCAGAACCCAGGAGAAAACCAAGGAAGTTAGTGCCAAGAAACCCAAGCGTTTGCATGAGGTTCCATCTTCCGCTCTCGCGCAGGAAGACGACACTCGTAAACCGCGAAGCAGATTAGCTCGAAATGCGCCAGCCGGTCGTGGTAAGCAACGCAACCACAATCTGTCGCTGGCGGATCTTGATTCAGAAACAGGGATAGGCCGTCGTCGCGGCGCCCGCAAGAAAATCAGGGCGGCACACGCGGAACATTCCAGACATGGTTTCGAAATGCCCACGGAAAAGAAAATCTACGAAGTTGACCTACTGGACATGATTTCCGTTGCGGATCTGGCGCAACAGATGTCTGTAAAGTCCGGGGAAGTTATCAAGGAATTAATGAAGCTGGGCCTAATGGCGACCATCAACCAGATGATTGATCGTGATACGGCGACGTTGGTGGCGGAAGAGTTTGGCCACATGGTTAAACTCATCAGCGCTGATGCACTGGAGGAGCGGTTGGAAGAAACCCTGTCGCAACACGAGGGTACCGAGGAGCCGCGGGCGCCGGTGGTGACTGTGATGGGACACGTAGATCACGGCAAGACTTCCCTGCTGGATTACATCCGCAAAAGTAAGGTGGCCTCAGGTGAGGCAGGTGGCATCACGCAACACATTGGAGCCTATCACGTGGAGACCGAGCGCGGCATGATTTCATTCCTCGATACTCCCGGGCATGCGGCATTTACAGCGATGCGCGCGCGGGGGGCAAAGAGTACCGATATCGTGATCTTGGTGGTGGCCGCCGATGATGGTGTTATGCCCCAGACTGAAGAAGCCGTTAAGCACGCCAAGGCCGCTAAAGTGCCGATTATCGTGGCAATAAATAAAATTGACAAACCGGGGGTAGATCTTGAGCGGATCAAGAGTGAGCTTGCCGCCAAAGATGTCATTCCCGAAGAGTGGGGTGGCGATACGCAGTTTATCAGCGTCTCTGCCCACACCGGTGCAGGCATTAATGAACTTCTTGACGCCATACTGTTGCAGGCGGAACTGCTGGAACTGACCGCTGCCCGCGATGTGCCCGCACAAGGTATTGTTATCGAGTCTCGACTGGACAGAGGGCGTGGCCCGGTCGCCTCCCTGTTGATCCAAAGTGGCACACTGCGCAAAGGCGATATAGTTCTTGCCGGGCTGCAGTTCGGTCGCGTGCGTGCCATGTTGGATGAGAATGGTCAGGCTATCGATGAGGCGGGCCCCAGCATACCCGTTGAAATTCTGGGTCTGGACGCCACCCCTGCGGCTGGCGACTTGTTCGCCGTTGTCGAGAGCGAGAAACGCGCTCGAGAAGTTGCTGATTTCCGTCAGGAAAAGACTCGTGATAAGAAAATACAGCGCCAGCAGGCAGCCAAGCTGGATAACATGTTTGAAAGCATGACGGCGGGCGGGAAGAAAATGCTCAATGTCGTGGTAAAAGCAGATGTACGTGGATCACTGGAGGCAATTCAGTCGGCCCTGCTGGAAATCGGCAATGAAGAGGTTCAGGTGAATATCGTAACCGGTGGTGTTGGTGGTATCACTGAGACAGACGTTAATCTAGCTGTAACATCAAGCGCTGTCGTATTCGGCTTCAATGTGCGGGCCGATAACGCGGCGCGCAAGCTGGTGGAAACCGAAGGTGTTGACCTGCGTTACTACAATGTTATCTACGATCTGATTGACGACGTCAAGCTGGCTCTGACCGGCATGCTGGCGCCTGAACTCAGAGAAGATATCGTCGGCATTGCCGAAGTTCGTGACGTGTTCCGTTCGCCCAAGTATGGTCAGGTTGCTGGTTGCATGGTAATCGAGGGAACAGTCTATCGCTCTAAGCCCATCCGTGTATTGCGCGATAGTGTAGTTATCTATCAGGGTGAGCTGGAATCGTTGCGTCGTTTCAAGGATGATGCCGGCGAGGTACGTAATGGCATGGAGTGCGGAATTGGTGTGAAGAACTACACCGATGTGAAAGTGGGCGACCTCATAGAGGTATACGAAGTCAAGGAAATAGCCCGCTCGCTGTGAGCGGCGTCTTAAAGAGCGGGACCAATGGCTAAAGAGTATGCCAGAACTCAGCGCGTGGCGGATTATCTGCAACGAGAGTTGGCCGCGCTGATCCAGCACGAGGTGCGAGATCCCAGGGTAGGGATGGTCAGTGTTACCGGGGTCGACGTGAGTCGCGATCTCGGTCACGCCAGAGTCTACTACACGGTAATGGGTAGTGACTCGAGTGAGGATGCAAGGGAGTCTACTGAGGTGCTCAATAAGGCAGCGGGTTTCCTGCGCAGCCAACTGTCCCGGGGCAGTAATATGCGCAGTGTGCCGCAGCTGCGGTTTTATTTTGACTCCAGCATTGGCCATGGCCGCGATCTGGAGGACTTGATCAGACGCGCCGCCGATGCAGATCGCGAGCTGGGTTTGCGCGATGATGATGGTACAGAGGACTAGCAGGTGACAAGGCGTCGCCGCGGGCGTGCGGTGAATGGCATCCTGGTGTTGGATAAGCCCTTAGGGGTAAGCTCCAATCAGGCGTTGCAGAGTGTTAAACGCCTGTACTTCGCGGCCAAGGCCGGCCACACAGGCAGCCTTGATCCGTTGGCTACTGGAGTACTGCCCCTGTGTTTCGGGGAGGCAACCAAGTTTTCCCAGTATTTGCTGGACGCGGACAAGGCCTACGAGAGTACGTTTGTGCTGGGCACAGTCACTGACACCGGTGACGCTGAAGGCCGGGTGCTCGAGGACAGGGACGCAAGTGACGTTACCGAGAGTGATGTTGTTGTAGCGTTGAAGGATTTTGAGGGCAAGATTGAGCAAGTCCCCTCGATGTTCTCTGCCATCAAGAAGGATGGACAGCCCCTCTACAAGCTGGCACGGCAGGGGCTGGAGGTGGAACGCAAGCCGCGTCCTGTGGTCATAATGGAGTTGCAGCTGCGCGCCTTTCGTGGCGGTGCAAAGCCCGAGGTGGATATATATCTGGAGTGCAGCAAGGGTACCTACGTGAGGTCGTTGGCAGAGGACCTGGGACGTGTCCTGGGTTGCGGTGCTTTCGTTAGTGCTCTGCGTCGGACCAGGGCCGGGCCCTTCAGTATTGAAGACAGCCTGGCACTGGGCACATTGGAGGCACTGAAGGACACCAGTGAACTCCATGAGATGGATAATTTTTTGTTGCCCGCCGACGCTGCGCTGGGTGCGCTGCCGCTGGTTCGCCTCAGCGAATCTGGTGGTTTTTACATGCGTCAGGGGCAACCCGTGATGGTGCCAAATGCGCCCCGCGGTGGTATCGTGCGCGTCGCGCTGGAAACCGGCGAGTTTTTGGGAGTCGGAGAAATATTGGACGACGGGCGCGTGGCGCCGCGTCGACTGATTGTCACCGGGAGGTGACACGAACCTGTCTGTAAATCTGCACGGACAGGCTCTTTTATTAACGAAGGGCGGTACGCCGCCTGAGGCAGATTAATCAAGAGGAACACACAATGGCATTAAATGCGCAAAAGAAAGCAGAAATCGTAAAAGAGTACCAAGTGGGCGCTGGCGACACAGGTTCCCCGGAAGTACAGGTAGCACTGCTGACCGCGAATATTGAGCAGTTGCAGGGACACTTCCAGTCGCACTCGCACGACCACCACTCACGCCGCGGTCTGATCCGCATGGTTAACCAGCGACGCAAGCTGCTGGATTACCTGAAGCGCAAGGACACACAGCGCTATAGTGATCTGATCAAGCGACTTGGCCTGAGGAGATAAGCTGTATCCCTGCCGGGGTGTTCATGGGAGCGCCCCGGTCTCATATTGAGAATAGGAGAATAATTGTGAATCCAGTAACTAAATCATTCCAGTACGGCGGCCAAACCGTCACTATGGAAACCGGCCGCATCGCCCGTCAGGCGAGCGGTGCTGTCCTGGTGACCATTGAGAACACATCTGTTTTGTGTACCGTAGTCGCAGAAAAAACCGAACGTCCGGGCCGCGACTTCTTCCCCTTGGCTGTTCACTACACAGAAAAAACCTACGCTGTTGGCAAAATACCTGGTGGCTTCTTCAAGCGCGAAGGGCGTCCCAGTGAGAAGGAAACCCTGACCTCTCGCCTGATCGATCGCCCCATCCGCCCTTTGTTCCCCAAGGGCTTTATGAACGAGGTGCAGGTTATCTGTACTGTCATGTCGGCAGATAAGCACATTGACCCGGATATCCCCGCTATGATCGGCACCTCAGCCGCGCTGGCGATTTCTGGCTGTCCTTTTAACGGCCCTATCGGTGGTGCCCGTGTTGGCTTCAGTGAGGCGCGCGGTTATTTCCTGAATCCTACCTATACACAACGGGTAGATAGCAAACTGGACATGGTAGTTGCTGGCACCAAAGATGCGGTGTTGATGGTGGAGTCTGAGGCTAGGGAATTGACTGAGGACCAGATGCTGGGTGCAGTGCTTTATGCGCACCAGGAAATGCAGGTAGTCATTCAGGCGATCAACGAACTGGTTGCTGAGGCCGGTAAACCCCGCTGGGAGTGGAAAGCTCCCGCCGTGAATGCAGAACTGCTGGCCGCTGTTGAAGGCAAGGTCAAAGCTGAGCTGGGTGAGGCATATCGCATCACCGAGAAGGCCGCCCGCTACGAGCGTGTCGGTGCGATACGCGATGCTGCGGTCGCGGCACTGGCCCTCGAGGGCGGCCCCTCTGCCGACGACGTGAAGGATATCTTCAAGAAAATCGAAAAGACGCTGGTGCGCAAGCGCATTCTGTCCGGCGAACCCCGTATTGACGGTCGCGACAATCGCACTGTCCGCCCTGTTGCATGTGAAGTGGATGTGTTGGCCAAGGTGCATGGCAGTGCCCTGTTCACTCGCGGTGAAACACAGGCTATCGGCGCTGTGACGCTCGGTTCTACGCGAGATGCGCAGATCATCGACGCACTGGAAGGGGAGCGTCGCGATCCGTTCATGCTGCACTACAACTTTCCTCCTTACTCTGTCGGTGAAGCGGGTCGTGTTGGCTTCACGGGCCGTCGCGAAGTGGGTCACGGTCGATTGGCGCGTCGCGGCCTGGCTGCAGTACTACCCACCAGTGAAGAGTTCCCCTACACGATTCGCTTGGTCTCCGAGATCACTGAGTCCAACGGCTCCAGCTCCATGGCATCCGTTTGTGTGGGTTCACTGGCACTGATGGCGGCAGGCGTACCATTGAAAGCACCTGTTGCTGGCATTGCTATGGGCCTGGTGAAGGAGGGCAACCAGTTTGCTGTGCTCACCGACATTCTGGGAGACGAAGATCACCTGGGTGATATGGACTTCAAGGTGGCCGGCACGGCCGAAGGCGTGACCGCATTGCAGATGGATATCAAGATCGAAGGTATCAATGAGCAGATCATGGAAGTCGCGCTGGAACAGGCGCAACTGGCGCGCTTGCACATACTGGGACAGATGAACCAGGTGCTGCCAGCGGCCCGCCTGGTCACTTCTGAAAATGCCCCCAGCATGATTACGCTGAAAGTCGATTCCGACAAAATCAGGGATATCATTGGGAAAGGCGGCGTGACTATTCGCTCTATCACTGAGCAGTCCGGCGCGACGGTCGATATTGATGACGATGGTACTGTGCGTATCTTTGGTCAGGACCAGGCCTCACGGGATGCGGCGGTGGCTCTGGTTCAGGAAATCACTGCGGAAGCAGAAGTTGGTGCCGTATATACCGGTACCGTTGCGCGCATCGTGGATTTTGGTGCTTTCGTGAACATCCTACCCGGCAAAGATGGTTTGGTGCATATCTCCCAGATTGCCAATGAACGAGTGGAGAACGTATCGGATCACCTTAAAGAAGGCCAGGTAGTGCGTGTGAAGGTGTTGGACGTGGATCAGCGTGGCCGTATCAAGCTTTCCATCAAGGAATTGCTTGAGGATGAGGCAATGGCGGTAGCGGACACGGTTGAGCAGGAAGTTGTGGAGTAATCTTCTGCAGTAGAAAAAAAGCCATATAAAGGGATGTGCCGGGAGGCGCATCCCTTTTTTATGCGCATATGGCTACACCGGACGGTTAGCCACCAGGTTTTCCACCACTGCCGGGTCCGCCAGAGTACTGGTGTCCCCCAGGCTATCCAACTCGTTCGCGGCGATCTTGCGCAAGATGCGGCGCATGATTTTACCGGAGCGGGTTTTTGGTAGCCCTGGGGCCCACTGGATTATATCGGGTTTGGCGATAGCGCCAATTTCCGCCACACACAGGGCTACCAAGTCCGCGCGCAGTTTTTCCGTTGGCTCCACTCCCTGCATCGGCGTGACGTAGGCATATATGCCCTGGCCTTTGATGTCGTGGGGGTAGCCCACCACCGCAGCCTCGGCGATCAACTCGTGCAGTACCAGTGCGCTTTCGATTTCAGCGGTGCCCATACGGTGTCCGGAGACGTTGAGTACGTCATCCACGCGACCGGTGATTCGATAATAGCCATCCTCGTCGCGGCTGGCTCCGTCCCCGGTAAAATAGTAGCCGGGATAGGGTTTAAAATAGGTGTCGATCATGCGCTGGTGGTCGCCATACACCGTACGGATCTGGCTGGGCCACGACGACTTGATCACCAGATATCCCGCACCCGGCCCTTCGATTTCAGCTCCCCCCTCATCTAACAGGGCCAGTTCAACGCCAAAGAAGGGGAGAGTGGCTGAGCCCGGTTTCAGGTCGGTGGCGCCGGGTAGCGGTGTGATCATTTGGCCGCCGGTTTCCGTTTGCCACCAGGTATCTACGATGGGGCAGCGCGAGTCGCCGACCACATTGTAATACCACTCCCAGGCCTCGGGGTTGATGGGTTCTCCCACGGAGCCCAGCAGTCGCAGGCTAGCGCGTGAACTGCGGGTGACGGGATCATTACCCATCGCATGAAGGGCCCGGATTGCGGTAGGTGCCGTATAAAATGTGTTTACCCGGTGTTTATCGATGATTTCCCAGCAGCGGCCCGCGTCGGGATAGGTTGGGATGCCCTCAAACATGACGGAGATAGCGCCATTGGCGAGGGGACCATAGATGACGTAAGTGTGGCCGGTGACCCAGCCGACATCAGCAGTACACCAGAAGATCTCACCCTCGCGATAATCGAACACATACTTGAACGTCATGGCCGCCTGCAGCAGGTAGCCACCGGTGGTATGCAGTACCCCTTTCGGTTTGCCGGTAGAGCCGGAGGTGTAGAGTATAAATAGCGGGTCTTCCGCATCCATGGACACCGCAGTGCAGTCGCTGTCCGCATGATCTACCGTGTCGTGGTACCAGATGTCCCGATCATCGCGCCAGGCGATGTCACCGCCGGTGCGCTTTACGACGAGGCAGGTATGCACATTGGGACAGGATGCCAGCGCCTTGTCTGCGTTGGCTTTGAGCGGGATAAACTTGCCCCCGCGCACGCCTTCGTCAGCGGTGATCAGGGTCTGGCAGTCTGAATCCAGTATTCGATCTTTCAGTGCTTCGGGAGAAAATCCGCCGAAAACGACTGAGTGCACGGCGCCGATACGGGTGCAGGCGAGCATGGCATAGGCGGCTTCAGGTATCATTGGCATGTAGATGCAGACACGGTCGCCCTTGCGCACACCACGGGCCTTGAGGGTGTTGGCAAGTTTGCAGACGTGCTCGTGCAATTCGCCATAGGAGATATGTTTGCTGTCGGCCGGACTATCGCCCTCCCAGATCAGTGCGGTCTGGTGGGCGCGGTGCGGGAGGTGCCGGTCAATGCAGTTGTAGCAGACATTTAGTTTGCCACCGCCGAACCATTCGGCGTCGCCGTTGGTGAAGTCGAAGCGTACGACCCTCTCCCAGGTTTGGTCCCAGGACAGAAAAGAGTTGGCCATTTCTGCCCAGAAACCCTCTGGATCCTCCATTGATCGTCGATACATTGCCTGATAACTGTCGGCATTGACGTGAGCGTCCTTGAAATTGGCGGGTACCGGACGAGTCAAAAATACAGACATGGTGGCCTTTCCCTGAGAGCGTTAGGTCAGCACAGCATGATACCTGCCCGACTGCGTTGTGCAAGCCGGTCGATGCTTAAAGGTCAAAAACGGGTCGCTGGCTTAGTGACCGCTGGCCAGCATGCCCCAGTCGGATACGGGATTGAGAGACAGTCTCACGTTGTCGATGAGACGGGTGGATCCCAGGCGGGCCGCCGCCAGGATAGCAATCTCCTCAGTGTCTTCGGTGACCGTGCGCAGGGTGCGGGCATCGCGAATCGCGAAGTAGTCCGGATCAAATCCGGCCTGCAATAACTTCATGCGGGCGTGCGATTCCAGTTGGAGAAAATTGTCGAAGCCACAGGCGATGGCCTCGCGGCAACTTTTGAGTGTCTGATTCAGAACCGGCGCAATACGTCGTTGATCAAAGGAGAGATAACCATTGCGAGAACTCTTGGCCAGACCATCCTGATCCCGGGTAGTGGCGACACCCACTATGGCGATTGGTATGCACAGGTCTTTGACCATTTTGCGGATGATCGACAATTGCTGGAAGTCCTTCTCACCAAAGACCGCGACATCGGGTTGGACAATATTGAACAATTTGCTTACTACTGTGGTAACGCCATCGAAATGCCCCGGACGGCTGCTGCCGCATAGTGTTTCGCCCAATTCCGGAACGTGCACGAGAGTCTGCGCCAGCATGCCTTCAGGGTAAATATCTTCCACGCCAGGCGCGTATAACACCTGAACACCTTCGCTGAACAATTTTTCCTTGTCTGCAGCCAAGGTGCGGGGGTAGGCGTCAAGGTCTTCACTGGGGCCGAATTGCAGAGGGTTAACGAAAATGCTGACGACAACCACGTCGCACAGTTGGCGCGCCTTACGCACCAGGTCCAGGTGCCCATCATGCAGATTACCCATCGTCGGGACAAAGGCAATACTTTGGCCGTTAAGACGGAAGCCGCGAAGCGCGGATTGTAACTGAGCGTTGCTATTGTAAGTTCGCATATCTACCTTATCCCTGTGGTACGGAATGGTGACGCTAAACCAGTAAAAAGCACTAGTTTTTAACCCTCTCCCAGAGTGTGTTTTACTCGGGTTCGGTTGGGAAGTATGCCCCAACACCCCACACCCGGCAACGGGTTTTTAGGGAAAATTCACATAAGTTGTTACGAAAAGAAGCAAATTTGTCATCACAAATCCGCACCGTCG
>Ga0163144_10012650_pt1 | contig 17698 bp, 14 predicted proteins | sample OliLak19BULKMAT1_FD_123175 | JGI IMG/M metagenome (GOLD analysis project Ga0163144, IMG submission 123175) | Freshwater microbial mat bacterial communities from Lake Vanda, McMurdo Dry Valleys, Antarctica - Oligotrophic Lake LV.19.BULKMAT1 | ecosystem: Environmental > Aquatic > Freshwater >...
CTGACGGCTACAGTCAAAATACCTTCGGCTATGGATATTTTCAATCCCCTTATTACTGCACGCTCATCGGCCCTAACGTTGGTGGAGCGGGAATAAACTCAAGGACATATTACTTCCCAAACTCAGTAGCTGGGTCACTGGCAACCCCTGCTATTACTGCCAACTCCACCTATTCTGTTACTTGTCGGGCGACGGGCACTGGCTACCCAGCAGCGGGTTCATACTTTGACTACAGTGCTGGCCCCGTTACGGTGCAAGTGGTCCCCCCCCCTCAAATTATAAGATTCTATACAGTCCCAGCAGTTATTTTTGCTGGAAACACTATTCCCCAAACGCCGTCACTTAATTGGGAACTTGGCGCTGGAGTCACTAGTTGCAGTGCAATTACAGCAACTGGACCAGCAGTAATTCCACAATGGCCGCCCACACCTTCAGGTGCAGTAAGTTTGACAGGAGCACTCGGACCCTTAAGGGCATATAGAAACGTGAACCTCGATTATGCCGGGGATTTCACAGTGACCATCCAGTGTCAGAATGCTGCTGGCCAAACAGTTTCCCAGACGGGTAGTTTTACGGTCTATCCTAATCCCGCACCGCTCATACTTTCTTTCACTGCTAATCCCTCGGTTATTGTACCCGGTGAGCTCACTACGCTTACGTGGAATTCAATCTATACTGGCAAATGTTATGAAGCTGGTAGTAATAAGGTCCACACATTGTACAGATCTCCTTCAAGCGGAGATATCGATGCGATTTTGTATTTTACTAACAGACTGAATGGTGTCACCCATAATTCTCCTTCTGGTTCTCAAAGGGTTTTAGGTATTGATTCTCCAACGACGTTTAGGATTGCGTGTTTCCGCCTTTCTGATTATACCCATCTGACACCAGTCACCAACGGTCAGACAGGGCTCCCCGCGGAGCCCGTTATCGGCTCTGTTTTTGTGGATGTTAAAGGAATAACCCTGACTGCTTCCCCTAGTACCTTCCCCACTGCAGGAGCAAATAGTAGCACCCTCACCTGGACCATTAATGCAGCGCGAGAGCAGAGCTGTGTGGCAACAAGTAACCCTTCGATACCCCTATGGAACAACGCCAACCTCCCTATTTCTAACAGTAGCTTGATAGTGAACAACATATCAGCTACTACTGACTTTACAATCACCTGTCAGAAGACGGTGGCGGCAGGAGGAGGAAGCGAGAGCGTTACCGCGCAGGTGCTTGTCGGTCTTCCTGTGGTACAGAATTTCAATTATCTACCATTTCCAACAGCATTGAGGTGGCCTACTAAGCCAGACGCCTTATCTTTTAGAGTTTCCCCAAATACTTTTAGAGCTCTCATAAAAATTAATGATGATATCGATATATATTTTGGGCCGCTTAATTCATTCCACAGTGGGGCACTTTCACCTTCTGCTGTGAATACTGCAGGAGGCGGATGGTGGAATTCACAGGATGGCACAGGTGTCCCAGGTGGTCAACAGGTGTATGGAGTATATGGTATTAATAACGTCTTTTGGGGGATGATCCCTCGTCCTATAGAGAAAACTACCTACACCTTTACTATGACGCCCTATGACTCATCATGGAATGCGGGAACACCTACCGTGACAACGGTAGATGTATATCCTGCAAACCCAGTAACTATCCGTGAAGCAAGCTCACATGCAAACGGAGTGAACTTTGGCTCGATAAAGACACTTCCCTTTAACGACCCAACTCAAAATATAAATGTTCAGATATTTGCCCGTGAAAATGGCGGGTACCCTGTAACTGCCCCAGGAGTTATTGGTTCTCCCACCGCTTCTTTTAAGTTTGATGCTGGACCACAGGCAAGGGAATGTTACATCACTCGTAATGGTGTTCTAGTACATACAGTTTCAAATCCGCTTCCAACTGGGAATCTGTATACCCCGACCGTGTTTACCCCACCTACTGTAGCTGAGAGTATTACTGATCCTGGTATTACTAGTACGACTTTTACTGTCGCTTGTTATTACACAGATTCTAGTGTACTTAGTTCGAGAAATTCTGTTATTTTCACCTATCCGCCCTATGTCAACCCAGTTACTGCTTCTTGTACTTTGAGTGGCAACACCTCCAGTCTTAAAATTGACTTCACGGTTCCTACTGGGTATGCAGGTGGCTTTGTAAGAGCAGCCGCAAGACCGGGGGATGTTATGGGTGCATGTGCACCGACGACTGCCCCACAAAATGCTCCTGGAGGAACTATTTGTGCAACTGTAGTGGGGACAGGTAATCAGTCTTATACTTTGACCCCAGCTCAAACTGACAGGTATTACGGTTATTGGGTTCAGGCTAGAGACAGTGCGGGTAATTGGGGCGATCTTTCTCCTTTTAATTCTGCAAACGACAGTGCTATTCGAGTTTATTGCCCAGGGCCTCCAAATCTACCTCCAGTTGCTATACTCAATACCCCTGTTGCTCCACTAAACAAAACCCCAACAGAGCCGGTCACCTTCACTTTCTATGGAAATGATCCAGATGTAGGAGATACTATAATAGAGTACTATATAGGCTATGGTAATACGGTTATAGGAAGTGCTACTGCACCGAATACCACTGTTTCTGGTGGAATACCTGCTTATACAGTAACAGCCTCTCTTCCAGCAGGAGTTTATACTCAAGGAAATTTTGCAACCGGTATTCGTGTACTTGTTAAAGATAGTAAAGGAGACTGGTCGCCTGCAGTGTATGTACCGACTATTACTGTTTCTTACCTACCGATCAGTGTTGCACTCACTGCCAATGGCTCACTCGGCCCTGTTTCGGTAGCTCCTGGGAGTACGGTAAATCTCGTGTGGACTGTTACAGGATCTACTCCTACAAGCTGTACAGCAACTATTGATAACGCTGACACGGGAAGCACCTGGCCAGGTGCTAAAGCACCTGGTGGGGGAAATCAACCCACGATTCAGCCGAATTTTAATCAAACCTACAGAATTTCTTGTACTGATGGGACGCGTACAGGAATCGCCTCAGTCCAGGTCAACTACACCTTTAAGAAAAATGATGGAAAGTGTGAAGGAAATAAAGGTGAAAATGTTATTAATTCGTCACTCGATTGTAAGGCAGGAAAGGTGATAGAAGTTATACAGTGACAAATAACGTCATACACAAAGAACCCTCTGATAATGGAGGGTTCTTTGTTTTTACTGCCACTTCTGCTACAATCCCTCGTATTGTTTCTGAAAGGTGTTTTCGGAAGATTACTAACGATAAATTACACTATAAGTATGGATTTTAAAGATGAACGAACTCTTGTGGTCATAAAGCCTGACGGAGTACAACGTACCCTTATAGGCGAGATTATACAGCGCTACGAGCGAGTAGGGTTTAAATTAGTGGGTATGAAAATGATGACGGTCACCGCAGAATTTGTCGAGAAGCACTATACTCTTGATCCACATTGGAAAAAGAGTGTGGGTGAAAAAACAATTGCCAGTTATGTAAAAAAAGGTATAGAGCCACCAATTAAGGATCCGATTGAACAAGCGAACTTTGTTTTGGCAGGGCTTAAAAAGTATTTAGTAGCTGGACCGGTTGTGGCGATGGTGTGGCAGGGTGCACACGTTGTACAAATGTCGAGAAAGATAACAGGGGGGACGGAGCCACTTACTTCCGATGTTGGAAGTATACGAGGAGATTTTGTGGTTGATTCCTATCAAATGTCTGACAAGGATGGTCGCGCGGTGAGAAACCTTATTCACGCGTCAGGCTCAGTTGAGGAGGCTACCAATGAAATCAAGCACTGGTTTAAGGACGAGGAGCTTACGAACTATCGTCTTCTTGCAGAGCAAATGCTTTACGATGTGAATCTGGATGGGATACTCGAATAATTTTTTACAATTACTCGAGGTGAGAGAGTGTGGAATGTAGTCAAAAAGCCCCGAGCCCGGAGCTTTTTGCTTTTCTCTAAAAAATAGGGAACACTCAAAATAGGGAACACCGAGTGTTCCCTATTTTCTGTATAGACAGTTGAAATTATTTTTTCTAATTCTTCAATTATAACTGTCCTACTTCAAAGGTAGAGGGGGCAACCTCAAAATAGGGAACACTCAAAATAGGGAACACCGAGTGTTCCCTATTTTCACCGTTTAGTGTTCCCTATTTTCGGTAAAGCAAGAAGGCTTGAAGTATAGGCAAGAAGGCCTTAGGCTTTAGCTCTGTCACTAATGCCTAATAATCTAATGACCAATGCCTAATCATCTTCCTTCTAGCACCTAACTACTTACCCTTAATACCTAAATCTAGTGCCTTAAAAAGTTTGACCTTTATAAAGACGAGCGTACAATAACTGTAGGGTTACTTCACATATTATCCTTAAAGCATATTAAGGGATTTCGGATACCTCTATTTTAATGAGCACTAGTTCAGCGATGTAGAAGTGAGAAGACCCACCTATTTTATATGGGTAATGTGCTTTGAAGTAACCCAACTAAAAAACCGTCCTAGAACAAGCTCAGGCGGTTTTTTAGTTGGGGAAGAGAGATTTTCCAAAAATGGTATACTTTTCTCTAATGAAACAGAGAACCGCTATACTGCTCCTGTTTTTTCTTGCAGTATTCATTATATTTCTAAATTATCTCGCAGTAACCTATTCACTGTATTGGCAGATACGGGGATTTGATAAAATCGTGCACACACTGAGTGGTGTATTTATTGGGATTACCTATTGCGTTCTTTTTGGAAAGTATGAAAAGGTTGGAGTTGGAGTTTTTTTGACTTCGCTTAGCGTTGGGTTTTTCTGGGAGTACACTGAACTAATGTCAAAAGTTATGTCGAGTACTGATTCAGGGTATCTCCTCGATACAAGTATAGATCTTTTCTGTGATGTGGCAGGTGCATTGGTGGGGAGTTTTTGGTTTCGACAGAAAGTAAATACTATAAAGCAATAATTTTTTACTATGAGCGTTATGAAATTAACCTGTTGGGGAGGCGTCGGGGCAGTGACGGGAGCAAATTTTCTTATGGAGGGAAGCGGGGGATCGTTTCTTATTGATTGTGGGCTTCGTCAAGGTGATCGCTTTGGTGAAGCAGAAAATTACGAAGCATTTCCATATGATACGAGTAAAGTAAATGCACTTATCATTACCCATGCTCACATGGACCATATCGGTCGTATTCCTAAGTTGGTACGCGATGGATTTCGAGGGGTGATTTATTCGACACGCGAGACCCATCGCTTGACTGAAATAATGTTTGGTGACGCACTCTCACTTCTTACTCGTGAGGCTAAAGCGCACGGCATTGCTCCACTCTATGAGAAAAATGACGTAGACAGAGCACTCACACTTTGGCAGGAAGTGCCCTATCACAGCGAGCGAGAGCTTTTGCCAGGAGTGACGTTTTATCTTAAAGATGCCGGACATATTCTCGGCTCTTCAATGGTTGAAGTTCGAAGTAACGGCACAAAAATGCTTTTCACTGGGGACTTGGGTAATTCCCCTAGTCTTTTGCTCAATGATACAGAAAGTCCGGAAGGTGCTGATTATGTACTTATGGAGAGTGTGTATGGAGATCGTAATCACGAGACTCATGAGGAGCGCGACACACACTTTGCGGAGATCCTTAAGGAAACAATTGCTCGTGGTGGAACTACAGTAGTACCTGCATTTTCCCTTGAGCGTACGCAAAATATTCTCTATAGTCTTAATAATCTTATCGAAGAGGGGAAACTCGCTTCTGTTCCGGTGTTTGTTGATTCACCACTTGCGATTAAGGTAACTGAAATTTACCGCGCAGAGCAGAAAAATTTTAATGCTGACATTAAAAAAGAAATTGCAGGAGGTGATGACATTTTTAATTTCCCAAAGCTTCAGTTTACTGTAACGACCCACGAGTCAGATGCTATCGAAAAAACGCAAGGCCCCAAGATAATTCTCGCTGGCTCAGGGATGTCAGCAGGCGGGCGGGTGACGAAGCATGAAAAAGCATATATTGGAGACCCTAAGAATACGATTCTTTTGGTTGGATATCAGTCGGTCGGTACCCTGGGGAGAAAAATCCAAGATGGCGCACGGACTCTTGTTATAGATAACGAAACGATTACAGTGCGAGCACATATCGAAAACGTGCAAGGTTTTTCTTCACATAAAGACAGCGACCATTTAGTAGAGTTTATAGGTGAGTGCGTCGAGACGGTCAAGAAAGTTTTTGTGGTGATGGGGGAGCCAAAATCCTCACTTTTCTTGGTCCAGAAATTACGGGACAATCTTGATGTTGACGCTCTTTTTCCCGAGAAAGGTATTCAGTATGATCTTGAATTTTGATTTTTCTAAACTAATGCCTAAAGTACTAGAACCTAAAACTTTCTGCTACGACTGAGAATTTTAATAACGCTTCACGTTCCACATTCAAAGTTCTACATTCTTTTGTGTTATACTTCTCAAAATGACGTACGCAAATAAATATAAAATATGTGTATCAGGGGCGGCAGAAACGGGCCATTGTGGCCTCGATGCATTTGATAAGGCAAAGGAAATCGGAAAAGAAATTACTCGCCAAGGAGCTATTATCGTAACTGGCGCGACCACTGGTTTTCCTACCTGGGCTGCCATGGGAGTTGTTGAAGAGGGAGGGACTTCGATCGGTTTCTCTCCCGCTTCAACAGAAAAAGAGCATCTCGAGAGCTATCATTTACCGCTTGAGTATATGGATTTAGTGGTCTATACAGGGTTTGGTTACTCAGGACGCAATCTTATCCTGACCCGCTCAGCAGATGCTGTTATTGTCGGATGTGGACGCATTGGGACAATCAATGAATTTACCGTCGCCTATGAAGACGGGAAGCCGATAGGAGTGCTTCGAGGGAGTTGGGATACTGACGAAACGATCAAAGATATTCTTGATCGAGGGCATCGCTCGAGTGAAAACGTTGTATTCGAAGATGATCCTAAGGTTCTTGTTGAAAAGGTACTGGCGCTTGTTAAAAAACAGAAAGGGGAAAGTGACAGAGTTTACCGGAACACTGATAGTGTCGGAGGGAAGCGAGGGGATCTTATTCAATAAAAAAAGAGCCCTGATTTTATCAGGGCTCTTTTTTTATTTTGTAACTTCAGCAACGAGTCGCCCGAAACTTTCAGGGTGATGCTCAGCGAGGGTTGCCATAATCTTTCGATCAACAGCAATCTCTTTCTTCTTCATGGCCCCGATGAACTTACTGTATGAAATCTGCTTCTCTTTAAGGAAGGCACTGATCTGCACGTTAAAGAGGCGACGGAAGTCGTTTTTCTTGTCACGACGGTGGGCAAAAGCGTACTTACCAGCATGTACAAGTGCTTCATTTGCCTGCGCTTCTTTAGTAGAGCGTCCAAAGCGGAAGCCTTTTACTTTAGAAAGCACACTACGGCGATGCTTCATTGATATTGTTCCTCGTTTAACGCGTGTCATGGTAGTTGGTTACTGCTCTTAGTTAATAGTTAATTTACTTATTGCCCGAACGAGCGAAGGCAAGAAAAAGACTCTTTTCCTTGTTGGTCATGGTAAAGCTCTGACTGCGCTTCTTGCTAAGCTGGGTACTGCGACTCTCTTTTGCGTTAAAGTGGTTTTGTCCTGGTGCACGGGCTACAAGCTTACCGTTCTTAGTAACTTTGATTCTCTTTAAAAATGATTTGTTTGATTTCATGTCTTTAAGTTCTTTCTCACTAAATGTTCTGAGTTCTACGCCCCAAGTTCTTACCTTTCTACTTACCTTTTTCGATAACCGTCGTGAGGCCTTTGAGACTTTTTTTGACTTCCTCCGCTATTTTATAGGGAGTGGTGAGGAGTTTAAGGAGTCTTTCCAAACGTTCCTTGAGGAAGTTTTGGTCTAAGTACTTGCTTCTTCCTGGTAAAAAGAGGTCTATTTTGACTCGATGGCCTTCGGCGAGCCACGCTGAGGTCTTTTTGGCTTTAAGCTCGAGATCGTGCTCCCCAGTCCCGATTTTTACCTGGACATTTTTGACTTCGATGACCTTAGCTTTAGACTTGATGTCCTTCTGCTTTTTGTTCTGCTCGTACTGGAATTTACCATAATCCGTGATTTTTGCAATAGGAGGGATAGCATTTGGCGATATCTCGATAAGGTCGAGTCCTTCCTCCTCTGCCTTAAGGAGCGCCTCGCTTAAGCTGATAACGCCAATGTTTTCTCCTGTAGGACCAATAACCCGTAATTCAGGGGAACGGATGTTTCGGTTGATACGATAACGAATATTCAAGGTTTTAGGTAAAAACCTTCTACTTCTACTTATGCAGTAGCTTAGCCTAAAAGGAGTAAAAGGTGCTCCGTACTATAGCATAGAGATTGCCTCGAGAAAAGGTGTTTTTAGGCTGTTTTGTGAGGGTGAAGATGCCCACAAGTATCCGTTTTTAAAAAGCAAAAGAGGTGAGTCTCCGTGGTATACTTTTAAGCAATGAAAATGCTTTTTTCGAAGCTTCGCTCCATTTTTTTCCTCATCCCAGTCGTTTTTTTACTAGTCCCCGCAGTGAGTGAGGCTCAAGGACTCGTTCCTTGTGGGCTCACGGCGAATCTCTTTGATCAGTGCCAGCTGTGTGATGTTATTACACTCATCACTAACATCATTAAGTTTCTAATTATAGATGTCGCAGCTCCTGTTGCAACCCTCCTTATCGCGTGGGCAGGGATAAAACTCATCGTATTTGGGGATTCAGATGGTGAGCGCACAGAGGCAAAGCAACTTCTTAAAGATGTAATTGTAGGCTTCATGATCGTGCTTTTTGCCTGGACCGTCGTACAAATGATTCTTGCCGCATTGGTTAATCCTAAAGAAGGGGGTGCATGGTTTAAAATTCAGTGTACAGGTCGCCAGGCAGTCAATCTGGATATTCGTAGCGTATTTATTGGCGGAACGCTTACTAATACTCCAACTACCACTACCTCAGCTTCTTGTACAAACTGTAACAGAATGGAATCATCTATACCCGTTAAGCCAGGGATTGCTTGTCAAACAAGTTCTACAGGATGTATTTTAAATAACGAAGTAAGTCTCAAGTTGAATTCATTCAAAGACCAACTCGATTCTAAAGGTATAAAGTGGCAAATGACCGAAGGGTATCCACCGACAGGGTATAGCCCCTCAACACCTGCAGGTATTCACACGGGTATATGTCACAGTAACGGAACGTGTATTGATGCAAATTTCACTGGACAGAGTTCACCGACGGTTGCGAACATTAGAAATTTTAGAGGCCGCCGCAACTGCTGGGTTAAGAGCAGAGTATGAAGTAAAAACACAGGCAGAAGCAGATGCTCTAAAGGCTCAGCTACCCGCATCAGTTATTGTTAAGGCTATCCCACAAATAACCGCACCTCATTTTTCACTTTATAATGTAAGAAGGTAAGTATTTTCGAGTGAAATCAAAACGAAGGTATTTCTTATTCGTTTTAGTTTTTCACTATGATTCACACTATTTTTATTGTCGGTTGGGAGAAATAAAAAAATTGACTATTTCTTCTTTTTCACACCACAAACAAAAACCACTCATGAGAGTGGTTTTTGTACTTGTGGAGGCGGGGGGAATTGGTCACGAGTTTTTTGTTGTGAGTTTGTTTTTGTATCTTTCAATTAGAAATTCTTTCTTTTCTTGGCGCCATTTTTTAATTTGAATTTCTCGCTCCGACTAAAGTTTCGTATTGCTCTAAAAAAACAATTTGGTAATTACCGAGATATTTTGTAAATTGTGCGCCCCGTTTTTGATTATGATAAGCCACCTGTTCTTGTGGATTTTCTGCTATGCCAACATAAAGCTTGTTGGCAGAATTTTTTATAATATAGACGAAACACATAAACAAATTATACAAGAAGCCCTTCGAATCGAAGACTCCCTCAGGGCACTCGACTTAAAACATAAAACTCTTAATCAAAATTAAGAGTTTTATGTTTTTCTCTCGTGGTGGTTTACCACGAGCGAGTTTTACTTAGTAAAGCAAAACGAGTCGAGTGGAAGTGGGCGGAATCGAACCGCCGTGCAAGTAGGAAATTATAGTATGTCTACACGTGTAGCTCTTGTGTGGATGTTTAATACTTATTACTGAACACAAAAGCGAGACATAATAAGCACGATTCTCATTTGTTTAGTGTCTTAATCGAGAAAAAAGAAAACACGAGCTTCAATAATGTCATCACGACCCGAGGCTTGAAACTGAGTCTTGGCGTGACGCCGCATAGGCTAACGAGTGTTTAGGCTCGAGCGTATGCGAAAGCGAAATCATTCATCGTAAAATACGGTGAAGCGGACTTGGCTTTAGCAACTAAGTTTGCACTTATGTTGGTGTACCAGAGATTTACGAGCTAGAGGTACCGCTCGACGTGCATACTATAAAGACGATCTACCTGTCTAGGCCGATCACCCCCATGTAAAAATTAAGGAGAACAAGATAAGGAGAACAAGAGCAATTACCTTACTCTTTATTTATTATATCATAAAACCCATTAAAAGCAAATCAATGAGTGGGCTCACTAATCTTTTAATACCTATAATTCTAGCATATGCTAGAATTATAGGTATTAAGATGTGGCGGGGCTTGGATGGTGGTGTTTACTTTACTTACCCCATCTTTACTGGACACCGGGTGTCCAGTAAAGATGGGGTAAAGATGGGGTAAAGAGAGGTTATTCTCCGCCTTTTCGTGCTCGATCCATCGAACGCGAAGCCTCACGTTTTTTGGTTGTTTCGCGCTTGTCATGGAGTTTCTTACCTCTCGCAACAGCAATATCAAGCTTAATGAAAAGTCCCTTCAGATAAAAAGAAAGGGGAATGATACTTAAACCCTTTTGTTTTTCCTTTCCCAAAAGTTCGGCTATTTCTTTTTTGGTGAGTAAGAGTTTACGTGCGCGGTAAGGGTCGTAACTTTTTGGGGTATTAGCTCCTTGATAGGGGGGGATATGCGAGCCCACGAGGAACGCCTCATCTCCGCGGATAATGATGTAGCTTCCTTCAAGGGAACCTTGTTTTGCGCGAAGCGACTTTACTTCAAAGCCAAAAAGCTCAACACCTGCCGAGAATTTCTCGAGGAGCTCATAGTTAAAAGAAGCTTTTTTGTTGGTTACTAACGCCATAATCATAAAAGCATACTACTTTTTACGCCTTTTTGACATAACTTAATTTCTGTTACTTTTTGTGTATAATGAGGCTACTTTACCTATTCTATTTACAATACTATGCAATTATTTAAATCTAAAAAACCGACCACTCCTCCTTCTAAAAAAGAGACTAAAAAAGTAGGTCTCCCGCAGGGAAATAACTTCTGGAGCTCAGCACTCTGGACTATTTTGATATTCCTTGTGCTCTCAAGTCTTTATTCGTATCTTGCCGATACAAAAAGTAAAACGAGTGTTATCCCTATTTCAGAAATAGCTGCTGATATTAATGCGGGTAAGGTGACTGGAATTGTGGTGCGGGGTAATGAACTTATAGCTTCGTATAAAGATAGTGAGAATACTAAAACTTCCAAAAAGGAAACAGGAGTTGGACTTACAGAGACACTAAAGAATTACTCAGTGTCGCCAGAAAAATTGGGAGCTGTCAAAATTGAAGTAAAAGATGAGAGTGGCTTCCTCTTTTGGTTTGCTACGTTTGCACCATTTATTCTGCCACTTCTTTTTATTGGATTTTTTATTTGGTTTTTGACGAGGCAGGTACGCGGTGCCGGTATGCAGGCTTTTTCTTTTGGTCAGTCAAAAGCTCGTTTCATTGATCCGAATGATAAAAATCAGAAAATTACTTTCAAAGATGTAGCGGGGGTAAAAGAAGCAAAGGAAGAGCTCTCCGAAATTGTCGATTTTCTCAAAAGCCCTAAAAAGTTTTTGGACATTGGTGCGCGTATACCCAAAGGTATTCTTCTTATGGGAGGTCCTGGAACAGGGAAAACACTCCTTGCTCGAGCGGTGGCAGGAGAAGCAGGTGTACCATTTTTCTCTATTTCTGGTTCTGAATTTGTAGAAATGTTTGTGGGAGTGGGAGCTTCGCGTGTACGCGACCTTTTTGATACGGCAAAGAAGGCAGCTCCGGCTATTATTTTTGTTGATGAAATAGATGCAGTGGGCCGAGTGCGTGGGACGGGAGTTGGTGGGGGAAATGATGAACGCGAGCAGACACTAAACCAGATTTTGGTTGAGATGGATGGCTTTGAACCGACAGAAAAAGTGATTGTGATGGCCGCGACGAACCGTCCTGATGTGCTTGATCCGGCACTTCTCCGTCCTGGACGTTTTGATCGCCGAGTAACCATAGACCCACCAGATAGAGAAGGGCGTTTTGAAATACTAAAAATCCACTCTCGTGAAAAGCCCTTTGCGGAGGATGTGAAGCTTGAAGTGATTGCCGAGCGTACACCAGGATTTTCCGGAGCTGACCTTTATTCACTGATGAACGAAGGGGCGATTTTAACAGCGCGCGAAAACCGAAAGAAAATTTCTCAGTATGATCTCATTCGCTCTATTGAAAAGGTAATGCTTGGTCCTGAGCGCAAGAGTCATCTCTTAGGACGAAAAGAAAAAGAAATTACTGCATATCATGAAGTTGGACATGCACTTGTTTCTTCCATATTGCCCTATGCCGACCCGGTACATAAAGTATCTATCATTTCTCGCGGCCGTGCTGCAGGATACACGCTTATGCTTCCACTTGAAGATAGAAAAATGCAATCAAAGAAAGAGTTTCAGGACGATATCGCCAGCACTTTGGGTGGATATGTCGCTGAGCGTATGGTGTTTGATGATCTCACGACAGGGCCATCGAATGATCTACAGGTAGTGACGTCTCTTGCTCGTAGTATGGTAACCAAGTGGGGGATGAGTGAGCATTTCGGACCGATCGCCCTTGAAGGAGAGGGGGGAACTGCACTTTATGGCCGAGGAGTAAGCGAGCGTGAGTATTCGGATAAGGTGGCAAGTGAAATTGACGCTGAGGTTTCAAAGATTATCACGACGGCCAAAAGAACCGCCGAAGAAGTGCTTACCAAAAATCGAAAAGCGCTAGATGCGATAGCAAAGCATTTGGTTGAAGTTGAAACTCTTGAGCGTGATGAATTTGAGAAACTACTCATCGCGAATGGCATTACTCCTAAAAAGAAACTTGATATTGAGCATCATATGGTTTAGGTTGGATTGACCTGTTTCTGGCTTTCAAAATCACTCCTTTTACTCGCGATCGCGAGCAAATGGTATGATTTATTTGATGAAGCTATTTCTTGATTTTCTGCCACTCCTCGCTTTTTTTGTGAGTTTTAAGCTGTGGGGTATTTATACGGCGACTGTGGTGGCGATAGTACTCGCCTTCTTTATGTTGGTAGTAGTTAGGGTGTCAGGTAAAACAATTAGCCCGACACTCTGGCTCAATAGTTCAATCGTGGTAGTGATGGGATCACTTACTATTTTTTTCCACAATGAGTGGTTTATAAAATGGAAGCCCACGATGATCTACCTTGTCTTTGCAGGGATACTCTTTTTTGGACACCTCACCGAAAAGGCTTATTTTAAAAAATTGTTCGGTGAAAATTTGATGAAGACAAAGAAGCAAGAAAACACGGTGACGCTTTTTTCAATAGGATTCTTTTTATTTCTTGGGTTACTTAATGTCGGTGTCGCATACAGTGTAAGTACTGAAGCATGGGTTACTTTTAAGGTTTTTGGGCTACTTCTCCTTACACTTTTATATGGGTTATCGGTGGGACTCTATCTTGTCAAAAGTGCTCCAGAGCAAAAGTAAGAATGAGTGGGGAAAACGCGAGGAATACAAGAGAGTGTATTTGTGTTAAAATGCGTTAAATTATCTTATTTACATATGTCTGTTATTAAAAAAGTATTTGGGTACCTGCGCGCACACTGGGCGATTTCTCTGATGGTCGTTCTTCTTGCTCTGCTCGTTGTGTGGAAGTTAAACGGGGGAGGGGCTGCGGCAGTTTCTGTCGACTATACTGTCAAAGAAACTCCTATTACTGAGGAAGTGGCGGTGACAGGGCGCATTAAGCCAGTGCGCGATGTCAGTATGGCTTTTGAAAAAACAGGACGCATTACATCTGTCTATCGCGCTGTTGGTGATACGGTGTATCCGGGGGAAGTACTGGTTTCGCTTGATGGCACTTCGCCTTTAGCACAGTTACAGCAAGAACAGACAAAGCTCGATCAGCTTATTCGTGGGAGTCGCCCTGAGACGATTGCCGTAAAGCAGTCGGCTGTTGCGACCGCGGAACAAGATCTCGCGGGGCTTTATGGAAATGTTTTCGATACTTTAAACGACGCGTATGTCCGTTCTGAAGATGCTGTGCGAGTGAAGACCTCGAGTATTTTTACCGGGAGTCCTATCAATGGCTACAAACTTACTTTTTCAAGCTGTGATACACAGATGGAAAATGCTGCAAATACTGAGCGTGTGGCAGTTGAAGCACAGCTTAATCTTTGGCGTGCAGAACTTATCACCGTCAGTACGGCAAGTGATCAGGATCTTTATACAGCACTTAAGAATGCTCAGAAGCGGTTGATTCTTTTCCGCTCACTCCTTGATAATACTCAAGGGCTTTTAAATCAAAACTGTGTGCTTAGTAACAGTGGTCTTGATACTTACCGAGCTTCTATCAGTGGTGCTCGTAGTAATCTTGCTACTGCTATTAGTAATGTCTGGGAGAAGGTAAGTGCAATCGATAATTCAAAGGCTGCACTTTCAAGTGCCAAAACGGACGTAGCACTTCTCTCGGCCGGTTCTGATCCTAAAGATATTGAAGCTCAAAAAGCGAAAGTTGCCGATGCAGAATCTGAGGTTGGTCGTTTCCAACTTCGAGCTCCTTTTGGTGGGGTGGTTACTAAGCAGGGTGCGAAGGTGGGCGAAATCGCGTATGCGAATACAGAACTTGTTTCACTTATTTCAAACAACGCCTATGAGATAGAAGTAAACGTACCAGAACTCGATATCACACGGATTAAAAAAGGAAATACTGCCAAGGTGACGCTTGATGCATATGGTCCCGATACTTCATTCCCTTCAGTGGTGAGTAAAGTAGATCCGGCTGAAACAATCGTTGATAATGTACCGACCTATAAGGTAACTCTCGCACTCTCATCAGCTGATGCGCGTATTAAGAGTGGACTCACTGCCAATGTCTATATCACGACAGCACAGAAAGACGCGGTGCTCACCATTCCCTCGAGAGCACTTATGAGCAAAGATGGAGTAAAAACGGTCATTATTCGTAATGGAAAAGAAATGAGGGAGCAGGTAGTAACCCTTGGAATGAGGGGGAATAGTGGAGAAGTAGAGATTCTTACAGGAATTTCCGTGGGAGATATAATTATGATTCCTAATGCAAGCGCTAAAAAATAGAGCTCAGGCTATACGAGTAGGTTTTTTTCTTGCCTATCGACAGATAAAGAGAGCGAGTCTTTGGACGACACTTCTTATTATTTTTGTGATGGCCCTCACGTTTCTTAACTTGGTGGTGGTGTCAGGTGTTCTGGTGGGCCTTATCGAAGGTTCTGTTTCGGCATATCGCGATCAATACTCAGGCGACGTGTATGTGAAGAATCTGAAAAATAAAGAGACAATTGAAAAAACGTCTGAGATGTCAGCAGTGATACGGAGTCTCCCTGAAGTGAGGAATTTTTCAGTGCGCCTCCTTTCCTCAGGTACTGTTGAAGCAAACTATCGTTCACGAAAATTTGACGAAGCGCCGAATAGACTGGGGGGAAATATTGCAGGCATAAACCCTATTATAGAAAATGAGACAACAGGACTTTCAAAGCACATTATCGAAGGTGAATATCTTGATCCGACCGATAGCGACCAGATTCTCATCGGCTCAAACTTTTTAGAGCAATATAGCGTGGTGCCTGATCAGGTATTTACACTGCTTAAGAACGTGACTATTGGGAGTAAGGTCCGTCTCAGTATCGGAAATATTACCAAAGAGTACACAGTGAAGGGGATCTTGAAAGCAAAGGTAGACGAGATTGCCTTTAAAGTTTTTATGACTGACACCGAACTCCGCAAATTGTCGAATGCGAACAACTTCGACGGCTCAGAGATTGCTATTTTTCTCGATGATATTAAAGATGCCGATTATGTAAAAGGTGTACTTATCAATAATGATTTTGCTCGGGGGGCTGACATCAAGACGTGGATAGAAGCCCAACCGAAGTTTCTAATCGATATTAAAAACACCTTCGCTCTTTTAGGGAACGCTATTTCAAGCATTGGCCTGGTGGTGGCGGCAGTGACACTTTTTATTGTGATTTTTATTAATGCGATTACCCGCAGACGCTATATCGGAATCCTTAAGGGCATTGGTATTGCAGAATCGGCGATTGAAGTATCGTACGTACTCCAGTCCATTTTTTATGCGGTGATTGGTTCAGGAGTCGGCCTTTTTATTGTTTATGGCCTCATAAAGCCAGCGCTCGATAAACACCCGATCGATTTCCCATTTAGTGATGGAATATTGGTAGCTCCTCTTGAGGGGACACTTATCCGCGCTGCGATCCTTATTGTGACAACGATTATTGCCGGCTATATTCCCGCAAAGCTTATTGTTCGCCGAAATACGCTTAATGCTATTTTGGGAAGATAGGTTTGGTAAATTTTAAATTTTAAATTACACCTTTTAAATTAACCCCTATGATTCCCAAAACTGATACAAAAAAAATAATCGAAGTCTCAGGTCTTACTAAAACCTATACCGATAAGGGTATTGAGACTCGGGTCCTCAGAGGTCTTGATTTTACCTGTTATCGAGGCGAGTTTGTGGCTATTATGGGTCGCTCAGGTGCGGGTAAAAGTACTTTTCTCTATCAAATGAGCCTTTTGGACAAGCCCACTTCAGGAGTGATAAAAATAGAGGAGCATGAGGTGAGCGCCTTAACCGAAGAAGAGCAGACAAAGTTCCGCCTTAATAAGCTTGGATATGTCTTTCAAGATTACGCCCTTATTCCAGAATTAACTGCGATTGAGAATATTATGATTCCACTCTTGATGCAGGGTTATAAGACCCCTGTGGCGCGCATGAAGGCTCTTCAGGCGCTTTCTCGTATCGGACTTGAGCATCGACAGAACAATCTTCCCTCAGGCCTCTCAGGAGGGGAACAACAGCGTGTGGCAGTGGCTCGTGCGGTGGCACATAGCCCAGAGATTATTTTTGCTGATGAACCGACAGCTAATCTCGATACTTTTTCAGGAAAGCTCGTTCTCGATCTCCTTTTAGAGCTTAATAAGAATGGTCAGACTATCGTGATGGTGACTCACGAAGATGAGTACGGAGCCATGGCCGACCGCATTGTACGACTCTCCGATGGAGAGATTGTTTGAGTTAATGGACACTAGACCGATAGTTTTTTAAGTTTGGAGTTAGACAAGTGTTGATAATTACCCTTGACACATGCATAAGGGCGTATACAACACATTGACTTACATTCCCAAAAGGGGTATACTGTGAAGTAGTTAAATGAAGCATCTTGCTTCATTCGATCTTAAGGGCGTAAGCCCGGAAAGGCAGTCATGAAAAAGGTATCAAAGGTATCTGCAGTACTGGCGCTTTGTGTCAGCGCAGTTCTGGGCGTCGCCAATCCGGCGTTCGCTCAACAAACGGCCTCGGTTGACAAGCCAACCCTTGAGGTTGGTCAAACCTGGACATTCGCGCGCACAGATCTCTGGAAAAACCAGGTTACACGAAGAAGGGTACAGACGGTGA
>Ga0163144_10012652_pt1 | contig 17695 bp, 11 predicted proteins | sample OliLak19BULKMAT1_FD_123175 | JGI IMG/M metagenome (GOLD analysis project Ga0163144, IMG submission 123175) | Freshwater microbial mat bacterial communities from Lake Vanda, McMurdo Dry Valleys, Antarctica - Oligotrophic Lake LV.19.BULKMAT1 | ecosystem: Environmental > Aquatic > Freshwater >...
ACTCACGACGGATCTGAAATTGCCAGTCGGTACAAACGCAGTAGCCCAGTCCCCTGGTGGCTCCCATCACAAACCAGGAAAACAGCGTCGCACCCAGACAAATCACATGCAGTCCGCGAGTCCGCCGGAACATCCATCCGGTGAGATTGAATACCATCACTGCTGTATGCAGTACGAAGCACAGGATGTTCAGCGTCTGCAGCACAATTGGCTCCCGAAACACAGGGTTCGTTCAGCCGTCCGCTTTGCGCTCGGCCTTCGCGGCGTCCCACTGCTCCATCGTGCAGATCACTTCCCGAGCCTGAGCGCCGTTGTAGTCGCCGACAATACCGTCTTCCGCCATATAGTCAATCATCCGGGCGGCGCGCCCGTAGCCAACGCCGAGGGCTCGCTGCAGCAGTGACACGCTGCCGCGGCCTTCGCGGATCACGACCGCGACAGCATCGTCATACAGATCATCATGGTGCCGTGGCCCGGAGTCTCCTGATCCTGCGGCGGCAGCCGACGACGCTGCAGTCAGCTTGACCAGTTCCGGGCTGTACTCCGGCTCCGTGTCGCTGAAGAATTCCACCACCGCGTTGATCTCTTCATCGCTGACGTAGGTGCCCTGAGCACGAGTCAGATGACTGGTCGACGGGGCGAGGTACAACATGTCGCCGCTACCCAGAAGTCGCTCGGCGCCGCTTTCGTCGAGGACAACCCGGCTGTCCATTTTGCTGGCGACCTGGAACGAAATGCGAGCCGGCAGATTCGATTTGATCAGCCCTGTGATGACATCGACCGTCGGCTTCTGCGTTGCCAGAACCAGATGAATTCCGACGGCTCGTGATTTCTGAGCCAGACGAATGATGTACGCTTCGACGTCTTTGCCCGATGTCATCATCAGGTCGGCCATTTCATCTGCGATAATCACGATATACGGCATGCGATCCGGGATGCTGGTCGCATCCGGATCGGATCCGCTCAACCCCAGCCGGTCCAGCACTTCGACCTTGCCGAGCTTGTTGTAACCATCGAGATGTCTGACACCGACTCGTGCCAGGAGGTCATAGCGTTCTTCCATCTTGTCGACAGCCCACGCCAGCACGGCTTCCGCCTTTTTCATGTCGGTGATCACCGGGTGCATCAGGTGCGGAATCTTCTTATACGGACTGAGCTCAACCATCTTCGGGTCGATCATCAACATCCGCACTTCGTCCGGCGTGCGCGTCATCAGCAGCGACAGAATGAGCGTATTCAGGCACACGCTTTTTCCTGTGCCGGTGCGGCCTGCGATCAGCAGATGCGGCATCTTCGCCATGTCGACCGTCAGCGCGCGACCGCTCACGTCCTTCCCCAGAAACAGCGGCAGACGCAGTTCATCGGACGCAGCCCGAGCCGTCTGCAGCAGTTCCTTCATGCGGACCATGACCTGCTTGTCATTCGGGACTTCGACGCCCACCGTGTTCTTCCCGGGAATTGGAGCCACAACACGGACGGATGGAACCCTCAGAGCGATCGCGAGGTCGTCTTCCAGAGCCGTGATCTTGTTGAGTCGGAGTCCCTTTTCGAGTTCCAGTTCGAACTGAGTCACGACCGGCCCGGTATCGATTTCCGCGACCTTGACGTTCAGTCCGAATTCTTCAAACGCTTTCTCCAGAGTGGTCGCTGCGACCTTGGCTTTCTTCGCCAGTTGTTCGTACGGGAACTCTTCCGCATCCTCCAGCAGGTTGATGTCGGGCAAAGTGAAGCCGCGGCGCGGGGCCAGCGGCAGGCCGTCCGGATTGTGCAAAGCGAGCACCGCGGGCGGATTGATGCGGATCGATCGACCGTCGACGACTGCGCTCTGTTCTTCGTCAGCATCGTCCGGCGAGGCTGCTCCAAACGGAACGGTGTCCGGTCGATCATCACTGGCTTTCACATCTTTCGATGGCTCTTTCGCACGACGAGTTTTTGCGACCGGACTGCGGCGGAACAACGAACCGGACGATCGAATGGCAGTCGCGGGCAGTGAGGCGAGTCGAAGCGCCGGCTGGACAATGTCCGAGAGCGGCGTCAGCAGAATTCCGGCCAGCAGCAGACTTCCGGCCAGGATGATCACGCCGACCGATGAGAACTTCTGATCCAGGAGAATCCCGGTCCATGCGCCGATCTGACCGCCACTGCCGTAGGTCGACCCCGATGCAATTCCAGGTGCGAACAGGTGCAGCAGCGCGCACGATGACGTCAGCAGCAGAACGATCCCGATCAGCGTCGGTACGGTCTTTCGCGACTGCTCTCGGGAAAACAGCTTCAGGTCCCATGACACCAGAGCAACGAGTACAATCCAGACGCCGAAGCCGAACCACTGACGAGTATGAAACGCCACGGACGCTCCGACTTCGCCGCAGATGTTGACAGGCACCTGTCGCTGAGGAAACACCAGGCTCGATGGAGCGTCCGCCGGATCGTAGCTCAGAAAGCTCAAACCGACGAACACGACCAGGGCCAGCAGCCCCAGCGCGAGTAGATCGGTTTTGAGTCGTTCCGTGTCCAGCATTTGCCTCAACCTGAAATGACTTCTTTACATTCACCGTTTCATTCAAATCCGCGAAGACCGTGATTTACTGTTGTCCAGCCGCTCCGCCGGCTGGGATTCGTTCTGGATGTATAGCTCCCTGGGCATTTTCATCCGCCCCCTGGCCTGCGTAGACGCCCGCCGGCGGAGCGGCGGGCCAACAGCAGCAGAATCCCTTCGGCACATGGAATGTGCCTGCTGCTTCCGACACTCTCGTCCTGGAACAACCCGCCTGCGGCAACACTAGCACCCTGACTTTTGTCGGCTGTTGCAAAAGGTCACCGCGTGTTGCGAAAAGACACCGAGCAGGCACGACCTGACGACTGTAGCAGTTCGAAAGAGGCTGCCGGAAATCCGCTTGTGCCTGCCAATCGGGCTGATCGGTCGTATCGACTGCAGGAACGCTCGCCGAAGGAATTCTTCCGGTTTCACATCTTGACATTCAAGATCCAGCCCCGGCGAGCGGAGGGTGTCAACCCTCCGAGGCAATCCGCCTGAACAGCCGATCGTTCTGTCCTGCATCAACGACGCGAGTGAAGGCATCACGGTGTCATGCCTGATCGGAGTGTGAATCCTCGGGGGCTTGACAGCCCTCGCTCGCCGAGGTGATCCGCTGAGAGCCGACCGTCGTGCAGCGCGGACGCGATCAGCAGTCCGTCGATACCTGCGCGTTCTGCATCCAGAAGGCACTCGGGCGAACGGACTCCGCCTCCGGAGATCACTGACAGGTTCGGCCAGATTCGCTTCACTTCACGGCACAGTTCCAGCGTCGGAATGCCACTTCCCGTACCGACTGCCGCCAGGTCGAGAATGATGACCTGGCGAAATCCAGCCCCGACGACCATTGCGATCAGTTCGATCGGTTCCACATCGCACAATGCCTCGTCCGCCGCCAGCAACCGGCCATGTTTCAGATCAATGCTGAACGTGAAGGAGTCGAAGTCAGGACGTTCCAGCAGCGCGGGCAATGAAGACACATCTGGCAAGGACTCTGACGAGAGAACGACCTGATCGATCCCGAGATCGAGCAACTCACGAGCATCATCGACCGAGCGAACGCCAGCATCCAGAATCAGCTTCACTCCGGTTCGCACCATCTCCGCAAATGTACTGCGCGATGTGCCTGACGGCCCTCCGGGGCCGCCACATGACAAGCGGGTTTCAATCGCATCGAGATCCGCGATATAGCAGTGAGAAAACCCAAACTCACGCAGCATCGCTTTCAGCACTTCGGCCGGCTCCACGCTGTCAGTCAGTCGACTGACCAGCGGCCGGTACCGGTTTCGTTCTCCCGCCACTGCTCGAACAGCGATTCCATTGCGGATATCAATCACCGGGATGATGTGCACTGATCAGTCAATCCCATGCATTCTTCTGCGAATCATGGGGGTCATGACAAAGATCACAACTCCTGCACAGATCGGAATAATTGTGTAAATCAGGAAGAATACAGATAGCCCGAATTTCTCTGAAATCCTGTCGATGTAACTGCCCGTGAAGCCAGCGAGGTAGTTGGCAATGGCTGACGCCAGAAACCAGATCCCAAACATCAGCCCAACCAGTCGCAAGGGAGCCAGTTTACTGACGTAGGACAGTCCAACCGGAGAAACACACAGTTCACCGAGAGTATGAAACAGAAACGCGAATATCAGCCACCACATACTGACCTGTGCGGTCGCTGCTCCCTGCTTGATCCCCATACTGCCAAGAGCCAGGATACCGAATCCCAGCCCTAGAAGGATCAGTCCCATGCCGAATTTCACAGGAGCAAAAGGGTTCATCCGGCTTTCCCAAACACGGCTGAACAGCGGCGACAAAGCGATAATAAAGAAGGAGTTGAGGATCTGAAACCATGATGCCGTCACTTCTGTTTCGTTCTGTTTTACTCGAGTGACAATTGCATCGAGGTCCGTGGTGAATTGTTCAGCCTGTTCATCGGTGAGAACCTTAATTTTTCCGGTCCCGCCCTGGCCTTCAATGTCAACGACGTGGATTCGCTGATCTGCCTGGAGCGCGAGATCCGACTGGATGTTGGCCGAGATCATTTTCACCGGAGCATTGGCACTTCCTTCGGCCGGAGGTGGCGGCGAAATACTGATTTCGTAAGCGCGCATGTTGTACTCTTTGTTGAGCATCCAGAGTGCAATTCCCCAAATGATGATGAAGCTCAGAATGATGGCCGTGTTCGAAAGAGGTATCCGGGATTTTGTGGCGGCGACCAGTCGCAGCAACACCCATGTCAGGATCCCCATCGGTACCACAGTCAGCAATGCGTTGATCCAGAAGAAAGTCGTCGCTGCAGTTCCAGTCAGAATCCGACTGGTGTAGTCGCTGGCAAAAATCGTCATCGATCCGCCAGCCTGCTCAAACGCCATCCAGAAGAAAATGGAAAAAAATGATAGGATGCCGATCACAATCAACCGGTCGCGGACAACCACCGCTGACTCATCAGAATCCTTGACGACCGTGCCTACCGCCGGCCGAACCGTCTTCAGGCCAAGCTCTCCGAAAATCGACTGACCCAGATAGAACATGATCATGCCCAGGAACATGAAAACTCCGGCGAGGCCGAATCCGAAATTCCACTGCGTTTTTTCTCCGATATAGCCGCACAGCATAATTCCAAGAAACGCGCCGGAATTGATGCCCATATAGAAGATCGCATAGGCGCCATCCTTCCTGGCGGTTTCCTTCGCGTAGAGTTGTCCAACGATCGACGAGATGTTCGGCTTGAAGAACCCGTTACCGACAATCAGTAATGCTAAACCGACATAGAAAGTGACTTTCGATTCGAGTGCGAGCGATGCATGACCAAGTGTCATCAGAAACGCACCGCAGAGGACTGCTTTGCGGTAACCCAGATACCTGTCGGCAATCATTCCGCCGAGAATGGGGGTCACATAAACAAGTCCCGTGTAGAGCGCGAACAACTGCAGAGCGGCAGCTCGAGTCCAGCCCCATCCGCCGCCCGCTGTTTCACTGATCAGAAAAAGTACGAGCAGCACTCGCATCCCGTAGTAGCTGAAGCGTTCCCACATTTCTGTAAAGAAAAGCAGGAACAGTCCGGGTTTGTGCCCGAAGACAGATGGCTCTTCCGGTGTGCTGAGAGTACTCATGCGGCTTCCATCAAAAAAACAGAATCAGGGTCTCTGGAGATACAAAGTCGGTTGACTGGCGGGAGTCGTCGCAAAATTGCTTCGGGAGAATAGCGGCAAAGACCGTGCCGGGACAATCGCACACGCGCCGAAAATGGCGATCTCCGTCGGCGAGCGGAGGGTGTCAACCCTCCGAGGGAATCCGCGGGAGCACCGGATCGGGCGGCGGGATTTTGACAGCGTGGTAGAAACTGCGGCTGCGTTCTGGCGATGCGACGTGCGAATCCTCGGAGGGTTGATCCCGGCGCGCCGGGACTCGCCTGGCCGGGCACCTACTCCGGGACGACGCAGATGTGTCCGCGCTGAGATTCCAGGGCATCCGGAAAATCGCTTCGGGCGTGGACGCCGCGGCTCTCGCGGCGTTCCAGAGCTGCGGCGGCCATCGCGCGGCTGACGAGCATCATGTTCTGTAGTTCCCAACCGGCTGGTTCATTCAGATCGCGCCGGCAGACGTAGTTCGCCCAGAAATCCAGCTGCTGACGAGCGGCCACGAGATCGGTTTCATTCCGACTGATCCCTGCGCTCCGCCACATCAGGCTGCGAAGCGAGTTCCGGATGTCAGTCAGATCGAGCTGTTCGTCGGGCCGCTGCGGTCCGTCCGGAACCGATGGCTCGATGGGCGGTGCAGTGAATGTATCCGGCTGATCGAGTGCAACGAGCGAGGCATTCTGCCCGCAACGAAGTCCAAAGACGACGCCTTCCAGCAGACTGTTACTCGCCAGCCGGTTTGCGCCGTGAAGTCCGCTGGATGTGACCTCTCCGGCGGCCCACAGTCCGGGCAGCGAGGTCCGGCCGTCGATATCGGTAATAACTCCCCCGACCATATAGTGAGCTCCCGGACGCACGGGAACTTTGTCCTTCGTCAGATCGAGCCCGAAGTCCGCACACACTTTGCCAATGTGAGGAAACCGGCGACGGACGTGTTCGGGACTGATCGACGACAGATCCAGATACACGCACGGATGCGATGTCTTCGCCATCTGTTTCGTGATCGCCTGACTGACGACATCGCGCGGAGCCAGTTCGCCGGCAGGATCGTAATCGTGCATAAATCGGTGACCGAAGCAGTCGACCAGGTGAGCGCCTTCGCCGCGGACCGCTTCAGAAATCAGATACCGCGAGCTCCCGGCGATATAGAGTACCGTCGGATGAAACTGCATGAACTCCATATCCCGCAGCGCGCAGCCTGCGCGGAGTGCGACGGCGTGACCGTCGGCCGTGGCGATCTGAGGATTGGTCGTCTCGCGATAAAGTGCTCCGGCACCGCCGGTGCAGAGAATCGTCTGCTTGGCCCAGACAAACGTGCGACCATGATTCGCGTTCCAGACGAGGGCACCCCGGCAGACTCCGTCATGCGTGAGCAGATCCAGGGTAAACGTCTTCGGCCAGAGATCGATATGAGGAGCCTCGGCCGCGCGACGGTTCATGGCCCGCATGACTTCCTGTCCGGTGGCATCACCGAGCGCGTGGGCGACTCGCGGATGGCTGTGACCGCCCTCCAAAGTCAGCGCCAGTTCGCCGTCGACTTTGTCGAATTCCGCACCGTACGAAATCAGTTCGCGAATTCGCTCCGGGGCTTCGCGGATCACCAGTTCCACGACCTCAGGATGGCACAACCCTTTGCCTGCGGCGATCGTGTCGGCGACGTGGCTCGCGAAATCATCGAGCGGCCCCAGAACTCCGGCAATGCCCCCTTGAGCGTACGCACTGTTCGAATGCTGCAGTGAATCTTTCGTAATCACGACCGCGCGCAGGGATGGATCGACGGCCAGCGCGGCGCGGATTCCGGCGATGCCTCCTCCAATGACCAGAATATCCGTGAAGAGGTGCGGAACCCGCTTCAGATCAAACGGAACGAGGTACCGTCGAAGCGTGGAGACGTGAACGTAGCGGGGCTGCATGTCGGGTGTGTCGATGAGAACGGAATGCCGGATTTGGGTGTACGAGGCAGCACTGTAGCCAAAAAAAGGCGAGCGGAGGGTGTCAACCCTCCGAGAAAACCTGTGTGAAGTGCCAGAGCAGGAATGTCGAATCAACCGGATCGCAGGAATCTGTCAGAGTCATTTGGCTGGCGGAAGTGCGAATGCTCGGGGGCCTGACAGCCCCCGCTCGCCGAACTGGTTTTGGAGGAGGAAACTATCAACTGTGGTGCTCGATTCATCGCAGGAAAGAAGCACACCCGACAGAGCCCCTCCTTCCCGAACCCGAAACGCGGCCGGGTCCAGCCCCATCGAGTCTGCGGCATCTGTGGTGATCATCGCCAGCAGTTCGCCGGGAGGGATTTCCGGAAAGTGCCTTGCGACGAACTGCAGTTCCCGCCAGATGCTCAGATCCGGACTGGACGCCCGGCTGTCGGTTCCAAGGACAACTCTGCAGCCAGCCGCGCGCAAGCGGCGGAGCGGATGTTCCGGATGGCGGAAAAAAGCGTGAGTCCGAGGGCAATAAACGGTCGTCAGATTCGGATGTTCACGGAGGAACTCCACATCTCCGTTCGTCAGATAGTTACCGTGGACGACGAGCGCTCTCGGCGCTCGGCTGAGTTCTTTCAGGATGTCGAGGATGCAGCGATCTCCCGGAAAGGTCGCCGGATCGAACAGTCCGAGGTCGTTGAGGAAGTCGGCGAACCGTCCACGGCCCTGAGTCAGCAGCTCGATTTCGTCGGTCGTCTCCGCGACATGCATGGCGACCGGTGCCTGCGACTGTTCCGCCAGATCCAGCAGTTTGTGAAGCAGATCCGGATGAACCGTGTACGGAGCGTGCGGACTGATTCCGTAGAAGATGCCTGACCGCGATGCTGCAGACAGATGCTGTTCCGCAGACAGTAACTGGTCCCGAATCCGGGCAGGAGTCAGTCCGATGAATTCCCGAAACAACACGGTCGATATCACACTGTCCATGCAATCTGCCGGGAAAGCATCCGTGCTGATCTCACCAATTGCGCGGACACCATTCGTGTGTGATTCCTGAAGACCGAGTCGAATCGATTGATCCCGGTTGGCTCCCGCATCCGCTCGCGCCTGCATCAGCGATCTGATCCAGGCCTGAAACGGTTCAGCCGGCAGCACCGGCTCGGCCAGGTGGGAGAATTCCAGGTGCGTGTGAGCATTCACGAGCGGCGGAACCAGCACGACCGGCAGTACATCGCCCGCAGCGGAGTCCGAAAGCGCACAAATGTCAGTGATGATGCCGTTTTGTTCCGTGATCTCCGCATTGCGAATCGGCGCACACCCTGGATTCAGCAGCCAGCGAACTTTGAGTGTGTGGATCGCGCCAGTCTGATTTTTCCATTGATCCAGCACTGAGGAGATTTCATCCGACATTGTTCCAGACTGACTGGGCGAGCGGAGGGTGTCAACCCTCCGAGGGTTCGTACTCCGATCAGACCGAAAGCACTGGCCACTTCAACAACACTGGTGAACCATGTCGCCCATATCGACGGGTCATGCCAGACGCCTCGGAGGGTTGACACCCTCCGCTCGCCATACTTACGGAACCAGGAAGCCGTTGACGATAATCTGGCCGTTGTTTGAGCCGACCGGCATGAAGAACGGAACTTCGACGAAGTTGTTGCCTGGCGCTGCATTCTGCAGGATCACGACCTGATTGTCGACATTGCCGAAGATGTCGATGACGCCGGTGACCTGACTGAACACGATCCCTCGTTCCGCAGCCGTTCCGAGATCAGAAAAGCCGATGCGGTTGCCGTTGATCAGGAAGCTGGAGCTGGCTGCCGATCGGACAATCTGAATACCGGTGCCGCCGTCCGCGTCTGAGACGATATCGTTGTTAATCAAAGCCAGTCCTGTATCCTGTGCGAGCGTGAATCTCAGGCCTGTCGGTCGTCCCGTGAGCACGATGTTGCCGGCACCATCATCAATGGTGATGTCGTTTTCAGCAACGCGGAATTCCAGAGTATTCATGATAGCCGGGCCGTCCAGTCGCACATCGACTGCTCCGACATTGGCCGTGACCGTGCTGACATTGATGGTGTTGTTCTGGATCGACAATTCCACTTCATCCGTGGTCGAACGCGTGCGATAGCTGATGGCCTGCTGCTGGAAGATTGAGACCATGTCGAACAGATTGCCCTCGATCTTCGCGCGCACCGGACCATTCCAGTCGAAGATGAATGCATCATCAATGCCTCCGGAACCGGCTGGGTCAGACGTATCCGCAACTGTGAACGTATTGCGGAACAGCTCCGTCTGAATGGCTGCACCATTGGCAGCTGCCACAGACTGCGAGATATTCAGGACGTCGGTTGTATTGCTGATAAAGTCGGAATCCTGAATCAGCACGATGAACGGATCGTCCGCCTGATCGAATCGAGTGATGGTGTCCGCGTCCAGACGCACCGTGTAGTCAAGGAGTATCGTCTCACGACCCGCCGTGGCGCTGTCACCGTTGTTGTCGAAGGAGGAGTTGTCAATGACGAGTGTCATCAGATCCCGGCTGTCGATTCCGCGAATGTCGGAATCCACAACTGAGGAAGCTTCCAGAGTCACGCTCTGTTTCGTGTTTTCCGGCAGGCCTGCCACCGTCTCTGTGTTGCGGATGTGAATCCCAAACTCATTGTCGTCAAGCAGCATCGCCCGCAGTTCGACCTGCCCCGCATTGGACAGGAATACCCCGGCAGCATCCTCCAAACCTCCGATGGCATCGTCGTCGATTCCGTTGCCTTTGGCACCCGAAATCGTGCCGCCGTCGCCCGGCACAGCGTTGATTGTGTTCGGGTCAACGATAAACGTCTTGTTATTGGTCTTGTTTGTTTCGACCAGGCGGATGCCGTAGTCGGGTGAGCCCGTACTGGTCACGCTCTGCAGGTTGATTTCGATTCCGCTTTCCTGGATGTCCACGGCCGTTTCACCGGTGGTCAGCACGTCCCCGCCCAGAATGCCGATCAGGGTGTTCTGGAATCCGAACACACCCGTGCCGCCGACCGAGATGATATCGACGTCATCAAAAGTCACGGCGTCTGTATTGTTGACAATATGCAGACCCGCTCCACCCGGGAAATTGCCCTGAGCATTGTCCACCACCACGCTGCGGAACCTGATGTCGGCGGAATTCCCGTCCACTTCAATGGCAGCAAACTGTGAAGCCGGAACCAGATCATTCAGCACAGTCGTGATATCACCTGCCGCATTTCCAAAGTTGATCGTTCCCGCGGAATTCAGGATGGAAATGCCTTCCACAAGGCGTCCGGTGATCCGTGTGTTACCCAGAAATCCGACGCTGCCGCTATTGGCCGTGATCAGGATGGACTCCAGATCCGTTCCGGTGATTGTTGTATCGCCCAGTACGGAGAACGCGCTCCCAACGGCGTTGGCGCTGAGCAGGACACCATTCCCCTGACTGGCCCTTCCGCCTCCGGTCCCTTGAATCAGCAGGTCATCCCGAAAGGTGACGGCGCTGCCTGCCAGCTGATTGTGTACAGTGACAGCGGATTCAGCGAGGGCGAGGGCACCCAGTCCGCTCACCGTGACTGCTCCCTGGAAATTGACGTCACCGCTGGAAGTACCGATATCAATTCCTTCCGCGTTGCGCGAGCTGATGAGCACGTCGTCGGCAAAGCTGACGGTACCCGACATGTTGCTGATCAGGATCCCCTGATTGGCCGGATTGTCGATCGTAATCTGCGCCAGCTGAGGGCTGGTCTTGCTGATGTTGTAAGTCCCGGCACTGTTGAGCACAGAGATCCCGGACCCAATTCCGTTTGTGAGGTTTGGATTGTCGATGGTAGCGGCACCGCCCGTGTTGTTCTGAATCACAACTCCGAGACCGCCGTTGTCCGTCACTGAAGACCGGCTCATGTCAACACGTCCGCCTGTCATGTTCTCGATAAGAATCGCTTCCTGAGCGGAGGTGTTTGTGATGGAAGCCAGCATAAACGTATCGGTGGCACTGAAACTAATCTGGCCGTTGCCGCCGTCGACGTGGAACAGAGCATCGCCGGCACCTGCGGATGAGATCAGCGTCGTGTTGGTGATCGAAGTTGTCCCGGTTGTGTTCAGCAGGGAAATCCCCGACTGACCGGCGTTCACGATCCGCACATCGTTGATAATCGTGTTGGCAGCACCGTTGCTGAAGATGCCGTTGCCGGTCGGACTGTCGATGATGAACCCGGAGAACTCACTGCCGGTCGCCATCGTGACGGCATCACCCGCAGTGTTCGCGAGAATTGGACGCAGGAAGGTGGGGTTCGCGGCGAACGTCGGCGAACTCGGCAGTATCAGATCCAGCGTATTGCCGAGGGCTCCAACCGTGACAGACGTTTGCGTATTGCGGTTGGCCTGAATAAACCCTTCGCCAATCAGCTTCTGATTCGGCAGCAGTGAAACAAGATTCTGAGGAGCCGCATTAAACAAGCTGCCGGCGTGGACAAAGACGATATCGGTTCCCGCTCCCAGTCCCGATGTGAGCAACTGAAAAGGATCCTCGACCGTCCCCGTGAACGGACCCACCGCGTCGTTGCTGTTGACGTGAGCAACCGTAAACGGCAGGCCGTTTGCCGGATTCGTCGCCACCTGTCCGGGATTGTCGATCCCGGTCGTCGTGGCAGCGATGTTCATGTTGCGACGGACTGGATCCCGGAATCTTTGAATGGCAGATTTCGAAATATGTTCCTGGCTTGAAAAGCCACCGAAGTGAACTGTCGCGTTGAAGGCGAGCGTTGTGGAAAAAATCCGGTCGTCCGTCAGCTTCAGTCCCAGCTCCAGCCATTTCCCGACGTCCGCCTGCAGACGAGTGGACCAGCCGTTGAAGCCGTCAATATTGTCGCCTTCGTAGTAGTAGCCGCCTCCGAATGCACGGAGATCAAGGCGTTCCGAAAGTTCGCCCGGCAACAGAAAACCGGCTTCCGCGTCGAAACCTTTCAGAGCTTCTGCGAAAGTATCGATTCGCGTAAAGGTAATGTTGTTGCCTGCAAACGCCGCGCTGCCTGGCGCGATCGCCTGTCCGACGAGATCAAAAGTCGTGCCGAAGGTCTGATAGACGTTGCCTCGCGCTTCCCAGCGATGAGCCAGAAATTCCGCACCTGCACCCCACTGCTTCAGATCGGCTCCGGTAATGTCATCCTGGTCGTAGTAACTGTTGCCGCCAATCACCACGTCCCAATCCGCGATGTAGTGCCGGTATCCGCCGCCGAAGCTCCACGCCAGCCCGCCCTCGTTCGCACGCACCAGGCGTGAATCACCGAACAGCATGCCGTCGTCAAGATTGAGGTACGGCATCAGGCCGATATGCGTGATTGATTCGTCGCGTCCCACGGTGCTTCCCGCCGTGTGACCGCCACGGAACGACACGCCGAGTCCGTTGCGATTGGATTCCACCACGTCCGTGGCTGACCCGCTGGGCGCGCGACCGTAACTGAATGGGCCATCCTGTGAGTAGGCCGCCCCGGAAAGTGCGGCCTGCGTACACATCGCCAGAGAAACCAGCGCGGCAGCACGGGACAGTTTTCTCAGCCAGCGATTGGGGTTGCGAACGATCTTCATGACGTTCCTCAGACATGGACAGAGTATCTCCGCCTGGAGACACGCCGCGTTTGTAACTCTGCCGGAAAACACCGGCAACAGGGCTTCACGGGGTGCGACGGGCAAATCTTCCGACACAAAACCCTTGCCTGCGACGCATCTGCGGAAAGGCGAAACTGGAGTGCTCAACTCGGCAGTTTCCGCCTGTTTCCGGGTGCGAATTCCCGCGGGGCGGGCTTTCAGTCCGCCTGAGAGTGCCGGAGGAGTGCCGGAGGAGTGCCGGCAAACTGAAAGTCTGCCCCACGCCCGCGGACGACGCGACGTCTTCGATGCTCGCGATGCGATGGTCGATCGCGGCAGCGTCTGTTTTCGGGTGGAAAAACAGGTTCAACGACAAATGAAGTGCGCGGAGGATGACTGGGACTGGTGTTTAAACCGCGAATGGACGCGAATCCACACGAATAGCGGCAGTGATTCCGTGTGGGTTCATTTCGAATGACGCTTTCAGCCGGCGCGGGCTCTGAAGTCATGGCCGGAAAACAAGTCATGTTGCTGTTTGTTTGACGTTATTCGCGTTCATTCGCGTCCATTCGCGGTTCAGATCTGTTTTCCATTGACGCTTCCAAAGTTGCTGACGCCCCGATCTGTCCTCAGTTCGCCTGCACCGAATAATTCCCTGGATTCTGTGCGGCGCACTTCATTTCACGATGAACCCTTGTTTCGTCGTCGATTACGGTAAACGCATCGAGCCGATAGCTCCCAGTCAATCCGCCCGCGATGGTACCGTTCAGGTGTGCGGCGCGTTGTGCAAACGTGGCATCGGTACGACGCCATTCCAGCAGCACCGCGTCAAATGCCGGCTGATCGATCATTCCGGTAGATTCAACGATCTAGACTGTTGTGCCGCCAATCAGAACGTCTTCTGTATCGTTGCCATGCACTGAATCCGAACCAGTACCGCCGATCAGAAAGTCACGGCCATTGTTACCGCTAAGCACATCGTTGCCAGCCAGACCGCAGACGATAAAGTCACCCTGGCGACCTGAAACTACGTGCTCGACGTCGCTGCCCGCCAGAATATCGTTCCCCGTGCCTCCAGCAAGGTTTTCGACATTCGCCACACTTGCGAATCCTGTCAGTATTCCCGTAGCCAGATTCGCGTGAGCTGCGGTCGTGCTGCCGAAGTGCGACTTCGCAATGTCCATGAGGCTCGTCGGTACCGCAGACGTCTGGCACGAGCTCACCGCCGGATTGGCAACGCAAAAAAACACTGCCACGCTGACGCGGCCCACCCACATTCGCTCAAGGCGCTTCTCGATACAGGCCGCGGAGCGGCAATGGTGCGGGTGTGCAACGTGGATTTTCCTTTGGTTCTCGTTGCCTGAGGACTTACGGCAGATGGCACAGATTTGACTGATTCAGGCAGTTTTCGCCGTTAAAAACCCGTGTTGTGCGGATTTCGCCGCAAGGGTAGAGTTCGCCAAATTCAAAGCTCTGAAGCTGTCATCGTTGTCATGGATGGGATGTGCAGCGAGCGAGACGTCATTAGGCAACGGCAGGAATTGTCTTACCCGTGGGATAGGCTTCCAGCCTGTCATCCCTCGGAGAAGACGACAGGCTGGAAGCCTATCCCACGGTATGTTTTCACTGGCCGCTCGCCTTACGACTCCAATCACCACGGAGGGTGCTCATGTACAGTCAATCCTCGAGCGTTTTGAATCGCGTTGCAGAAGCTTCGTCTCATCCGGCTGCACAACCCGCGCTTCGTCGTTTGCATGATGTGGCACGAATGGCCTTCCATCGGATGATTTCGGAGGCCCGTCCGCTTCACGCCAGCCGGGCTTAAATGCTGCCCAACGATAAACGCTGCAGCAGATCGATACTCCTCCATCCCAAAACGAAACTGATGCCGTTTCGCAGCCCTATCGCTAATTGCCATGTCAAGAACACTCGCTGCCCTGGCCGCCACGCTGATTGCCACTGGAATGACATCCGCTGTGTCGCATGAGTTCACCCTGCTGGGCGGCTGCGGAGCGGCAATGCTTTTTGCCATGCTCGCACTCTTCAATCAGGACTCCAGAATTTATCCGACATTTCTGTTTGGCGCGATCGCTTTGAGCGCAATCGCACTTATCTCGTCGGAAGCCAACACCGCAGACTTTTCGAGCACAATCCACGTCCTGTCGTGCTACCTTGCTCTGGTTGGTTTGGCATTTTCATCATCCAATCTCTCAGCGTTCTGCCAACAATTCATGATGAGCAGCAATCTTCTGCTGACCGCGTGGATCCTGTACCACGGCTACAACGTTGAAACCATTGCGGCCTGGCAGATAACAAATCCTTCAGGTGCCGGCAACCTTATGGCCACTCAAATCAATATGACGCTCCCGTTAGTGCTGTCCAGAGCGACGCAGTCCAGCGGATTCGTAAAGTTCGTCTATCTCATGCTCCTGATGCTCAATTGTGTCGCAGTACTCCTGATGATGTCACGCAATGGAATCGGTTCGATGCTGATCGTGATGACGCTGTACATACTATTCAACAATAAACGTATGGCCGTCACGTTCATCGCTGTGATCTGCGCCGCCGTTGCGTATTCTGACAGCATTATGCGAATGCCGTTCGTCTTTGACCTGCTGATCAAGCTGAGGCTCGTCAACTTCGTTCCGAAGGCGCCACGATCGGTCATTTGGCAGATTTCGATTGACCACATTTTCGCCAATAAACTCCTTGGTGTTGGTCCTGGAGAGCCTCGCAAATTCCTGTCAGTCCTCGACATTTATCACGCGCACAACAACATCATCCAGGTCGCATTTGAGACTGGTCTGCCCTCCGCAGCTATTCTCGCCCTCATGGTCGCTCTGCTGCTGTGGTTGCCATGTCGCATGAGTTTCTCCAGTCGCCAAAACTTTGTCCGCACTCTTCCGATCGTGGCCTATATGACTTTTGCATGGACGGGAGCACCTCTCGCATTGCCGGGGGCTACGTTGTTTCTGGTGGCGTGTGTGAATGAAGCCCGCGTTGCCATGTATCATTCAAAAGATCATAATTCCGTTCCGCCGTGGCGCGCGGAATGCCATAGCAATTCTGAGCGATCATGCGAATGAGTCGTACAAAAGTGAGTCGCAATGACGGAACAACCTACGCCCGTATTCGTTGTTGGCAGCGGCAGATCGGGCACAACGATTACGGCTGCATTGTTGAGTCGTCTGCCGGGAGTGCGCATCGCTAAAGAAACCGGCTATATTGGAGAGCATCTGGATTTACTTCAGGACACCAGCAATCCGCAATCTCTTTCCAAACTGATCGTGGCTGTGAACTCGTGGTTAAAGCACAATCAGTGGGGACACACTGCCAGCACCGAAGGGTTTCATGCTTTTTGTCGTCGGTATGACATTCAGGGGGGACGCGCCTTTATTCATTACATTTGGCAACTGGATTCGCCGACTCCGTGGCACGAATTGAGTTTTATTGGCGACAACACTCCCCTCTATGTCATGGCGATCACCGGGATCCGGAAGTTAATGCCGGAAGCGCGATTTATCCATGTCATTCGTGATCCGCGAGATGTCGTTTCTTCAATCCTGAAAATGCGGTTCGGTGCCGACAATCCGATCACTGCCGCGATGGAGTGGCATTTCTATCTCGGCTGCTGGCTGATGGCCGAGCGCAGTGTGCCACCAGGCCAGCGCATCGAGTGCAAATATGAAGATCTGTGCATGACGCCCGAGGCGACGTTTGCGAAGCTCGCTGCATTCCTGAATCGATCCGAGGCCGAAGCTGCCGCGGCACTTGGACAGCAGGCATCGACCGACTCCGGACCAGCCACGGGATTCGAAAAGATTGCTGCCTTGTCCCATCATAGCCGACTCATTGAACCGCTCACCGCCAGTCGCGTTGGCCGCCATACAAGCGAACTGACAGCGGCACAAATCCAAAGTATCGAAGAGATTGCCCAGTATGGCATGCTGGCATACGGCTATACGCCCTCGAAATGGTATATTCATCCGCTCCTGCGCGAAGACAGACTCACGCTCCTGAGGGCGATGATTCTGGACGTCGCGAATCGTTGTCTCAAACGCCTCCGTGGAAAATAGGCGCAAAGGGCAGCAATTGATGTTAGCCGCAATCAGATCGCTTTTGAGGCGACTGGTCTTAATCATTCTGCCGGATTCTGATCGGTTGAGGTTCCTGGCGTACAAGCCCAAGTTTGGTCCATCCGGGATTTGTGTGGGTCAACGACAAATGCAGTGCGCGGAGGAGGACTGGTGTTGAAACCGCGAATGGACGCGAATCCACACGAATAGCGGCAGTGATTCCGTGTGGGTTCATTTCGAATGACGCTTTCAGCCGGCGCGGGCTCTGAAGTCATGGCCAGAAAACAGGGTCGTCCGCAGAATCTGTGGGTAGTTTTGGACGCCGCGAGCTCAGCTCAGCTCGACAAAAGGGGCCGCCCCTTCCTCCTTCGCCTCGCATCGCCCCGTTTTTGCGTGGGCGATGCGAGGCGAAGGCGGAAGGGGCTCACCAAA
>Ga0163144_10012654_pt1 | contig 17694 bp, 9 predicted proteins | sample OliLak19BULKMAT1_FD_123175 | JGI IMG/M metagenome (GOLD analysis project Ga0163144, IMG submission 123175) | Freshwater microbial mat bacterial communities from Lake Vanda, McMurdo Dry Valleys, Antarctica - Oligotrophic Lake LV.19.BULKMAT1 | ecosystem: Environmental > Aquatic > Freshwater > Lake...
CCAGCTTCTGAGGCGCCATCGTTTCGGGCTACAATCTTGGGCTGCATTCCTCGATAGCTCAGTCGGTAGAGCGCCGGACTGTTAATCCGTAGGTCCCTGGTTCGAGCCCAGGTCGAGGAGCCAAGTAATGCAAGGGTCAGCAGGTTAGCGTCTGCTGACTTTTTTGCTTTCTGGGCCGGCTCCGTTGCCGTACTGTTGCCGTAAGCAGTGAGCGGTCGGCGCCCACTGGTAGCGCGCCCATTCGGGCTGGCTGCTAGAGCCTGCTCGGCAAGTCGCGCATCAGCCCGCATCGCAGCGAGTGCTGCCCGTAGAACTTGAGCGCCGAGTTCGCGGTGTCCGCCACATCGCGGTCATTGAGACCGCTGGCCTGCTTCATTGCGTCGATCCGCCGACTGGGCACACACCGCCCGAGCATCATTCGCCTGCAGCCAACATTAAGCAAAGACAGTTCCGCGCCATCCTCCCATCCTCACCCAATGGGGTACAGCAGGCGTCTCTCGCTCCACTGCTCACTTTGCCTAGGTACAGCACGCTGGCGGCCTACTTATAGTTCGGTCTACGAGCTGGTCCCCTGATCACTTGGCTTCAACTCGCTGCAGGCGTGCGGTTCCTCCATCAATCACGCGACACGCGACCGCACCACACCTGGGAACCGGACCTCATCCACGGCGCACGGTGTCATAGGCCTTCGAAGATGCGCTTGTCCAAGGGCCCGCACGCGAGGCGCAGAAAGTTGAGCAGGAGTTCCCATCGGGCCTAGACCGACTGCAGGTCGAACGAGTGGGAGACTCGCCGGATCATCCCTGCAGCGTCGTCCAGGGTGGGATCGTTCTTCCCTCCATCCCCGAACCCCTCTATCGGTCGAAGGAGCCCATTCCAGAAGCCTGCAGGGTCCGTGACGGCGTCCAGCCGCGAAGGTGTGCCATCCAGGCGCGCCTCGGCCCACACTTCCAGGAGTCGCCCCCGCAAGGCACCCTTGGGCGGCTCTCTCGTACCAATCCACGCGGCCCCGGCCACGACCCCGTGTGTAAGCGCAGCAGCCGTTCCCGGTGGCGTGACCCGAATCAGGCCGATGGGAAGTTCCCGTTGTGCCTCGCTGCCAGCGTCCGTGACTACCCGCGACACCATCACGAAGTAGCGATAGTCAGCTCGTGCCGGTGACGCAGGTCCCACGCTCTCGGACACTGGGTCGAGGATCCAGGTCAGGTCCTCCAACCGCAGTTCCTGAGCGGCGCGCTTGTAGACCACTCGCCCCTCGCCGCTGCAGAGCATTCGAGCATCCGGAAGCGTGTACACGGACTTGGAGTCAGACCACTCGCTTGCGACCTGAAGTGCAGGCCCCGTCGCGCTTGCCGGGTAGTCCAGCACACGGCGCATCTTCACGAACATCGCCCAGTGCGGGCCCACCTTCCACTCCACAGGTGGAGTGACTACAAACGCCGTCGAGTTGGCCAGAGCCTCGTCGGGTGTGGTGTCCATCGAGAAGCCAAACGGCCCGAAGGCCTGCAACTGCTTGGGCGCAGCAGCTGCACCATCGTTGTTAGTGAGGGTCTTCAGGAAGTACCGATCTTCTCCGTACGGGTCGCCGCCCGGCCCGAGGGGCTCCGGCAGGTGGTGGTCCGGCAGGCGCCCCACTCGGAATGGACGTAGGTCCCGCTCCTCCGGCGGCTTGCCGCTTGCGTCATCCGCCAGGACATCGGGGTTCTCCAGGGCGAGCACGACTTCCAGGCGTTCGTTGACGCCGTACTCCCGGAACCAGATCTCATCCAGCAACACCACGAACGGACGGGCACCTTCCCCAAATCCGGGAGGTGGCGCATCCACACGTTGTGTCAGCGGGACAAGGCCCAGGACCTTAAGGGGCCGAACCCTCTGGACCCGCGCGGGGGCAACACAGCGACGCCAGGTCTCGCCGCTAGTCGCCTTCTGCATGCGCTTGCTGTTGCCGATGATCACCGTCGCGTAGCGGGAGTGCACAGTGAGTCGATACCGCAGGTACATGCCCTGGGCTGAGCCTTCGAGGGCGTCCGTGTGCAAGACCGTCGCGCCCGCAGGTCCGCCTGCTTGCGAGGCGTCAGGGGCCTGGCTGGGCCACGCACTCGTCACCGGCGGCCGCGCTGACAGGCCGTTGTCGACGTGCGCGATCTTCTCCCATGCTGAGACATCAGCGTTGCCGTCCGGGGGCATGAAGGCGACGTCCGGCAAGCCACCGCTGAGACGTCTCAGGAAGGCGTCTCCGGCAAGGCCGGTGAGGTCCGATGCCGCCGACATTGGAAGGTTGCGCCAGACCCACTTTTCGCGCTCGATCGAGAAGGTCTCGACCATCACCAGTGCGTCGACCTTTCGCTTGAACCGGCACTCCACGGGCTTGGCGGCAACCGTCCCACCAACATAGGAGACAGCAAAGTTCTCGTACAGGTCCTCGACGGTCGGAAGCGCCGCGGAAGCGGTTTCCGCAAGGAACACCGCTGGCTTGAATGCGACCCAGCCGGCAATGGACACATCCGTCGCCAACTGGGCGGCGACCGCATCCCCGTCGAAGCGCTCCGACATGTCCGCGGCCGCCACCAGCGGAAACAGCTCAAGGCACATGAACTCCCCGGCGGGAAGCTGGACCGTAACAGCACCGGTGGCGTTGTCGACCTCGAGACGACGCTTACTACTACCGAGTACCTGGACGGAGATCGGTCGCGACGTGAATGGCTGGTCAGGCGCAACCGCGGACAAGTCCATCGTGACGGGCAATTCCTTGTGGAAGGCATTCGACGCATCGACGTAGGTGACGCGCACGCCGATCTTGCGCACTGCGGGATCGTGAGGCAGCAACTCCTGAGCAGGGCTGCCGACCGCCGCGTCTACTGCACGGGCCAGCAACAGGTCGGTGTAGGCCCTCACAAGATGATCGCGCAACTGGGCCGTCATCGCTCCCACGGGAGGGGCTGCCCATCGCAGCAGCACATGCTCGTCCACCGAGGGAGGGAAGACCTTGAAGCTCGTGGCGAGCGGGACGTCCGTTTGAATGGATGCGTCGCCGTCCTCTCGCAGCAGCACGACCGGAGCCTGCGACGCGCCCTTGTTTGCGGCTTGCCACCACTCCTTGGCACGCAGCTTCACGTCCCGCGCCAGCACTGGCCATTCCCCACGGGGTCCGAGCGGAGCAATCGTGAGGTCTCCGACAGGCGCAACGCGTCGGTACTTCACAGGAGGACATGTCGCAGCGCCGGTGCTGAGTAAAGAGTCATCGAACGCCGCAGGGTTGAGGGACCATGGCGCACCGGGCTTGGCGATGGCCTTGGGCAAGCCCGCGCCCTGGTCCGTCACGAAGGCCGCGATCTCGTACGAGTCCCCATAGCGCAGCGGGGGCGGTGAGAGCTGCGCGATCGTCGAAGGCGGCGCGTAGGCGATGAGGCTGTCGTCAGCTCTACCCCCGCCGCTGTGGCCGGTTTCGCCGTAGGCGGCGGCGAGCGCGGATTGGGTGAGCAGGTGCGTCCCGGCGTACTCGGTCTCGGCACGCCACAGGCTGCGGTCGAATACGACGCGCAGGGGTATCGCCAGGGGCGTGTCCAACTTGGCGCCCGACGACAGCAGCGCGTGCCCCCCTGTCACGAGACGCCACGGCCGCGCAGCGAGGTCCTGGCCGGGCGAAGCACGACGCACCATCACGCCGAAGCCAGACACTGCCGTGAAGCCATCGCTCCACTCGGCCTCCTGCTGGCTCTTGGGGTGCAGGTGGATCAGTTCATTCACCTCCTCGCCCAGGGCGAAGAGGAAGCCCCCGTTGGACGTGGCAGGCGCAGTCCTCCTCGCCTCCTCTTCGCTCCAGGCGATCGCGAGTACGGCATCGGCGATGCGCAATGCGCTTTCGCTCGGATCGCCAGCGAGCGCCAGGCCTTCGGTCCCATCGATCCAGCCCAGTTGCAACAGGCCGGTGAGCTTCTGCAGATATGCGGAGGTCCAAACCCCCGCGATGGCATCCCGGACACGTGCGCGCAGGGCCTGCTTCGGCGTGAGCGCATTGCCCGCGAAGTCCTGCAGGCTGTCCAGCAGCGGCTTGGCCTCGTTCTGTTCCCGCCAGTCGCGCCAGCCGATCTGGGCGAGTGCCAGTTGGCGTGCCCTGTTGTCGCCATTCACCAAGCCCTTCCACGCCGCTCTCGCGCTATCCAATAGCACCGGTGGCATGCCAGTGCCGTCGTCGAGAGCACGTCCGAGTTCTTCCGCAAGCAACGCGTTCAAGCCCAGTTCGGAGCACTCGGCGGCCAGCGGCTGCAGCATAGCCTTGGGCGAGGCGGCCTTCGCGCCCAACACCAGGCCGAGGGAAGAGACCAGGCTCGATGGTGAACCCCAGTCAATCAAGGGCGGGCGGACGATCGCGGCCAGCTTACGGCCAAAGCTCGCCGCGTCATCGTCGCTCACGAGTTGCTGCGCCAGGCACTCGCCGACCTGCGAGCAGGCCTTGGTAAACACGGACGCGTTGCAGCGCGCGGCGAAAGCCAGGACCTGGTCAGCGGCGCGCGTGGCCGTGCGAGCATCCTCGGGCAACACGAGCGGGGATCCTCCGCGCGTCAGGGCGAAGACGTCGCGAATGAGGTCGTCGGTCAAGGATCGCGATCGGGTGGCGGAGTCGACAGCGTCGAGCACAAGCGATTCCAGCCGGAGTAGATCCGAAGATGCCTGGCGTACGCCTACCCCGTACGAACTGAGCGAGAACACGGGGTGGTCCATCGGAACGGACAGGCCAGCGAGTCCGGCCCCAGGGCCCCGCGTGGTCACGACCGATGGCCCCCCCGCCGCATACGCGCTTTCCAGGTACGGGACATTTGGCACCGTTGCGGGGGCCAGAGCCAAGTCCAGCGCACCGCCCAGGTAGAGGTGCTCCGGCGCCACCCAGAGGCGGACCGCCTTGGGAACAACTGAACCAAGGGCAGGAAAGGTGAATAGCTCTGCTGCGGGAACCGAGAAGTACAGGACCGTTCCGGCGTGTCTCGCGACCTCGCCAGGCAGGGTGCAGAGGTATTGCAGGTACTTGCCTAGCGAGCCGCCCTCGTCCTCGTCTGGCTCCGCCTGGCCGCCCAGCTTCCACACGACGCTTGCTGGATGCGCCTTTGCGAGTTCGATCAAGTGCGATTCGGCGTCCGACCGCATCGAGCGTGCGAACGGGTTCATCGAAGACGTTGGCAACTCGGCGGGTGAGACAGCCACCGGCGCCGAACTGCCGTCCGCTTGAACGAGGAACGCGCGAAGCGGAATCGACGCCATGGGTAGGCCAGGGTCCGCAGTCCCGTGTGCACCCAGCAGGGCCCACGGCATGACGGGCCGCAGCGCAGCAGCAAGATCGGTCCCGTCCGGCAAGAGTCCGTCGAAGCCGACGGAGCACTGCAGCGCAAACCAGCAGGTGTCCCCGGGCGCTTCGACCTTCCATTGCCCGCAGCGCGTCAGAGTCAGGATCAAGAGAGGTTGAGGCATGACCTAGCTCCAAGACAACGAGTCCAAGTGGCTTCGAACCGCGTCCTCGATCCGGACCTTGCGCGCGGTGATGGCGTCCGCCGGGAAGAGCCCGCCGGCCTCGCTGGCGGCAGACATGAGGCGCGGCGGAGCCGCAGCGGATGAGCGTCGTCCCCCGCCGCCGAACGGCATGGAAACCGTTCGATCGCAACGGAAGGTGTAGCACCAGCAGATCTTGATCGAGATGCTCACGCGGCCGTAGCTGGTCATCGAGCCGTCGCGGTATTCCACGCGCATCACGAGCCGCAGGTAGGCGGATATGAAGCTCAGGATGCTGAACTCGCCCCAGGCGAGGATGCCTACGGTGACAACCAGGTCGCCGCCTCCACCCTTGCTCGAATCGCGGTAGTAGTCCAGACCGGCCGTGAACAGGAGCCCAGCGGACCCTCGAATCACCGAGAGGTTCAGCGCGATGAAGGCGCCCGCGGAGATGCCCACGGACACGCGCGTGACGAAGGTGCTCGGGGGACGGTAGCGCACGTCCACGCCGAACCAGCCGCCGCCTCCGAGGAAGAGTATGGCCAGGCCAAAGGGTCGGTCCGGCTTGCTGAGCCACAGTCCCGTGCTGATCTCGAAGCCATTCACCACCTGCAGCTCGAAGTAGGTGTTGAGCGTGATGCCCGTCATCGTGAACGCGCCCGTGCCGATGTCGGGCAGCGGCAGGCTCAGTTCCGCGCGAACACCACCGGGCTGCAACGGAAGCAGGGTCAGCCCGCTGTCGGCTGGCAGCAGGTCCTTCAGTGCGTCGGTAATGAACTGGAGCGCCGGCGCAAGGCGCACGTCGTCTGGCGAGAAGTCGAAGTCCAGGCGTCCAGACTCGTTGAAGCTCAGCGTGGCCCGCTCGATGGTGACGACGGGCTCGTTGTTGACCTTCACCAGCCAATCCGCCTTGAGGAAGGCTTGGGTGGACTGCGCGTTGCCGGATCCATCAGGGCCACCGATTCGGCTGTGGCCATTGAAGCGCGGCCCGCGAACGACCAGCGCGATGGGCGACAGGTCGAATACCTCGGTCTCGCCTTCGAATGTCTTGTCGATGAAGACATCCGCCCAAGCGGTGAGTCGATCCTTGTCGAATCCGTGCTTGACCTTTATCCACTCGTACTCGGCAAGCGGATCGGGCGGCACTTTCAGGTCGCCAATTAAGTCTTGCAGTTGCAACCCCGCAAAGCTCGGGAACAGCTCGTTGACGTTGAAGTCGGCGAGCTGGGCCATCATCCGATCGCGGATGCGGTCGAACGGCATCTGCGCCGACAAGGAGTTCAGGGCATCCCGACCCATCTCGTTGAACACCGCGGCTGCTCGCGTCACGTCTACTGCGAGCTGGTTAGGATCAAAGTAGTAGCCCAGCCATTCCCGGGAACAACTGATGGCTTCGGTGACCAAGCCCTCGGCGAACGCCCGCGTCACCTCGAGCGCGGGCTGCACTGCGCCTTGGGCGGTCTCCACCAACGCGCCAACGACCTCGCGCTCGACGCGGTCCGCCATTTGTCCGAACGCTGCTTCTGCATCGCGCACGGCCGACTGAACGGCCTGCTCCAGGTCAGCCACCGGCAGCGAGTCGATCAAACCATCCAGGGCACCAAGCTTGGCCAGCACGCCGTCCAACGAGGTGACGACATCCTGCACGACGCCGAGGTTGGCCAAGTCACTCGGCAGAGCCGCGCCAAGTCGATCGACGACGACCTGCATCTGGTCCGCCCCTGCAGCCCAGATGGCATTCATTTCCTTCGAGATCCTGTCGCGCAGGGGCGCGTCGCCGGCGACAGCCGCGGCCAGGTCTGTCTTGATTCGAACGAAGACGGCATTGACCTCCGTGTCGAGCCTTGCCAGCGCTTGCTCGCGCACGCTCTCCCAGTGCGCCTGCAAGCTCGAGACGACCTTCGCAACGCTCTTCTCGACATCCGCGAACCAATCGGCAATGCCGGCGTCCAGTGGGATGAGGCTTCCAAGGCTGCCCCAGTCAGGCACCATGCTCTCGAACGGGGGCGTATATTCCAGCGCATCGTCGATCAGCGCCAGGAGCATGTCGCACAAACCGTGCACAGCGCTCGTCAGCAACGACGCGGGGCCCGATCCGCTGTCATTGAGAACGACATCGCCGAACGAGCCCAGCCAACTCGTGACCTGTCGCGCTGCCTGGTCGCGAGCCGACGACACCGCTGTCCGAAGTTGCCCCAGCGCAGCCCGGAAAGCATCGTCCGCCGCGACGATGGCTCCGCCATCGAACTGCCGCCTGACCTCCGAGAGAGATGCTGCCCAACTGGTCAACGCACCGGCAGCCACAGCGGTTGCGAAAGAGCGGGAGCGGTCCCTCGCCGCCTCGAAGCTCTCCACCGCGACCTGCGCCACGGAGACTTGGCTCAGGATCTGGTTGCGCAGCCTGGCATTGAGCACTTCAACGTGCTGCGCGACGCGTTGGCCAGCGTCGTCAGCACCTTTGACCGCGCTCCAGAGTTCAGACCAGAACTTCGCTTCCTGCTCTGGCTCCCGGATCTCCGCGAGCAGCCGAGCGGCTGACTTCTCGGCAAGGGACTTCAACCTGGCCTGCTGGTCCTTCCATGGATCCTTGCCGAGCGCGGTGTCGTAGGCCGCGTCGCGCAAGCCCTTGGCACGCCTGGCCATCTCCTGCAAGCGCTTCCGCATCTCGGGTGCCATCGCACCGGCGTTCGTCGCCTCGCCTGCCAACCGCTGTAGCGTGACTCGGCTCGCGATCTCACTGAGTCCTTCCAGGACGACCGCGCGGTCGTCGGCGCACTTCTCCTGCAGCTTCGCCAGAGCGGAAGGAACCGGGACAGGTGAGACGGCAGCACCGCGGGCAATCGAGATGGTCCGAACCCGCGCATCAAGCCCCTTCACGGGCCGACCCTGCATCAGGTTCACCGCCTCGGTCGACGGCCGCATGTGCAACGAGAAGCGCCGTTGACCGAAGTCCGTCTCCTCCGCATCCGGCTGCCGTTTCATTCCTGCGAACGTGGGCAGGTATGGCACCTTCGGCGGCTTTGGCTTGCTCGTGAGCGGTATGTCGACGTCAGGGAACGCTGGCCACAGATCGGTGTCTGCACCGTCCTGCTCCCGGGTGGAGGTGAAGAACTTTAGCAACTCGAGTTCCTCGACCGGCTGGCTGACCCAGCCACCGCCCTTCTCCGCGGTTCGCGAGAGTTCGCCGAATATCTTTGGTTCCGGGTAGTACGGCCTCTCCGCGTCCACCATGGGTCCGCGCAGGTGCATCACCCAGCCACCTTGGACATCGCGTCCCCACGACGACTTTACCGGAATGATGGTCGTCTCGAAGAAGGCCCCTGCAAGGAAGGCGTTGGCAGGAACGGCCGTCGGATAGTCCGGGTACGCGCGCTTCGGCTGCGTGACCTCGATGTACTCCTTGACCTTGCGAAGAGCGGCCAGACCCTCGAAGCCTGAAGGCTGCTGGTCCGCGATGCTGGGATCCGCGTGCCTCCTGCGGTAGCGCGGTGCCGTGCGGGTGCTGCGCTCGTAGACGATCACGTGCCTGGCGTGATGCCACAGCATTGCGATGCGGCCAATGCGCACGATTGTCAGGCTGTCGATCCGCCCTTGTGTCGTCTCCGAGATGATGTGCGTCTTGCCGTTGGAGAAGATGGCCTTCTGGCCGCCGAAGCCACCCAATCCACCGAAGCTGAGCCCGGCTATCTGCCCGTAGGGCACGAAGGCGCCTCGCTTGCGGCGTTCCTCGTTGGTCTGGACCTTTCCGGTCCGGAGGAACTCTTCGTAGACGTTGGGCGACTCGAATCCCCAATCCACGCCGCCTCGCAGTGGCAAGCGGGGCGAAGGCGGGCGCCCGTCCACGCTGGGAATATGGGGCTGGAACGGATCCGCAGTCTCCCGGCTCTCGCGAAGCTCGAAGTAGAGCCCCTCCCGGATGACCAGGCGCTCGCGCGCGCTCCACTGTCGGTAAACCGGCAGCAAAGCGGGCCGGCGCTTCAAGCTGCGAATCCAGTCGCGCACGTTTTCAGCGTAGGCTGTAAGTCGCACCTGCGGCTCGCCCCGACTCAGCACCTGTTTGCGCAGTTGGGAGGACAGTGGAACCTCACCGACAAGAGCATCCGATTCCGCCAGCCGCAGCCATAGCGGGTTGTCCGGATCGTCGTCCGCTACGACGGATGTGAGGCCGTACAGCAACTCGAAGCGAGCGCGCAGGAGCCGCGCGCCTACGACGCCGAGCCTTTGGTCAAACAACCGACGCAATGCCCAAGGCGCCAGTACACGTGCGGTCTCGACTTCGTTTCGGTCCAGCAACAGTTGCGCTGGCGGCGAGAGGCGGTGGTCGAACACCTTCCCCGCAATGGGCACGTCCACCAAGCTTCCGTGCGGGCCCGGAACCTGGTACAGCCCCTTGATCATTTCCTCGCCGATGGCTTGGGGAGGCAGCACCACGTGAAGGTAGCCGGTCTCGCTTGCGAACGTCCAGCCGCCCGGATGGTCCGGATCGTCCCGATACGCCGCGAACACGCCACCTTCGCCTGCCTTGGAGACCGCCCTGACCCGCGCGACAAGGAAGGGCTCGAGGTCGATTACCACGGCGTCCGCTTGGTAGGCCACGTCCGCGTCGGCCGGGCGCACCGTCAACAAGAGGCGTCGTGACTGATCGGTCTCCGAGGTCTCGTCGATGTCAACCGTGCCGGCTTGGGGGGCGGCAGCAAGGTCCCACACGATGGACGGCTCGCGCTTGCGCCATATGTCCTCGGACTCGAATCCACGCTCGGGGTCTTGATTGGCTGGACGCGGAAGCGTGCTCTTCAGCGTCAGGCGCAGTTCGACGTCCAGGCCATGGTGTCCCGCGAACCGCTTCGCGGGCTTGCGCAAGGTGGCCCGCAGGCAAGGCACCGTGTCTGCGTTGTCGATCGCCTTGCCAAAATCCAGCAGAACTCCGCTGACGAGGCATTCGTACGACTCCGGAGCTTCGCTCGCCTTGCGCAACGCCAGATGGAGGAAGTGGAACTTGTCATCCGGCTCGATCTGCGCGCGGGATCGGTCGTCGAGAGGTGCGACGGAAACTCCGACGACAAGGGGCTCATTGGTCGTCGTCCCCGCGTTCGGTAGGGCCAACTGCAGTTCACCGGGATCTGGCAACAGTTCCGCGACTCGGCTGGTTGCGCCCCTGCTCCCCACGTCGACCAGCACGCGAAGCGTCCATCGCGGGACCGGCCTTACCCGACCGTCGCGGAAAGCACCCGGCATGAAGCTCAGCGCATTCGGAGCCCGCAGCGATCGCAGACCCACTGCATAGTGGCGGGTCATCGCCCCCCACAGCCAGTTGGCGCTCAGCGACTGATGCGCCTTGTTGGTCGAAACGCCGGACCAATCCAGCACCCAGCGCGGGTTCTGCAAGGCACCGAACGGCCGGCAAGCCCACTCCAGCGTTCCCGATACCACCGGCCCGACGGGATCTTCCGAGTCGTCCGTGTGAAACAGTGCCCTGGAAGCGATACGAGCACCGCTCGCCTCCGGGGTCAGCCGCAGTTTGAGCAGCAGGCGCAGCGCACCTTCTGTCTTGTCCTTCTCGAAACCCAGAGAGAAGGCCACGGAGGCGAACTGCTTGCCCACCGGGAGCAATACCGCTGCGGGGCTAGCCGAATTGAAGAAGTCGCTCTTGGACCAGAACTCGGTGTTGGTGGTGTTGTCGGGCGACCAGGCATTCCAGCGCGTCACCCATTGCTGGAGCGTGACTTGCTTAAGGGGCGGGTCCCATGGCGCCAACTCCGCGAAGGAGTTGTGCATGTACCGGTTTCCGGCGGTATTTGTATCCCTCAGGTACAAACCAGACTCACTGCTGTACTGCGTGTTCAGGAGGTACCTGTTTCCCGTACGCTCGAACTCGAGGTGGAACCACAACCCTTCGTTCAGTGGCGAGAGAGGAATCGCCCACCGCAACCGCAGCGACGCTTCGCGACCATCGCGCAACTCGACTTGGCCAGAGTGATGGTCTCCCGTGAATCCGTTGACCTCCAGCCTGCACTGACCGTCGTCGGGGCCAGGGCCACCGTCGCTGCACTCGATTCGTATGTCGGTCAATGTGGTGGCCTCGGTCAGCCTTGCTGACGTGAACCCGGTGACCGTTATCCGTTGCCCGTTGACCTGGACGCTGAGCTGCTCGCCTTCCAGACGCAGGAACTGGCCAATCTTGAAAGTGGACATGCTTGGGCCTCTGCGTTAAGTCGGATCGATGTCGCCGTCGACCTTGGTGACCTTCCAAACTCTTCCATCTGGCGTCAGCGCCCCTGCGCCTTCCGCGCGTTTCGCCGCATCGCGCGCGTACCAGAGGTGAGCGCGCTCGGCGTGCCCCTTGTAGGTCGTCTTGAGCGCATGTCCCCAAGCCTTGACCACTGCCTCAGGAGCGGCGTCGATCAAGCCGGAGAGGGTTGTTGCGCCCTGGGCCTTGGCCGCGGCGTACACGCCCTTCCAGAACAGGGGGCTGAAGTTCGGGTCGGTGCCCTTCGGCATCTTGTGTGTGCCGTACCAGCCAAGGACGACGGGCCGCTTGCCCTGGGTGTGCGCGGCCTTGACCCAGTCCTGCCACTGGGGGCCCAGGTCGACGCCGCTGCATCCGAGCACGACGAGCAGGCGACAAGCCGAGGCCGCAGTCGCCGCATCAAACGGCATGCTCACGGACGCTTCCTTGTCGGCTTGTCGATACGACACGAACGTGAAGCGACTCTTCGAGCCTACGAGGCGAGCTTCTATACCCGCCTGGGAACGATGGCCGCTGTACTCGTTGCCCCACACCGTTGGGCCGCCTCCATGATGACCCGCCATCACGATGACCTCAGCGGGATGACTGAGGACGCTGTCAAACCATGCTTGGAAGACCGATCGTTTGGGCCCAACCCCGGGCTTGAAGCCCTTTCGCGTCCAGGTCTGCGAGTTCAATCGGCCCAGCGTCCACCCGCTCACGCCGGCATGGCTCGCCTTTTCCAGGCCGCGGCTCGATCCAAGGTGCAAGAGCGACTTCGGCGGCGGCGCGCGATCAGCAATGACATCGTGTGTGACGAGCGGAGCGGCGAGGTCGTGTTTGTCCATCGCCGACTTCTTGAACAGAAGATCTTCGTGAAGCAGGCTGTCCGTGTGATAACTGATGAGCAACAGGTCCTTGCTCATGTCGCGCCTCCAAAGGAGGGGCGCCTGGCAGGTGCGGCGGCGCTACCCAGTCTCAAAACGTGCATCACAACCTCCTTGGCGTACCTACTTCAGTTGCGCTCATGCGCGCAGGTTCCAGGACAGCGATTCAATCGCCCCGGCTGTCCGCTGCGAATACTTGAGTCATCGTGCGATCTGCTGGCGGGCTTCGCGATCGGGCGGCGTGGATTGAGAGGCGCCCTCTCCGACTGGGCGCAGTTCACACGTCGCAGCAGCCGGAGGCCGGGCCGACTCTCACCCTGCTTAGTGGCGTAGCCGATGCCACCAGGGCTGGGACAGCCTCCGGGCCGGCATCGAGAACCAATCGCTTGAACCGCTCCCAGTCGAACTCCACTCCAGGGTCGGATCGCCGGGTCGGGTCGAACTTCGCGTGAGAGATCACGTGCTGAAGGTTGGGGTACTTGGCCCAGCAATAGCGAACGATTCGGGCAGTCGCCTCAAACTGCCACGGCGAGAAGGGATCGTTCTTCTGAAGGTTCACGGCCTCGATGCCCAGAGACCAGTGATTCACCTTCTTCTCGCCGCCATTCACATCCGGGTGAGAGACGGCATTCCTGACATGCCACGCGGCCAGCGCCTCGGGCACGCAGGCCCACACGAACTGGCCGTGCTGCGGCTCGTCTTCGTCCGGGACGAGCCAGTGGAACGACGCAGGATCGGTCTGCTTCTTCATGACGGAGATAGCGCCAGCCGACGATGTACCAGCGGTCGCGTGAATGACAACCGCCACCACACCGAGGATGGGATCGACGGATCGCTTGGTCGTGCAGTTGGGCCAGAACGGTTGAACCCCGGGGTACCAAGGATCGTTCAGAGAGACCTCTGTCGGACGCTTGGATTTCGGAAGCGTGAAGTGGTAGCTGCGCGGATCTGGCATTGCGAGGTCTCCGTAGGCGAACCCGCCGAGTTGTAACGCATTCCACCCACCCGAGCATCAGTAGATTTGCGGGCGCAGGGGCAGTGGCCTTCTCCGCTTCCGAGAAGGCAGGCACCGCCGTCCTGGAACTGACTACGCGCGGCGTCACAAGGAAATCTCGGCGCGGACCGTTGGGCAGCAGGACCGCTACCGCGCTTGGAACTGCGGAGGCGGCCGAAACGACTTACTCGTCTAGTGGCCTCGACGACGTCGGCCGCTGAGCGAGGCCAGCAGTCCTGATCTGGCGAGGTATTACCTCAAGCAAACACACGCTGGCATCGTGCTATCCGAGCTCACGGCTATTGACCTCTGCCGCTAGGATCGATTCAATGCAGCCGAAGAATGCGGGCAGCACGCCTTCCAGCGTCTCGCCGTAGATGCAGATCGGCACTGGGTTATTCAGACGTGCCCTAACCGCTGGCTCTTGAGCCCGACCGCCTGCGCTGGCCCAAACGACCGGTTGCGGCAAGGCCGGTCATCTGCTGCATCACAGTGGGCTGGCTGCTTTCAGTCTTCAGCCGTCGCACGCTCGAGCGCGCGCAGCGGGCTGCCAATACCCCGTCGAGCTGCGCCACTTTGATCACCAACAGAGCGTCCTTGGATAGATTGCGCAGTGGACGCGCCGTGCTTTCAGCTCGCCTGCCGCAGTCAGCCAACCATGCAGGATTTCGGCCTGAATCCAGCACTGCTCCGATCCCGCGCGCACCCTAGAGTTGCCGTCATGCCTCTCACTGGAGACCGCCCGTGCAACGCAACCCGCCCGAACCTTCGCCAGGCCGCGCCGAGTCGGTGATGCCGGTCTTCCTGCGGATGCCCACCGTCATGCGCATGACCGGGCTCGGCCGTTCAACCATCTATCGGCTGATCGCCGATCGCAAGTTCCCCAGCCCGGTGCGTCTGGGTCCGCGCGCGGTGGCGTGGCGCCGCGCTGACCTCGACCAGTGGAGCGAAGCGCGCCCGGTCGCGTCGCACTGAGTGCGGCGCCTTACGGCGCGCCGCAGACCCTCACACCGCCATCGTCACCTTCAACATCGCGCCGATCAACAGCATCGCCGCCATCACTTTCCCCCAGCGCCAGGTCGTGAACCAGTAGCGCTGGTTCAACCAGATGGCGCGATGCAGGCGCCCCAAACCCAGCAGCACCGCCATGGCCGTGACGAACGGCCCCACCAAGCCCACCGGCTCGGGCGCGTGCTGGATCAGCAGCACCCACAGCATTGGCCACACGACTGCATCGACGACCGCGAGCATGCGCCGGCCGGGCCAGTCAGGCGCGTCCGGCCGGGGTTCGCGAGCAACCAGCAGCCACATGATTCCTCCGACTCGAATCGCGTGGGCGGGTTCACACCACCCACGCGGCCCGTTCAGCCTGGTGATTGCCGCAGCGGTTCCGGCAGCCAGCGCTTACCGGCCAGCCGCGATGCCGCTGCAGTCACCAGCGCGTCCTTCTTCATCGCCTCCACGCCGCCGCCGGACAGGTCAGGCCCGGCTTCCTTCAGCGCCGCGACGATCTGCGCCTTGGGCACCTGGTTCAGGTAGCCCTCCGGGGTCGGCTCCCACCAGTCGGCCATATCCAGGCCGAGTACCGCCGCCAGGGTGTTAGCGCTGGCTGATGCCCCCGCGCCCGGCAATGCGTTCACCGTCAACGCACTGCATAGCGCGAGCAGGTCGATCAGCTCGGCATGGGACAGGTCGATCAACCACCGGAACCACTCGCCCTGCTGCTCCGGCAGGCGGGCACGCCAGGCATGCTTCGCCTGCTGTACGGCTTGCCACGCCCGGCTGGTCTTGAGATCGTCGGCCGCAGCCTCCAGGGCAGGCGCCGACAACTGCGGCGACACCTGGAGCGCCGACGCCTCGCGCGGGTAGTCCGCGCCGAAGGTGCGCAGCACGAAGACATGCACCACCGACGCGAGGGCGACCACTGCGCTCTGCGCCAGCATCGCCTGCAAGGCGATCGTCCGGTGCGCGGCGAGGCGCTTGGCCAGGGCTTCGCTGCAACCCAGCAGTCGGCGTCCCGGCGCTGCGGATGACGACGGCGACCCCGGGCCGTCGCTGTCCGTGCCGTCCTGGGCCCTGCGATCCGCCCCGCCGGTCAAACGCGCACCAGCGGCCACGGCCTTGCGATCCTCGTCGCGAACCAGTCCGCGCATCACCTCGACATCGCCGTCGCGGCCGATGGTGACGATCACGCCCGCGTGGGCCTTCTGCTCTGGCGTCCAGGTCTTGAGCGCCTCGTGGATAGCCTTGCGCCGCGCCGCGATGTCCCGCTCTTCCAGGTCGATCACCTCGGCCTCGTCGGGCGACCACTCAGGCGCGTCGTCCAGCGCCCGCGCCTGCTGCACCAGTTCGGCATCGCGCAGCTCCAGGGCATCGAGCTCCTCCTGCTCGGCGGCCGTGGGCTTGCGGTTGACATGCGCACAGGGTGCGAACTGCCGCAGGGCCTGCGAGTCCACGTTCAGCCGCGCCTCGACCCACTTCCAGCCTTCATGGCGCAGAGTGCCGGCCAGCGCTTCCAGCTTCTCGGTTGCCAGCCTCTCCAGCAGCGCCGGATCCGACAGAAAGCGGCTCTGCTCGTCGTCGAACAAGTCGCGCCGCACGACACCGCCCGCAGCCTCGTAGACCTCGATTCCCACGAAGCGCACCAGCGCGCTGCCCGTGGCCTCGACCTCACCGACCGTCAGCCGGCGACGCAGCGCGACCGGCGTCTTGTCCCAGGGCTGAGCGTGGAACCATGTGCGCTCCTGCACCGCATGGTCGTCGCTCAGCGTGAGGGCCATCAGCTGGTCCAGGTTGATGCCGTCCTCGCGGTACAGCGCCAGCAGCTTCGGAGACAGCGCCGACAGTTTCAGCCGGCGCTGCACCGTCAGCACCGACACGCCAAAGCGCGCCGCCACGTCCTCGACGCCCTTGCCCTCTTCGATCAGCGCCTTGAAGGCTTCGAACTCGTCGGCCGGGTGCATGGGCTCGCGCCCGCTGTTCTCAGCCAGGCTGACCTCCAGCGCACGCTCGGGCGGCACCAACTCGCACAGCACCTCGTGCCCTTTGGGCAGGCGCCCGCGCTGCTGCAACAGCAGCAGCGCACGCCGCCGACGTTCGCCGGCCGCCACGGCGAACTTCACTTTGCGGGCCTTGCCCCTGCCGACCACCTGCTCGGTGACCACCAGGTTGTGCAGCAGGCCCTGCGAGTCGATCAGCGCAGCCAGTTCCTCGATCTGTCCGACCGAGTGACGCCGAACGTTGAACGGCGACTGCGCAAGCGCCGAAAGCGCGATCGAGAGGACATCCTTTGTGTGTTCCATGACCTGAACTCCATTGGTTGAAGACAACAAACTGCAGACACTGCGACGCGCGCTTAGGGCGGCACACCGGGCCATGGCAGGCTCCATTGCCGGGACCGCACGGCAACCGTTCGTAAGAACAGTCGTCCCGCAAGGTGTTTCTCAATGCCGATTCGGTTTTGCACGTTCTTGCCCTTCTGCATTTACAAGGCACCTGCCCTAATTTCCGAGGGAGCCGCTTCCTTGACTGGAAGGGCTGCTTGCCCTCGGCGTCAGGTGCGTTGTTGAGCTGAGCTCTGCCCCGCATTCGTCGGTCGCCGTGCGAGACGAAAGGCGCCGCGGAAAAGCGCGAGCGCAAGGGCACCGTGGAATAAATGGAAGGGGCCCGCCAGAGTGAAACGGCGGCGGGAAGGCGGCCGTTTATGCCGCGAAAGGCACTCGCGCTCGTGCGCGCGGCGCTACGGTTCGCACAAGGGGCGACCGATGAATGCGGGCGAGGCCAACAAGCGGACGACGACCGCCTGCCATGCGAAGAAGCACACCACCGCAGCAAAGAGCATCAAAGCGAACTTCATCACCGATGCGGACCGGCGGGACGTTATAGGACGACAACGCCCCGCAGGCCGCGGTAACTATCTTCACAATTTGGATACATGCGCGCCGTGGACAAAGCACGTGCTTCTGTTCTCGAGTTCGGTTATGGCGGCCGCCCATCCTGGCAAGCCGTCGCACAGCCGCCGCTCCGAGCGGTCCAACGGTCTTCAAGACCCGCTGGAGCACGGATGAGCACTGATTGCCAACCACCCGCCGCCTCGACAACGGCGG
>Ga0163144_10012655_pt1 | contig 17692 bp, 10 predicted proteins | sample OliLak19BULKMAT1_FD_123175 | JGI IMG/M metagenome (GOLD analysis project Ga0163144, IMG submission 123175) | Freshwater microbial mat bacterial communities from Lake Vanda, McMurdo Dry Valleys, Antarctica - Oligotrophic Lake LV.19.BULKMAT1 | ecosystem: Environmental > Aquatic > Freshwater >...
TAAGTGCAAAACCCCAAGCGGTTTTGCTTTTAGCCCGCATCGGACGCACGCTCACGCAAGCTCACCGCCTGTCCGCCGACCAACGCCGGAAAAAGGACGCAGAAAGCATGAAATAGGCGGGCTGAAGGGGGTGTAATTGAAAGTGAAGTCAGTGCCCCGGCCACCGCGGCACCGTCCGGCCGCGACGGTTTGTCACCTATTAAGTGACAAACGAGCCCGGCCCGCGCTGGGACAGAACGATAGCTTTGTCACGTATTACGTGACAAACCTGCGGGGTGGGTCGGCCGCACCGACGTGGCCTGGGTTGGGCAAGTGACTTCACTTTCAGTTGCACCCGGCTGAAGGAGGAGCCCGGCAAAAAGATCGCCGTGGGCCCTGCAATCGGCCTCGCTGGTGCGCTCTCGGGAGCGTTGACCTGCTTTCGGGGGAATTCGCACCACGTTGACCATGCTGAACCCCTCCGCCACGCGCTTGCTCACGTTCCTCGCCAGCGCGGCTGCCGTCTTCGGCCAGGCCGCCCCCGCCGCCTCTGAAACGCCGCCGCCGAAAGACGACGCGGTCGTCCTGTCTCCCTTCGAGGTCACGACCAGCAGCGACGTCGGCTACATCGCGACCAACTCCCTCGCCGGCAGCCGGCTCAATGCCTCGCTCAAGGACACGCCCGCGATCATCGACGTGTTCACCAAGGAGTTTCTCACCGACATCGGCGCGACGAATCTCGAGCAGGCGATGGCCTACGCCAACAACAGCCAGGTCGACGACGGCGACACGCTGCGCGTCAACAATGGCATCACCCAGACCGCGGCCGGCAACGCCTTCAACTTCCGCTCGCGCGGCATCCTCGGCAACAGCACGCGCAACTACTTCGAGACGCGGCTCGGCACCGATTTCTACAGCACGGAGCGGCTCGACGATTCGCGCGGCCCGAACTCCGTGCTCTTCGGCATCGGCTCCGCCGGCGGCATCATCAACAACTCGCCCAAGCGCGCGCATTTCAACGGCCGCTTCGCCGAGACGCAGCTCCAGACCGGCACCGCCGACAACGGCCGCGCCACCTTCGATCTCAACCTCCCGCTGATCCCGCGCAAGTTCGCCGCGCGGCTCAACGCGCTCTACGATCACAAGGGCAACTGGCGCGAGTATCTCGCCTCGACGCGCCGCGCTGCCACGCTCGCGTTGACCGTGCGCCCGTTCGAGAAATCCGAGATCCGCGTCGACGCCGAGAAGGGCACCGTCCGTGGCACGCTTGGCCGCAACTATCCCGCGCTCGATGGCATCACGCGCTGGTGGAACAACGGCAGCCCCACCGTCGCCTCCGTGACCACGACGGCGCTCACCGCGGCGCAGACCGCGCTCGGTTACACCCGGCCGCTGACCGCCAACCGGCTCGTTTACGTCGAGAATCAGAACTTCGTCCTCAATGCCAATCAGGCTTGGTCCACCGCCCTCGACCTGCCCTACGCCTCCGCCATCCTGAACGATCCCGCGCGCGTTCCCTACGAGGCCAACGCCGCCGGGCCCGGCGGCCGCGCGCTCCACGATTTCGAAAACATCACCGCGATCGCCGAGCACCGGTTCACGACCACGCTCGCGGGCGAGGTGGGCTTGTATCATGAGCTCGGCACCTGGACGAACTACGATGCGGGCGGCGACAGTGCCACGCTTCGCGGCGACCCGAACGGCCTCCTGCGCAACCCCACGTTTTTCCAGGCGTTCGCCGGCTTCACGCCCACGCGCGATGCCGCCGGTAACCTGATCAATCCCAACGCCGGCGGCACCTACCTCGAGACGCCGTGGCTGCGCCGCTTCGGCCGCACCGAGAGCGATAATTTCCGCGGCACGCTCGCCTACGAAAAAAACGCCGGCCGCTGGGGCCACCACCGCGTGGCCGGCATGGCGCAGCATCAGATCGAAAACACGCTCAACTACAGTGAGCGCGAGGTGTGGCTGGGCGCGCCTTTCAACGCGGAGCCGGCCAATGACAACAATTCCGTCTGGCGCCGCTCCTACCTCACGCTCGGCGACGCGGCCTCGCAGCGTCTCCCCGATCCGCTCAACCCGGGCACACTCACCGTCAATGTCCCCGGCCGCACCACCCCCGTCACCAACGGCTGGGTGCAGCAGGGCGGCACGAAGAGCAAGCGGACCGTCACGAGCCAGATGGCCGCGCTGCAGAGCGCGTTCTGGGAGCGACGGATTGTGACGACGCTCGGCTACCGGCGCGACGAGCTCGAGCAGACGCGCGTCACGCCCGTGCGCGACACCTCCGGGATCTGGGCGGGGACCGCCGGTATCCAGGTTTTCAATGCCAGCTCGCCCGCCTCGAGCTACCGCTTCTCGGGCAGCACCACGACCGCGGGCGTTGTGGTGCATCCGTTCCCGTGGGTCTCGGTCTTCGCCAACCGCTCGCGCAACCTCGGCCTGCCCGATTTCTCGCAGCGCGTCGGCGCCGACGGCGGCGTGCCGCCCGCGCCCAAGGGCAACGGCTTCGACACCGGCTTGATGTTCAGCCTGCGCCAGGACCGAATCGTCGCGCGCGTGAGTTATTTCACGACGGACGTCACGGACCAGGTCGGCTCCATGGGCGTGAACAACGCCTTCGGCCCGCGCTACGATCAGATCCTTTCCATCCTCGATGATCCCAACGGCGACGGCAGCACCGCCGACCGCCTCTACACGACCGCGCAGATGGGAAAATACTCCGAGCTGCGGCCCACCGCGCTGGCCAACGCCGACTCGCTGGACAACGCGAACGAGGGGGTCGAGTTCCGCGTCACCGCCAACGTCGGCGAGAGCCTGCGTTTCATCGTCAACTACTCCTACAACCTCCAGGACCGCGCGAATGTCTACAAGCGCACGACCCTGATGTTCGATCAGCTCGATCTCTTCGTGGCCGATCTCGTGCGCGCGAATCCGGGCGTCGATGTCCCGAATGCCCGCGGCACGCAGGGCCAGTCGCTGGCCGATCTGATCGCAGTGAACCGATCCGACCTCGACGGCCGCCGGCTCGATTTCGAGGGCGCGTATGGGAATCGCAAACACAAGGCCAATTTCTTCGCCAACTACACGTTCAAGGACGCGACGTTTCGCGGCTGGTCCGCCGGCTTCGGCGGGCGTTACCTGAGCCCGATCGTGGCGGGGCGGGTCTCGACGCAGCCCGGGCTGCCGCCGCAGGGCTCCGGCTCGAACACCGGCGTCGGCTTCAACGGCCCGGTCGTCTACGGCGACGACAGCCTGCGCTTCGACGGCATGCTGCGTTACCAGGCCCGCGGTTCGGTCTCCGGCCGCAATGTGCGCGCGAGCTTCCAGCTCAACATCCGGAATCTGCTCGATGAACATGAGATCGAAATCCGCCGGCAGAAGACCGACGGCATCACGCTCGATCGCTTCAGCCTGACGGATCCCCGGGAGATCGTGCTGTCGACGACGCTGCGCTTCTGAGGGCCGCGCGGGGATTTCTCCGATGGGGCCGTGCGCCGAAGGACCCTGAATTTCAGCGCGTTCCGCCCGCGCCGCCGGCACCCGGATATTAGCGAACCTGCTCCGGGCCGGGCGGTCGGTGGGCGGATGAACACACATGCGGGACGATCCACGTCAGTTTGGATGGAGAGCCAGGCCCTGCCCGTTTTTTCGCGGCTCGACGCGGATGAGCGGGCCGAGGTTTGCATCGTCGGCGCCGGCATCGCGGGGCTGACCACCGCCTACCTTTTGACGCGCGCGGGCAAGTCGGTCGTGGTGCTGGACGATGGTCCGATTGTCTCGGGCGAGACGGAGCGGACCACGGCCCATCTGGTGACCGCGCTCGACGAGCGCTATTGCGAGCTGGAGCGGATGCACGGGGAAAAGGGCGCGCGCCTGGCCGCGGCGAGTCACGCCGAGGCGATCAACACGATCGAGCGGATCGTGGGCGAGGAGCGCATCGACTGCGACTTCGAGCGGGTCGACGGCTTCCTCTTCAACGCGCCCGGCCAGCCCGCCGACCTGTTGGACCGGGAGCTGGAAGCGGCGCGGCGCGCGGGACTGACCGCCACGGCGATCGTCGGGCGCGCACCGCTCGCCTCCTTCCACACCGGCCCGGCGCTGCAGTTTCCCCGCCAGGCGCAATTTCATCCGCTGAAATACCTCGCTGCGCTGGCGCGCGCCATCGTGCGCGACGGTGGTCGCATTTATACGGATACGCACGCGACGCAGATGGAGGGGGGCCAGGATGCCCACGTGGCGACGCGCGCCGGACGCCGGGTCTCCGCCGGTGCGGTGGTCGTTGCGACCAACACGCCGGTGAACGACCGTCTCGTCGTCCACACCAAGCAGGCCGCCTATCGCACGTATGTGATCGGCCTCGTGGTGCCGGCCGGCACCGTGCCGAAGGTGCTGTATTGGGACACGGGGGATCCTTATCATTATGTCCGCCTGCAGCCGGGCGCGGCGCCGGCGATGCACGACGTCCTGATCGTCGGCGGCGAGGATCACAAGACGGGTCAGGCCGACGATGGCGCGGCGCGCTACGCCCGGCTCGAGGCGTGGACCCGCGAGCGCTTTCCGATGGCGGGCGAAGTGCGGTTTCAGTGGTCGGGCCAGGTGATGGAGCCGGTGGACGGCCTCGCGTTCATCGGCCGCAATCCGATGGATCACGACAACATGTATGTCGTCACGGGCGACTCCGGCAACGGCATGACGCACGGGACGATCGCCGGCCTGTTGCTCACCGAATTGATCCAAGGCCGCGATCATCCGTGGGCGGCGCTCTATAGTCCGTCGCGGGTGACGCTGAGTGCGACGAAGGATTTTGCCCGCGAGACCGCCAACATGGCGGCGCAGTATCTCGACTGGCTGACCGCCGGCGACGTGGAGAAGGACCGGCTGATTCCACGCGGCACGGGTGCAATCGTGCGCCACGGCCTGACCAAGGTCGCGGTCTATCGCGACGCCGCGGGAAACTTTCACGAGTGCTCGGCGGTGTGTCCGCATCTCGGCGCGATTGTGGGCTGGAACGACGCGGAGAAAACCTGGGACTGCCCGGCGCACGGCTCTCGTTTCGATTGCCACGGCAAGGTGCTGAACGGCCCGGCGAACAAGGATCTTCATCCGGTCGAAGCCCACGCCCATCGGTGAAAGGCGGCCGCTGCGGCGCTTGAGAAGGGGCTTCGGGCCTGGACGTGTCACGGGGTAAACCCGCTTCCACGCTTCCGGGCCGCGCGTTCACGGCGGGGTAAGAACCCAACGACCGGTCAGCGGTGAGCCTTTTCTGCGGGACCGGGCCTGATGAGTGGGCGAGACGCCGCTCAGAAGTTCACCGTGTAGGTCGTGCTGAGTTCACGGCCGCGACCGAGTTTGTTGGAGGTGTTGAGGTAGAATTTGTCGAAGAGGTTGTTGCTGTTGAGTGCGACGGAGTGGCGGCAACGGCCCTGGCGCCAGGCGTAGCTGGCGAAGGCGTTGTAGAGTTGCACGGGGCCGTGCAGCTCGCGGAAGCGCGTTGCCGTCTGGGCGCTCACGAGCGTGTCGCCGGTGTAGCTCATCCCGGCGCCGACGCGCAGGCCTTTCAGCGCGCCGTCGAGAAACGAATAGCGCGCGATGCCGGAGGCGGTCTGCTCGGCGGTGAGCGTGAGGCGGTCGCCGATGAGCGACCGCGTCTCATGCTTGCGGATCGTGGCGTCGACATAGCCGAAGGTGCCGAGGATCGTGAGCGCGGGCGTCAGGCGGGCGGAGAGGCTGAGATCGAAGCCCTGCGCGCGCTCCTGGCCCTGGCCGAGAAATTGCGGGACGCCGGCGGGCGAGGTGCCGGCGATGTCGTCAACCAGCGCGCTCACGTAGTTCTGGCGGGCGCTGAGCATGGTGATGAGGCGGCCGTCGAGCAGGTGCGCGCGATGGCTGGCGGTGGCGCCTTTGACGAAGAAGCGGCGGAGCTGCAGATTCGTGAAACGCGTGACGCGGGAGAGATCGGCGGGCGTCCAGTCGGGATTGAGCGGATCGAGGTAGCGCATTGTGTTCGTGAGCAGCGCGGTGTTGGCGATGTCGGCGGTGGTGTATTGGATCGAGTGGTTCTCGAACTTGGTGCGCAGGTAATCGCCGGCGAAGAGGAGCTGCTGCCGGATGCCGCCGGCGGTGAAGCGGCCGAGGAGATCGAGCTGCATCGAGCGGGAGCGCTCGTATTGGTTCTGGTGAAACGGCGTGCGCGACGTGAGCCGGCCGGTCTCGGGCACGTAGTTGAGGCCGGCGGACCAGCGGTCCTGGTGGAATTCCTTCCAGACGAGCTCGTAGTTGGCGCGGGCGCTCCAGACGCGGTTGAAGCGGTGCTCGACGCGCACGTTGGCGCCGTCATAGTCGCGCACGTAGTGATCGTTCGGCCCCATCTGGTTGAAACGGATGAGCGGCAGGTAGACGCTGCGGACGACCCCGCCCGTGCGGACGAGGGGATTGGTGCCGCTCTGGCGGCTGCCGACGAGCTCGCCGACAGCGCCGGTGCCGCGGTTGGAAGTGGTGCGCGATTGCTCCCAGTAGCCGGTGACGGAGGTGTCGGCGGAGAGCTTGTAGGCGAAGGTGGCGGTGTAGATCTTGCGGCGGCTGAAATAGTGCTCGAGGTCGGTCTTGTTGGCGCGGTAGCCGGCGGTGAAGAGATAGAAGAGCTTTTTGCCGATGAGCGGGCCGGTGGCCTCAAGCTCGGCGCGCTGCAGATCGTAGCTGCCGGAGGCGAGGGTGAGCCGGTAGCCGGGCGACTCCTTCGGTTTCTTCGTAATGTAATTCACGATACCGCCGGGCTCGGTCTGGCCGTAGAGGGCGGACTGCGGGCCCTTGATGACCTCGACCTGCGCGATGTTGGTGAGGTCGGCGGGGCTCGCGCGGGAGAGGCCGTCGCGCATCTGGAGCGGCTCGAAGCCGCGCAAGGCGGTTGCCGCCGCCCGTGCCGCTGTCGGGATCGCGCGGCGTGAAGTTGGCGGTGAACTTCAGCATGTCGTCCTGCTCGTAGAGCCGGAAATCGTCGATGAACTGCTTGGTGAGCACCTCGACATCGTAGGGCAGCTCGAGGATCTTCGCGCCGGTGCGCGTGCCGCTGATGGCCTCGGCGGCGATATAGCCGTCGATTTGTTTACCGGTGCTGACCTGGAACTCGGGGAGGACGGTCACGTCGACTTCCTTCGCGGCGGGCGTGGCGGGCGCAATGGCCTGGCCGAAGGCGGACGCGGCGAGGGCGAGCGTGAAGAGGAGGAATTTTTTGGAGTTCATGAAGGAGATGAAGCCGGAAACCAGGGAGCCAGGAATCGAACCAGCGGAGGAGAATTCAGAAGCCATGAAACCAAGAAACGGAGGATCGGTTCATGGTTTTCTGGCTTCTGAATAAAACCCTCCTCGGTTCTTTCCTGGGTTCCTGGCTTCCGGCTAAAATTATTCAGGGTTTCTTGTTCATGGGTAGAAACTGCACGGCGTCGACGATCACGTATTTGCCGTCCGTGCCGTCGTTGCCGATCCGCACACAACCGGCGCGGCCGGCGGTGAAGCGGAAGGTGCCCAGCGTGCGCCAGAGCCGGGCGTGCGGCGGCTCTTCCTGCTGGTTGATGCGCAGCGTCGTCTCGCCGTCGGCGTGGCGGATTATGACAGGTGTGTTCGTGGCCCGGCGGACGTTGTAGCAGTGGGCGAGGCGGACCTCATACCAGCCGTCGCGCGGCAGATCGGGCGTGAGCGTGGCGGACTTGGCGCCCTTGCCCTCGCGTTGATCGTGAATGTAACCGAGTCCCAAATACGGCGGCGTGTGCGTGGAATACTGCCACTTGCCCTCGAGCGTCGCGGCCGTCTCGTCGACGATGATGCCGGGCAGCGTCGCAGGATCGGCCACGATGAAGGGCACGAGCTCGGGGCGGTCGACTTCGCCGGGCGCGTGGGTGTTGGCCACGGCGTCGGGGTGGGGCTTGAGTTTCATGGCGGGCGGCGCGGCGGCGTTGAGCAGTGCGAGCGCACTTGCGAGGGCGCAGAGCAGGACGAGGACGGGACGCGTGGGGTGGCGCGCGGGGTTCATCGTCAGTCACCCAGCCAGAGCCAGCGCACGGTGTCGATTTGCACGTAGCCATCGACGCCGGCGTTGGTGATGACGACGGTGGCGGGCTGGCCGGCTTTGAAGCGGTAGTCGCCGACGGGCACGAAGGCGAAGGGCGATTCCTTTTTGCGCTGGTTCACTTTCACGGTGGCGGTGCCGTCGGCGTGGGCGATCTGCACGGGGTGTTGGTCGCGCGGTTGCCGACGGTGGCGTAGGCGACGGCGACGCGATAGCGGCCGGACTTCGGGAGCGTGGTCGTGAACTCGGCGCGGGCCTGGCCGTCGCGTTTGTTCTCGTCGAGGAGGCCGACGCGGAAACGGTATTCGATCTCCTGGCCGCGCGAACGCGACCAGCGGCCGACAGTCGTCGCGTGCGTGTAGTGCACCTCGCGGCTCGGCGACTCGCCGCCCCCGATCGTGACGTCGAGGAGCGCGGGCAGCGCGAAGTTCTTTTCGCCCTCCCGGGCGAGCAGCATGACGGTGTATCTGCCCGGGTGCGGAAACGTGAAGCGGGCCTTGTGCCCGGTGCCCTGGACGGCGCCGCTGCCGTCGAACGACCAGGCGAAGCGCGTGAGCGGCGCGCGGACATCCTTCTCGACGACCGCGAAATCGATCGGCGTGCCCGGCTGGTAGGGGCTGTTCGGCACCGCGCGAATCTCGACCCACGGGCGATAGGGCGCCTTGAGCGGCATGCCGGCGGAGATCAGCCCGGCCTGGAGCTTGGCGATCGAGATGTCCTGCACGGAGGTTTGGCCGGCGAGCGCGAGTTGGGCGGCGAGGCCGCCGGCGTGGCCGAGCATCATGAAGACCGGCTCCATGCGGACGCTGGAGTAGGCGACGTGCGAGGCGGAGATGGCGGCGACCACGAGGAGGTTCTTCACGCCGTAGGGTGTGATGCTGCGATAGGGAATCTCGTAGGCATCGGCGGCGCCGTTGAAGTCGCCTTCCAGTTTCAGGCCCGCGTCGGTCTGGATCATCTGGATGCCGTGGCAGTCGGTGCCGTAGCTGCCCATGCCGATGGTGTCGGGCTTGAAGCGGTCGCGCTGCACGTCGTTTTGCGTGAGGAAATACCGGCCCTGCATGCGGCGGGCGACGCGCACGTAAATCTGGGGCGTGATGTGGTTGCTTTCCAGATACTCGTCGTTCGGGAGGCCGTAGGTGCGGGCGTCGGCCTTGAAGTCCTCGGGCAGTTCTGGATCGTTCTGCAGCATATACCAGAGGCTGAGCCAGTAGTTCTGGACTTTGGCGGTGATGCGGGCGCGCTGCTCGTAGTCGCCCTCGCTGTAGCCGAGATTGGTGCCGATGAAGTCGGCCTTGTTGGGATCCATCTTGCCGTTGATCTCGGCCCAGCGGTCGCGATCGGGATAGAGCTCGACGAGGCGCTTGAGCCCGTGGGCTTTCACCGTGGCGATGTGGTGGGCGTGGGCGTCGCGGAAATACTGCTTCGGCTTGGGAATCGGCACGCGGTTGTTCGGATCGACGGTGATGGTGCCGCGGATGTTGTAGGACTGGACGCGGTGGTCGCCGGTGCCGAGATACTCGGCGGGACCCTCGGTGAGGCCGGCGTAGGATTCGTTGTATTCGGCGCGGGCCTCGCGGCCCACGCGGTAGAGCACGCCGGCCTGCGCCATGAGATCGCCCTCGTAGGAGCCGTCGACAAAGATTTTTCCCGTGAAACGCGTCTCGGCGCCGGTCGCGGTGTGGCGCGTGACGAGGCTGCGGATCTGCCCGGCGACGGCGTCGACCGATTGCAGTTCCTCCTTGGTGCGCACGGTGACGCCCGCCTCGGCGAGCATCTCCCGGAAAAGCTGCAGCGCGATCTTCGGCTCGAAATAATAACCGCCGCGCGTCTTCGGGTCCTGCGTGTAGTCGAGGGCTTTGACCTGCGGCGAGCCGGCGCCGTAGGTCTTCGTGTAGAAATCCATCACGCGCCTGAAGAACTCGGCCGATAGCCCGCCGATGGTTTCGCGTTTGCCGATATCCGTTTTGTGGAGACCGCCGCTCATCAGGCCGCCGATCAGGTAGCTCGGCTCGATGAGAACGACCTTCGCGCCTTGGCGCCCGGCGGCGACAGCCGACATGATGCCGGCGGGCGTGCCGCCGAACACGATGATCTCGGCGGCGACCTCCGACCGGGGTGCCGCGGCGGCGCGTCCCGGGGCGGGCGCGAGGCTCGCGATGAGCGCGAGGCACAGGGAAATGAAAGCGGGCGGAGTGGGGCGGAGTTTCATCAGGTGGGCGGGATCGAAATCAAAAGGGCTTTGCGGCGATGCCATACATCCAGAGCGGGCTGGCCGGGTTGTCGCCGGTGGAGTCGCGCGGAGGGCCGAGCGTGAGCGAGCCGCCGGCCGGCAGGTCGCGGCGCCACACCGCGAACGGCGCCATGTTGCCGACGCCAGGGCCTTTCCCGACGGCCTTGCCGCTGGTGAGCAGCGGGGCGTTTTCCATGCCGATGCGGGCACCGGTGTCGGTGAAGGTGGCCGCGAGCCAGGCGGGCGTGGCGTGGCGGCTGTCGATCAGGACATACAGCGCCGCGGGCCGCGAAACGCTCACGACGATCTCCAGGCCGGTGTTGGCGCGATCGTCGGGAAACGTCTGCACCAGATCGGCGCCAAGGAGCTCGGCCGGGAGGCCGGCGGCGTCGAGGCCGTTCCACTCGTGCCGCTTGGCCACGAAGGCGGGGGCGTCCTCGCGCATGCCGCCCGCCAGGATGCGATAATAGAAACGCGCGGTCGGATCGCGCAGATTGTCGCGCACCGCGGCGATGACGGAGCCCGCTTCGCCGCCGTCCGTGGACCAGGCTTTGTCGTGCGGGCCGGAGGTCACGTTCATGATGCGGCTCATCTGTTGCTGCGCATCGACGCGCACGGCCTCACCCTCGACGAGGCGCGTCATCGGCGCATCCGATTGCCGGCGGGATCTGCGATCGAAGAGCTCCACTTCGCCCTGAAACACCACGACGTCGGTGTGGCCGGCGTTCGGCACGGCGACGCCGAATTTCGTGCCGAGGTCGACGACCTGCGTCTGCGCGGTGTCGACGACGAAACCCTTGCCGCGGTCGCCGACGTCGGCGGTGACCTGTCCGAGCGAAACGCGCACGTGCAGGGCGCTGACGAACTGCAACTCCGCCGGCGCCACCACTTCGAGCCGCACGCCCGAGGAGAGCTGGAATTCCACGCTGCCGTGCGCCAGCGAAAGACGCGTGAGCCGCAGCTTGCTGCCGGCCAGCCATTGACCGGAGGCGATCTCCGTCGCGCGGACGACTTCCACCTCCACGCCGCGACGCGACCACCCCAGCGTGCTGACGCCCAGTCCGACGAGCAGCAGCGCGGCAATCGCGGCCATGAGGCGGAAAGGCGTCGCGGGGAATTTGGACACGTTCGGACGCGGTGTGGCCTGGGGATCAGGTGCGGCGGCTGCTGCGGTCTTTTGGGCGACGGCTCCGCCGGTGAAGTGAAGGAGCGCGTCGAGCCGCATCTGCTGCACATACTCGGTCCGCAGCGCCGGATCGGTCCGGAGGCGATGCGCCAGTTGCTGCCGTTGCTCAGCGGACGCGGAGCCGTCCAGCACGCTCTGCACGAGCTGGGGAAAGGGGGCGCCTGGCTCGCTCATGCGGGTTCGTCGCGGGCGAGGGCGTGATCGACGCAGTCGGCCAGAGCGCCGCGGATGCGATAGAGCAGGGCGGACACGGCGTTGGCGGCGCGGCCCTGGCCTGAGGCGATGTCGTTCACGGATTCGCCGCGGAGATAACGCCGATCGACCAGCTCGCGCTGGGCGGCCGGGAGTTTTTGCAGGCAGTGTTCGAGCGCGTGCAAGGCGCCGCCGCGGGTGGACTGGCGCTCGTATTCCTCGGCGATCTGGCCCAGCAGATCGTCGTCGAAGACGAGGCGATCGCGGGACTGGCGTTTGCGATGGGCGAGCACCTCGAACCGCGCCACGGTCAGCGCCCACGGCAGGAAGGGCCGCGACAGATCATAGATCGCCGCCTTCCGCCAGAGCACGCGATTGGTTTCCTGCAGCACATCGGCGGCGTCGGAGGCGCCGGCGAGGAGGGTGTGAATCGACCCATAGAGCGCGCTCTGCGCCGCGGTGAGGCGCTCGACGAACTGGCTCATCTGCTCGGGGGTCATCTCGGCCATGTGCGGGTATCAGCCGGAAAGGTTGAAATCTGACGAAGTTTTTTTCGCGGTCAGTTTTCTTATCGGCCGACTGCGGCCTCGAACACTCAAATCACGAAGCCCCGAACCAACTGATGGGGAAATCGCGACATGCCCGTTCCCACTGGCACGAAACGGGCACGCTGGAGGCTGAACGCGGCGCGCGCGGGTGAGTTTGTCAGCGAAAAGATTCCGACTCGCGCCGCGTGGAACATCTCTCCTCACTCCCGTCCTCCCCATTCCCACAACCGGTTGCGAGCAGATCCCCCGCATCTGCGCTGTTCGCGGCCATGCTTACCACAACTATGCACTCCAGCCTACGAAGCGGCGTGTCCGCGTTCGGGCGCCTACGGACGTTCACGACCGTCGCGGCGCTCTCCTTGTCCGGCGTTGTTCTCCAGGCTCAATCCGCCCCGTCGTCTCCCGATCCGAAAGACCCCGCCGAATCCGTGCTCAAGCTCGAGGCCTACACGGTCACCGGTTCGAACATCAAACGCGTCGACATGGAGAAGACCCTGCCCGTCACCATCATCACGACGGAGGAGATCGAGGCGCGCGACGCCGCCACGCCGATGGATCTGCTCGCCGGCATACCGTATATCACCGACTTCCCGGAAAACGAAACCGCCGTCAACGCGGTCGCGGGGCGCGGCGACAACGCCAACCCCGCGCTACGCGGTCTCGGTGCCGGCAACACGCTCGTGATCCTCAACGGCCGCCGCATGCCCACGCAGCCGTTCACCGCCGGCGCGATCTCGCCCGTCAACGTCAACGTGCTCCCCTCGTTCGCGCAACAGATCGAGGTCCTGCGCGACGGCGCCTCCGCGATCTACGGCTCGGACGCGGTGGCGGGGGTCATCAACCACGTCGTCCGCCCCCGCCGCGAGGGTGGCGAGATGTCCCTGCGCTACGAATTCATGGAGCACGGCGGCGGCATGAACGCCACGGGTCGCCTGGGCTTCGCCAAGAAATTCGCCGGCGGCAAAGGCATCTTCGTCCTCGGCCTGAGCCTCTACAACCGCGACGCGATCTATCTGCGCGAGCGCGAGGTTTCGCAGTCCGCCGACAAATCCGCCCGCCAGCGCCCGCCGTTCAATGTCGCCGGCAGCGCCTATGACGATCGCACCAGCGTCGGCATCTGGCCGAGCTTCCGCGTCGGCACGGCGACCGCGATCAACTGGTTTTACCCGGTCAACAACGCTCCGCTCCCCACGATCACCACGACGGCCCTGCCGCGGGCGCTGTTTGCCGACTACAACGTCTTCGTCGCCGGCCAGCCGATGAGCTCCCGCGGTTCGGTGAATGGCCGCGTCGAATACAAGCTCACGCCCCGCGTCACCGCGTTTGCCGAATTCACCGGTTACCAGTCGAAGTCCCAGACCGGCCGGCAGCCCGTCACGCTGAACTCCTCCGATCGCGTCGTCACGCTGTCGGTGGACAATCCGTTCAATCCCTTCGGCTCGCGCTTTCGCAGTGCCACAGGCGCGCCGAACAGCGATGGCACGCCGCGCGTCACCGGTGCGCCGCAGACCCTGCGAGTCGAGAGCATGTTGATGGCCGATGGCGGCCCGGAGAAAATCGAAATCACCAGCCGCATGTATCGGCTCCTCGCCGGGCTGCAGGGGAAGTTTGGGCGCACGTCGTGGGATTGGGAAGCGGGTGCGATGACCGGCGGCGTGCGGGCCACCGACATCTCGGTGAACGCCATCCGCGATTCCAAGCTCGTCGCGGCCGCCCTGCGCACGGATGCGACCGCGTGGAATCCGTTCCCGTATACGTTCAAGGTGGCCAATGGCGCGGTGGTGGCGGATCAGCCGTATCGGAATCCCGCCAGCGTGCGCGCGACCTATACCGAGCCCGCCAAGCGCATCGGGCACAGCCGTATGGATAGTCTGGATGCGCGGGCCTCCGGCGATGTGCTGCAGCTGTGGTCCGGCCCGCTGGCGATGTCGTTCGGCGGCGAGTGGCGGCGCGAGAGGAAGGAGGATCACCGCGAGCCGTTCGTCGGCTTCAATCCCCCCGGCTCCGGGCTCGACCCGGCGGATAACGACATCCTCGTCACCTCGCCGAAGTTCCCGCTCAAGGCTTCGCGCACGGTGTCCAGCGCCTACGCCGAGGCCGCCGTGCCGCTCGTCTCGCCGAAGAACCAAATCCCGCTGGTCCGCTCGCTCGACCTCAGCACGTCGGCTCGCTTCGAGCACTATAGCGATTTCGGCAACACCACCAAACCCAAGTTCGGCCTGACGTGGAAGCCGCATCCCCGCGTCCTCACCCGCATCTCGCACAACCAGGGGTTCCGCGCGCCGGATCTGATCCAGCTCTACACCCCGACGCAGTTTTCCGTCGCCTCTCCGCCGGGCGAACGGGATCCCACGCGCAGCAATTTCTTCACGGGCGCCGGCCAGCCGGCCGACGTGCAGGTGCTGCGCAAGCAATACAACATCGGCAACCCCGGCCTGCAGCCGGAGATTTCGAAAGGCACGAGCATCGGCCTCGCCGTCGACGTGCCCGGCATCAAGGGCCTGTCGGTGGTGGTCGACTATTGGGAGATCACCCAGACGAACCTGATCCTGGCCAATGGGCGCAACCAGCCGCTCGACGATCAGATGCTGCGCGCCTACACGCAGGCGCAGCTCGCCGCCGGCGTGCCGATCGCCAACATCGATGTCGGCTATCGCCTCGTGCCGAATGACGAATCCGGCAACTACCAGGGCGACCCCCACACGTTGCGCGCTCCGGTGGCCGAGGCCGATCGCGTGCTTTTCGCCGCCGCCAACGCCCGCCTGGCCCCCGCGCGCCAGATGGCGCCGCTCGGCGGGTGGATCGGGTTCATCAACACCACCGACAACAGCACCGGCCGCAATTTCACCAACGGCTTCGATTACAGCCTGCGCTACCAACTGCCGCGCCTGTCCATCGGCCAGCTCCGGGTCTCGGCGGAGTGGGCGCAGTTCCTGAACAAGTTCAGCAAGACGTCGCCCACGGACCAGAAGAACGACACCGTGCGCAACTTCGATCTCCCCCGCACGCGCGTCAGCCTGAACCTGTTCTGGAGCAGGAAGGCCTGGAATGCCTCGGTGAACACCACGTATCAAAGTCGGACCTACACCGGCGCCACGGTGTCGCAGGCGACCTTCGACAACCTCGGCGGGGCGGACTACCTGAAGTATATCTACAACAACGGCGCCGCCGCCATCCGCGAACTCGGCGACCCGCAGTATCAGGTGAACCTGGGCATCGGTTATCGGGTCGGGCGCAGCGGCTCGAACTGGCTGCGGCAATCCTCCGTGCGCCTCGGCGTCAACAACGTCCTCGACGACAAGCCGGGCCGCCGCGCCGATCAGACCGGTTACAGCGGCTCGATCGGCACCAGCCTCTAGGTGGGTCGGGCGTATTCCTTGTCGCTCACGCGCGAGCTGTAAGCCCGGATATTTCCTGCCGCGGCCGGAGGCCGCGACCCAAAGCGAACCGGCAAAAGGTGAAACAGGAAGATCGGGAAGACCGGGAAGGGTTTCTTTCCGCGCTTCCCGGCCTTCCTGTTTAAATCTGAAAAATCGTCGCGAACGTGCACGATTCACACGGATACTGGCACACTCTGCCCGTGGGCGAAGCGACGCGGTGGCCGGAATCCTCTTTTGTAGTCGTGGCTCTCAACGATGTCCGTGCTATGTTTAAAACCGCCTGGCGGTTTTGATTTAGCCCGCATGTCCTCGAAACGCGCGCCGGAGGGGCGAGAATCGAGGACGGAGATGATCCTGCGTTTGGTTGATTGGAATGGGTCACGGGAATCGCGCCGCCCAATCCGCGCCGAGCAACTCTGCTTGGGCGAGGACGGTCTTCACGGCGGCGTCCTGCAGGTCGGGCGGGTATTGGCCATCGTCTTTTGACCCGGTCGATTGTCTGTCTTTTCGAGGACCACATGAAATGGCAGGCCAAGCGCTTTGGCGAGGCGCTTGGCGAACGACGGGACGAGCTTTGGATGACCATCGCGGAATGCGGCCTTCGGGCTTTGTGTGCCGAGGCACAGAAGAAGTTCGAGAGCGCGTGTTGGGTTGTAGGGCATGATGGTTCAGAAAGATTGCATTCAAAACTCCACCACGACGTCTTTGCCGAACTTCAGCCCGGCGACCTCCGCGGCAAGGCGGATGATGGTTCTCTTCAGCACATTGTTGAGGTTTGTTGCGACCAACCAGCCGCCTGGCAAGGTGTCGCGCATATCGCGAAGGTCTTCGCGGTCAGGGTAAAGTTCTTCCGGTGTCCGTGCGATGTAGCGGCGCTTGCGACCTTGAGCGTCGGGGTGTTGGGAGCAGCGATCGAGAAACGAGGGATCAGATTTAGCGAGTTCTCGAAGGACGATGACCATGGCGTCTTTTGCATTGTGATAAGAGTAGGCCTTCCCGAGAAGCACCAGTCTGCCGCTTCGTGATGATTCGTTTGCTGTGCGAACGGGTGTGGAGCGGGGAATCACGCCGCCGCTCGGCTGTTGCGGGCTACTGCGTGGTGCTTCGACGATAATCGTCTTGCCAAGGCCTGCTAGAAATTCCGCGACATCGTCCGCATCAGGCCGGACGCCTGCGCGCGATTCCACGGCGTTGGTCAACATCTCGACGAGGAGTTCGTCGCCTTTTTCCACCAGTTCGCGCCACGCCTCGGGAATGGCGGCTTTAGCCTGCGATTGTCGGTTGCGGCTGCGGTATTCCTTTCGTGCTGTCTCGAGCGCTTCGCCGGATTGGACTCTGGCGCAATCGAGGTAACGGTGCAGCGCTGCGGCGGCTTCGGCCGGCGGGCGCTCGTAGAGGTCGAGCTTGTAAACCCGTCGGTCCTCGTAGCTGCCTTGTTCAGCGGGAAGGTAAAAGCTCCACGTTCTCCCGTCGGTCAGAACGACGAAGGGAACACCTGCGTGGAAAGCGTATTCGAGTGCCTGGCGCACCGCGTCCTCTGCTTTGCCGGGCTGTTTGACCTCGGTAAACACAGCAGGCTTTGAAGGAGGATGGCACAGCGCGAAGTCAGCGCGACCTTCGCCAGTTTGATATTCCGGCCAGACGACGTTTGTGTCCCACGTATCCCAACCGAGCTCCTGGAAAACGCGCAGCACGATGCCTTGGGAAATTGCCTGCTCGTTGGGGAACTTTCCTTGACGCAACCTTGAGGTGACGTCGGCGAGTGTGACTTCGAGTGACATAAGTTTTAAGCAGCGAGGGCCACGTTGAAGTTTTCCATCCCTCTGAAAAGCTGGCCGGGGAGGGCGACCATGCAGTCCACGAGGTCGGCCTCGATGAGTTTTTGCCGGAGTTCGTCTTCGCCGGACCGGTTGGAGGACATGCTGCCATTGGCGAGGACGAAGCCGGCCATGCCCTGCGGCGCGAGGTGGTGGATGGCCCCGGCGAGTTGGTCCAAGGGATCGGCGGGAGCGCCGCTCCCGACACGCGAGGCGCGTGTGCTCCCTGCAACGAGCTTGGCGTGGTGTTCGTCGAAGGTGTCGGAGATGTATTTGAGGAAGATGAGGCCGA
>Ga0163144_10012656_pt1 | contig 17691 bp, 17 predicted proteins | sample OliLak19BULKMAT1_FD_123175 | JGI IMG/M metagenome (GOLD analysis project Ga0163144, IMG submission 123175) | Freshwater microbial mat bacterial communities from Lake Vanda, McMurdo Dry Valleys, Antarctica - Oligotrophic Lake LV.19.BULKMAT1 | ecosystem: Environmental > Aquatic > Freshwater >...
AGCTCAACCAAGGTCCGTCGCCCGGGGGTCCGTCGCCCGGGGGTCCGTCGCCCGGGGGTCCGTCGCCCGGGGGTCCGTCGCCCGGGGGTCCGTCGCCCGGGGGTCCGTCGCCCGGGGACCCGAAGATCACCGTGATCATCGTGACGCACGATCCGCGGGTCTCCGCCGCGACGACCCGCACGCTGCGGGTCGATGACGGCACACTCTTCGACGAGAAGCCCGGCACCAGCGAGACGCCGCCGCGCACCACCGACGCAGCGGAGGCGCCGCCATGAAGTCCCGCGGCCTACGGCGCGTGATCGCGGCGAACATCCGCCGTAGTCGCAACCACTTCCTGCTCGCGTCGATCGGCATCGTCGTCGGCATCGCGACGTTCACGTTCTTCATCGCGCTCGCGCAGGGCGTGCGCGCGGTCGTGCTCGGCAAGATTTTTCCGCTCGACCAGCTCGAGGTGATGCCGAAGAGCCTCGACGTCGCGATCGGTCCGCTCGCGCTGGGCACGAGCACGTTCGGCGGCGACGTGATCAACGACGAGAAGGTCGCCGAGATCGAGGCGCTGCCCGGCGTCGAGACCGTCTATCCGAAGATGCGCCTCACGGTGCCGTCCATCGCTCTCGGCGGCGAGGAGCTCATCGGCGCCGACCTGCGCTCCGAGATCGTCGCCGACGGCATCGAGCCGCTGCTGGTCACCGCGGACGTCGCGTCGGGCTTCGAGTTCCGTGACTTCGATGCCGAGCCCGGCACCCCCACCGAGGCAGTCGAGTGCAAGAACGACGCGGACTGCGAAAAGCGAATGTACTGCGGGCGTCCGGCCGGCACCCGCTGGGAGCGCAAGGACGACGATGACGACGTCGGCAAGGTCGCCGCGGGCACGCCGAAGGTCTGCCGCCACTACGTGCCGATCATCGCCTCGGACCACGTCGTCGAGCTGTACAACGGCGCGCTGCGTCGCGCGCACGGCTTTCCGAAGCTCGTGCCCGAGTCGGTCGTCGGCTTCACGTTCGATCTCGTCATCGGCTCGTCGATGGTCGGCGCATCGAACAAGGACCACATCGTGCGCGAAAAAGGCATGTTGGTCGGCTTCTCGCGCAAGGCGATCGCGCTTGGCCTGACGATCCCGGTCGGGTACGTAAAGCGGCTCAACGTCGACTTCGGCTCGCCCGCGGACGCGCAGCGCTACCACTCGGTGATCGTGATGGTGCCCAGCAAGGACGACGTCGCCAGCGTCGCGAAGGGCGTCGCGGATCTCAACCTCGTCGTCGCCGACACCGGCGCCGAGCAGGCCGCGCTGCTCATCGCGATCTTCACGCTGATCTTCGCGCTCGTCAGCGCGGTCATCGTCGGCATCGCGGCCGTCAACATCATGCACGTGTTCTTCATGTTGGTGTACGAACGCCAGCACGAGATCGGCATCATGCGCGCGGTCGGGGCCAACCGCGGCGACATCATCCGCATCATCATGGGCGAGGCCGCGACGCTCGGCCTGCTCGCTGGCAGCGCCGGTGTCGCGCTCGCATTCGGGGCGAGCTTCGGCTTCGACTGGATCTCCGCGAGCTACGTGCCGGACTTCCCGTACAAGCCCGAGACGTACTTCGAGTTCCCGTGGTGGCTGCTCGCCGCAGCGCTCGGCTTCGCGGTCAGCTTCTGTATCCTCGGGGCGTTCCTGCCGGCCCGCCGCGCCGCGCGGATGCAGCCGGCGGCGGTGCTCTCGGGGCACTGAGCGGCTCTTGCACGAAACTAAAGTAAAGTTTAATATTCGTGCACGGGCGCCGTTCCGACCGCACGGCCGGACCGCGACCGGCTGTTCGAGCTCGCCGCGGCGCAAGAGGGCCTGTTCACGAGCAAGCAGGCAGCGACCGCCGGCTACTCGCCGCAGCTCCTCGCCCACTACCTCGCGACTGGTCGTGCGACTCGCGACCGCAGGTGTCCTCGACGCGCTGCACCTGCGTGCCGCGATCGAGCAGACGTTCGGGTTCCGCGACACGCACGCGATCCTGGCCGCGCTGCCGGAGCCATCGGCGGCTTGGGCTGCACCGTATGCCGCGATGGCACACGAGGACCGCCTCGCTTGGCCGACGATCGACGAGGTCACCGACGCAGCGCAGCGGTTCCTGGATCCCATCTTGGCCGGCAGGCTCGATGCCTCGTGGACGCCGACCCGATGGGCATGGCGAGCGACGCATCGACGGCCCGCGCGCGGGAGCCCAAGCCCGAGGCAGGACTAGCTCCCCGGCGGCAGGCTCTGGTTCTGGTTGCTCTCGACGCAGCGCACGCACGACTCCTGCGCCTCGCGGCACTCGGCCCGCGCCTCGCGGCACAGCGCCTGATAGGCGTCGTCGTCGGGATGATCGTCCGCGAGCTCGCACAGCTTCTCCTGCACCGAGCAGATGCTCGTCGCGAGATCGCAGAGCTGCTCGCACTTGCCGGCGTCGCTCGCCGCCTGGGGCCGCAGCACTTCTTCGCGATCGACCAGATCGCCGAGCCGCTGCTTCAGCTCGCCCATGCCCTGGCCTTCGTTCGTGCCCTGCGGAGCGGGATCCGTGCCACCGGTGCCCGTGCCTCCCGGCGTCACCGTCGGGCCGCCGGCCTGCGGGCCGCAAGCGGCCGACAGCAGCACCGCGCATGCGAGCGCGAGCATCGTGCTCCGCGTTGGTCGCGTCGCGGTCATTGTTCGATCTCCTTGCGCAGGGAAGACATGACCCGGATCGCGCGGGCGTAGCTGCCCGCTGCGAGTGCATCGTCGCCGGCCTTGACCGCGAGATCGCCGAGCGTCACGAGTGCTCTCGCAGTCGCACGGTCGAGGGGCAACGAACGTTCCGGATCGAGCATGGGTTCGAGGAGGTCGAGGCCGACCGCAACGCCCTCGGCGCGGCCGGCGAGAGTCTCGCCCAAGCGCGTCGCCAGCTCCAGGCGCAATACCTCGGCCTCGGGCAGATTTGCCGGCACCGGCAGCGCGAGCCCGCGGCGCAGCGCAGCGACCTTGCGCTCCATGTCCGTCGCGGCATCGACCTCGCCGTGGATCCGTGCCACGGCGTCGATGAACGCGAGTCCCTCGCGGGTCGGCGCGCCGGACTCGACGCGATGGATCGCGATGCGGGCGTCGGGCGTCGCGAGCACCTCGTCGCTAGCATCGGGATCGCATCCGCCGACGCCGATCGCGGCGGCCAGACCCGGCGCGAGCCACAGGGCGAGCGACGCACGCTGCAGGCGACGCTTCATCGGTCGCCCTCCGCATTCGCGTTGGGCGGGGCATCCAGACGCGCGGCGTACTTCGCCGCGAGCTCGCTCGCACGCGCACCGTCCTGCTTGCCCGGAACGCCATCGAGCGCCTCGCGAGCCTGCACACCGAGCGCCTCCGCCGTCGCGCGCGAGGCCGGCGTCGTCGCCGATCCCGAAGGGGGTCCGAGCATCGGCACGAGCGCGAGGCCAGCCGCGGTCGCGACCGCAACCCACGTCGCGCGCCACGACGGCGCAGCGGGACGTGCGTGTTCCTGGTTGTGCCCCGCGATCCTCGAGGACGCGACGCGACGCCAGACGCGGTGACGATCGAGCTCCGCGAGCGGCGGCACCTCGGCGACACCGATCGCTCCGGTCGTCGCTGTGGATTGATACGCGAGCGCGAACGCAGCGAGCACCGCCGCGTCGCTGACCACTGCAGATCCGAACCCGAGCGAGAGCGCGGGCTCCACGTCGCCTTCGAGCTCGGACTCACCGAGCGCGGCCAGCTCTCGAGCGACGCGCGCGAGCTGCTCGCTCGGTCCACTCGAGGTGGCGTTGTCGTCTTCGTCAGTCATGCGTCTCCGAATTCGAGGCGAGGGGTCTCGCCGAAGCGCTCCGTGTAGAGCTTGCGAAAGGCCTTGCAGGCGCGGAAGAGCAGGACGTCGAGCGTGCCGACCGAGACCTCCATCTCGATCGCCGCTTGATCGCGGGGCATCGACTCGACCAAGCGCAGGCGCAGAACCTTCCCGTAGCGCGGGTTGATGTCGGCGAGGCACGCATCGATCCGCGAGCGCAGCAGATCGGTGATCTGGCGCTGGGCTGTCGCGCTCTCGCCGGTCGTGCCGTCGTCGTCAGCGATGAACTGCTCGAAGCCATCGGGCCAACCTGTGAAACGTCCGGATTTTCGCAGATGATCGAGCGCGAGGTTCTTCGCGATGCGGATGAGCCAAGGCAGCACGCCCTTGCCCTGCCAACGGAAGCGCCCGATGTGCTCCATCGCGCGCACGAACGTGTCGGCGAGGAGGTCCTCCGCGAGCGTGCGATCGTGGACGAGGGGAACGATCGCGAACCGATGCACTGCAGCGGCGTAGCGCTCGTAGAGCTCGCGCATCGCGGCGACATCGCCGGCCTGGGCGCGATCGACCAGGTCTCGTTCGATGGACTCGTCGGCATCGGCTGGGATGTTCACCTGCATCGCGTGAGCCGGCGTGGCGGCTTGCACCGAGAGGGGGTTCTCCTTGCGCGGCAAAACGCGGGCCCGGGGGCGACCTTACATCGGTTCGGCCCCTCGGCCGCGCCAGGTCGGCGCCGAACCCATGGTGGTCCCATGGTGGTCCCCTGGACGGCCGACCGCGTACTGCCGAACCCCACGAACCGCCCTTGGTCGAAGGCACGTGACAGACGAAACCTCAGGGCGACAAAGACCGTCTAGAGGCCACGTCGGCCCACGCGTGGCGCGGCTTGACTCCGCGGTGGCCACGGGGGTACTCGCGTCTTGCTCTGGGCCTGCCCCCGCGCCCGACCCCATCCCCAGGCATCCCGTGCTGCTCCTCACGACTCTCGCGATCGCCCTCGCCCCTGCCCCCGTCGCCGCTCGCGAGGCCCCGGCGACCGCGCCGACGGGCCCGGCTGCGGCCCCGGACCCGGCTGCGCCGACGGACCCGGCGGTCGTTCCGATCGATCCCGGCGCCGGCATCGATGCGGGCTTGCCGACCGACTACGCGCCGCCGTTTCCGAGCGACACCCTCGAGCTCTCCGATGTGCTCGCGCTCGCGGTGCGCGACAACATCACGCTGCGCAGCAACGCGATCGACGTCGGGATCTCCGAGGCGAACGTGCTCGCGGCGCAGGGCGCCTACGATCTGATCTTCACGGCGGGCCTATCGGGCAGCACCGCAAAGACACCGCAACGCGGCTCGCAGTTCACGATCGCCACCGGCAACAGCTCGCTCTCGGCAAACGCCGGGTTGAGTCGCCGGTTCGCGACCGGCGGCACGCTGTCGCTGCGCATGGACGTCTCGCGCACTGCCCAAGATCAGGCTGCGAACTTCCTCAACGCGAACGCGGGCTCGACGACGCTATCGACGTACCGCATCTCGCCGACGCTCAACCTGACGCATCCGCTGCTGCGCGGCGCCGGCCTCAAAGTCGGGCGCGCCGAGATCAACAAGGCGAAGATCGCGGTCAGCCAGGCCGAGGCGGCGCAGATCATCACGGCGCAGAATCTCGTGCGTGATCTGGTATCCGCGTACTGGGACGTGCTCGCAGCGCACCGCGACCTCGAGAACAAGCGCAACAGCGTCGAGCTCGCCGGCAAGCAGCTCGAGCGCACCAGAGCACTCGTTGCGGCTGGTCGTCTTTCGCCGGTCGACGCGAAGGCCGTCGAGCAGGCGCTCGCCGCCCGCGAGAGCGAGATGCTCACGGCGGAGAACACCCTGCTGGACCGCAGCATCACGTTGCGCACGCAGATGGGCCAACGCTTTTCCGGCGACATGTCGCTCGGGGTGCTGCCGAGCACCGATCCGGTCGTGACGCCGCGCTCGGTGAACATCAGCGACGAGATCGATCGCGCGATCGCCCAGAACCCGCAGGTGCGACAGATCGAGCTGTCGATCGCGAGCGGACGCATGGACGAGATGGTCGCGGCAAACAATCGCCTACCGCAGCTCGACTTCAGCGGCACGTTCCAGCCGGTCGGTCGCAGCACCGATCGCACGTCCAATGGATCGACCGGCGATCCCGGCAGCGAGGGCAACTGGGGCGAGGCGTTCAAGAACTTCTTCAACGACCCGGTGCGCGGCAACGGGCTGCTCGCCGACTGGAGCCTCACCGGCACGCTGAGCCTGACGTGGGACATCCGCAACCGCACCGCGAAGGGTCGGCACGAGGCCAGCAAGCTGCAGATCAAAAAGGCCGAGGTCCAGCTCGAGGAGGCGAAGCAGACGGTCGCGGCCGGCGTGATCCGGGCCGCGAACGGTTTGCGCACCGCGGGCAAGGTGATGGACGTGTCCGAGATCTCGGTCGAGCTCGCGAGGGAGAACCTCGCCGCCGAACAGGCACGCTTCGACGTCGGTCGCTCGACCAACTACGACGTGCTTTTGCGCCTCGACGAGCTCGACAAGGCGCAGGCCGCAGCGCTCGCAGCGCAGATCGCGTACCTCAAGGCGATCGCCCAGCTCCAGGCGCTCTCCGGGGAAATCCTGCCCGCGTATGGGCTCGACACGCCGTAGTCCTCGAGGGGTAGCGACGCGCAACGCAGGCCACCGCCACCGCCACCGTCGCCGTCGCCCGTGACGCCTCGTGCGCTTGTGGCCCGCACACACGGCATGCTAGGGTGGGAACTCGGCTGCCATGGCAGTTGTCCGGGTACCGTAAGGCCCCGAGCAGGAGATCCGCAGCAATGTCCACCGCAGAGATCGCCGACAACAAGTGGGAAGTTCAATCCTCGAAGCCGCCGATCGCCACGGCCGGCGGGCTGCTGCAGCTGCTCATGTTCGGCGGCTTCACGCTGCTGTTCGGGTACCTGACGGTCATGTCGGTCATCGGCGCCGTGTCGCCGAAGCCCGAAGAGAACCGGATCGAGAAGCAGTTCAGCACCAAGAACAAAGCTGCCAGCGCGCCAGCCGAGGCGCCAGCGACCCCCGAGAAGGCGCCGTAGCGAGCGTCAGGTGAACCCGACGAACGCGAGCATCTGACCGATGCCCGCGCCGTCGCGACGAAACGAGTAGTAGCGAGTCAGGTCGGCGTGCGTGCACGCGCCGACCTTCGCAATTGCGCGCGGGTCGATGCCTGCCGCCGCGAGCTGATGCCGCACGCAGGCGACGAGGTCGACGTGCGGCCGCGGCGACTGGTCGCGCACGAACGCGGGGTCGAACGCCGCCGCGACCTCGGGCCCGACCTCGAATGCCTCGAGCTCGATGCACGGTCCGATCGTGGCGACGAGACGCGCTGCCGGGATGCCTTCGCGGACGAGCGTCGCGACCACGGCGCCGGCGATGTTCGCCGCGCTGCCACGCCAGCCGCTGTGGATCGCCGCGGCAACGTTGCCGTCGCGATCGGCGAGGAGAATCGGCACGCAATCCGCCGTGAGCACGCCGACGACGACGGCATCCTCGCGTCGGCACCACAGCGCGTCCGCCGTCGCGTCCCTGACCAGCCCGGTTGCGCGGACCACCGCGGTGCCATGGACCTGCTGCGCGGTGCGCAGGCGGTCGATCCCGAAGCCCGCGCGTGCCGCGACGCGGCGCCGATTCTCGGCGACGGCATCGGTGTCGTCGCCCCACTTGCTCGCCATGTTCAGCGTCGCGTAGCACCCCGTGCTCACGCCACCCTCGCGATCGGTGAAGCCGTGCACGAGGCCCGAGATCTTCGCGAGCGTGGGATCGGTGTCGAACACGGGAGCGGAGCATAGCGCGAGCGCGTCAGTCGTCGGCCAGCGCGACGACGACGCTCGCCAGCTCCGGCGGCAGCGGGCTGGTCCACGCGAGCACGCGTCCGTCGGGATGCCGCAGCGACAGCTCGGCGGCGTGCAGCGCGTGGCGGCCGAGGCCGGCGATCGCATCGCGTACGCGCGAATCGGCGGGCGCATGACCGTAGAGCGCATCGCCGAGGATCGGATGGCCGAGCCCTCGCGCGTGCATGCGGATCTGATGCGTGCGCCCCGTCTGCAGGGTGAAGCGCACGATCGCCGCCGCGTGCAGCTTCCGCTCGACCGCGGCCTGGGTGACAGCGTTGCGCCCACCGCCATCGCCCGTGAAGCGCCGACGGTCCGCGGGATCGCGGGCATGCCCGGTCTCGACGCGCAGCGTCGTCCACCGCGGTACCGAGTCCACGATCCCGAGGTACGCGCGACCGAGGCTGTGGGTCCGGAACTGCGCCGCGAGATGCTCCTGTGCCGCCGCATGCTTCGCGACGACGAGCAGCCCGCTGGTGTCCTTGTCGAGCCGGTGCACGATGCCCGGACGGGTCGCGTCGTTGCCCGCGAGCACCGGCAGCGCATCCGCGCCGACGCCGAGGTGACCGAGGATCGCATTGACCACGGTGCCGTGCGAATGCCCCGGACCGGCGTGCACCGGCATGCCTGCAGGCTTGTCGATCACGACGATCGCGTCGTCCTCGAACACGACGGCCAGCGGGATCGACTCGGGCTCCGCGACGAGCGGGACGACGGCGACGAGCGCGACGTCGACCTGCATCGGCTTGAAGAGATTCGCCGCCGGCCGCAGCGGCACGCCGTCCACGCACACCAAGCCAGCCGCGAACGCTCGCTGCACCGCAGCGCGCGTGACCGCGACGCCCTGCGCGACGAGTGCTCTCATCACCGCGACGTCGGCGCGGCTGCCATCGGCCTCGAGTGGCAGCGACCAGCGGCGTTCATCGGCCGCCACTACCAGATCGGAGTCTTCAGCGCCGCCATCGGCTTGATCACGCGATCGACGATCGCGCGATCGTAGAAGTTGCGCCGGAAGAGATCGGGCGTCACCGCGCCGCGGAACAGATCGCGACCCTCGGTGATGAGATCCGACAGACCGGTGTCGTCGAAGAAGGTGTCGCCGACGAGCGCTTCTTCGATCTTCTGCTTGTTGTACAGATAGATGTCCGACGCGATCGCGCGGGCCTTCTGCTGCGCTCGCTTCTCGTTGTCGATGAGCTGCTGACCGGCCATTGCGTAGAAGAGCATGCCACATCCCCCGCCAGCGACGCCAGGGGCTGGAGAATCGCGCTACGGTTCCCGCGCTGTGACCACGGTCTGGATCGCGCTCGGTGGCGCCTGCGGCAGCGCCCTTCGCTACCACGTCGGGCTGTGGCTGCGACCGCGCACCGAAGCTGGGCTACCGATCGGCACGCTGTGCGTGAACGTGCTCGGCTCGCTGTTGCTGGGTGTGCTCGTCGCGACCGCGACGCGACCCGATCTCATGTCCCCGACCGTGCGACTCGCGTTGGGCACGGGTCTGCTCGGCGGATTCACCACCTACTCGGCGTTCAATGCCGAAACCCTCGCGCTCGCGCAGCGCGGCGCGTGGACGACCGCAGCGGCGTACGTGATCACGACGCTCGTCGGCAGCCTCGTCGCCGGCTGGCTCGGCTGGCTCGGCGGACGATCGCTCGCGGGCGCGTGAGGCATCATGAAGGCCCAAGAACCCGCGCTCAACTATCACCACCTGCACTACTTCTGGGTGGTGGCGCACGAGGGCAGCATCTCGCGCGCGAGCACGCGGCTGTCGACGTCCAAGGCGACGATCAGCACGCAGCTCCGCCAGCTCGAGCGACAGCTCGGCGCGGCGCTGTTCGAGCGCGAGGGCCGTCGGCTCGCGCTCACCGACACCGGCCGCAGCGTGCTGCTGTACGCCGACGAGATCTTCGCGATGGGCCGCGACCTCGTCGAGTCGATCGGCGGCAAGGACGGTAGCCACCCGCTGCGGCTGCGCGTCGGCGTCGGCGACGTCCTGCCCAAGCCGATCGTACGACGCCTGCTCGAGCCCGTGTTCGCGCTGCCCGAGCGCGTCTACGTCGTGTGCCGAGAGGATCGGCCGATCGATGCATTCATCGGCGAGCTCGCGGCGGGTGCACTCGACGTGGTGCTCTCGGACACACCGGTCGGCGCCGGCGTGAAGACGAGTGTGCACGGTCATCTGCTCGGCGAGTGTGCAACCGCGATGTTCGCCGCACCGAAGCTCGCGGCATCGCTGCGCGGCGAGTTCCCGAAGAACCTCCACGGGGCACCGTGGTTGCTACCCGGCGCAGGCACGGATGTGCGCAGGGGCCTCGAGAAGTGGATGGGTGGCCTCGGCATCGTCGGGCACGTGATCGGAGAGTTCGACGACAACGCGCTGATGAACCTGCTCGGACAGGACGGCCTCGGCATCTTCCCGGGCCCCGAGGTGATCGCCGCGGAGGTGCGAAGTCGCTACGGCGTCGTGCAGCTCGGCACCGCCCGCGCGGTCCGTCAGCGGTACTACGCGATCACCGAGGGTCGCCGACTGCGGCACCCGGCCGTGCGAGCGATCTGCAACGCCGCGCGGACGAACGTGTTCGCCTGAGGCGAACGATCAGCGCTGGGCGGCGCTTCACCGACGGCGAACAGAATCGTTCGGCGAGAGCGAATCCGGCATGCGACGAGGTTGTGCGCGTCGGTCTGCGCCGATGTCGAACGCGCCTCGATCGACGACGAGACGCCAGGCAGCTCGGCGACTTCCCGCACCCATACTCGGGACATGTCTCAGGCCGCTCCCTCCGAGTCGTTGTTGGCCGGGCTCCTGCGCCCGTTCTGGATGCTGATCGGCAACGCGGTGATCCTGCTGCTCGCACTCACGCTCGCACGACTACCCCCATGGACGCCGAGCTGGCGTGATGGCGTGTTCTTCGCTTCCGTCGCCTGCCTGGTGTGGAGCCGCTGGACCGATGTCACACGCCATGGCGGCACTTCGGCCCAGGGCGAGGTCATGACGCGACCGATGCTGCTGCGCTGGACGGCCGGAGCTGTCGCCGCCTGCACCGCCCTGTGGTTGCTGAGCCAGTCGATCGAGCTCTGATGCTCCGACCGTCTCGCTAGCGAGCCGACGCGGGCGCGCGGGGGCTATGCTTGCCCGGCCGTGGTGACGACGTCGCTCAGCGAGATCCTCAGCTCGCTCCTCGCGGCGACGGTCGCGTTTGCGATCGGCACGTCGGTCGTGCTGCGCGATCGCAAGCGCGACAACTTCGTGCTGTTCGCGGTGTTCTGCTTCAACCTCGGGCTCTTCCACCTCGGCCGCTTCTTCTACGGCTTCTCCGGGCTGTCCCTGTTCGGGTGGTTCGCGCAGACCATCAGCCTACTCCTGCCCTGGACGGCCGAACGCTGCCTCTCGAGCTTCGTGCCCGCCGTCGGCGCGACGCGTTACGGCGGGTGGCAGCGCCGGCTCGGCACGTTGCTGGTCGCGGCGCAGACTGTTGCGCTGTTTTTTCCGTCGCTGCGCGAGCTCGCCGCCTGGGAGATCGTCCAGTACATCCTCGGCGCGTACGTGATCGTCGGGCTCTTGCTCGCGACGACGCGCGTGTGGGGAGCGGCCCGTGCTGCCGAAGGCACGTCCGCGGCACCGCGACTGCGCTACCTCTTCTACGCGAGCCTCGCGACGCTCGTGCTCAGCTCGCCGTGGGTGCCCGCGGTCGGGCCGATCGTCACCGCGGTGTACCTGTACTTCGTCGCGCAGACGCTCGTGCGCGAGCGGTTGCTCGATCTTCCCGAGGTCGCGCTGCGGATCGCGAGCCTCAGCGTGCTGGTCGTCGTCATCACTGGCCTGTACGCACTCTTGCTGCTGTGGATCCCGGCGCGCGACGCCGGCAATCGCTCGCTGTTCGTCTTCAACGCCGCGGTCGCATCGTTCGCCGTGCTCGTGCTGCTCGAGCCCGTGCGCACCGAGATCGAGTCGCGGCTCGAAGGCTGGCTGTTCCGCGATCGCAGCGTGCTACGGCGCATTCTCATGCAGCTCCGACTCAAGCTGCTCGGCGTCATCGATCCCGACGAGATGGCGAAGCTCGTGATCGCCGAGCTGCAGGCTTCCGGTCGCGTGACGCAGGCGAGCCTCTACCTCATCGAACGCCAGGGTGCCGCGCTCGCGCTGACGCGGCATATCGGCCCGGTGCCGCTCGCACGACTCGATCTCGCGACCCGCAGGCCGCTGCTCGATCGCATGCTGCGGCACGGCACGCAGCTGCGCGACGTGCTGCAGCGCGAGCGTCAGCGGGCGCGCCCCGAAGCCGAGGTCGAGCTCGACGAGATGCTCGAGACGCTCGGCGCCCTCAAGGCCAGTCTCGCGTTGCCGATCGTCGGTCGCCTCGGCCGCGACGAGGATCGCGGCGAGCCCGAGCTGCTCGGCGCGCTGTTCGTCGACGACGAGCGCCTGCTCGAACCGTTCTCGCGCGAGGAGATCGAGCTGTTCGACGGCATCGTCGTGCAGGCCGCGACGACGATCGCGAACTCGGCGGTGTACGAGGCCAGGAAGGAACGCGACCGCCTCGCCGCGCTCGGTGAGATGGCAGCCGGCCTCGCGCACGAGATCAGAAACCCACTCGGCGCGATCAAAGGCGCCGTGCAGGTGATGGAGTCGCTCGACGACAAGCCCGGTCCGCAGGCCCGCGAGTTCCTCGACGTGATCGTCGAAGAGGTCGATCGCCTCAATCGTGTCGTCAGCCAGTTCCTCACCTACTCGCGGCCGTTCAAGGGTGAGCACGCGCTGCTCGATCCGCGCGAGGTGGTCGCGGCGACGCTGCGGCTCGTGCCCGAGTCGGTGCGCGAGCGCGTGAGCGTGCGCGAGCGCGGCGCGGTCCCGCAGATCCGCGGCGATCAGGACGCGCTGCGCCAGGTGCTGCACAACCTCGTGCTCAACGCGCTCGACGCGACCGCCGGCATGAAGGAGCCCGCCGTCGAGATCGCGCTGTCGATGCGTCGACGCGGCCTGCTGCGCGGCGACTCGGTCGCGATCGATGTCCGCGACAACGGCCCCGGCTTGTCGTCGCGCACGATGACGAACTTGTTCGTGCCTTTCCACACCACCAAGAGCGGCGGTACGGGCCTCGGGCTACCCATCAGCCAGCGCATCGTCGAGAATCACCAAGGCGTGATCGAGGTCGCGAACAACCCCGACGGCGGGGCACGTTTCACCGTATTGTTGCCCGTGCAATCGCCGGGTGGCGCGTCGACACGCGCAACCGGGCCCGAGCCGACGGTCCCCGTCGCCGACATCGCCGACGAGTCCGTCGCGATCCCACGACTCCCCGAGGCCCCGCAGCACCCGTAGATTGGGCATAGATTGGGCGTAAATCGAGTGACCACGCACCCTGCACGCATCCTCCTCGTCGACGACGAGCCGAACCTCCGCAAGGTCCTCGGGGCGCTCTTGCAGCAGGAGGGCTTCGAGGTCCACGCCGAGGCCGACGGCGCCGCTGCGCTCGCGCGCGTGCGTGCGTCGCCGTCGGGCACCTTCGACGGCGTCATCACCGATCTGCGCATGCCCGAGCTCGACGGCATCGGCCTGTTGCGCGCGCTCGTCCGCGAGGATCCCGAGCTGCCCGTCGTGCTGCTCACCGCGCACGGCACCGTCGACTCCGCGGTCGAAGCGGTGAAGCTCGGCGCGTTCGACTACCTCGAGAAGCCGTTCGATCGCGATCAGATCCGTGCGGTGATGCAGCGCGCCGTCGCGACGCGAGCGCGCTCGGGTGCGTCGGTCGGGCCCGGTGCGGAGCGTCCCGCCGAAGTCGACGCGGCCGCGTCTGCGCCCGCGAGCCCAGCGGTGCACGTCGGCCAAGACGGGATGATCGGCGAGTCCACCGCGCTGCACGACGTGCAGGAGATCATCCACACCGCGGCGGCGAGCCCGTCGACGGTGCTCATCACCGGCGAGAGCGGCACGGGTAAGGAGCTCGTCGCGCGCGCGCTGCATCTCGGCTCGCCGCGACGCGGCGGCCCATTCATCCGGGTCAACTGCGCGGCGATCCCCGCGGGGCTCACCGAGAGCGAGCTGTTCGGTCACGAGCGCGGTGCGTTCACCGGTGCGGTCAGCAGTCGTGCCGGGCGTTTCGAGCTCGCCGATGGCGGCACGCTGTTCCTCGACGAGGTCACCGAGATTCCGCAGGAGATCCAGGTGAAACTCTTGCGTGCGATCCAGGAGTCGGAGTTCGAGCGCGTCGGTGGCGTCAAGACGCTGCACGTCGACGTGCGGATCATCGCCGCGTCGAATCGCGACATCGAGACGCAGGTGAAGTCGCGGCAGTTCCGCGAGGATCTGTTCTATCGACTGAACGTCGTGCCGATCCACCTGCCGCCACTGCGTGACCGACTCGGCGATCTCCCGGCCCTCATCGCTCACTTCGTGCGTCGCTGCAACGAACGCCTCCGAAAGCAGGTGAGGGGCTTCTCCGACGACGCACTGTCGACGCTCGCGCGCTATCCGTGGCCGGGCAACATTCGCGAGCTCGAGAACCTCGTCGAGCGCATGGTGCTGTTCGCATCGGGGCCGGTGATCGAGTGCGAGGCGCTGCCGGACTCGTTTCTCGAGCCGACCGCGGCCGAGCTCGCAGAGCCACGCGCGACGCCGGGCGATCCGGCCGCTGCGATCGCCTACGGCGGTGCCCTGGGTGCGAGTGGCTCCGACGGTGATCCGCAGGCCCAGATCGAGAGCGAGTCGCCCACGAGCGATCCCGCTGGGACCGGGGACAAGCTGCTTCGCCTGCCACTCGCGAGCCTCGGCTTCGACCTCAAAGAGGCGGTGCGTGCCGGCTCGCGCATGGTCGAGGAAGCGCTCATTCGCGAGGCACTGCAACAGACGCAGTACAACGTGACCCGCTCCGCGCGGCTGCTCGGCATCAGCAGGCGCAGCCTCCAATCGAAGATGAAAGAGCTCGGCCTGCGCATGGCGGCCGACGACGGCCCCGCGCGTTGACGCGATTTGACGCCGAACCACCGGCGCGGGTATCGTCACGGCGACTCCCATGCGCGTACCTGGTCGTTCTCTCGTCCTCGCGGGCGCCATCGGTCCAGCCCTGGGGCCAGCCCTGGTTTGGGCGGCCGTAGGGGCCATCAGCACGCCGGCATCGGCCGCCGAGGTCACGCGGGTCGCGAGCTCGTTCGAAGAGGACGACCGCTTCGACATCCACCTCGGCCTCGCCTACTCGTTCAACTTCAAGCGCGCCGCGATCCTCCGCGAGTGGAACAGCGGCGCAGAGAGCGACAACGAGACGCGGCTGGTCAAGGACATGATCTACCGCCAGCAGAGGCACCTGCTGACGCCCACGATCGAAATCGGTCTGTGGCACGATCTCGCGATCTACATGTCGCTGCCGGTCGTGCTCGCCGACTCGCGCGACTACTCGTTCGATCAACGTGCCGACGACTGCGTGTACGGCGACGAGGTGTCGGCGCCGCAGGCAGCGACCTGCGTCAACAAGAACAACAGCACGACCGTCCGCGACAACATCATCCCGCGCGACGGCTTCGATGCGAGCACCAACGCGGATCCGTTCGCGCAGTTCACCGGTCCGGGCACCGAGCTCATCTTCAAGTCGCCGGTGCGGCGCGGCATCGACCAGTTCTGGGTCGGCCTCAAGTACGGCATCCTCAATCAGAACAAGCGCCCGCACATGCCCAACTGGGTGATCGGCGCCGAGGGTCGGTTCGGCGTCGGCCGGGCGATGACCTTCACGCGCGACATCCAGCAAGAGGATCCGGCCGGCAACCATCGCGTCGGCCGCCGCGTGCACGAGATCGGGCTGTGGACGGCGCTCAGCCGCCGCCATCGCTTCCTCGATCCATACTTCACCGCGTTCTGGCGGCAGTCGATCCGCGCCGCGAACAGCCAGTTCCAGGACTTCGGCCGCTTCGGCTCGCAAGGTGAGCAGCAGCCGCAGTCGAACGCGGGCATGAGCTTCGGCACCGAGATCGTGCCGTTCGAACGCAAGGCGAAGCAGATCAAGGTCGCGCTGATGCTCGAGGGCACCGCGGTGTTGCACTACGGCGGTCGCGGCTACAGCGAGATCTGGGAGCTACTCGCCGACAGCCCGGCGATGGTCGGCAGCAACGATCCGACGACGGCGGACCAGTGCGATCGCGGCGCGGCGACCTCGTTCGCGCAGGCGAATCCCGGCGACCCCGGCTATCTCAGCGGATCCTGCTCGGCGCACAACGGCGTCACCGATCTGCAGGACTACGGCACGTTCGGCTTCAACGGCGGCCTCAACCTGACGCTCGGGCCCTACGCGCGGCTCGCGTTCGGCGTCAACGTGCAGAGCGACACGCGGCACTTTCTGACGTTCACGAACCGCGGCAGCGCCCAGGGTGGCGCCGACGATGATCGCGTCGAGGACGGCACGCGCGAGGTCAACCCGCTGCGCCGCGACGTCGTCGACAACGTCGGTCGCCGCTACCTCATCGACGACGTGGTCGACCTCCACGGCTACGCGCGCTTCTTGCTGACGTTCTGATTCAGCCCGTGGGGGCCGCGGGCGCGATCTGCTGGATCACCTCGACGGTGAGGTGATCGACCTCGCACGACGAGAGGATGGCGGAGCGTAGCTGCGCCGCGGTGGTCGGCTCTGCGACGCGCACCGCGACGACACAGCTGCGATGGCGCGGTCCGGTGCGCCAGGTGTGCAGGTCGACGATCTCGTGCGAGCCGAGCCCGTCGATCGCCTGCCGCACGCGCCGATCGAGATCCGGCTCTGCGGTCGCGTCGACGAGCTCCGCCGCCGCCGTGCGCCCGAGGCCGATCGACCAGCGCAGGATCATGATGCCGCCGACGATCGCCATGATCGGATCGAGCGCGACCCAGCCGAGCTGCTGGCCACACACCAGCGCCGCGATCGCGAGCACGGAGGTGAGCGCGTCGGCGATGACGTGCAGATACACCGCCCGCATGTTGTGGTCGTGCCCATGGCCGTGATCGTGCCGATCTGCGTGATCGTGCCCATGCGCGTGATCGTGCCCATGCGCGTGATCGTGCCCATGCTCGTGGTAACCGCGATCGCCAGCGCGATGCAGCACCCCGACACTGACGATGTTCACGACCAACCCGAGCACCGCGACCGGCAACGCATCCTCGAACCGCACATCGGCAGGCACGATCAGTCGCTGCACCGCCGCGACCACCATCCACAATGCAGGCACCGCCAACAGGATCGCGCTGGTGAACCCCGCGAGCGCGAACACCTTGCCGGTGCCGAACGCGAACTCCCCGCGATTCGCACGCGTGCGCGCGAACCAGTACGCCGCCGCCGACAACGTGAGCGCGCCAGCGTGCGTCGCCATGTGCCACCCGTCGGCGAGCAGCGCGAGGGAGCCCGACCACGCGCCGACCACCAGCTCCGCGACCATGACGACGAGTGTGATCGCGATGACGATCTGCGTGCGTCGCTCGTTGCCTTCGACGCCGGCATGCGTGTCGTGATCGAACCCGCCGCGCGATGTGGACTCGGCACTCATGCCTCGTCCTTCACCATACCGCGCGGTCAGGCGCCCGGCGAGCAGCCGCGCAGGGCGAGATCATCGCGGATCTGGGCGTAGGGATCGGGCGCTTGCGTGAAAAACGGCGAGCTCGACTCCATCGGCGCGCCGTAGCCGTCGCTGAATACCCCGGCGAGATCGGTCGGGCTCTGCGCGTTCCAGTCGGTGCACCATACGGCGTCGGCCTCGGCGATCGACGCCGTGAAGCTGCTGTCTGCGTCGAGGTCGTACAGCGCCGTGCCGCCGGCCGCGTCCATGCCGAGCTGCATCGCGACACCGGTCGCGAAGCCCGACTCGTCGCCGCGACGCGTGACGTACACAGTCTCTTCGCAGCCGAGGTTCGCGAGCACGAGCGTCGGATGTAGATCCGACCAGCCGCCGGCGGACACGTGCGTGCCGTCGATCTCGAGCGCGCGCGCAAGGCCGGGCTCGGCCGGCGAGAAGGACAGCGCCTCGCCCCACGTCGCGGTGCCGAGCGACAGGAACTTCGCGGTCTTCGCATC
>Ga0163144_10012657_pt1 | contig 17691 bp, 13 predicted proteins | sample OliLak19BULKMAT1_FD_123175 | JGI IMG/M metagenome (GOLD analysis project Ga0163144, IMG submission 123175) | Freshwater microbial mat bacterial communities from Lake Vanda, McMurdo Dry Valleys, Antarctica - Oligotrophic Lake LV.19.BULKMAT1 | ecosystem: Environmental > Aquatic > Freshwater >...
CGATGGCGCTCCAACGCACGTCAACGCCGAGCACACCGTGCGGGGAGTCGAGCAGCAGCTCGATCTCGCGCTCCTCGGGCACGTGCGGCACGATCATCGATTTCGTCGCGAGGACCACGGCGAGCGCGCCGATAATGGCCACCCACCGAGCCACCCTTCCCCTGTTGAACTGCCGCGTCGGAGGTCGTAGGCCTTCGGTTTCGGCGGGGGGAGAGTCGTCGTCGCTCACTCGGCGCCTCGGTCAGGACCGGTCGGCGCGCGCTCGGCTTCCATTCGGCCGGTCAGCTTCTCCCAGAGGTGCCAACCGCCCACGAACGCCGAGTAGCCCACGATCACCGCCACGCCGTAGAGGTCGTAGATCATGACTTTGCCGGCGTAATAGTTGGCGGCGTCCAGGTGCATCACGCGCGTGACAATCCACGCGACGAAGCTCAAAAAGAGGATGGCCGTGACGATGCCGAACGAGACGAAGAACCAGCGCATGGGGTCTCGGGACAATTGGCGGAGATAGGGTCGAAGTCAATTCGCGTTCGCGAATCTTCGAGGAGGGCTAGTTGCCGCGCGTGGCGCGAATGCGCTGCACCAGGCCCTGGACGACCTGGGGCGGGAGATCGAACGCCGGCATCTTGTTCTTGCCCTTGCGGATGACGGCGGCCATCTCCTCGTCGGAGATGTTCTCCTGCCATGTGGCACGGGTGAGATCCGGCGCCCGCACCATGGCGCCTTGCGGGCCGTCCCCGCGTCCCACCGCTCCGTGACACGTCGCGCAGTTGCGCTGCCAGGCGAGGTCCACCAGGGTGGGATCGGGTCCTTCCGTTCCGGGACGCGCGGTCACCTGACCGGGGGCGGAAGCGGGCTGGTCATGGTCGTTCGGCGTCCACTCGCGGACCTGCGATGGGCCGCGGTCGCAGGCGGGCAGGAAGGCCAGCCCGATGAACGAGACGACGAGCGAGGCGCCGAGCACGGCGGCCGAAAAACGGTTAGGGCCGCACCGGTCAGACCGGAACAGCCCCGTCGTACGACTTGAAAAGGCGCTGCGACTCAACCGAACTGGATCACTTGCAGGGGTCGCCCGCGACTTTGCCACCACCGTCGACCGGCATGCCACCGATCGCCTTGCCCTTCAACTCGGCGTTCACGAATGCCGTGCGCCGGTTGGACTCGCGCCCTTCCGGCGTCTTGTTGTCACCGACCGGCTTGTCCGCGCCGAAGCCTGTCGCGATGAGGCGCTTGCAGCTGATACCTTTACCGATGAGCCACTGCGCGACCGCCATCGAGCGGCCTTCCGAGAGCCTTTGGTTCTCGGCCGCGATGCCGACGGAATCGGTGTGCCCTTCGATGCGGAGGAGCGTGACCTGGGGCTTCGCTTCCAGGTACTGGCGAACGAAGTCGAGCACGGCGTCGCTCTCGGGCTTCAGGATGGACTTGCCCGTCTCGAATTGCACCGGGCCGGGCAGCTTCAGCTGTCCGTTCTCCTGCTCGAAGGCGAGCTTCGTGGGCTTCGGTTGCTCTTCCGGCTTCGGCGCCTCCGGGGGAGCCTCCTTGACAGGTTCTTTCGGCTCAGCCGCGGGGGTCTTGGCCCCGGCGGAGGCTTCAACCGTGCAGCCAGAAAGTCCGGCGACCGTGCCAGCGACCAGGGCCGCGCAGAGAACGTTAGCGACGAGTTTGCGCATAGAAGTCTCCCTTGATGAAAATTGAAGAAGCGAAACGGCCTCGGACTCGTTCGAGCCTTCTTGGCCCCGACGCGGCCTTGGACGCGACCTTGCCGGGATTGTTCAACTTCAGAATCTGGCTGGCCTTCTGGTCAAATCCGCGAAAGAGCGAAATGTTGCAGACGCGAATGCGCCCGCAAACCAGGCGGCCGACGACGCTTCAGACGCTCCTGAGCGGACGGATGGCTCACCGCCACGCACACCTTCGATGAGTGCGCGCGGCGGGCTCGGATGCTGCGATGGGGATGTCGAGGGGGCGATCAGTCGAAGGAGAAGGTCACGGAGCCGCTTCGCACGGGTCTTCGCCCGGCATGGCCTTGGGGGCAACCTCACCGAGCTGGATCTCGTCCATCTCGAAGCCGAGGCCGATCGAGATGCCGTCGCAGGTCTTCTCGGGATCCTGGCTGCCGTCGGTGAGGATGTCGGAAGCCTGGCGGATCTGGCTGGCGATGCTCTCGAACGTGCTGCTGGGCGGGCACAGGTTCGGGTCGAACGACCCGGCGACCTTGGCGAGCTCGCTGATGAGCTGCTCGGTGCCCAGGACGCCGGCGATGGTGCCGTTGGTGGCCTTCTTGTTGCCGTCGCCGATGTCCGTCGCGATGAGCGCCGAACCGATCGTGAGGCCGATGGTAAAGCCGCCGACGGCGAGGTTGAGCTGGATGTCGGCCTTGCTGCCGCTGACCCAGGTGCGCGCTCCGGTCTTGTCGTCCTTCACCAGGTAGCTGTTCGGGAACTGGACGATGGGGTTGTCGATGTTCCCGCCGTTTAGCAGCTCCGCAACGACGGGCCACTTGTCCGTGCCGTCCCACTTCGGAGCGATCTCCATCCCGGCGCTGTCGACGAGCTTCGAGCCGCCGTAGAGCTTGGTCAGGAGCGGGTTGTAATTATCGGCCGTCCCGATCCCGTCCATCTTCAGCATGATCGTGAAGGAGCCCTTGTCGATCGAGTCGTTGATCTGCGACGACGCGTCCGAGGCCAGGCTGGTGATGATGGTCAGGATGTTCTTGCCGAAGGAGTTGTCACGGCCGTTGGTGCCGTCCTCGTAGATGGCCGTGGCCTTTGCACCCGCGGCGGGCTTGCAGAGGTCGGTCGAGTCCTTCGTAGAGATCTTCCCGTCGAGGTCGTAACCGAACTCTTTCCATGCGGTCGACGACGACTTGCCCTGCCGGTCGGTGTCGCCGAGGTAGAGCTTGTGGATGGCGAGGACGACGCCGGGGCCGTCGCCGGCCGCCTCGGGTCCGGGCTCGGGAGGCAGCTCGCCGGCGGGGGGGTCGCCGCCCGTGGTGGTGTCGGTGGAGTTGCCGCACGCTGCCAAGGCGAGCGCGGCAGCGGACGCAAACCCTGCGAGGATGATACGGGAGCGAAGCATAAACGGAGACCTCACTTTCACGACGAACCGACCCCACGGCCGAGAACCAGGCACGCGGGCGAAAGAAATCGGAGGGCACGAGGATAGCCTTCTCCATCCCTACGTTACAAGCTCCCGTTGCCCCTTTACCCGACCGGGCTCCGCCGCTAAGCGAGACCTCCCCCGTGGCTGCCGAGTTCGTCCATCTCCACGTCCACTCGCAATATTCGCTGCTCGACGGCGCGTTGCGCGTGAAGGACCTGGCCGCCAGCGCGAAAAAGCAGGGCATGAAGGCCGTCGCGCTCACCGACCACGGCAACATGTTCGGGGCGATCCAGCACTACAAGGCCTGCCAGGCGGTCGGGGTGCAGCCGATCCTGGGCTGCGAGATCAACGTGGCGCGGGCCTGGACCACGGCCGGCGCCCGCCCCAGCGACGAAGCGGTCGATCACCTCGTCCTGCTTGCATCGAGCGACGAAGGTTATCGAAACCTCGTTCGTATCGTCTCCGAGGGCCACGTGAGCCCGGCGTCGAGCCTCGCGCCGAGCGTCACGCTCGACGTGGTGGAGCGTCACAAGGCCGGCATCCTCGGTCTCACGGGCTGCATGGGTGGCGTCGTGGCGCAACGCATTCTCGAGCAAGGCGAGGATGCTGGGCGAGCCGAGCTCGATCGGCTGCGGGCTTGCTTCGAGGTCGGGAACCTGTACGTCGAGCTACAGGATCACGGGCTCGTCGAGCAGCCCGTCCTCAACGGCATCCTGCGGCGCGCGGCAACGGATCTGAGCTTGCCGTTGGTAGCCACGAACGACGTCCATTTCGGGGCGCGCGACGACGGCGAGAGCCAGCTCTTCCTGTCGTGCATCGCGAAGAACCACGTCTTCGCCGACGAGCTCGAGGCCCACCACGGCAGCTACGAGATGTTCTTCAAGCCCGCGGAGGAGATGGACCATGTCTTCCGCGATCACGGCGACGCGATCCGCGCGACGGTCGAGATCGCCGAGCGCTGCCAGGGCTTGAAGCTCAAGCTCGGTGTCCCGCAGCTCCCGCGTTTCGCCGTCCCCGAGGGCTACGACACGGCGTCGTTCTTCCGCAAGGTCGCCCGCGACGGGCTCGAGCGCCGCTTCACGGAGCTGCCGTACGCCGTCGACCGCAGTGTCTACCACCAGCGGCTGGAGCTCGAGATGGAGGTCATCATCAAGATGGACTTCCCGGGCTATTTCCTCATCGTCTACGATTTCATCCGCGAGGCGAAGGTGCAGGGCATTCCGGTCGGGCCCGGTCGCGGCTCGGGCGCGGGGTCGCTCGTCGCCTACGCGATGCGGATCACCGACCTCGACCCGATCCCGTACGGCCTACTGTTCGAGCGGTTCTTGAATCCGGAGCGCGTGAGCATGCCGGACTTCGACGTCGACTTCTGCATGGATCGCCGCGACGAGGTGATCCGCTACGTGGGCGCGCGTTACGGCATGAGCTCGGTCGGACAGATCGCGACGTTCCACGAGCTCAAGGCGCGCAGCGTGATCAAGGACGTCGCGCGCGCGATCGGGTTTCCGGCGATCGAGGCCCAGAAGATCGCCAGCCTCATCCCGCAAAAAGGCCCCGGGCAGATGTACACCATCCCCGAGGCGCTCACGATCGAGCCGAAGCTGAAGGCGCTCTCCGACAGCGAGCCCACCGTTCAGGAGCTGCTCAAACAAGCGCAGAGGCTCGAAGGGCTCACGCGGCACGCCGGCATGCACGCGGCCGGCGTCGTCATCAGCGAGGGCCCGCTCTGGGATCACGTCCCGTGCTTCAAGAACGGCGATCAGCTCGTCACGCAGTACCACAAGGACGATGTCGAGCTGGCGGGGTTGGTCAAGTTCGACTTCCTCGGTCTGAAGACGCTCACCGTCATCGACATCGCGGTGAAGCTCATCAACGCGCGGCCCGATCACGCGGGCAGCAAGGTGTTCGACGTCGCGACGATCCCGCTGGACGACAAGGAGACGTACCAGCTCCTGCAATCGGGTGAGACCACGGGCGTGTTCCAGCTCGAATCGAGCGGCATGCAGCAGCTCTTCAAGGACCTGCGACCCGACGCGTTCGAGGATATCGTCGCAGCGGTCGCGCTCTACCGCCCGGGCCCGCTCGGTTCCGGCATGGTGAAGGACTTCGTCGACTGCAAGCACGGCCGCCAGCCCATCAAGAAGATGCATCCGCTCGTCGACGGCACGCTGGTGCCGACCTACGGCGTCATCGTCTACCAGGAGCAGGTCATGCAGATCGCGCAGCTCCTCGCGGGCTACACGCTCGGCGGCGCCGATCTGCTCCGCCGCGCGATGGGCAAGAAGAAGCCCGAGGAGATGGCGAAGCAGAGGGCCACGTTCGTCAGCGGCGCAGAAGGGCAGGGCGTCCCGAAGGAGAAGGCCGAAGAGATCTTCGCCCTGCTCGAGTACTTTGCGGGATACGGCTTCAACAAGAGCCACTCCGCCGCGTACGCGCTCATCACGTACCAGACGGCCTACCTGAAGGCGCACTTCCCGGTCGAGTTCCTGTGCGCGCTGATGACCGCCGATCGCGACAAGATCGACAAGGTCGTTCGCATCATCGCCGAGGGGCGCGCGTGGGGCGTGGACATCCTTCCCCCCGAGGTCAACGAGTCGAAGATCGACTTCACGGTCGTGTACGGCTCTCCCAGGGACGCGACCTCGAAGCAGAACGGCGCGTCGAACGGCAAGTCGCAAGCGCGCCGGGGAAGCCGCGTCAAGGACACGCTCCACCCCAAGATTCGCTTCGGTCTCGGCGCGATCCGCGGCGTCGGCGAGTCGGCGCTGCAGGCCGTTCTGGAGGTGCGGGCCGCAGGACCGTTCCAGGATCTGTTCGACTTTGCGCAGCGCGTGGATCCGCGACGAGTGAACAAGGGCGTCTTCGAGGCGCTCGTGCAGTCGGGCGCGTTCGACGCGTCGCTCGTCGCACGCGGCATCCCGCGCTCGCGGGCGTTCGCCGCGATCGACCGAGCACTGGAGCACGCGCGCAGCGCCACGAAAGACCGTGAGAGCGGGCAGATGGGCCTGTTCGCCGCCGTGGCTCCCAGCGCGACACGCCTCAACGATTATCCGCCGGCCGAGGATTGGGATCTGCGCGAGGCGCTCTCGCGCGAGAAGCAGTCGCTCGGATTCTACGTCTCTGGCCACCCGCTCGATCGCTACGGCACCGAACGCTTGCGCGACATCCTGCCAGCCGGCTCCCTTGCGACGCAGGAGCCGTGGTCGAGGGTCCAGGTCGCGGGCATGGTCGAAGGTTACCGAGAGCGTATCTTCAAGGGAGGCGGCGGCAAGATCGCGTTCTTCACCCTCGAGGACACGAGCGGCCGCGTCGAAGTGAAGGTCCGGCAGCAGCAGATCGAAGCGCACGCTCACCTGCTCACCGGCAGTGAGCCGATCGTGGTCTCGGGTAAGATCAGCTACCCGATGACCGAGGAGGGCGACGAAGCGGACGCCGCCGCGCGCGAGCCGACATTGCTGCTCGACGAGGCGCGGCTGCTCGTTGACGTCATCAAGCAGGATACCAAGAGCATCGCCATCCGCCTCCACGAGCGTAAGGCGAAGGCCGACCAGCTCGGCAAGCTGGGCGAAGTCCTGCGCGCGAGCCCCGGGGGGTGCCCGGTGCAGCTCGTGATTCAGCTCGAGAGCGGCAGCGAGGCGATCCTCGCGCTGCGGGGTGTGCGCGTGGAGCCCAATGACGGCATGCTTGCGCGACTGGAGAAACTGTTCGGCGAGAAGGTGGCCGAGCTACGGTAGTGCCGGTAAGAGAGCATCGGTTGCGATGCGGCAAAATCTGGCGTTCATCGCAGTGCTCGCGGCTGCGGCCGCCGTGGGCGCCTTGCTGGTGATGCCCGGCCGCCCGACGCTCGACACATCGCCGCCCGCCGTGTCCGAGGTGCCGAGCGCACCCCCAGCGCCTCCGCGATCGTCGAGGGTTCGGCAGCCACCGCCGCCCGCGCCAACGCTACCCGCGTACGTGCGGGTCGAGCCCGAGAGCGCGACCGCCTGCGCGCACGGAATGGTGCTGGTGGACGGCGTGTACTGCCCTTATGTGGGGCACCGCTGTGTCGTCTTCGAGGACGAGTCGAGGGATCTGTGCGCGACCTTCGCTCCCGAAGCCGTCTGCGAGGGTGCGTTGCAGCGACGTCGCTATTGCATCGACGTGTACGAGTACCCGAACGTGGCAGCGGCGCGCCCCGCGGTGTGGGCGAGCTACGACGACGCGCGGCGCGCGTGCGCGCTCGAAGGCAAGCGACTGTGCGCGGCGGAAGAATGGGAGCTGGCGTGTGAGGGCACCGGCATGTGGCCGTTTCCGTATGGGCTCACGCGCGACGCGGCGGCATGCAATGAGCACCGCAGCGGCCCGGCGCCCGATGCGGCACGGCTCGACGACCCTTGGATGCGTAGCGCTGAAATCGCGCGCGTCGACGGGCGTCTGGTCTCCGGAGCAGAGCTCGGTTGCGTGAGCCCGTTCGGGGTGTACGACTTGCCAGGCAACGTCGAAGAGTGGGTGGAGCATGCGAACGGGCAGGACAAGAAAAAACCCTTCCGCACGGCGCGAAAGGGTGGATCTTGGTCGCGTGGCAAGGGCCGGTGCAGGCCGATCGAGGCGTCCGAGCCGGGTTGGTACCGCGCCCACGACCTTGGCTTCCGGTGTTGCTCGGATGCCAAGGGTTCGGTTCCGTCCGTGGGCGAAGTTTCGCCGAACGGTGGACGAGCGGCGGGATCCCGCGGGAAAAAGCGCGTCCTGGTGCCCCCTGTACCATGATTGCTCCCGCGTCCCCTTCCCAAAGGCCGCCCGAGTAGACTACGCTGAGACAAAAGGGCCCATAGCTCAATCGGTCAGAGCCCCCGGCTCATAACCGGGCTGTTCCTGGTTCGAGTCCAGGTGGGCCCACGCCTCGTTACGAAGGAGCGGAGACCGCGGTGAGCATGCGACCAGAGATAGCTTTCCTAGAAGAGCTTTCCGCACTGGATACCGATCTGCGTCAGATCGAAGAAAGGCTCGGCAAGTACCGCGGTGAGATGGAGACGTTGGTCGCCGAAGTGAAGGCGATCGAGGCTCGGCTCAAGACGGACCGCGAGTCGCTCTCGACGATGGAGCGCGCCCGTGCGGAGCTAGCGACCGAGCTGCGGCAGATGTCGCAGCAGATCGAGAAGAGCCGGGACAAACTGAACCGGTCGCGCAACGAGCGGGAGTCGAACGCCGCCCAGCGCGAGCTGGAAGAGCTTCGCAAGCTCTGCCGCGACCGCGAAGAGGAGATCGAGCGCCTCACGACCGCCGCGGACGGAGCGAAGGCCGCCATCTCGGATGCCGAGAGTAAACACGCCGCGCTCACTCGAACGATTGCTGGGACGGAGGCAGGCTCATCCGGCGAGCTCGTCACGCTCGAAGCCGAGAAAAAGACGAAGACCGGTCAGCGCGACGGCATCGTGAAGAAGATTCCGAACGTGCTCTACCGCCGCTACGAGAGCATCCGGACCAAGCGCGCGGTGGCGATTGCGCGGCTGGTCGAGGGCACCTGCCGGGGGTGCCATCTGGCGATCCCGCCGATGATGTTCCAGCGTCTGCGACAGTCCGGTGAAATGGATCAGTGCCCGAGCTGCCGGCGCATCATCTATTACATGCCGGCGCAGAGCTCCGACTCGAGCGCCGAGGCCGCCCCGATCAGCACCGACACGCGAGCCTAGGTCCCACGAGAAACCGCTTGAAAGCGTGCCCTACCTGCTACCGCCTTTTCCCTGACGAAGGCGGCTTCTGCCCAACCGACGGAGCGCGCCTCGCCGCTACTGGTGAGCTCCCGGCGCCTTCGGATCCGGAGGACAAACGCGTCGGGCGCGCTGCCTGCGCGGGGCGCTATCAGATCTTCCGTCGGGTGGCCGACGGCGGCACGGGGCGTGTCTACCAGGCGCTCGACATGCAGGAGCAGCGCAGCGTCGCGCTCAAGATCCTGCACCCCGAGGTCGCCACCGACGACATCAGCGTCGAGCGGTTCAAGCGCGAGTTTCGCCTGAGCCGAGAGCTGTCGCACGACCACATCGTCGAAGTGCTCTCGTTCGACGCGACCGAGGACGAGAGCTTCGCCCTGGTCATGGAGTACCTCGAAGGCGAAGAGCTGCGCATGCTGCTCAAGCGCGAGAAGGTGCTGCCGCCCGAGCGCGTGATTCGTATCCTGTCGCAGGTCGCGCTCGGGCTTCAGGCCGCGCACGGGCGCAAGGTCGTGCACCGCGACCTGAAGCCGGACAACGTGTTCCTGTGCCACACGCGCGATGGCGACGACGTGAAGATCCTCGACTTCGGCAGCGTGCGTGACAACTCGGAGGGGGCGAAGAAGCTCACGGTCATGGGGACGACGATCGGATCGCCCTTTTACATGGCGCCCGAGCAGGCGCAGGGCCTGCCGACGCTCGATCACCGCGCGGACGTGTGGTCGACGGCCGCGATCGCCTACGAGTGTCTGACCGGGCGCGTGCCGTTCGAGGGGAGCACGGGCCCCGCCATCCTGCTGGCGATTCTATCCAACAACCCAAAGCCGCCGAGCGTCGTCGGTGCCGCGCACTCCGTGCCCACCACGCTCGATCCGGTGATCGAGTCTGCGCTCACCAAAGACCCAGACTATCGAACGCCGACCGTCGGAGCTCTCGTCGACCAGATCGGCGCAGCGTATGGTCTCATCGGGAGCTACACAGAGTGGGCAGCCGCGACGCAAGCGGAGCTCGCGAGCCGCATTCGCGACGGGCTGCCCGGGGCACTGGCGGCGCGGCAGGCCGACACCGCCGGCCCTGCTTCGCTGTCGGCCATGGACTCGGCCTTTCGCGAGGAGCAGGCCTTCGCCGAAGACTTGGTCATGGGCGTGCCGGACAAGCGGACCGGATGGGTGGTGCCCGCGCTCCTCGTGTTGGCGCTCGTGGGGATCGGCGCGGCAGTTGCTCTGGTGTTCTTGCGATGACGCGCCGCACTTCCTCCGAGTCCGCGAAAACCGCTGCCAATCAGCGGCCGGCGCCCGGTTCGGCGGGGGGTCGCGGCTGGACCATGGGTGGATCCCCCGTCCATCGGTCGGCGCACAGGTCTACCCTTGTGCTTACCCTTGCATCTTCTTTGGCACGCGCCCGTCGAACGCGCTGCTGTCGCAGGACGCCGCGTGCAAAGGCCGGGCGCCCGTTTTCGCGCAAGAATCGACACCCCTCGACACTGACCAGGAGAAAGCTGCCGTGCTAAACGAGTCCACCATGAGCAATCGGCGTCGGAACCGCACCATTGGAAGCATTTGCCTGGTGGCCCTCACGGGGCTGTCGTTCGCCGTGGCCTCGGGCTGCAGCAAGAGCGAGGCGGCGCCGGCTCCCGCGAAGGACGCACCGGCCCAGGTCGGCGCCGCGTCGAAGTTCGACAAGGACCAGTACGTCGTCGAAATGAAGACGGCCGCGTGCTCCGTCGGCAAAGAGTGCAAGGTCGAGATTGCGCTCGCCGCCAAGGGCGAGTTCCACGTCAACGACAAGTACCCGATCAAGTTCAAGGCGGCCGATCCGGCGGCCGACGGCGTGAAGTTCACGAAGGCCCTCGTGAAGCGCGAAGACGGCAAGTTTGAAGAGAAGAAGGGCTCGCTGCCCGTCGCGTTCACCGTCGAGAAGGCCGGCAAGGTCAAGGTTGGCGGAACGTTCTCGTTCAGCGTGTGCAGCGATGCGAACTGCGTGATGGACAAGGTCGACCTCGAGGTCGAGGTCGAGGCCAAGTAGCGCGTCGACACGGCCATGGTCGTCGCGCGCTCTGTTCTCGCGGCGAGCCCCTGGACGGGCTAAGAATGGGCTCCGGGCATTGTGCCCTGGGGCCCATTTTTTATGACTGAATCAGCCGAAGGCCGCGCGAAGAACGCCCTGACTCAGCTCGAAGGAATTGCCACTTCGATCGAGCGCCGGTTTCGCGAGGGTCGCAGGGTGCTCTCCTTCCAGGAGTACCTGACCCTGTTTGCATCCGATCCCGTTCGCTTCGGTCGCGATGCGCCGCGCTACGTTCGCGACATGTTCGACTCCTTCGGAACGGAGACGGTCGAGCGCCCATGGGGCGACCAGGTCCGCTACCGCCTCTTCGACCTCCCGTGGGAGCCAGACCTGTCCGCCACGCTCGGGCATGGGCGTGACACCGCGCTCGTCGGCCAGGAAGATTTGCAGGAAGAGACCTACCGCGCTCTGTCGAACTTCGTCCAAGAAGGGCGGGCCAACCGGCTGATCTTGATGCACGGACCGAACGGCTCGGCGAAGAGCACGGTGGCCGCGTGCATCTTGCGGGGCCTGGAGCACTACTCGACGCTCGACGAAGGCGCGCTGTACCGCTTCCACTGGGTGTTCCCGAGCAAGAAGACCATGCGTGGGTCGATCGGGTTCGGCGAGGTGAAGCCCGGGCAGCCTGATACCCAGAGCTACGCGCACCTCGAAGACAACCAGATCGACGCGCGAATCGTCATGGAGCTGCGCGACCACCCGCTGTTCCTGCTGCCGGTCTCCGACCGACGCGACGTGGTGCAGGACCTCTACCGCGCGGCCGGTGCGAAGGAGCCTCCTCCGGAGTGGCTGCTCTCGGGCAAGCTCTCGCACAAGTCCCAGCAGGTCTTCGAGGCTCTGTTGTCGTCGTACGGAGGATCGCTCGCCGAGACGCTCCGGCACGTTCAGGTCGAACGATACTTCGTGTCGCGCCGCTACCGCGTCGGCGCCGTCACCATCGGTCCACAGCTCTCCGTCGACGCGAGCGAGCGCCAGATCACGGCCGATCGATCGCTGTCCGCGCTACCGACCTCACTGCAAGCCACGACCTTGTTCGAGGCCCACGGCGAGCTCGTCGAGGCGGCAGGCGGCGTGCTCGAGTTCAGCGATCTGCTCAAGCGACCGCTGGAGCACTTCCGATACCTTCAGCTGACGCTCGAGACCGGCGAGGTCGCGCTAGCTCAGCAGACCATCCAGACCAACGTGGTCATGATCGGGAGCTGCAACGAGGTTCACCTCGCGGCGTTCCGCGAGCACCCCGAGTTCCCGAGCTTCCGGGGCCGCTTCGAGCTGTTGCGGGCGCCGTACCTGCGAAACTACAACGACGAGCAAAAAATTTACGACGCGCAGATCGCGCCCTTCGTCCGCAGGCACGTGGCCCCGTATGCGACGCGCGTGGCCGCACAGTTCGCCGTGCTCACGCGCATGCGGCAGCCTGACGCGAAGAGATACCCGGACAGCCTGGCGCCGGTGGTGTCGCAGCTCAACGCGCTCGAAAAGATGGACCTGTTCACGACCGGCGCGCCGCCTGAACGTCTCGATTCAGAGGCGCGAAAGCTCCTCGTCGCGAACATCGCCGGGCTCTACCACGAGACCGATTCTGCCGTGGTGTTCGAGGGGTCGACCGGGGTGTCACCGCGCGAGATCCGAACGGTGCTGCTCGATGCGGCCCAGAGCCCGGACTACGCGTGTCTGTCGCCGTTTGCTGTGTTCGGCGAGCTGGACGAGCTCTGCAAGCGCACGTCGGAGTACGACTGGCTGCGCGAGAAGCCACAGAGCGGCGGATACCACGACACGCGTGCGTTCCGCGATGCGGTACGCGCGCGCCTGCTCGACTCGATCGAGGATCAACTTCGGGTGGCGAGCGGGCTCGTGGATGAGGGTCGTTACAACGAGCTGTTCGACCGGTACGTCGCGAACGTGGGCGTGTGGGTGAAGAACGAGAAGATCAGGAACCCGATCACGGGGGACTACGAGAACCCGGACGAGCGCATGATGCGCGAGGTCGAGGGGCTCCTCGGCATCCGAACGAAGAACGAGGACTATCGTCGCGGTCTCATCTCGCAGATCGCCGCCTGGGCGATCGATCATCCCGGCGAGAAGATCGTGAACGCAGTCGTCTTCCCGGAGCAGCTTCGCAAGCTGCGAGACACGGTCTTCATCGAGCGCAAGAAAGCGCTCGGCGGGATCGTTCGCGACATCGTCGGGGTGCTCCGCCACCGCGTCGCCGGGCAGCGGCAAGAGAACGCGGATTCCGGCGCGCTCCGTGAAGAGCAGCGAAGGACGGCGTTCGCGGCGATCGATCGGCTGCAGACCATGGGCTATTGCGAACGCTGCGCTCTCGATGCCGCGAGCGCCGTGCTCCGCGCTCGCTTTGCGGACCGCCTGTAGAAGCACCCGTTGGCTGCCTCGCTGCACGCGCGGAAGTGGCGTGGCAGCAAGCGGTCGACAGCCGCCAAATGCACAACGCCCCGGCCTTGTGGGCCGGGGCGTGAGCTACAGTGCGGTGTCGTGGTGCCGAAGGAGGGACTCGAACCCCCGACCCGGCGCGTATGAAACGCCTGCTCTAGCCAGCTGAGCTACTTCGGCGAGGGGCGCGGAGTTTTGCCCTTCGAGGCGAAGACTGTCAAGTCCTTCGGGGCGCATCATGAAGTCAGGCGCGTGAAGCTACGGCCGCACGAAGACGATCGTTCCAGCTTCGTCCTGATCGTACGCCGCGTGCCAGCCTTCGGGCAATTGTGGATCGGCCCACGTCCACAGACGGCGCGCATCGATGGGCGCGAGCGCGATGTTGTGAAAGCCCTGCGCTTCGCCGACCTCGTTCCAGTACGTGCCGGTAACGGCGAAGTCGCCCTCGAGCGTGAGCACCCACGGCGCGTCCGCGACGTCGAAGGCCTGGTGTGCCTCGCGCGGATCGATGGCGGCGGTGACGTGTTTGCTTCGCACGCGGAAGGTGCCGCGCGGTGTCGCGGCCGCTTGCTGCGGGTCGCCGAGGACGTCGCGACCGGAGGACACGAGCGTCGCGTAGATGGGCTTCTTGCCCTCGTAGGCGGTGATGGTCTGGTTCGCGAGCGAGACGTCGAGCCACTTCTGCGAGCCCTTGGCGAAGTCGGGGAATTTACTGCGGCGCACGACGACGGTGAGGTCTTGCGAGCGGAGCCAGTAACCCTCTTCGGCCTCGTCGAAGCGAATCCCATCGATCGTTCGGAACTTGCCGGTGAGAGGCACCGGCGTGCGGCGCTCGAGCTCTTCGTCGGTCTTGTCGGCGTCGCCCTTCTTCAACGTCCAGGTGTGGACGCCGTTCTTGTGAACGAAGGCGACGGGAAGGCCGGACTTCTCCAGGTCGATGCCATGCCACGTCGAGCCCAGCGCGGGCTTCAGTCGATCGACGGGCACCAACATTCCATCCGGCGTGAGGCCAAACCGGCGCGCGCGGCCGCTCGCCTCGGCATTTCCGGACGTCGTGACCGCCACGCCCGTGCCCTTGCGCAGCCGGGTCTGGCCGTCAGCCTGGCCACCAGAAGTCTCGCGGATGAGGGTGGGGAACACCTGTGCGCTGCGGTCAGCCGGAAAGCCGAAGAACGACAAGCCCGAGCGCTTGCTGGAGGGGTCGACTCCGTCGCTGGTCGGTGAAAGCAGCGGCGGCCCCGTGGGGACCCCGCGCGCGTCGAGCGGAACGTCGTTCGCGGACGGGCCGTACACCTCCTTGTCGAGGTCGATCCGCGAAAGGTACTTGGCGAGATCGGGCTCGGCCGCGGACTGATCCTCGGCCCCCGGAAGCTTGGCGTAGAGCGGCACGCCGTCGACCCGCGCCCGACCGTAGCGGTAGGGGAGCGGGCGCGTCAGGTCGGGTGCTTTCGGCAGCCAGCTCGACGCACCGACATCGATCGTTGCCAGCGCGCCGGCGCAAACGAAGCCGCGCGGCCGGACCGCGTACCACCCGGCTGCACACCCCACGTGGGAGACCGCGGTGATCGAGCGAGCGACGCTCGCACCGAGGCGCAGCTCGCCCAGCACACGCGCACCAAACGAAGGTCCCTCCATGACGGGCGTGCGGTCGCGGAGCACGACGAGTTGCGGGCCATCGGCGGCGAGCGCCGGAGAATCGGGCGGGGTGCCGTCGGACTCGGTCTTCGACAGCGCTGGTGCGGACACCGGGTGCGCCTTGCAGCCGACGAGGACGACGAGAGCGCCGAACAGGAGGCGCGCGCCTTGGGCAAACGGGAGTGTCCGCATGAGCCGTCGGATGCCCGAGGCCGCCGCGTCGGGCCAACTTTCACGCAGGCGACGATGTCAGAAACGGCACCGATCTGGCGTAGATCCAAACGAGCGTGGGACGGGGGTTGTCCTGCGCTCAAGCGGTGGGAACCAGTCAAAAATATCAGGAGCATGACATGTCGAATCTGCCTCCGTGCGGCGCGTGCAGTTACACGTCCGTCACTGAAACCGTCTCCATTTCCATTTCGTCCAGCTTCATCGGGACGCTCAGCAACGGGACGCTGACCCTTCGATCGGACACCGGCGCCGTCCTCACTCACAGCATTCCGAACCGACTGTCCGGCGGGGAGGCGTTGGTCTTGTCGGGGCTCGCAAAACCAAGCGGTCAGAGCGTCGACATGGCCTCGCTCGCCTGGGCGGTCGCCGGCGATCCCAACGGGCAGACGACCACCGAGCAGACCATCTCCGTGCTGTAGCAGCGCGCCGCGTGTCGTTGGGGTGCAGCGCTGCGCTTCGTTGCAGCACAGCGCCGGGCACAACCGAGCCTCGACGCGCGACGGCGTCCGCCGTAGGCTCGGCGCGCTGGAGAGTGGCGCCGAGCCCCTCCGGCGGAGGTCGCGCGCTTCGTGACGAACAGGCACATCCGAGCAGCACGGCTTGCGCTCATCGCGCTCGCGCTGGTCGCGTGCAAAGGGGAAGGGGACGAGCCCCCGATTTCACGCGGAGAGGAAGAACGCACCATTGTCACGGTGCAGAGCTACGTCTACGCGGCGCCCGATGACACGAGCTCCACGCTCGTCGGGCGAATCCGAGATCAGATCAAGAGCGCGTTCGGCGCGCTCCGCAGGCTTCGCGTCACCGGCTCGAACAAGGAAATGTCGAACGGCGCGAGCGAGCAGCTCTACAAGGAGCCGCTCGTGATGCTGGACACCAGCGGTCGCGAGACGCTGATCATGCGGGTGTGGTTCCGTTACACCGACGAGGTGTTCGCACCGGCTGGCGCGCCGCGCGGCGTGCCGATGCTCGTGGGGGGCCTGCACCGGCAGCCGGACGAGAGCTTCACGCAGATCGTGACGTCGTGCACCGCGAACACGGCGCGTGACCGCGAGTACCGTGGTCGACTCCAGAGTGTCTTCGACGGGTCCCTTTCGTCGTGCCAGGACGCGATCCTCGCAGAGCAATCGGTGATCGATGCGGCACGCGTGCGGCTCGATGCTCCGGACGACGAGATCGTCCCCGAGGAGTTCTACCGGGTGTACCTCCCGGTCGTCGCTCGCCTGTACGCCCGCAAGGCCGCCCAGATGGGACGTTATCCGCGGTTCGAGTCGGTGGTTCCGCAGACGGGCAAGGTGGTCGCGGCGGCGCCGGCAGCGGGCCACCCGCGCTCGGCTTCGGACACCGCCGCCCGCGATACGGATTCGTCCGATGACGGCGTCGACGCGCCGGCGGTGGATCGGCCGGCACCGTTGATCGTGCCCGGGGCTGCAGGTCCGGCTGCACGACAAGGTCCGCAGCGCGCAGAAGACGAAGAGGTGAGCGATCCAGACGCGCCGCCGGCAGACCCGGGCGTGCCGGTGGTGATTGCTGGAGGCGCGAAGGGAGCGTCGTCGCCGGTGCAGCCTCGGCACGGCGACGTCGAGAGCTCGTTCAACTGGGAAGACCTGGGCGACAAGAAGTACTGGGTGCTTTGGCTGGCCGTGTTCGCCCTCTATCCGCTGCTGAAGCGCCGGCCGAGCGACAGCTGACGGCGTTTCAAAGCGCTCGGCGCGGGCTGCGCAAAGTTTTGTTGCCAATGCTTGTCAATTGCGGCGGTCCGGGTCATGCGGTGGGCCCATGCGCTTCGTCCCGTCGGCTACCGCCGCCGCCCTTGTCGCCTTGCTCGCGGCCCCGACCGCCCTCTCTCAGCCTGCCCCGGCTGTTCCTGCACCGGGGGTGGCGCCGGCGGCACCTCCGCAGTCGGCGCCTCCGGGCGCCGGCACCACAGCGGCTCCCGCGAGAGCGGCCCCGCCCACGGTCACGTCGGCCAAGCCATCCGCGATCGAGGTCGACGATCCACTGCTCACGCCGGTGCCGGCGGCGGCCCACACCATTACCGGCTTCCGCGAGGTGCTGAACCTGCTGTCGAACGAGTCGCTCACGCTCCGGATCGCAACGCTGGAGATCCAGCGAGCGGAAGGTCAGCGGAGGCAAGCGCTGGCGGCCGCGCTGCCGAGCTTGAATGGCCGGGCCGACGCCTCGAACCAGCTCCTGCGCTGCACTCCCGGGAGCATCACCGTGAGCGGTGAGGTCTGCCGGGATCTCGCCGCGTTCGGGCAGGCGGTGGAGCGCGCATCGGGCAGCGTGACCCTGTCGCAACCGCTGTCGCCACGGGCGTGGTACGCGATCGGCACCGCGGACAAGACGGTGGAGGCCTCGAGACTGCGCGTCGAGGACGCGCGCCGGACCGCGATCACGGCAGCCGCCACCGCGATTGTCGCCGTGGTGACCGCCGAGCGTGTTGCGGAGATCAACCGCGTCGCACTTCGGGCGGCGCTCGAACGGCTCGAGCTCACCAAGCGTCGCAAGCGCCTGGGGTCGGGTACGGACCTCGACATCGTGAGGGCAGAGCAGGACGCGGCGTCGTCGCGCAGCCAGA
>Ga0163144_10012659_pt1 | contig 17689 bp, 11 predicted proteins | sample OliLak19BULKMAT1_FD_123175 | JGI IMG/M metagenome (GOLD analysis project Ga0163144, IMG submission 123175) | Freshwater microbial mat bacterial communities from Lake Vanda, McMurdo Dry Valleys, Antarctica - Oligotrophic Lake LV.19.BULKMAT1 | ecosystem: Environmental > Aquatic > Freshwater >...
CCGCGGATGTACAGGTTGGTCGGCAGCGTGGCGAACGGGATGGAGATCGCGGCCGGCGAATCCGGCTCCTTGTCCACCACCTTCACCGGCTTGTCCGTGTCGACCTGGCGGTCCAGCTCGTCGTTCGTGATCGGGGTCGGCGGCATGATGCGCCGGTAGAAACCGTCTTCCCGCATCTTCGTACGGGTGAAGTCGTTCACCGCGTCCTCGGCCTCTTTGATGAGGATGGAGTCGCGGCTGGCCAGCTTCTCGAAGATGGCCTCCGAGATCATCTTGGACTCTTCCTGAGTCATCACCTGGGGCATGTTTATCGACCTCCGTGTCGGGTGAAATCTGCGTTGGGTTGGAGACAAGCCCGCGGCTACTTGCCGCGGGCGTGGGAATCACTGCGGCCCCGGATCAGGGGGTCGGGAACACCGGGAACGGCCAGAAGGCGACGGCGTCGTGCCCGTAGCCGTTGTCCACGACGCCGCGGCTGACGAACCCGACGATCATGTCGGTGTACAGCACGCCCACGTCGAGCTTGCCCGCGTCCGCACCCGTGAGGGCCGACGTGAGCGGGTCGTTCGGGTTGTAGGTGCCGCTGACGAAGGCGGTGGACACCAGTTCGTACGCCCCGATGGCGACCAGCGACATCGCCTGGCCGGTCGGGTTGATGGCGATCCACACGCCCTTCTCGGTCGCCGGGTCGCCGCCCTCGTTCAGCACGTCCGGGTCGTTGGACCCGTTGAACATGAACAGGGGCATCACGGCTTCGGTGCCGACGCCCAGCTCGTACTTGCCGTCCTCGTTGAGGTGGACGACGGAGCCGGGCAGGACTTCGACCTCGACGCTCGCGTCGAACTCGGTGTGGAAGTCAACAGCCGCGGGCTGGGGCCAGCCCTTGAGCGCGTTGAGGGTGTTTGCGGTCATCTGCCGGGGAGCGGCCATTGAGTTATCCTCCGTGAATGTTGGCCCGGGGCTCCTTGCCCCTTCGTTTACGAACTTGAGGGAAGCCGGACGGCTCGGCCGTCCAGCGGTTTGGTTAGCGTCCGATCAGCTTGAGCAGTGCGCGGTCGGATTCCTTCACGTTGGCGGTCTTCTCGCCGACGATCGGGTGCGTGAGGGAGTTGTACTCCCCCTGCGTCTGGTAGCTGCCGCCGGCCGACTGGCCGACCTCGCCGCCATCGACCCCGTGGCCGAGGTCTCCGGCTTGCTTCTCGCCGTTCTTCTGACGGGCCAGGGCCGCGTTCAGTTCGACGATCTTGTCCGTTGCCGCCTTCAGCAACTGGAGGGTGGTGTCGTGGGCACCGAGCATCACATCGGCCGCGGCCTTCTGTGCCTCGGGGACCACCTTCGACTTGACCATGTGGTCGAGGAGGGACGGCCGCAGGGCCGCCGCCTTCTCCTGCGACTGCCGGTGCACGCCGACTTCGTCCAGGGCACGCTTGGTAGCCATGCTGGACACTTCGATGTACTGCACGACGCCGTCGAGAAGGTTTGCGGGGACGCTGAGCTGGCTCAAGGTAATGCTCCTCCGTGAGCGTTGTGGTTATGGAATCCTTCCGACTGACCGAAGCATCGGGGGCCGAAGCCCCCCTTGAGCCGCTTTACCGCCTGGGCCGCGAACGGCTGACGATCTCGCGGATGTGGTTTGCGATGTCCGCCGCCGCGATCTTCGTGTTGCCGGCGTTGCGCTTGCCGCCGCCGTAGTTGGCCTGGGTCTCCATGCCCGGCATACCGCCGCCCGGAGGGGCACCGCCGCCGCCCGGAGGGGCACCGGCACCACCACCACCCATCGCGGCCATCGGGTCGGCACCGCCGCCCATGCCGCCGGAGGGATCACCACCCATGCCACCGCCACCGCCGCCGCCCTGGGCTGCGAGGGCCTGTTCGAGCTGTTCCGGGGTCACGCCGAGCTGTTCGAGGATCTGGGCCAGCTGCTGGGCCTCCTGATCGCCACCGCCCCCGCCGCCGGAGGGGTCGCCGCCACCGCCGGCCGGGTCGCCACCCGCACCGCCGCCGAGGGCCGCCATCATCTCTTCCTCGCCGCCACCACCTTCGCCACCGCCACCGGCCCCGCCCGCCATCGCGGCCATCGGGTCTTCACCACCGCCACCGGCTTCCGGCATCGGGGGCTCGCCGCCCTCTTCGCCCTCGGCCTGCTTGGTGAGGTAGTGGTGCGCGTACTGAACGAACATGTCGGCGTCGTCGCTGGCCTGCTTGATGACGCCGGTGAGGGTGTTGTGCACCATCTGGTCGGCGGCTTGCTTGTCGAACGTGCCACTGATCAGGCCCGCCAACTCGTGGCCGGCGAAGTACGCCAGCTGCGGGTCCGCGGCCTGCTTGTTGTGCTGCGGCTGGTACGCCGCCTGCTTCTGCTGTTGCGGCGGCTGGACGCCGTTGCCCTGGTAGACGGCGTGGATGCTCGACAACAGGTTGTTGCCGATGTTCCGCATGTCCATGGCCAGCTTTTCCAGCGGGGTGTCGCTGGCGTACTTGTGGCCGTCCAGGGAGTCGTTCTCGGTGCTGGCCGGGTGCTTGGTGCCGCCCAGGCCGCCCTGCTCCTTGTCTTCCTTGCCCGCCTTCGCGGAGTTGGTCTCGTTGGCCGAGTCCTCGCCCGTGGGGGCCACCTTCAGCGTGCTGGAGATGTGGTCGTCTTCGGCCGAGCCGGGGGTGCTGACCGCCCCGCCTTCCGCCTTCTTGGCGAACGCGTTGGCGACCTTGAAGATGGACGCGGCGGACTTGGTGCTCTCCACGGAGGGGGCACCCTGGTCCTTCTTGACGTCTTTGCTGTTCTCGGCCGACCGTTCGCCTTCCTTGGCCTTCTCCAGGCGGTCGTCGACCTTCTTGACGGGGTGAGTGGTCTCACCGCCGATCGAGCCGGCCTCGCTGAGCGGGCTGTCGGCGGCTTTTTCGCTGGCGGTCTTTACCGAGCCCACCTGAGCGATGAACTGGTCGATCGTGGCGATCGAGTTGGGTGCGGAGCGAGTCATTCGTCTGGTACTCCTTTACCGGGGGGCACAGTCATCCTTGAGTGGCCTGTCAAGACCGTTCAGATGACCTGATTCTGGCACATAGAGATACGGGCAGTCAACGTGAACTCGTCATCGAACTGGGCAATCCGCCTCAGTGCCGCCACCTTGTAGCAGGCGTAGTCGCGGGCGAGTTCTTCCGCGAGCGGCGAATCGTGAGCCTTCTTTTCGTTCCAAATAGTGGATTTGGAACTCGGAACCTGGTGCCCGCGGATTGCAGAGCGGGTGCTCCGCGAGTCCACGGAAGTTTTTTCCAGCGAGTAGGTCGAGACCATCTTCGCTGCCACTTCCCGCTGCTTCGACGAGGCCAGTTTCTCGATCGGAGCGTAGCGGTTGGTGCTCAACCGCCGTTCGAGGGAGCCGTCGTCGATCATCCGGTAGTACACCCCGCGGAGGCACGCCCCCGCGTCATCCACCAGCATCGCCCGCTTGGTCATGCGGCCGAAGTCCCGCAGCGGGAGGATGATCTTTCGGTCGGCCAGGGCACCCAGGGCCGCGGCGACCTTCTCCGGCTTGTCGGAGCTGAGTTCCAAGGCGTCCAGGTCGATGTCCGGCTGCACGTCGGCGGCGAACGCCCGCTTGACGGCGTCCCCGGCCCACCTCTCCGGCTGCTGGTCGAGGGCCGCCAGGCCGTGGGCCAGCTTGATCTGCTCCTGCACGTAAGGCGTCCACTGGCCAGGTAGCATGGACTGGGCCAGGACCACCGAGATCGGGGCCGACACGTCGGGCGGTGAGTCGTAGGTGCCGTCCCAGTTGTCGCCAGCCGCCTTCGTGAGCCAGTCGGCCTTACCGGCGTACGCAATCCGGTCGGCCGGGCGGAACACGTTGGAGATGTCGAAGAAAATCGGGTTCGGGTTCTCCACGTGGAGAATGTGCGCGTCCCCGGCGATCTTCACCAGCTTCGTGAGGTTGGCCTCACACCCGCCGTACTTGCAGCTGGCCGCCTTGCAGTATTCCTCGCGGGTCCGGGCCTTGTTGCCGCACCCGCTGCACACGTCGTACGGGACGCGGCAGGCCATGCTGACCGCAATGTCCTCGCCCCGGGCCAGCTTCTCGAACTCGCGGTCGGCCGGGCCGTTGCACCCCAGGCGGTCGGCGGCCTCTTTCGTGGTGGGCAGCTCGCAAATGAGTTCAACCCGCCGCATCTGTGGGTTGTACGCACTGGCCTTCACGGTCCCGAAGTGCGGGTTGCCGTCCGCCTTCTTGTTCTTGTGGTTTCGGAACCAGTAGGCGTGCTTCACGAACGTGTCGTGGGCCGACTTCAGCATGGCCTCGGTGAACGCGTCGCCGTTGCGGTTGGGGCCGTAGGCTTCCTTCGCCCCGAGAGCGATCAGGTGCACCGGGATCGTGTCCTTGGCGAACTTGATGGTCTCCAGCTGGTTGTCGAAGATGTTGGCCCCGGCGACGCCGGCCCGCTTGACGAACTCACGCCGGTCGTTCGGCCCGAGCCGCCCGTTGGACGCGAGTTTCATCATGGACGCGGCCGGGACGCCGAGATCCCAGCCGGCCGGGGAAAAGAACTTCACGTGTGCCATGTTATTTCTCCGGTACTGGCTTGGCGTGCTGGGCCATCAGCTCACGCAACGACTTCTGATTCTTCGTGTGCTCGTCCAGGCCGCGGGCCAGGTACTCGGTCGCCAGCGGGACGCTGTAGACACCGGCTCGCAGACCAAACGCCCCGCCGCGGTACACGCGGTTGGTGCCGGGGAAACGGAAGATGGACCGCCCGGCGAAGTACGGGTCGGCCTTCGCCGCGTTGTTCTTGGCCGTTGCGATCTGGGCGTGGTTCAGGTGCTCTTTCTCGATGACCGTCTTGCCGCCCTTACGCACACGCTCGGTCTCCTTCCACTTGTCGGCCGGCTTGCCTGTCGTCGCGTCGTACTTGATCTTGTCGACCTCTTTGGTCTTGGGGTACTTGATCTTGATCGCGGCGTCCACGCCGGTGCTCGGCGTGGTCCGCCCGCCGACGACGTCACGGGCACCGTACTCGCCACCGCCGTTACCAGCGATGCGGTTCCACGTCCGCTTGAGCAAATTGGGCGGGCCGGACGGCGTGTACCCCGGGATGTCAACCTTCAGATTCTTGGACCGGCCCACGTCGGCGTTGTTGCTGATGACCTTCTTCATCTTGTCCGACACGTGCTCCAGCGAGCCGATACCCTCACTCAGCCACTTACGGCCGGCGTGTCCGCCCACCCGGTCGGCCGTGGTGCGGGCCATGCCGAAGCCGGGGCCGTGCATGGCGAGGTCGGCCGCGGCCACGTACGGCAGAATGCCGCTCATGGTGGGAGTCCGCTCCTGAATGCCCTGGAGCACGCCGCCCACCCCGCTGGCCAGTGTCGTCTGGAAGTTGGGCGTGGTCAAGTCTTTGATCTGCCGGTGCAGGTTGGGGTTATCCTTGAGGGCCTTCGGGTCGATCATCATCTTCTGACCGCCGGCCTCGAACTGACCCGGCTTGAGGGCGTCGTGGCCCATGGTGGCGTGCCCGGCCCCGCCCGGCTGCTTCATGTTTTCCAGGCCCATGCGAGCCATGCCGATGCCGCCGCCCGCGGCTGCCCCAGCGAGGGTGCCGGTGAACATGCCGCCGAGGAGGCCCTTCCGCTGGCCCTCTTCCTTGCCGCGGTTGCCCAGCATCGTGTTGACGCCGCCCGCGGCTGCGCCCAAGCCACCGCCCACCAGGGCGTGGCTAAGGGCAGGGTTGTTCTTAACCTGCTCGCCCAGCGACGACAGGAAGTCCGACGCCCCGGCCGCCACCTTTTCGGCGTACGTCCGGGGGCGTGTGCGCAGATCGGCCGCCATCGAAGCGAGTTTTTCGATGGCGTCGGTGAGACTGCCGCTGATGAGGTCGTTCACGCCCTGGCCTCCTTGCCTGGCTTACGGTGGGATCAGCTCATAATCTTCTCCGGGGTCTCCCCCAGGATGCTCGTGTTCGGAGTCGGCATCTTGGTCCGCGACAGGCCGTGCTCGATGTCCAGCTGTTCCTTGGACTCGAACGGCTCCGTGTGCCCTTCCAGTCGCTTGCGGAGCATGGGTCGGAGCATGGCGATGTTCTCGGCCAGCCGCGGCGTGGACTGCGAGATCTCGTTGTACATGGACAGAACCTTGTCCGGGTCATGGCCCGAAATGGGGTCGTCCGGGTCCGTCATGAGCTGGTTGATCATGGCGTGAGCCTTGATCTTCCGCATCTCGTTCTCGTGCTCCGGGTCTTCGAGCTTCATCCACTCGTCGTCCACCAGTTCGCTGGTGGGCTTGGCGGCACCCAGGTCGCCCAGTGCGCGGCCGAACGCCCCGCCGATGGCGATGTTGGGGACCGGCCCGAAGAACGCTTCTTTGGTTTGGAACAGGGCAGCCGCTTCCTTGGACCACGGGCCGGTTTCGGCGGGCTGCTGCGCCTCACCGGCCTTGGAGAAAGGGCGTAGCTCCTCGGTATTGGCTGTGGTCGCCACCGCCGCGAGGTCGGACGCCTCTTTCTTGAGTCGGTTGAGCGTGCCCGCCGCGTCGATCGCGTCCTTGATGAGCGTGAACGGCTCGGCCCGCACGTTGAGCGGGGCCTTGAGCACCGGCGGCTTGTCCGACGCCCGTTTCTCGCCGCCCCGGCCCAGGCGGGCGTGGACGACGTTCATGAGCGACACCCCGGCGTCGCCGTAGTATTCGCGGACGGCGTGCTCCACCGTCTCGAACGGCAGGCGGTTGTAGCTGGCCTGCTTGAAGTAAGTCACCAGCTGGGCGACCTTGGACATGACGGCGTCGCTGGCCGCGGCGGACTTCCGCCGGCCCTCGTCCGCGGGCTGCTTCGCCCGCTGGATGCTGCCGAACGCCTTGTGGACGGCCTCGTTGGGGTCCGGCTTGTAGTCAGCCGGGGCCGACCGCGGCAGCGGGGCCGACGCGGTCTTCACCCGCTCCTGCTTGTTCGCCCAGTGCGGCGGGCGGGAGTATTCCGGGTCGACGCGCACGGCCGCGGCCTTCTCCTGAGCGGAGGGGCCGTTGTAGATGTTGTCGATGACCTTCTGGGGGTCGCACAGGTCGAACGAGGCCAACTTGTCCAGGATGTTGGTGCCACCGGTGCGCCACTGGCCGAGCTGTTGCCCGGTGTTGTACGCCTGGCCCATCAGCCGGATCTTCCCGGGGCCGAACCCCGAGTCGCGGGCCACCTTCTCCACGGCCGCGTCCGGCGTCATGCCGGCCGCGACGTGGTCGCCCGCCTTCTTCACGGCATCGAGAAGCTGCTGCTCCTCGCGTGCGTCGATCGTTTCAGGCATCGTGGTACTCCTTTACCCTGAGCCACAGTGTACTACGGCAGGACGGCGTCGTTCGACAGCAGAACGGATTTCTTGTCCTTCCGCGGCGGCGGCAGCTGATCCGGGAAGTCCGTCCCCAAAGTCGCCGCCGTCTGTCCGCTGGCCAGTTTCAACAGCTCGTCGTCCCGCAGTTCGGACGCCATGTTGTCGAACCTGCCGACAACACTGTTCTTGTACAGCTTCTCCCCGTCGGACCCAACGGCCCACGGGATCTCGTCCATCATGGCCTTGATGTGACGCTCCTGCGTCGACTTCGTTTGGTCCTGGTTGTCCGCCGACTTGGCGATGGCCACGATCTGGTTGTGAATCGTGAACAACTCCATCACGTTGTACTTGTTGATCTCGAACAGGCGTGCTGCCTGAGCCGTCCGCTGCCGCACCGTGGTGGTGATGTTGTTGTCTAGCCAGTTGTCTAGGTCGTCGGGGCTAGACAACGGTTTCCCGGCCTGCATCCCGGCGATCAGCATGTCGACCAGGTGCGTGCCGCCGAAGTACGCGAACAGCTTGAGCGAGCCGTCCATGAACGGCCGGGCCACGGTGCTGTCCTTGAACGTGTTGCCGCCCTGCTCCTGCTCGTCCACGGACTTCACCGGCGAACGAATGATGGCCGGGAGCAACACCTGCTTCGTAACCCAGTCACGCTGCTCGACGTACGGCACGATGTCGAAGAACAGCTCGGAGTACCACCTGATCGAGTCGGGCATGATGCCCATGATCGAGGCGATGTGCTCCGGCGTCTGTCGAGCCAGGAGCCGGGCCTGAATGTACATGGCGGCTTCGGGGTCGTCCACCAGCTTCTGCTGGTACTCGTAAGCGTAGTACAGCCCCGCGTTCTCCCACAGGAGCTTTTCGCGGGCGTCGTCGTCGCCGTTGCGCCAGCGGAGGACGAAGTTGCGGGCCTTGCGGACCACGTCGTCGTCCCGCTTGGTGCACCGGCCCGGGATGCCGTCCTTGCCGTCCACCAACGCGAGTACCCGCTCCCACCGCCACTCGGGGGAGCGGAAGAAGTTGTACTTCTGGTACTCGGCGTACGTCTTGAGTTGTGTGACCTCGGCCATTACTCGACTTCCTTTTCCCCGCCGATGGTGATGCAGAACTTCTTCACACCGGCACCGACGGGGGTGATCTTCACGTACAGCTTACCGTCACGCTGGCCCTGGCGGTTGTCCTTCGCCTTTTGGCTGAAGAACTGGAACCCGGCCCCGCCGGTCTCCGTCTCGGAGAAGTAAATCAGCTTGCCGGCGACCGCCACCAGGTCCGGGGTGACGCGGTAGTGGTCGTCCGGGATCGGCCCCACGTCCGGCCCCACTGAGTCCGACGTCTGGGAGCCGTCCGACACCTGCGGGTGGTTGTAGAGGGCGACGGTGAACGCCTCCGCGACGCCGTCGATCTGCGTGACGACGATCTTCGTGATCCGCGACCGGTGCGGCCACTCGATCGCCTCCACCACGGGCACGTTGGACACGTCGATGCCCGACTGCGGTTGGATCTCGTACGGGACACCCATTACGCGTTCTCCTTGTTCACGTCGTTCCAATCGGGCAGGTCGACGGTCTTGCCCGCCAACTCGTGTGTGCAGTCGCCTAGGAACTGGATCTTACCGTCCTTCACGTGCGAATGGCATATCGAGCACGCGAACCCAGGTTCCTTACCGTACCTGGCCTTGAAGGTACACCAGCACTCGTCGCCCGGCTTCTGGGCACTCGCGTAGTGCCCGGACTTGACCAGCATGGACGCCACGAAGGTCGGCTTCTCCACGTCGCCGTTGACGAACTTCCACACGTCCCCGTGGCCGGGGGTGAGATTGAAAAGGTGCCCGCGTTTGCACGCGGGGCACCAGATCATGTAGCCGGTGGTGACGTCGTTCTGGACGACGGGGAGGGCCTTCGGCATCAGTTCCTCGCGGCTTCCTGGATGCTGGGCTCGCCCTGGTCGGCCGACCCGACGCCGGTGGAGTTGAGTGCCCCGGGGCCGCCGCCGACCGTCTTCTCCTTCAAGAAGAGAACCACGTCGCCGAGGACTTCAAACGCGTTGCGGAGGGAGTCTTCCAGCTCGGGAAGATCCTGCTTGCCGTAGCGGTCCTCGAACTCCTCCTGGTGCCAGTAGAACATGAACAGGATGCGGCCCAGCTTGTCCAGGGCCTTCATCAGGTCGCCCAGGTAGCGGTCCACCAGGGAGTCCTGCCGCACGGACTTCAACATCCCGCCGATCATGGCGGTGTCGAACACTTCCTTCTGCCCGGACTGAGCCGCCTGCTGGGCGACCTGCATGGCGTTCTGGTCGGGCTGGTAAAACGGGTCGTAGGTGCTCGGGTCCGTGTCCGCCGACTGCATCCCCTCGACGGGCATGTAGTCTTCCTGCGGGTACTGCGACTGCACCATCCCGCTGTGACCCAGGGCCTCGTTGCCCATTTCGGGCTCGGGGAACGCCGGGGCACTCGGGCCGGGCTGGAGGCTGCCGTACGGGTCGGCGTACTTGACCAAGTACGTGACCGAGCGGTTGTGGACGCTCTGAGCCGCGGCCTCCTTGAGCATGACACGGGCCTGGTGCTCTTTCAGGCCGTGGTCGCGGACCAGCGACAGCAGGGCACCCATTTTGGTGAGCTGCTGCGAGCCGAACTTGCCCTTGAGAACCACGCCGCCGTTAGTGTCGTGCACCTTCAGCGTGCTCGCCTGCTTGGTGAGCATGAGCTGGAGGTCGACCAGGTTGCCCGGCTGGATCGGCTGGCTGTCGCTGCCGGCCCCGTCGCCCTCGCCCATCGGCCCGCAACACATCGAGACGAGGCTGCCGTGGTGGTCGTCCTTCTTGGGCTTGGGCGGGTCTTGCACCTTGATGATCTTGTAGCTGTCCGGGATGGACAGCTCGCCGTTCACGCTCTTGAGGCCGGTGCCCTTGCGGTGGTTGACGTAGATGCGGGCGTTCCAGCTGGAGTACCCGACCTCCCAGTCCTGGGGGCGTTCCAGCTTGGACACGCCGTTACGTCGGTCGGAGTAGGAGCAGTAGTCCTCCCACGAGACCGAGTAGACGCCATCGCCGAAGTTCTCCTTAATGCGGAAGGCGCAGGTGCCGGAGCCGTTCTCGTGGACGGCGATGTAGGTGCCGCCCTTCTCCAGGCTCTCGGTGCCCTTGAGCCCCTTGACGTACTCCTTCCAGTCCGTGACGTTGGGGGCGTCGTGCCCCTGGTCGGCCCACAGGTTGGTGCGGTGCGTGTTCTTCCAGTTCTTGGGGCTATCCTTGCGCAGGACGAGACAGAAGTCCTCCCGCCCGCGGCCGGAGTGCGGGTTGGAGATGACCACCATCTCGTCGTACTTGCCCGGCTTCTCCAGCACCCGGAAGATGCCGGTCTCGCTCGGGTTGGTCAGCTCCATCCGCACCTGCGTGTTGTACGCGATGCTGTTGGACTTCCGCTCGTCCTTGATCAGGACCGTGTCCTTGATCAGCTTCTCGCGTTCTTCGTCGGTCAACTCCGGCTTGTTCTCCTTGATGCCGCCCAGGGCGTCGTGGTCCACGCCGATGTCGTCCGCCGCGTACACGTACAGGCCGGCGTTCTTCTCCTCGTCCTCCGGCTCGTCGAACAGCGACAGGGAGGTGGAGTTCTTTTTCTTCTTGTCCGCCCGCCTGAACGGGCTGCCGTCCGGGGGGACGATGTAGCTCTCGGCCCGCTTCACCAGCGAGTCGGTGTTCGCCCGGTGCGTCTCGGCCATCTCCCGGAAGAAGTTCGGCCCGTAGAAGCGGTCAAACCCCTTCTTGATGAGGGGGTAGGCCATGTACGCCTTCTCGAACGCCGCCTTCATCAGCGGGAAGTGTCCGAGGGCGTTGCGGAGGTCGAACTTGGCCGCCGTTGGGGCCAGGGCCGCCTTGAACGGCTCGCTGATGACGGCCGAGAAGTTCAGGTCGCCGGCCTGCTTCTCGTACAGGCCAGCGGCTTTCTTGGTGGCCATGGCCATGAACGCCGGCAGTGCCCCGTGGCTCCACGAGTCGAAGTACACCGGCAGCGGCTGGTCCGAGCCGAACTTGGTGCCGCCCGGCGACTGGGCCAGGCGACTGAGGTTCGGCATCAGCCCGCCGAGCTGGTGCGTGTTCTGGTCACTGCCCTCGCCCAGGACGTGCGGCTTGCGACTGATCAGGTAGTTGACCCAGTTCTCCTTCATGGGGACGAAGGCGTCCTGCTTCTTGATGTACAGAAGCTCGTGGCCCTTCAGGTCGCCGTTGAGGAAGAACACCGGGGCGTACAGCCACTGGTCCCCGACCTTGAAGCCGAAGATGCCCACGGCCTTGGTGTTGTCCTCGTTGCGGTCCACCAGCTGAAAGCCGACGATGAAGTCGATGAGCCGCGGGCTCTTGTCCTTCAGGTAGGCGTAGGCCAGGCTGGAGAACGCCTGCTCGAACCCCTGCTCCTGCTCGCCGCCGATGGAGGCGTACTTTTGGAAGCTGCCGGGTTCCAGGGTGCGGAGGAACTTCCGCAACTCGGCGTTCTTCTCCCACCACTCGACGTGGTCGTCGGCGGTCTTGAACCGAGTCGCGGCACACCCTCGCAGGTAGTGGCGGACTGCGTGCGGCGACGCCCCCGAGACCGAGTAGGTGCCGAGGGCGGTCGACCGCTTTTCAAATAGTGCTTTTTGGGTGGCCGCCATGGTTTCCTTCCCTGGAAACGGTCTGGGTCGCGGGTCAGGCTCCGGGGGCGTCGATCGGCCCCCAGTAGTTCGGCTGCTGCGGGGCGTTACGGTAGTCTTGCGGGTTCACCACGTACCCCTGAGCGTAGCCCGGCATCCGCGGCCGGCTGCCCAGGTGCCAGTTGCCGCTCGGGTTGCCGCCCGCGGCCGGTGCCGCCGTCGGAGCAGTGGTCGCACCCGGCGGCTTCCACGGCTGCCACCGCATCCCGGCCCCGCCGCCGGGGACCAGTTTGCCGTCCGGCCCCAGCTTGCCGACCATACGTTCCTTGATCTGCCGGGCGGCGTCGTTCTCCTCGCCCGGCTTCTGCTTCATCCGCCCTTCGAGGGCAGACAGCTGCTTCTGCATGGCCTCGTGCTGGTGCGGCAGGAGGTCACCGGCGGCCATCTGCTCCTGGAGCTTCTTCATCATCTCCGGGTCGCCCGGCTGCGGGCCGACCTTGCCCATCTCGGCGTTGTACTTGCCCTGGAGGGCACCCTGCTGGGCCTGCATGTTGCCCTGATACCCCTCGCCGCGTCGAGTTGCGAACGGGTTGAGCCCGCCCATGCGGTAGTTGAGCGGGTTGATGTCCGGCATCTTGCCGTCGAGCATCCCGCCGATACTCCACCCGTGGTCGACGCCGAAGTCGCCCTTCTGGTACTTATCGTTCAGGGCAGCCCACTCGGGGCTTCCGGGTGGGGCGGCGTCCATCTGCGACTTGATACTCTGGGCCGACTCGTTGAACCCCGCCTGGTTCCGCTTGAAGATGTCCTCTTCGCTCGGGTTGAACGTGTTCCCGAGGCCCAGCCTCTGTCCGATCTTCCCGCGGTGCCAGGTGAGCGGGTTGTAGCTCGTGCCCTGCGTGTTGGCGGCGTCGTTGTATGCGTGGCCGCCCACAACGGCCGTACCGCCGCCGTAAGCCAGTGACTTGCCTAGTTTGGCACCGCTGAAAGTGCGGGGAGCACCGGCGGCGGCACCTGGCCGGGTCCATGCCCGGTTGAGCCCGGGGGTCAGTTTGGTGAGCCGGCTGCCCAAGGCACTGCCGAAGGCACGAGCGTAGGCGTCCTTCTCCATGCGAGCCTGGACGTTACTGGCGTCCGCGGCGGCCTTCACCAGGAGGGCGGCCTGGACCGGGGTGAGCCCGGCGGTTTTGACGAGGACCGCGATCCTTGCGGCTGCGACCTTATTCATCGTGGCACTCCTTGCCTGTGACAGACCGGATTATACTTCTCGCCTTGACGTCCCGCCAGAGACGTCACCAGCTGTTGGGGATGTCGTCGTCCTTGCCGCGTGGCATCTTACTCCAGTCAAAACCGCCGGTCCCCGGACGAACCAGCCCACCGCCGAGCGGCGGGAATAACGGGTTGTTGCCGCCGAAGCCGCCCGGCGTGGTTCCGCCGAAGCCACCGGGCGTAGTGAACCCGCCGAAGCCGCCCGGCGTGGTGCCCCCGCCGCTGGGGATAATGTACGTGCCGTTCGGGTTGTCGCTCGGCGTCGTCGGGAACAGGGAACCGCCGCCCGGGGTGCTGCCGAACCCACCTAGACCTGGAAGTGCGGGCGTCTGCGGCTTGCCGAACGGGTAACGCTTGTTCTCCACGTCCCGCTTCGTCAGGATCTGGCGGGTGCGGTTGTTCAACACCGTGCCGTCGGAGTACACGATCAGCTCGTCGTCCTCCTTGCCGTCCGCGAAGTCCTTCCAGTAGGCCGTGTCGCCGAACAGGGAGCCGCCCTTCATTTTGCTCGGGGCCGCCCCGCCAGGCTTCGCCTGACCCTCCGGCATCGCCGGGTCGAACAGCGGGCGGTGTTTCTCGTTGAGCGGGTTGAGCTTGAGGGCCTCCTTCCGCTTCTCGGCGATCGCGTCGGCGACCTTCTGCTCCCGGAACCCGCGGTTGGGCATGTACCGGTCGGCCATCTGCATCATCAGGGCGGCTTCGTCCTTGCGTCCGGCCTCGCCGAGTTTGGTAGCCTTATCGACGTACTGCTGGTACATGTAGTCCATGACCTGGTGGTACTGGTCGGTGTACGACTTTACCTCAAGCACTGAGCGGCCGTCGCCCATGAAACTGGTGTAGTCCCCCGTACCGCTGTCCGGCCCACCCTGCGGGTAGTACGCCTGCCCGTGCCCGGCCTTCATGTTGTCCAGCCACTCGTTGTACGTGTCGGTCTCGTACGGCGTGGCCTTGCCCGCCAGGACCGCGTCCATGGAACTCTCACCGGTCTGGAGTCGGGCCTTGCCGTAGTTCGTCAGGGCCTCCATCCGCCGCTCGTCGATCAACTTGTCGAACTGGGCCTGGTTGGTCGGCAGGCCAAACGTGCCGCTCCACTTGCGGTCGGCCCACCCGCTCTTGTAGTTGCCCTTGATGGCGTCGACCTCGCCCTTCATCTTCTCCAGCCGGGCCTGCTCGTCCCCCGTCAGCGGACGCCGCTTGGCCGTGTCCTCCAGGTACTCGACCAGCACCATCTTGTTGGCGATGGCGTTGGCGTCGCCCTTCTTGTCCTGGTCCTGCGTCTGCCGGTACAAGTCCTTGGCGTCGCCCAGCACGATGCCCGCCGCCCGGATGTTGGCCCCCGGGTTGAGGGCGTTGTCGAGAAAGTACATGCCGATGTTCCCGGCGGTCGCCGGGCCGCTCAGCTTGTCGTTGAACTTGGCCCGCAGCTCGTCCGCCGAGTACGTGGACGCGTCGTAGCCCTCGATCACCCAACCGACGCCGGGGATTTTCTTGACGACGGCCTTGAACCCCCTCTTGGCGAGCGATTCCGCCGCCTTCTTCGCCGCCAACTCCTCGCCTTCTTTGAGGATCTGCTTGGCCACCAGCTTCTCGCCCTCCTTGACGGCGTACTTCTCGCCCTCCTTGAGCACGACCTTCTCGCCCTCCTTGACGACGGCCTTCGCCGCACCTGGAGCACCTGGCACGGCCGGCGGGACTGCACCCGGGAGCGGCACCTTCGGTTTGAACCCGGGCAACTTGTTCACCAGCGGCGTGTGGGTGAGCACGTGGTACAAGCCCTTGGCGGCCGGCTTGAGAACCATACCCGTCGCCTTGAACGCGGCCGGGCCGGTCACCGGCGAGATGAACGGCTTCAGCAGTGGCCCGCGGGCCGACCACGTGCCGTTGTCCCCGCGCATCTCCTTCATCATTTCGTAGTCCGAGATGTTGTCCTCGGGGTCCGTGTTGCCCAGGATGTGTGTGTACACGTCCTCGTCCGGGATGCCCTTCTCCTTGAAGGCCCGGAGCCTCGCCAGGTTCTCGTTGATCTCGGCCACCTGCGGGGCGTTCGGCTCGTTCGCCATCCAGTCCTTGAGGTGCCCCTCCAGGGTGACGATGCTCTTGTCCACGTCGCCGATGGCGGCCAGGGCCTCCGCGTGCATCTTCTTCCGCTGGGCCTCGAACTTCGGCTTGCCGGGAGCGTACCCGCCCTTCTCGAACAGGTGAGCCCGCTTGTTCAAGTTCACCAGGTACTTGGCGATGTCCGAGTCCGTCGTGCCCTGCGGCAGCTTGGCCTTTAGGGCGTCAAACTCCGGGTGGCCCGCCTTCCAGCCATTGATCTTGGCCATCTCGTCGGACAGGAAGTTGGGGTTCTGGAACCCCTGCGTCGGTGCCGGCCCGGTGCCGACACCCATCGGGGCCAGCGGGCTGATCTGCTTGGGCACGTTGCCCGGCGTGAACGGGGCCGGGTTCGGCGTGGCCGGTGCCCCAGGTGCCCCGGCGGCCGGGACCGGAGTTTTGTCCTGCATGATCGTGTTGAGCCAGTCCGGCTGCGGGGCACCACCGGCCGGGGCTCGGGGCGGCGTGCCGCCGATTAAGTTGTCGTGGTAGCCGCCGTGCTCGATCGGGTTCTTTACGTACGCACTCTGGCCGGTCAAGGCGGCGACCGCCTTATTGTCCATAAGGGAGCCAAACCGGGTGACCGCCCCGAACTGCCCGCCGAACCCGCCGGACGGGTTGTTGGGGTCGCCGCCGCCCTGCACGAACTGGGCGGCCATTTCGGGACTGTCGGTCTGACTGAGCAGGCCGTCGCCGGAAGTGTACCCCTCGCGGAAAGCGTCCGGGTTTTGCCCCTGACCGGCCTGCGGGCTGTAGTCACCGCCGACGCCGCCGGCCCACGCGTTGTTCGTGGCACCCTGCGGAATCGGAATGCGTGCGGGGTTGACCACGCCGGGGGGCGACGGCGGCGGGCCTGGCTTCGGGGGCGGCGGGGCCGGAGGCGCACCGCCTGGGGCACCGCCGGGCATGATGCTCGGGTTGGGGATGCCGCCGGGGCCTGGGGGCGGGCCGGCGGGCATAATGCTCGGGTTGGGCGGCGGTGCCCCGGCCCCCGCGGTGGTCGTCGGCGGAGCGGCTGTGCTACTACCGCCCATCGGCTTGACGGTGGAGTCTACGGTAGGCTTCGGTGGCCCGTCGGCCTGCTTGGTCATCCGCATCTTGGCGATCTGCTTGGCCTTGACGCTCGTCTGCTTGACCTGCACGGCCTGCCGGACGGCGTGGATCGGCTTCGACAGCTTGACGGCCGCCTCTTTGATAAGCTCCTCCTCGGACAGCTTGAACATGCCGGAGAAGAAGCCCGTCTTCTTGGGCTCCTCCTTCTTGGGCGTGGGCAAGCTGATGGCCGGGGAGACCGGCTTGACCGGGGTGGCCGGGCCGCGGCGTGGGTCGCCCAGCGGTTGTCCCTCGGGCGGCAGCGGTGCCCCCTTCTCGGGCTGCTGCACCGAACCCTTGCGGCCGAACTCGACGGCCCGCGACAGGCCCGGCACGAAGCTGGTGCCCAGCTCGTCGGACACCGCCCCGTGGTGCACCGCGTCCGTCAGCGAGTCCTTGAGGCCGGACCCGTACATGCGGGTCATCCAGTCCGGGTCGTGCTTTAGGTTGTACATCCCGCGGACCATTTCCGACTGGAACGGCGGGGGCTCCTTGTGGACGGCGATTTCGGAAATGCCGAAGTGCGCGAGTTCCTTACGCACGGAGGGGCGGATCTTGGTGCCAATTGAGTAGTGCAGCACGGGGCGTTCGAGGTACTGGCCCGCCGCACGGTCAGGGTGAACGACCTCGTGGCCGTCGCGTGGCTCGTACAGGTGCTCCATGGTGGAGTACGGTACGACGTCGTCCGGGACGTGGTCGCCCATCTCGTCGGTGAGCTTGACGTGGTTAATGAGGCCGCGGGCCAGGAGTTCCACGTTGCGGCGGTTGCACTTCATGCCGGCGTCGTTCATCGCCGACCGGAAGGCGTTGACGAAGTACCGCTTGCCCTCGCCCACACCCTTGTGCTGCGTGACGATGGACGGGTTCGGGAAGCCCTCAGACAGCACGTCCCCGGCCTCGATCTCGTCGCCCTTGGCCACCTTCAGGTCCAGGCTGGCGGGGACGTAGTGCCGCTTGTCGCCGACCCACACGTAGTTGCCGCCGGCCGGGGCCGGCTCCACGGAGCTGACCGTGCCGTCGTGCTCAGAGTGTGAGGCCCACCCCTTGCCCTTCTTCGGCACCTGGATGAGTTGGTTGATGTACGCGAACCCGCCTACCGCCTTTTCTTGTCCCGCCACACCTCCCGAGTGCTTCGCCGAGAGCTGTCCCTGGGAGAGGGGTTCACTGAGAGCCTGAGCTGCTGTAAGTCCGACCTGTTCCCCACGACCAGGAAGTACACCACGTTCGCGGACACCGACATCCCGAGCGTAAACGCCGCCGTCAGGCGAACCACCCACGAGCGGGCTGCGGACAAGAATGCGGTCATGGC
>Ga0163144_10012661_pt1 | contig 17687 bp, 13 predicted proteins | sample OliLak19BULKMAT1_FD_123175 | JGI IMG/M metagenome (GOLD analysis project Ga0163144, IMG submission 123175) | Freshwater microbial mat bacterial communities from Lake Vanda, McMurdo Dry Valleys, Antarctica - Oligotrophic Lake LV.19.BULKMAT1 | ecosystem: Environmental > Aquatic > Freshwater >...
CCAGACCGCGAGCCCTGCGACGATGAGCGCCAACACGATCCCGCCACTCTTCGAATCCCGCGAAGAGCCGCGCATGAAACGGAACGATTCGATCATCATCCGCCCCAGCATGGAGAGCATCACCAGCCCGAAAATCCAGCCCATCAGACGCATGTTGAGCTTCATATCGCCGTTGAGGATATGGCTGAACTCATGCGCCACCACCCCCTGGAGTTCGGAGCGCGTCAGCCGGTCCAGCGTTCCCCGGGTCACCCCGACCACCGCATTCGTCGGATCGGTACCCGCCGCGAAGGCGTTGATCCCCTGCTCCTCATCCATGATCCACACGCCGGGAACAGGCAGCCCTGCGGCGATCGCCATTTCCTCAACGACATTGAGCAAACGGCGCTCGGAATGATCAGTCGTCGTCGGCTCAACCGGCCTGCCGCCCAAGCCCTGAGCCACCACTTTTCCACCCCCGGAAAGCTGCGCCAGCTTCGACCAGCTCCCTATCATGATCACCCCTCCGACGATGGCCGAAATGAATGCCGCCCGCTCACCGTCCCACCATCGGAGTTGCCCCCACTCGGTGGCATGGTAAACCCCCTCTGGATTCGATTGGCTGAACTGCAACCCGAAGGTGGCAATGAGATACATCACCACGATCACGCCCAGCACCGAGAGCGCGAACCACCATACGAGCGTCCGGCTCGATCTCCTCGCGCGCTCCTGTGCCTCGAAGAAATTCATTGGGGAGCGGGGGCGGGATCAGAACTGCACCTTGGGAGCCTCGCGTTCCGCCTCCACATCAATTTCGAAAAGCGCGGCCTCGCTGAAGCCGAACATGCCCGCAACGATGTTGTTTGGGAAGACCTCGCGCTTGTTATTGAACGCCAGCACAGAGTCGTTGTAGGCCTGCCGGGCGAACGCCACCTTGTTCTCGGTGGTGGTCAGCTCCTCGCTGAGCTGCATCATGTTCTGGTTCGCCTTGAGATCAGGATAGGCCTCAGCGACAGCGAAGAGCCTGCCGAGAACCCCACCAAGACCCGCCTCCGCCTTGCCGAGCTGGGCGAGCGCGTCGGGATCGCCCGGATTCGCCGCAGCCGCCTGCCTCGCACTCTCCGCACCGTTCCGCGCAGCTATCACCGCCTCAAGCGTTCCGCTCTCATGCGCCATGTATGCCTTGGCGGTCTCGACGAGATTCGGGATCAGGTCGTGCCTGCGCTTTAGCTGCACGTCGATCTGCGAGAACGAGTTCCTGTACATGTTCCGCAACTTCACGAGGCCGTTGTAAACGCCCATCGCGAAAAGCCCGAGCAAGCCGATAAGCCCGATCACCACAACCAATACAATCAATCCTGCTCCTAATTCCATATGGGATATCCCTAATGCCTAAGGCGGGTCATTGCCACACCAAAAAACGAAACGCTTCAGTTCCGCCCGCGGCCACGGCGATCACCGCCGCCACCCCACATGGGCTGGCCGCTAAGCAGCCGTTCCTTCATGTCATCCGGGATCGCGGTGCTTCCGTTGATGAACTCGGTGGCTCCGGCCTTGTCCTCCTGCATCCAGCGGGCGGCGACAATTCCAGTCGCACGGTTCCTGTCGCCCTCGTCGCTGATCATCCCGGCGACTTCCGCCAGTTGCGCCGGCGGTGAGGTCCGGTTGCTCCAGACATACGTTTCGGCGGCACGGTCCTTTACTTCAACGGACGTCTGGCTCTTTACGAAATCCAAGGCGGCGGTGCTGTCGGCGGCAGCCCAGATCGGCATGACCTCGCTCATGGAATCGCGCTTGGCGTCGTCGTTCTCAAGACTGTTAAGCCAATCCATGGATCCGCGCACATCGGAGCGGGCGTAGTTTTTCGCCACGGTTGGCACAGCGTCACGGATCGCATCCCCATCGGTCATTTTCCCGATTTCCGCAGCGGCAAGCTCTGGGCTGCCTTGGGCAAGTCCCTTGATCGCTGAGGACATGGCGGCGGCGCGCTGCTCCTCAGGGAGACCATTCGCCCATGCCTGTGCCTCGGTGAAATTCTTTGCACCCCATTGTTGGGCGATGGTTTCGTAAGCACCCCGCTGGGCGTCCGCCGCCATGCCGCCCACCATTTCCGCCGCCTTCGCGGGATCGGTTTTGGCCACCTGGGAAATTACGGAAGTCATCGCCGCACCGCTGTTGGTCTTGAGTCCGGCGGCCCAAGCCATCGCTGCGGAGGGATCCTGCTTGGCCCACTCGCCGGCGATGATCTCGCCCGGCCCCTGGGCGCCCATGCCACCCCGGCCTCCGCGCCCGCCCATCATGTTCATCATCGCGAACTGCGCCGGATTGTCGGTGTAATACTTTGCGGCGTTCACCGGATCGGTGCTCGCCCATCCCTGGAGAACAGTCGGCCTGACGAAAGCCCCCGTAAATCCCATGGTGTCGGTGAACGCCATCGCTGATGTCGGATCAACCTCCGCCCATTTTCCGAAAAGGAGCACGGAAGCAAGGATGCGCTCGTTGAAAGGCAATCCGTCCAGCTTCTCAGCCTCCGCCGCAAACTCATCCGGGCCAAGACCGGAATAAAGATCGAGCAAAGCCTGGATCCGGTTGCTTTGCCCCGGCTTGTTGTAAATCTCATCCAACGTCCTGGCCTTCCTGTCCCTGCCGCTTTCGGCCTCCATGTCAGCTCCAGCGCGCGATCCGGCGCGGGTGCGGATGTTCGCTTGTGAGGCGCTTTGGCCGGTTTGCGGACCCTCCGATTTCCCCACCCCGAAGCCCACACCCAGCCCGATCGCCAACGCCACACCCGGAATCAATACATTCGTTTTCATATTTGGTAAGATAACGTCTCGCGTTGAACACCGCAAGCGTGCCGGGGTTGTGGAAATTTCCACAAATCCATACACAAAAAAGCCGCTCCGTTCGGAGCGGCTTTTTGAGAGTGATCGTGCAATCCAATCAGCGCTTGGAGAACTGGAAGCGGGCGCGGGCGCCGGGCTGGCCGGATTTCTTGCGCTCCTTCATCCGCGGGTCGCGCGTGAGGAAACCTTCCGGCTTGATCAGCTTGCGATGCTCGGGGTCAACCAGCGTGAGCGAACGGGAGATCGCGTGGCGGATCGCTGTCGCCTGTGCGTGCTTGCCACCGCCCTTGACGATGACATTCACATTGAACTTGTTGACCATGCTCACGGTCTGGAAAGGCGCGATGACACAGTTCTGGAGGTCGATGGTCGGAAGGTATTCCTCGAAGGAAATCCCGTTGATGGTGATTTCCCCGGTTCCTTCGGAGAGACGCACGTGTGCGACTGCGGTCTTGCGGCGCCCGGTCGCGCTCTTGGTTTCGGTGGCTGGCATGATGATGAGGATGAAAGTTGATTAGCGGATTGCGTAAACGGCGGGCTGCTGGGCCTCGTGCGGGTGGGACTCACCTGCGTAAACCTTGAGCTTGCCGAACTGGGCGCGGCCAAGGCGGGTCTTGGGGATCATTCCCCAGACGGCGCGCTCAACGAGGAGCACCGGCCGGCGCTCGCGGAGCTTGTGCGGGGTTTCGACCTTCTTGCCGCCGACATAGCCGGAGAAACGGGTGTAGATCTTGTCGGTCTCCTTGTTACCCGTGAGGACGCACTGGTCGGCATTGATGACGACGACGAAATCGCCGGTGTCAATGTGGGTGGTGAAAATCGGCTTGTGCTTGCCACGGAGCAGGCGTGCGGCTTCCACGGCGACCTGGCCGAGGACTTTGCCTTTGGCGTCGATCACATACCATTTGCGTTCGACTTCGTGTGGCTTGGCGGAAAATGTCTTCATTTCGTTGGTTGGGAAGTCCTGCGGGATGGGTGCGGTTCTGCACATTTCCCGCAGGGGCGCGAAAGCTAGGGCAGCCCGTGCGGGCATGTCAACCGGGAAATATCCGGAAATTGCGGACTGGAACACCCGCCGCAATCCCAGTCCTGAGACAAGTGTCACCTCACCAATCTGTATCGCCATCCCAAACCGCAGACACGAGAAATCCGGGCGAAAGCCCGCTTTTACCCAAAAGAGGCTCCTTCCAGGCACCTGATCCCTTTCGTGTTTAGCTTATGATGGGGATCAATGGCTTGCTGAAAGGCTTGCAATTAGGCATACAGGAGCCGCGAACCGCCCGATCGCCGGGTGCGGAAATCAGCATGCCGGGTAAAATGGCGAAAATAATCCAACGGGTGCGGTGAAACCACTGATTCCAATTACGTTCAGCCTGTTGCTTGCCGGTATTTCTGCAAGCCGCGGTGAGGAAGTTTCGCGCCAAACCGAGCGCATCCTTCAAGACATGAAAGCCCAGGGTCGCGCATTTAACCCAAGTGAACTCATCGCGTCGGGGGAAGAGGGACTTGCCGAGATACTCGATTTCCTCATGCCGGAATCTGCCGGCCACCGCGCCCTCAATAATGAGGAAATAGAGTCGCTGATCGAAGATCTCGGCCATGAGCAATTCTTCCGGCGCAAGAATGCGATTGCTAAGCTGTCCTCCAGCGGGGAGGAAATCTCCGAACGTATGGAAATGCTATCCGCCAGTATGGATCCGGAGGTTGCAAAGAACGCCACGGAAGTTTTGAAGGGCATCCTGAATCCCCCTGGTAAAACCAAGATCATGCGAAATGTGCGGCATACGGAGGAATATGGGCAAGCCTATGGAAGCTACCTGGAGAAGCTGGAAGATCGGGCATGTTGGAGCTTGATCGCAGTGAGGACAACCCAGGCACTTTTCCTTGGACGCGATTCAACGGGTAGTACGGACGATCTGATGTGGCAATCCTTCACGATCATGGCAAGCAAGGCGCAAGATGACGCCATGACCATGTTCCGTCCGCTGATACACCTCAGGAATGTATCCCTTTGCAGATGGGTCTTCACCCACCTTTATGTCAGAAGCCCGAAAGGGTTCACCCCGTCAATCCTCAGGGAAATCGTCGGAAGCGACCACATCTACTCTGAGGCGCATCTGCTTCGGAGATTGCAGCACCTTCGCGAAAAGGGTGCCGATATTCCATACGAACCGGATCCGAAGGAAGTCCTGGGTGCGTTGGATGCTCTTCGCAAGGATCCAAGCATCTACACGACCCAAAACTTCCTGTCCTATGAGGAAGATGCCCTCAATCTTTTGTATTCATTGCCGGAAATTGACAGGGGCGTGGCCATCAAAGCCGGGGGCACAGCGTGCACGGGGACTCTCGTGATAACGGATTCCAAGCGAAAGCGGCTGAGCGTGAACACTGGCGGGGCGGTGACCAGGGACTTCCCAATCAAGGATGTATCGCTGTTCCGGTTTCTGCCCAAATGATCGGTAGGTGAGGCAACACGACGGTTCCCTTGGTGAAATTTCTCTTCCCCAAGGCTCATCCCCCGACCAATCTCCGCCCGCTATGCTCAAAGCAGGAATCGTAGGCCTACCAAACGTCGGAAAATCCACCCTTTTTAATGCCGTCACCCGCACCAGAAAGGCGGAGGCGGCGAATTATCCTTTCTGCACGATCGACCCGAACGTCGGTATCGTGATGGTGCCCGATGACAGGCTCGCGGTGCTCTCGAAAATCTCCGGCTCCCAGAAGCTCGTCCCGACCGCCATCGAATTCGTCGATATCGCGGGTCTTGTCGAGGGAGCTTCCGAAGGAGCCGGCCTCGGCAACAAGTTCCTCGCCAACATCCGCGAAACCGACGCCATCGTACAGGTGGTGCGCTGTTTCGAAAACGACGACATCATCCACGAGCTGGGCTCCGTCGATCCGATCCGCGACATCGAGATCATCAACGCGGAGCTGATCCTCGCCGACATGTCCGCGCTGGAGAAGCGCCGCTCATCCCGCGAGAAGAAAGCCAAGGGCGGCGACAAGGAGTCCAAGAAAGAGGTCGAGCTGATCGACATCATCATGCCGCACCTGGATCAGGGGAAACCCGCTCTCACCCTGGATTTCCCCACCGAGGATGCCGAGGTCGTGAAAGGCTTCTTTCTCCTATCTTCCAAGCGCACGATATATGCTTGCAACGTCGCCGAAGACGAGCTGGCCGGTGCCACCGGAAACCCCGACTCCCACGCACAGGTCGCGAAAGTCCGGAAATTCGCAGCCGAGCACTCGGGTGCGGAGGCGGTTGTGATTTCCGCAAGGATCGAGGAGGAGCTGAGCGAAATGCCCGTGGAGGAGGCCAACGAGTTCCTGGCTGAGATGGGCGTGACGGATTCCGGCGTCTCAGGACTGATCCGCGGTGTCTATCACCTGCTCGGGCTTCGCACTTATCTAACAACAGGTGTGCAGGAAACCCGCGCTTGGACGATCACCCAGGGCGACAAGGCTCCCGCCGCCGCGGGGGTGATCCACACGGATTTCGAACGCGGCTTCATCGCTGCGGAGGTCGTCCACTATGACGACCTGGTTGCTGCCGGAACCAAAGCCGCCGCGAAGACAGCCGGGAAAGTCCGCATCGAGGGCAAGGAATACGTCGTCAAGGACGGCGATGTGGTCGAGTTCCGTTTCAATGTCTGAGGCGGGAGGATTCCCTTCACTCTGCCTTTTTACTGTCATCCACAGCCTTATCCGGAGCCGGAGCGGCTTCCACAACATCGGACTTGTTCACTATCCCCTTGATCAAGGATTCGCCGGTCTCCTTGCGGTGGCGGATATCAAGACCCGCATAAAACGCTCCGGAGGCGAGGACGAGAAACAGGATGATCATCATGACCCCAATGGCAGGAGAAGCGGCCTCGGGCTGAGGGGCGGGGTTGCTGACAGGCACCGGGGCAGGCTCCGCATACGGCAGATCTGCGGCGGATTTCCGCTCCGGTTCCACAGCCTCTTCCCGCATCACCGGCGACTCATGGGACGGTTTCTCATGGCCGAGGATCTCCAGTTCCTCCTCGGAGAGAGTGAAATCAAAGGCCACATCCCCGAGTTTCACCGAAATCCCAGAGCGCAGCGGGATGACCTGCTGGCGGGTGCCATCGTATTTGATGCCATTTGTGGAACCCAGATCCGCGAGTTCATAGCCACCCTCGACCCGGTGCATCTCCGCGTGCTTGCCGGAAACCGAGCCGCTGTCGATGACGATGTCGTTGTCGCTGCCACGCCCGAGGCTCACCAGCTTTCGGTCCAATTGGAAGCGGTAGGGCTGCGGGTTTTTCTGCTGAACGGTAATAATGACTCTGGGCATGATGGTGGAAACGTTGGGTGTTCATGCTTTCTAGCGTAAAAAATGTTTTTTCCACACCTCTAAAGTCAGGCAAACATCAAATTTCTTTCCGGTTGCCAGCCAATTGGTGATCTGCTTAGCTCTCCGCGCCATGGCAAACGCGACAAACGTCCTCTCCAACGGAATAGAAATCATCGGATCGATCCGCTTCTCCAACGACATGATCATCGACGGAAAGATCGAGGGGGAGATCACTTCCGAAAAGGGCAGGATCACCATCGGCGAGAACGCCAAGGTCAAGGGCGACGTGACCGCCGGCGAAGTGAAGGTTTACGGCAACGTCGAGGGCAAGATAACCTCCCAGCGCTGCGAGCTGAAGGACAAGTCCAGGATCAACGGCGACATCAAATCCAAGGTTTTCTCCATGGAGGAAGGTGCCCAACTCACCGGCCGCACCGAAATCGGCGGCTGAACAAACCCCGCAACGAATCATTTTCCAGAAGGCGAACCGATACGGTTCGCCTTTTTCGTTTCCGATATCGGGAGCCGGGGCGTCCGCATATCAGGCGCGGTGATATCGTCTTCGGTGAAAATTTCACGATCCGGGCCGTAAGAGCGTATCTCGATATGATCGGAGGAAATCTGGTGGAAAAAGAACGGACTGCCCCAGGAATCGACGAGTTCGCCATCGGGATTCAGGCGCGGATGGTTTCCCGGGAAAATCGGCAGGCGTTCAGGATTCGCGCCCCTCAGTGAGTTCATGAACTGGGCATTGCCCTCGCCGCTGGGAAAGCTGCGGAACGATTCGCGGTAGAATTCGAACAGCCGGAGGAGTTGTTGCGGCTCTTCCCGCGCCGCCGATGGATCGCTGCCGAAAGCGACCGCATTGGGGTGCGGCCGGACCTTGGCGAGATCAGCGGGCGGTAATACCGAAATCCTGCCCGGCGTCATGCGCCCGGCTTCGGTCTGCTGAGGCTTTTCGGGAACGGGCGGAACCGGCGCGGACTCACCGGATTTTTCGCCCGGGGGCTTGCCGAGGAAATATGCGAGAAACAACAGCCCCAGAAGCAGGATGGCTGCGATCGCGGGATGTTTTTTCATAAATCCATAAAGCCCATATCGCGGCTGGCGAAGCGCCCGATATTCGGCAGCACCAAGGGCAGCTCCGCATCGGAGACACCGAACCAGCGGGCTAGCGTCGCCGCCATCTCATCGGTGGAGACTTTCGGAATCCAGCTTCCACGGCTGCCGGTATCGTCGGGGCCGCGGATTTCCAGGCTCGGCACCTGCCCGTAAAGCTGGCCGCCATTCACCGCGCCGCCAACGATCATGTGGTGCCCGCCCCAGGCATGGTCCGAACCCTTGCCGTTGCTGTTGTAGGTGCGGTTGAAATCCGAGGCGGTGTAGAGGGTCACCTTGTCGGCGATGCCGAGTTCCTCGGTGTGCAGATGGAAATCCGCGATGCCATTGCTCAGCTCGGAAAGCAGGGCCGCATGATCGGTGAGCTGCGCATCGTGGGTGTCGAATCCGCCGAGCGCTGCGAAGAAAATCTGGCGCTTCATCCCCAGCGCGTTGCGGGCGTGGATCATTCTCAGGATCATCCGGAGCTGAGCCGCCACCCGGCTGACGTTGCCTTCCGCATCCTGGCTTTTGGGGAAACTGATTCCGCCCGGAAGTGGATTTCCGACGATGGCGGTTTTGAGAAGCAGGTCGTTATTGATCCCCCGCTTCATCACGTTCGCATATTCCTGCTCGAATACATGCCCGTAGCTGCGCCCCAGCATCTGCGAATTCGCATTGAAAAGCTGCGGCATCGGAGCCCATCCATAGTCGGAGCCTTCCAGCCCGATGCTGCCGTTCGGCGTGACGTGGTATTGCTGCACCTGCTCGCCGACCTGGAAAAAATTCGATCCCGCAATGGAGATGTTCATCGAGAGTTCCGCGCCGGCGTTGTGATAGCTCAGGAGATCCGCGATGCGCCCGCCCCAGCCGATTTTTTTCGGGGAGTCCGCGACGGAAGTCTGCCACTGCACTTGCTGGTCGTTGTGTGAGAAAAGATGCGGAGGAATCGCGGCTCCGCCGGAAAGGTATTCGGCCTTGGTGATGGGCGCGACGAGTGTCCCGACGTTGCAGACCATCGCCATTTTCCCGGAAGTGTAGAGCGGATGCAGGGCAGCCATGGAAGGATGCAGGCCGAACTCGCGGCCATCGCCTCCGGAGTGGGAAATCGGGAGCAGGTTCTCCTGTGGCAGCGCGAGGATGCCGCGATCCGATAGGTATTTCGCATAGGAGGCGTTGTCGCGGGGGATGAGAAGATTGTTCGCGTCATTGCCGCCGAAGAGGAACAGGCAGACCAGGCTCTTGTTGTCATCGCCCGGAGGGATTCCCTGGGCGCTGAGGGTGGCATTGAAAAGCCGCAGCGTGCCAAGCGTGGAGAACACGCCCGTCATTCCGAGGCCTGCGCAAGCTGCCTGGCCGATGAAATCGCGGCGGTTCGTTTTCCTGGTATCCGGTTTCATGGGCTTATCTTTGGACGAAAAATTCGGGGGAGTTCAGAATCAGGTAGAGTGCCATTTCCACACGGCTTTCCTGGCGTTCCGTGGTTGTGCCAAACCAGCCCGGGAGGGCTGCGTAGGCGGCGAGGATCTCAGCCCTTAGCTCTGCGCTCATCGTTCCAAAAAGGAGGCGCCCGTTGAGATGGTCTAGCAGAAGGTTTTGCGCTACAATCTGGCCGCCGGGAGAGTTGAGAATCGCCACCAGATCAGTGAAATCGAAGCGGAAAATATGGTTGTCGCCGTTGGCATCCTGCTCGCGTGTCCAGACCCCCCAGTGGACCGCCCCGAAGGTCTCGTTGGCCTGGCGCAGGGCGTTGGTTTCGCCGAAAATCTGGAATTCCGGGGAGAGAAGGCCTTTCCGCGCGACCTGTCCCGGATTCGAGTATCCGGGTTGGAAAAAATTGAACACCGATGGCGACAACAAGGGCGCTTGCTCAGGCAGGCTGTATTGGGTGTTGAAATAATAGTTCGGATCGGAGAATTCCGAGCGCGGCAGGATTCCCGGGATCGCGCGGAACACGCGGGCCGTGCGGAGCAGCGGCTCGGAGGATTTCCCGTAGCTGAAGCTCACCCGTGGAGCCGGGTCGCGCGCTTCGTAATCCAACAGCACCGCTTTCAGGGTCGCACCGAGATTTCCCCGGACGCCAGTGCCGTCATCGTTGAAAACAGCCGCGACCCTCGCAATGTATCCGGGGCTCGGGTTGCTGGTGACGAATTTCTGGATCAGGTGTTTCGCCATGAAAGGGCCAACGTTCGGATGGTTGGAAATCACATCCAGCGCCTGCTCAAGCCGCTGCCTGCCGTCGGTTCCGGCGGGTATCACATTCCCACCGAGGATCGTCCGCTCCGTGGTGTCATGCTCCGGTGCGTAGAGCGTCATCGGATTTTTCCTGTCCCAGCCGTAGCGGAACCAGTCACCTGGGCTTGGGGTGCTGCCATCGTCCCACTGGGGCGGGTTGGCAGGATCGTAGTGCGGCCCCCACCCGGTGAAGATATGGGCCAGGCCAACTGTGTCGTCCTGGGTGTAGGTGGGGACGGGCATGCCTACCGCATCCAGCTTCAGGCTGCCATCAATGTGCGTCTCGCTGAGGCCGACAGACATGAGCTGCATGATCTCGCGGGCGTAGTTTTCATCCGGCTCATGCCCGGTGAGCGGATCCGGTTTGCGGTTCCGGATCATGCTGAGGTAGGTCCCCATCACCGGGCTCAGCGTCACATTTTCCAACAGGTCACGGTAATTTCCGAAGGAGTTTTCCAACAGCATATCGTAATAAAGGGTGACCTCCTCATGGTTGCCATCGAGCGCACCAAATTGCGAAATCACGAATATTTGGCTGAGCGCGAATGCCATCCGCTGCCGGAGCTGGTCTGGGGCGGTGAGCGCACGCTGCCACCAGATCTCGATGCGCGGCCCCTGCCAGCCGTCGTCGTCATCGCGTGCGAGAAGCTGATCGCGCCGGGCGATGTAACCGGGTCGATGCAGGGTTGGCGGAAGGGCGAGCTGGGCATCGATCCACCCGGCGTAAAGATTTCCGTTCAGCGCCGCGAGCGACGATTCGGTCGGGCCAAAGGTCGCCTGGGTGAGGAAACGTGCGGTCTCTCTGATATCGGTTGCGATGGCCGGGGCGGTCGGAGCGGGAGGGATCACAGGCGGGGTTTGCCATGCCGGGGTGGCGAGGAGCTGTCCTATGATTTCCGCTCCGCCAGCTCCGGTGGTATTGATCCGCACCCAGAGTTCTCCGGAAGCGAGTGCAGCCAGGATCTGCCCGCGGCTGAGACCTCCCGCCGGGCTGAAGTCCCACTCCACGCCCTGCACCTGATCGGAAGGGAATGTGAAAACGGTTGGGCCGCCGACACCATTGAGGGAGTGGAAAATTTCCGCTGAAACCTCCTCGCTGCCAAGGCCACCGAAGCTGAGGCTGACTACGGAGCCGAGCGAATTCCCATCCCTGCGCACAGCGGCGGTGCCGGAGCCACCGGAGGAGAGGCCGGGCGCGGTCCGCAGCCGGGCGACGTGCAACACATCCGGCGCGTCGTCGATGGTGACGCTGGCCTCTAGCGGGCTGCCGAGCACAAATCCAGTCCCCGGTGAAAGTGTCAGGCTGACGGATTCCGCCGGTTCGATTTCCGAATCAACGAGCGGAACCACGCGGATTTTCACCGAACGCGCCCCGGCAGGGAAACTCACCGTGCCCGCCAGCGGAGCGAAGTCCACACCCGCTACCGCACTTCCGGAAATCGAAAAGGGGACTGTGATCGGGCCAATGCCTCCGGTGCGGAAAACGACGAACTCGGCTGCCTGCCCGTTGTCTTCATAGCCTCTCGCGGTGGCAACCCCGACGTTCACCGTGCTGGGGCTTGCGAGCGAGCGCCGGGCGGCCTCCAGATCCGCCAGCCTCGGGGTGGTGGTGGAAATCGCGGGATCAAGGCCGAGCATCATTTCCTCGTAATCGCTGACGCCATCCCCGTCACTATCCATCTGGGAGGCTTCCAACCGGAAAAACAGCCGCTTGGCTGTGGCTGCGATTTCAGCGAGATTCGATGAGGATGAAGAGAGGTGCTCCGACCCGATGGTCTCGCGCGTGCCCACCGGTTTTCCAGGGCGCGTCCACGCCACTTCCACATGATCCCCGCCGTTGTATTCCTTGTGGAAGAGTTCGAAGAAATAAGGGACGCCTGCCTGCAACGAAATCTCCGCGGATTTCTGGCTGAGGTAGCGATCCCATTGTCCCGAAGATGTCCAGCCATCCACCGAAGCGACGAGCCGCTTGTTTGCCGGGCTGTCATCCGTGGAAAGCCAGAACTCGCAGTTATCATCCCCGGCAATCCAGAAGGTATGGATCCCGGTTTCCGTCGGCACGATCCACCCACGGGAATATTCGCCGAAGCTGTTCGCATCCGGAGCGCTCTGAACGACTTTCAGAACCGATGATTTCGAAGTGAAGCCCGGTGCGGGCGAGCCGCTGGCGGCGTATTGTTTCAGGGTCGAAAGGCCGCCGGTCAGGTTCCATTTGGAAAAATCCGCGTCTCCGGTGAGGATCGTCGCGGACATTTCCAATACCTGCACCACATCGGATCCCGTGCCGGCCACAGGCATGCCAACCGGCTGCCAGGCGATCATGTCCGCAGAGACGAGCGTGCGATAGCGGATGCCGGCAACAGTCGGCCAGATGTTGGTGATCAGGTCCGGACTTCCCGGGCGCACCTCGCGGATGAATGGATAAGAGGCGCTGTTGGCGGGGTCTGTTCCGCATGCGGCCTCCTGGAGATTCGTGAATCCATCAGCGTCCTGATCCACATCCGGCAGAAGGGTGCTGCCATGCGCGGCTTCCCACACATCGCTCAGGCCATTGCCGTTGTCATCGATCTGCTGGGCGTGAAGCCCGTGAAGTGTCGCCAATAGCGCGAATGATATCGCCCCATGTTGCCTAATACGTTCCTTCATAAGAAATTACGCAGCCATATAATCTCCGCTAACCCGGAAAGTCAAGAAATCAGGGGATTTCAGAACGGATCATCATCCTCCACCCACTCATTGCCCACATTCCACTCCTCCACCATCTCCTTGGGGAAATCGTTGAGGAAGCGCGACGGCCTGCAAAGGATGTCGCCCGTGTAGCTTTTCGGGTTCAGCATCGGGTAAGTTAGATACAATTCATCCTTGGCTCTTGTCAGCGCGACGTAGAACAGCCGCCTTTCCTCCTCGAAGGCCGCCTCATCGTCCGCCTCCAGGATGCGCCCGTTCGGGAACTGCCCGTCCACCAGCCAGATCAGGAAAACGGCTTTCCACTCCAGCCCTTTCGCCTGATGGATCGATGAGAGCGTGACCTTGTCATCGTCCAGCTCCGCCTTGTCACCCGTCGGCTCGCCGTCCGTGGTGCTCATCAGCGAAAGCTGCGAGAGAAACTCCAGCACATCCCCGAAGGTGGTGCCGTATTGGATGAGCTGCTCGATGTCCGCGCGGCGCACCTCGTAGTTGTCGAAGCTTTCTTTCAGGTATCCGTCATAGACACCCTCCAGCACGCTGAAAATCATTTCCGAGGGAGTGGCGAAGGCACCCTTCGGACTCAGCTCGTCGAGCGTGTAGCAAAGCTGTTGCCAATGCTTCGCCGCCTTCTTCGGTACCGGATAGCCGAGGAAAATATCCGACCATTTCTCCGGCGGCTCCGGGTTTCCAGAAACGGGATCGCGAAGCCATTTCTGCCACAGCTTTTCCGAACTCCCCGTCCCACAGCCGGGCAAAAGCTCGACCATGCGCTTGAAGCTGACCTCGTCCTTGCAGTTCGTCACGAAGCGCAGGAAGGCCGCCACATCCTTGATGTGCGCCTGCTCGAAAAACCTCAGCCCGCTGGTGATCGCGAAGGGAATCCCCCGCCGCGTCAGCTCCATCTGGATCTCCATGCTCTGAAAGTGCGCCCGGTAAAGAACGGCCATTTCCGAAAGCTCGATCCCCTCCTCCCGCAGCTCCAGCATGCGCTGCGCGACGAACATCGCCTGCGCGGACGGATCCTCCACCGCCACCAGCGCAGGCTTCGCACCCACCTCCGCCCGCGACGGGCGCAGGTTTTTCTCATAGCGCATCTTGTTCGCGGAAATCGCCGCATTCGAGAGATCAAGGATTTCCGGCACGCTGCGGTAGTTCGTCTCGATCGTGTGCACCACGGAATCCGGATAGCGCTTTTGGAAATTCAGGATATGATCCACTTCCGCACCGCGCCACGAATAGATCGACTGCGAATCGTCGCCCACCGCCATCAGGCTGTTAGATTCTCCGGCAAGCAGGTCGATCAGCTCGCTCTGCACCGAGTTTGTGTCCTGGTACTCATCCACCAGGATGTTGCGGAAACGCTTCCGATAGATCCCAAGCACATCGGGATGCCCCCGGAAAAGCTCCACCACCATCACCAGCATGTCATCGAAATCCAGTGAGTTGGTGTCGCGCTTTTTCTTCGCATATCCCTCCCGCACCTTTTCAAGCTCGTCCTCGCGATCCGAGAAATACGGATACCTTGCGTGCAGAACATCCCGCAGCTTCGCGCCGGTGTTCGCCATCAGGCTGAACATGGAGATGAGCACATCGGCCTTAGGGAAACGGCGCTGCTTCGTATCGATGTTGCTGGCCGCCACCACCGCGTTCATCAGCGATTTCTGGTCATCCCTATCCAGGATGGAAAATGATTTCGTGAAACCGATCTCCTCCGCATGCCTTCGCAAGATGCGGTTGCAGATCGAGTGGAAAGTCCCCGCCCACAGATCCGGTACATCACCTGTCACCAGCGATCTGACACGCTCTACCATTTCCCGCGCCGCCTTGTTCGTGAAAGTCAGCAGCAGGATGTTCCGCGCCTCTTCCCCACGATCCAGCAACCACGAAACGCGGTAGGTCAGCGTCCTCGTCTTTCCCGATCCGGCCCCGGCGATCACCAGCGCCTTGCCCGGCGGCGAGCTGACCGCACGGAACTGCTCCTCGTTCAGCTCCTTTTCGTAGTCGATCCCGGAAGCCGAGACCGGCTTCGACCGCTGCAGTTTGTAATCACGCGCCATTGTCCGCCGCAGCTTTCCACGCCTCTTGCGAAACGTCCAACAACATCATCGGCCGGAGACCTTTGCCTCAGCCTCGTCCAGCGAGTCCCCGGCATCGACATGCTTGGCGAACGCCTGGAATTTTTTCAATTCCCGCGCGACAACGGGCAAAAGCACATAGACCCCGATCAGGTTCGGGATGCTCATCGCGAAGAGCGAGGCATCCGAGAAGTCGATCGCGCTGGACATGGAGGCTGCCGCGCCGGCGACGATGATCAGACAGAAAATGACTTTGTAGAGCAGGGCGACGAGCGCGTTTTTCCCGAACAGGAACTGCCATGCCTGCAGGCCGTAATAGCTCCATGTGATCAGTGTGGAGAATGCGAAGAGCAGGACGCAGAGGAACAGCACGTACTTGAAACCGGAGTGCACCGTCTCGAAGGACGCCGAAGTCATGCCGATGCCGAATGCGGTGCTGTTGTTCGAAGGGCTGCCGATTTCGAATGCCTGGCCGTTGATAAGGAAATTGCCGGAGTCGTTGTCAAAATTCATCGTCGTCACCAGCACCAGTGAGGTCATGGTGCAAATGACCACAGTATCGATGAACGGCTCGAGGAGCGCAACGATCCCCTCGCTGGCCGGCATCCGTGACTTGGCGGCGGAATGCGCGATGGGGGCGGATCCGATGCCGGCCTCGTTGGAAAAGGTCGCCCGGCGCATGCCCCAGATGAAGGCGGCAAGGATACCTCCCCCGACCACGGCGCGGGGGGTAAATGCTTCCGTCACGATTTCCTGGAGGGCGATGGGGATGTTGCCCGCGTTCACCACGAGCACGATGGCTGCGCTGATGACATAAATAACACACATGATCGGCACCAGCCGCGAGGTGACCCGCGCAATGCTGTGGATGCCGCCGATGATCACCAGTCCGGTGATGATCGCAATGATGGCTCCGAAAACCCACTGCTTGTCCGCAAAGAAGCTCGCCTCGCCGCCGGTCACGTTCAGGAGCTGGGCGGTCGCCTGGTTGATTTGGAAAACATTTCCTCCTCCGAAGGACGCGAAGACGCAGAAAATCGCGAACAGGATGGCGAGAACCACACCCACCGGTTTCATGCCCCTTTCCGCGAAGCCTTTCCGCAAATACTGCATCCCGCCGCCGTGGATGCGTCCCTGCTTGTCGATCTCCCGGTATTTCATCCCCAGCGTACATTCCGCGAATTTCGTCGCCATCCCGAGGAAGCCGCTGAGGAAAAGCCAGAACGCGACACCCGGTCCCGCCATCGAGATGCCGATCGCCACGCCGGCGATGTTACCAAGACCCACCGTCCCGGAAACGGCGGTTGCCAGCGCCTGGAAATGGGTGATCTCGCCGGGGTCGGATTCATCGCTGTATTTCCCCTTCACCGTGCGCAGAGCCAGCGGAAAGGCGCGGATGTTGATAAAGCCGAACACAAGGGTGCAGACGATCCCCGCCAACGCCAGCCAGAGGACGACCCACAGCACGTCATACCCCGCGATGGGGATGGAGGAAAAAATCCCGGAAACGAACCAGCCGGTCGATTTCGCAAACAGCCCGTCGATCTTCTGGTCCACTGTCATTTCCTTCACCACCACCGGCCCCTGCACTGCCGCTTCCTCCTGCACCGCCTGCACCGCCTGCTCAGGCTCCTGCCCGTGCAGCGTCCCGAATGCAGCAAAAAGCGCTAGAATGACCGATAAACATGGAAGCGGTAGGAAGCGTTGTCTCATGGGCAAGGAAACTGGCAATCCGCGCGCCGGGGCGCAAGGAGCAAAGCGGATCAGGCGGGGGAGCGAACCCGCTTTTCTGCGATTCATTTGCCCCCGGATGTAATACAGCGTAGTTATGCCCTCGTAAACTTACCCCCAATGACTATGAAATCGTTCCTCAAATCCGCAATTCTCACCCTGTGCCTCGGAGCGCTGCCTGCAACCGCACTCCATGCTGAAACTGTCAAGGCGGTTACCTGGAACATCGAATGGTTCCCCGGCGGACATCCGAAACCCAAGCAGGCGGAAATGGACAAGCAGTTCTCCGCGATCCAAGCTGACCTAGCAAAGCTCAAGCCGGACATCTTCCTCGCCCAGGAGGTCACCGATGAGGAGGCATTCAAAAAGCTCGTCGCCACCATGCCGGGCATGAAAGTCGATGTCTTCAGCCGTTTCCCGGAGCCCGGCACCGATAAGCTCGGCCCGCAGCAGTGCTGCATCGCATCAAACCTCAAGGCAAACTCCGCTTTCTTCGAGCCATTCAAGGCAACGAAAAATCTTCCCAACCTCCGTCGCGGCTTCGCTTTCGCCGCCCTCGAACATCCCGATGGCGGCCTGATCATGCTCTACTCCGTACACCTGAAAAGCAACCGGGGCAGCGAAACCCCCGAGGGCGAAAAGGATGTGGCGAACACACGCAGGGAATCCGTCCGCCAGATCCTCTCCCACAAGGCGGAGATGGAAAAACGCTTCGACGGG
>Ga0163144_10012662_pt1 | contig 17686 bp, 16 predicted proteins | sample OliLak19BULKMAT1_FD_123175 | JGI IMG/M metagenome (GOLD analysis project Ga0163144, IMG submission 123175) | Freshwater microbial mat bacterial communities from Lake Vanda, McMurdo Dry Valleys, Antarctica - Oligotrophic Lake LV.19.BULKMAT1 | ecosystem: Environmental > Aquatic > Freshwater >...
TCGCTCGCGGCAGTTGAATGCCGACGTGTTGTCATGTTGCATCGACCTGGTGTCGTTGGCGCCGAAATGATCGACCAAGATCATTCGCCGGATTGGGTAGCCCGCGTCATACAGATCCTCAAACACCCGAACCATCCGGTCCGCCCACTGCTCGTGGACCACCAGCTCCCCCATCCGCGTTCTCCCATCAAAGGTGTGGTGGCGCAGGGAGAGAGAGCGGAGGTCGCGGATGGGCACCGGGCATCCGCGGCGCCACGACCGACCCGTCATCAGCGCCTTCGTCGCTCGATCGATCCGCGCGACGGTCGATGTGAACGCAGGGGGCGTGTCGGCGGCAGTAGCGCGCGCCGACATCGTCTGCCCGAGCGGTGACAGGACCGCAACCGCACATATCGGTGCGAGGAGGAACGAAGCCGCCTTCCGTCCGAACGACATGCCTGGATGCTACCCCGTCTTTTCCCGAGCCCTCTCCCGGACCGGGCCTTTGCCCCGGCCCCAGCGCACGAACGTATGATGCTCGGAAGCGCATCGCGTCATGAGAGTAGGGACTTCGGTGACGATCGAGCTATCGGGAGCTGCGCGGATTGAATAGCTGGTGGGCCATCTCCTTTGTGGTGCTATGGCTCGTGGTCATCGTGCTGAGCGTCCTGGTCGTCGCGCTCGCGCGCCAGGTGGGCGCGCTGCACATGCGGCTCGGCCCGCGCGGTGCCCTCGAGATGGATAGCGAAGGACCGACCTTGGACGCCCCCGCCCCCTCCCGACGCACGCTCGACACCGAGGGACGCGCACTCACCGTCGGCGGCGAAGGCTCCCAATTCCTGCTCTTCGTGTCCCCGTCGTGTCCCATCTGTCGCGATGTCCTGCCGTCAGTGCACGCGGTCGCGCGTCAAGGGCGACTCACCCCAATCGTGGTGGTCGACGACAGCGACGCAAGCTCCCTGCCGCGCGCGCCGCGCGAGGCCGCCACCGTCGCCGGCCCCGAAATCGCCGAGGCGTTCGCGATTCCCGGCACGCCCTACGCGGTCATCCTCGATAGCGCGGGTATCGTTCGGGCGAAGGGCACCGTGAACAACCTAGAACAGATGGAAGGCCTCGTGGACACGGCGGAGCGACGGATGACGGAGGCGGGCGCGCCATGAACATCGGTGACCTGGTCGAACGCGGTGGGAAGCACCTCGCCCAGCGAACCACCCGACGCTCGTTCCTCGGGCAGGTCGGCCGTGGGTTCGTCGCGCTTGCGGGTGGGGTGTTCGTGGCCTCCGCGCTCGATGCGACCAGGGCCGAGGCCTACCACATCTGCGGTCACACCTACACGACCAAATCGTGCCCCCATCCCTTCGCGCCGCTGACGCGCATCGACGACTACGGCTACCCCGTGCATCCCGAAGAGGGGTACCCGGTGGATGATGTGGGCGCCCCTTACACCGACGCCTCCACCCAGGTTCGACGGAAGATCTGCGAAGAGCGAGTGGCCGACGAGTACCCAGAAGTGGACCGGCCACGATACGGCGGCGGCTGGAGTCGCTGTTGCCGCGGACGCATACGTCATATCTCCGATTGCTGCTCAACGCATGACATCCGAATCAACGGCGACGCGGCGGTCCGTGGCTACTGCGCAAAAGGAAAGAACGTGTTTTGCATCGCGTACCGCGATCTTCGGGTGCGCTGCTGATGGGCCTGTATCTTCTCGTGCCGATGGCGGCCTCGGCCGTTGCGGGGCTCTCCACGCTCTTCGGCCCCTGAGGCCTTTCGATGGTGGAAACCATCACCCCCGTGGTCTACGGGGGAAACACGCGCAGATGGCTTGTCGGAGTCGCGATGATGGGCCTTGGCGGGACCGTCGTCGCGGGTGCGTTCGGTGCGCTCCTTGGGGCCACCGGGGCAGCGTTCGGCGCACCGTGGGGCGCCATCGGGTTTGCGTCGGTGACGGTCGTGGCGCTCGCCTACCTGGCACGCGAGACGCTGGAGATCAACATCCCCGTCCTGGCCGCACGTCGACAAGTGCCGGAGTGGTGGCGCACCTTCTTCTCTCCCCATATAGCCGCCGTTCTATACGGAGCCGGGCTCGGCATCGGGTTCTTCACGTACCTCACGTATGGCACGTTGGTGGTCGTCGCGGCGGCAGCGCTCGCGGTCGGTCGCCCGATGGTTGGGGTCCTCGTGATGGCACCGTTCGGGTTCGCGCGCACCGCGACGGTGCTGGTCGCGCACGGTGCGCACTCGAGCGACGCGCTTGGGAGTCTGGTCACGCGCTTGGCCCGCTTCGGTGGAACGGGCGTGGTGAAGGGGGCCAACATCGCAGCGCTCGTTGCTCTTGCGGCGACTGCGGCTGTCGCCGCCGCCGCGGAAGGAGCCGTCCCTCGGTCGCAGCCGGCGGCGGCTATCGGATCCTTCGCGGTGGCCATCGTCGGGATGATCTTCGCGTGGACCGCCGTCACGAAGGCGCTCGCGTTCGCTCGATGGAAGGGTGTGCTCGTCGGCTACGGGCTGTCGTCGCGTGTCCAAGCGGTGATCGCGTGGGCCGTTCCTCTCTGCGAGGGGCTCGTCGCGATCCTGGTGATTATCGGACGGACCTGGGTGGCATCGGCCGTGGCAGTACTCCTTCTCCTCACGTTCTCGATTGCCATCCTGCGCGCTCGTTCCCTGCAAGGAAGCCAGATCGCGTGCGGTTGCTTCGGTTCGCGGAGGCGCCGCGATTACCGCGTCTTGCTCCTTCGAAACATCCTCTTGGCGGCGTTGGCCGTCTTCGGACTCGTTTGGGCCCCTTCGCCGAACCCGACGATAGATGAGGTCGCAATCGTGCCGCTGCTACTCTCCCTCACGGGCGTGGCGTTGATCGCATCGGTCCTTCACCTGACGACAAAGGCACTCCGAGGAGGTCGCACGTGAGGAGGTTCGCTCGGACCACAGGGAGCTTCGCGGTCATCTTCACCGTGCTTGCGGCGCTCGCTACCGCCGCCTTCGGAAGCGACTCGAACCAGGGCGATGCACAGGATGTCGCCGGGAAGTTCGACGTCGTTGCCGTTGATCTCATCCATGACGCTGACAGCGGACGCTGGGACACCCAGATGGCGCGCACGTGGACCCTGCGCGAAGCGTGGGACGCCGGCTACGTCTTCCTGTACCTGGACACCCAGGGATCGCCCGATGCCGACTTCTACGTGCTGGCCCGTTCCACGGGGCGAGGTCTGAAAGCGGCCCTGTATCGTGACTCGCCGACCGGCAAAGACCCACGCCTCGAAGCCGTCACTGCGCGCCGACCGAGCCCGAAGACCGTCCGGATCGAGATTGCCCTCTCGCGTCTGGCGATCGCCGAGGCCCGGACCGAGTGGTTCTGGTCTGTGCAGACGCTCTGGACCAGTGACGCCTGTCCCCAGGTCTGTTCTGACCTCGTCCCGGACAGCGGATCAGTTGCGCAAGCCACCCAGCCGTTCGCATCGCTCGAGCCCGCTGCCACGAACTCGCCAGGCGGCACTGCCCACCCGATCCAAGCGACGCCAAACCCGCAGGGTGGGCACTTTTCCCCGCAGGCTCTCGCCAAAGCCAACGGGGCACCTTAAGAAGGCGCCAAGCATCGCTGGCGCGTTCGGGTCGATTAGGACGGCATCAAGCTTGGGCTCGGTAAGAGTTGGGTCGCAAGGCTTTAGGCGACCGTCGACGCGGTCGATGGTAAGGAATGGGATACGCGGTAGAAGCCTCGGAGGTTCGGAAGCGATATCTGGACATCCATGGCAAATGGAACATCGCGCTGGACGGCATGGATCTCCAGGTGCCAGAGGGCGGCGTGTTCGGTCTGCTCGGACCCAACGGCGCTGGCAAGACGACCGCCATCCGGGCGCTGGTCGGCTTGGTCCGGATCGGCGGCGGGTCCCTTTCCGTGCTCGGCGAAGAGGTCCCCGCAGGTCTGACGCGAACGCTTCCTCGCGTCGGCGCGATTGTCGAAGGACCTGCGTTCTTCCCTCGGTTCACCGTGCGTCGCAATCTGGAAGTGCTCGCGAAGATCTCCGGCGTCGGGCGAAAGGGGATTGATGCGGCGCTCGAACGTGTCGGGATTGCCGAGCGCGCCAACAGTAGCGCGAAAGATCTCTCGCTCGGGATGCGTCAACGCCTGGCCATCGCGTGCACGCTGATCAAAGACCCCGAGCTGCTCATCTTCGACGAACCCGCGAACGGGCTCGACCCTGAAGGCATCGTGCAGGTGCGTGAGCTGATCCGCCAGCTCGGGGCCGAGGGGCGCACCGTGTTCGTCTCAAGTCACATCCTCTCCGAGATCCGGCACGTTGCCGATCGAGTCGCGATCTTGGCCCACGGTCGCACGCTCGCCTCCGGGCCGGTGGAATCTTTCCTCGTCGAAGGTGACATGACCGGACTAATCGTCCGAGTTGCCGACGCCAGTCGCGCGATCCCGATCCTGGCGGCCGAAGGACTGACCGCCGTCGAAATCCCCGATGAGGACGGCGACTCCTTGCGGGTCTCGTGCCTGCCGGATGAGGCCGAGCGCGTGACGCGCGCCCTCGCTCGCCGCGACATGTACGTCCGCGAACTCCGTCCCGACGGATCTGATCTCGAATCCGCGTACCTCCGACTGACGGCGGAACCGCCGCCCGAAGCGGCGTCATCATGATTGCCCTCCTGCGCTCCGAGTTCCTTCGCTTCCGCTCTCGTTCGCTAGTCGCGGGCGTGCTGGTGGGCGGCCTCCTCTTGATTGCCGTGGGACTGGTGCTTGGGGGATCCTTGTCGAGGAAGCCAACGACGCTCGAGCTGACGCAGTCGCGCATCGGGTTGGCGCAATGTCCCGAAAGACTGAACTCGATCGAGGAAGGCGGCAGCGGATACGGCGTCATCAACGACTACGTGGACTACCGCTGCCTGCAGGACTTCCGCTCACAGGGGTTCGCGCCGCAGTCCTCGCTGGCGCTCGCGATTCTCCCGCTCGTTCTGCTCGGATCCTCGGTGATCTTCGTCGCGGTCGGGATTTACTTCGGTGCCTCGCTCGTCGGTGCTGACTGGCACCACCGCAGCATGACGACGCTCCTCACCTGGGAGTCACGACGTTGGCGCGTGTATGTCGCTCGGATGGGTACCGTGATTCTCGGGACGTTCGCGATCGTGCTGTTCTTGGAAGCCATCGGCGGCATGGGGCTCGCCCTCACGGCCGCGCTCAGAGGTACCCTCTTCGGTGCGGACGGCTTCTGGCTCCGGGCGACCGTGGAGATCGCCGTCCGCGTGGCGGCCGTCTCGGCGCTGGCGGCGGCCTTCACGGCCTCGATTGCCATGATGGCCAGGAGCACGGGGGCCGCCCTCGGCCTCCTCGTGGCCTACTTCGGCTATGAGCAACTCATGCAAGCAATCAGCCCGACGACGAATTTCTGGCTGCTCGGCCGAAGCTTCGTGGTGTTCCTTGCCGGAGACGACAGCCTGACCCGCGAGCTGGGGATAGACCTCAAAGCTTCTGTCGCAGCACTCGCGATGTATGCCGGCGTTGCCCTCATAGCCGCCTATATCGCCTTCAGCCATCGGGACGTCGCATGATCATCGTTCGAGATCGGCGTTGGATTGCGGGCCTCGTGGTGGGCATCGCGGGCCTGCTCGTCTCGGGGGTGCTGCTCACCAACGCCATCTTCTCCGGCGCAACGGTGGCCGTTTCCGTGCTGGCATTCGTCGGCTTCCTCGCGTTGACGGTCATCTCCAACGTCGAGCTCCGGCCCCGATTGATCGGGGACCGAGCAGGCCTGCGGCTCCAAGGCAGGTTCATCCCGTGGCCAGATGTAACGGACATCCGGACGCTTGATGCGGATTCCGGCACCGCCGGAACCCAGAAAGGCGAGATCGAGGTCGACGGCGGCGAGGTGCTCACGCTGCCCTTGGCAACACATCCCGAGCAAGTGACCGCGTTGATCGAGGTTTGGAAACACGCTCCGAAGTCAACGCGTTCCCCACTCAGGCTCCTGCCGATGGACCGAGAACCACTGTCCTTTGGCGCGGGCCGTGCGGCCGGCTCGGTCACTGTCGCGCTGCTGGTGCTGCTTGCCATGCTGTGGTCGCAGTTGCCCTCGGTCGGCCCGCCCGAGGTTGCCGCAACCCCGCACTTCCCCTCGACGGCACTCCGCCCGCTGTGGACGCACTACCTGAACCGTGGCAACGGCGACTTCAACCGCTCCACGTCAGCGAGTCCGGCGGGCCTGTTCGTCCTCGAGGTTGTGGCGTTCGTCGAAGCAGCCCCCATCAACGACCAAGGCTTCGCTGCCCCCCCTGCCCCACCGAACGGGGGTTCCGCCGTTCAGCTCACCCGCATCGCGCCAGGAGGGCAGGTACTGTGGAGCCGCCTGGTCACCCCCGCGATCCCGTGGAGCCCGATGGCGATCGCCGCCGGACCATCTGGCGTCTTGATGAGCTTCGACTATCCTGCCCGATCCGGGCAACGCCGTTGTTGTGATCTGCAGTTGCTCGATAACGACGGCTCGCGAGTATGGGAAGGCCGGATTGACTTCGCCGGCGATCAAGCGGAGCCGTTCTCGGTGGGACGGGACTTCCTGGTCGTGGATCCCCGGCGGGACGGGACTCGGTTCGATCGGAATCACGCAGACGTGTTCGTCGTTGCCGGGTCAGGAGGCATCACTTCCACCTGGAATCTCGACATCACGCGCAAGACATCCTCGCATGTCTGGGGTTCGGAAAGCGGCCTCCTCGTGTCCACCCAGGAACGCGGCGAGGACACCTCACAGCTCACCAAGTATGCGGCCGACGGCCAGATCCAGTGGCGTGGCTTTCTGCCTGGCGAGATCTATGACGTCGACGAAGGCGCCGGCGGTACGTTCGCACTCACCGAGGTGTACCAGCAGGCGGTTGCAGGAGCCTGGATATCGCGGATCGACGAGGGCGATGTGGCGTGGAGTCGCCTCAACTACGAAGATCGGGTTCCCTACGCCTACTATGGGCCGCACTCGCGATTCAGCCTCCTGGTTGATGGCGAAGACCTGTATCAGGTGGAGCAACGAGCAGCCCTAGGCCGTCTCACCCATTGGGTCGAGCGACTCGATCCCGACACCGGCGACTCGCGGAACGCATGGCAGGTCGCGACCGTGAAGTATTCACCGACCATCACGGTCGCGGACGGCATCGCGTATCTGACGTCGCTGCTGGGCGAGCGCGCCTACTCGGTTCAGCGGCTGGAGTGGCCTCCCGGGAAGAGCGAGCCTTCCACCTAGGGTGCCAGCGAGGGTCCCAGGAAGCACCGCGAGACGGTACTCTCATGGGCGTGCCAACCAACCTTCTGCGAGCCTGGCTCGCCACACTCGCCCTCCTGTTCGCTCTCGCTGCTTGCAGGACACGGTGATCATCCCGGCAAACGATGGCGAAGTTGTGATCCGTATGCCATTCGACGACTACGCCGGGAAGTTCGTGTTCCACTGCCACATCCTGGGGCACGAAGACGCGGGGATGATGGCCGTGATCGAAGTCGTCAAGTAGTCGGCCAAGCGCAGTGGAACGCAGCACGCCCCCCGCGCATACCGCTGCACTACAGTGACGCCTGTGAACGCGAACGAACCGGCATCCACGCCTCTCGGTTGGTGGCCGACGCAGGCGTCCAACATCATCCGCGGCATCTTCCTCACCCTGGGTATCGTCGTGCTGCTCGAAGACCATCCCGATTCGGAAACGACGACCCTGGCTCTGGTCGGAGCGACCCTGGCCGTGATCGTGGGCGGCATCTTCGGCAAGGTCGTGGAAAAGGAGATCACCCAGCAGCGTCGCCTGACCCCGAAGGAATTCGGGCAAGTGACCCTGAACTACAGCCTGGTCGGCGGGGGCGCCCTCCCGGCGATCGCAAGCTTCGCCGCCGCCTGGATGGGGTTGCTCTCGAGTGCAGCAGCCACCTACCTCGCGATCATCGCCGGCATCGGCCTCCTCGGATCGCTCAGCTACTCAGCCGCCCGTTCCGCTGGGAGCCCCGCCGGCCGCTGCTTGAAGCTCGGCGTCGAAACCGCGTTGGTCGGCGTAGTCGCGCTTCTCATCACGGTCATCCTGCGCCTGACGTGAGGCGCGCGGACCAACGATGTGCTCGATTCGCCAGGCGAGGCATTCAGTCATACGATTGTGCTTCACCGTCGAGCGCGAGAACAAGGAGTGTGGACATGGGTCTGTTCAAGAAGGACAAGGACGACCAGATGGCGCGGCTGATGCCGCAAACCGATGCGATCAAGGACCAAGCGAGCGCCGTAGCGGCGGCCAACGTCGCGACCGCCGGCGGCACCATCGTCCAAGAAGGCCCTGACTTCGATCCCATCGCCGGCGTCTCGATCGAACTGTTCGTCGAGGTCTCGAAGGGGCTCGCCGACTACAACTATGACCAGTCCAAGGCCCCCGAAATCGCCGCTTCCAAGGGCATCTCAGGAGAGAACTGGCAGGCGGCCATCGATGGATGGAACGAGCGCACACAGCGCAATCCCGCGGTCGGTCAACGCATCAACGCGCTCTACACAGGTCGCGCGTAGATCTCGCGCTCGCTGACGAACGCAATCAAAGGGCGGGCAGGGCCGCAGGATCAGGGCGTCGGAGCGACGGGAGTTGCGGTCGCCAATCCCGCGTCCGCGGTCGTGGCTCCCGTGGCGTTCGGATCGTAACCGAGGTTTTCGCGCACGAGTCGATCAAGCGCCCGCACGAACTCGGGTACGAGGGCTTCGCTTTCTTCCACGGAGATGTGGATCCCGTCTTCGTAGAGCCAGCGATCCTCGAGGTTCGTCACGCACGTCCCGTCGATGCAGTAGTGGTCGCGGAGATTGAGCGTTGCTGCTCCGGTCGTGCGAGCGACCTCCTTCAACGCAGCGAACGTAAGCGTCTGGCTCTGCTTGACCTCGGATTCGGGAACCGTGGCACCACAAGCCGACAAATCGGTCTCGGTGACGCTCGCAGTGCAGTCGCGAGGCCGCCAGACGAACGCGTGAGGCTCGTGATCGCCCGTGTCTGGCGGCGTGGCCGAGAACGTTCCCGGCGTGGAACCGTAGAAGAACCGGGGGGTCGGCAACACCAACAGCACCTCGTGGCCCGCGTGCCGCAGGCGCGTGACGGCATCGCCGAGTGTCCCAATCAGGTCGTCGGCCCGTTGCTTCGGCGTGAGGGTCTGGGTCGCAGAACTCCCCAATGCACCGAGGTCCCAGGTGCTCGACATCACGATTACCCCTGGCTTGCGGCGAGCCAGGCGTTCGACGGTTGTCTCGAAGTCGTCGCTGCACGCGCTGTTTTCCTCGTCCCCCCCGGAGAAACACCCCGGACTGGTGGCGATCTTGAGCGGCAAGCCAAGCTTCTCGGTCGAGCCGATCAACGCCTCGCTATACATCGCCGCGACCGAGTTCCCTTCCAGATAGACCTGCGGCCCCGTCGCGGCGCCATTGAATTCGCACGAGGGTTGCGCCACATCTGGATCGGCGGTGGACGCGTTGTCACAGCCGGCCTTCTGGCCGGCGTGCTCGGCGGTGACCTGGGACTGCATGGCCGCCACTTGCTCATTCCCCCAGGAAGTCTCGGCGCCATAAGCGAGTCCGAGGCTCGCCGCGATCGGGATGATGGTGCATGCCGCGGCCAGCCCGACCACCCGCATCCCCTTGATGGACTCCTTCTTCCGGATGGGGTCCTCCAGGAACGACATTGAGAGCCAGGCCGGGATCAACGACGCCAAGCCCACGAGCGCGAGCACCCATGGCTTGCCTGGCCACACGATCGCCGCGAACACGATGAGCGGCCAGTGCCAGAGGTACCACGAGTAGGAAAGGTCGCCGACCTTCACCATCGGCTTGGATCCCAAGACGGCCTGGAGGCCCTTCTTGGAGTTCATCCCCGAGATGATGAGCGCGGCGGCGCCCGTGACCGGCAGCAACACCGCGGCACCCGGATACGGCGTCGCTCCGGTGATGGTGAACGCTCCGACGACGATCATGACCGTGCCAGCAAGACCCGCCACAACCGCAGGGCCCGGCTTGATGCGCGCAAGGCTCGCGGCGCCCAACGCCAACCCCGCCCCCACCGCGAACTCCCACGCACGGGCGAGCGAGGAGAAGAACGCGAACTGACGCGGTAACGGAAGCAACCCGAACGAAACGAGGAAGCACAGGATGAAAGAGGCGATTGAAAGGATGAGAAGCATGATCGCCGCACTTCGCTGAGATGCCCGCAGGGAACCCTTCGCAATGCGGCCTCCCGCAGGATCTGCCGACGCCGCCGAAGATGCTGGCAAGGCAGCGGCAGAAGCGGTGGCCGTCGCGGCAACCTTTCCACTCCGAAGCGCCTGTTTGGTGAGTCGCCGCCGCTCCGAGGGACTCAATCGGTCCCAGGCCGCCCCCGAGGGCAACTCCAGAAGGAGTCGTCCCGCGACCCAGCTCCCAAGCAGCAATGCAGGGAAGACGAGGTAGACCTGCTCCTCCACCGAGAGGGTCCACGTGTTCAAGAGCGGGTTGGTCGCCGCCTCGGGAGAGAAATACTCCGTCGAGTCGTTGTAGATGACGATGTTGGCGCTGAAGAGGGTGGCGCCGACCCCCGTTTCCGCCGTCGTCTGCTGCGAACCGAACGAGGAGCCGAGGAACACGGACATGCCCATGACCACCGTGGTCACCACCGCCAAGGCGGGAAGCAGACGCTTGATGCGGCGGGAGTAGAAGTTCCGGAAACGGATCGTGCCCGACCGTTGCAGCTCCCGCATCAGCATGCTGGTGATGACGAATCCCGAGATCACCAGGAAGACATCGACGCCGATGAACCCGCCAGGGATGGGCAATCCCGCATGGAAGGCCACGACCAGGATGACTGCGATGGCACGGAGGCCCTGGATATCGAGCCTGCGAGAGTCCTTCGGAGGGGGCGGCAGATCGGGCAGCACGACCGCCACCTCGGTGGGCCTCTCGTCGGTGAGCATCAGCACAGGATAGAAGGCCAGAGGCCAGGTGGACTACCCAACTCTGGGGTTTTCGGGCTTCCCACGGCCAGTAGGCACCAGAGCCAGTGCCTTGTAAGGCTCTTTCCGCCCGGGGTAGCGTAGGGGCCCCTGGCAGCGGCCGCCTTTATGGCGGGCGCAAAACGAGGAGTTCTCCATGGCCGTACGCGTCGGTGACCCGGCTCCTGACCTCTCGATTCCTGATTTCGAGACCCTCGAACCGGTCGCCCTGTCCTCGGCGTGGGCCAAAGGGCCATGCGATCGGCACGCACTCATGGAGCGATGCGCACCATCATGTGGTCGATCGGGACCGGGGACTTCGTCGACGACGTGCCGCCACACCACATCATGAGCGTCGTCCTCACCCGAGTGCGGCCTGGCGGAATCGCCCTGTTGCACGATGCCGATGGCTCGAGCACGGGCGAACACACCGCGACCGTCAAGGTCCTGCCGAACCTCATCGAGGAGATCCGCTCGCGCGGATACGACTTCGTCCCGCTGGAGCCGTACCTGCCGGCGAGGGCCGCCGACTAGCCCCCGTACTTCGCGAGGGCCTGCGCGGCTTCCTTCGGGTTCGCCCGCGCCCACGCTTGCAAGGACTTCTCGGCGAGCGCCAGGGCCGAGCTCAGTTGCTGCCCCGTGCCGACCAACGCGCTGGCCTGCCCGAGCGAACTCGCCAGCTGCGTCGCACTCATCGAGCGCACCGCGTCGGCGAAGCCGAGTGCGGTGTCCGCGTAGCTGCTCGCGAGCCCATACACCGTGAGACATGCCTCGCGCGCATCGACAAGATCCGCACCTGTTGGCCGCAGCGGCTGCATCCGCTTCTTGGCATCCTTGGCGTCTCGCGACAGCACCGTCGCATCCGCCTCCAAGCCGTTGGCCGCCTTCTTCGCGTCAGCAACGTTCCGCGCGGTCAAGGCATCCTCCAACGCGGAGACGTCATCCTGCATCGCCGCCGTGTCCTTCGTCAGCAGGGCTAGATCCGTGGTCCCATACGCGAACGTGCGTTCGTCATCGGGCGTGACCCGCACCGAGGCCTGTCCAGTGGAGCCATCGTTGGTCGACGGACCGCCACTTGATTGCGTATCAGGCCCTGACCCATCGGAGGCCGATGCCTGGTCTTCGGCCGGTGACGGCAGTCCCGCCCGCGGCAGGTCTCCGGGAAGCGAACCATCGCGCGATGCGTCCTTGGCGCCACAACCCACGGCACCGAGAGCAAGCGTCACCGCAAGGCATGCGAACCATCGCGCTGTCATAGGCCTAAGCATAAGCCGACCTCCACCTCAGCGCTCCGACTGGGTGCGCAGATACCGCCCGGTTCGCCGGACCTGATACCGCAGTTGCGCTCCCAGGCGAGGGCGATCATCGAACGGCATCCCCATCTGGATCGAAGCGGTGATCGGATCAGGCCAGCGCGAACCCAAACGCCGAAGCACCGCGAGCGGATGGCGCACCGAGGGGAGTGCAACCGGCTCCGGGCCGTGCGCGATCGGCCAGGGCGAGCACCATGCCCGCCAGAGCGCTCGCGGGAACCAATGCGGCATACGGCTCGCACGCTCCTGCGCTGGGGTGCCGCGCACATCGGCTCCCAAGACCACATGCGCCAGCGCGACCGTAGCCAACACCTGGTCTGCCTCCCGGGGATCCGATCCGAGGCACCGCGCCCAGTCGAACGAGGCGCCGCGCCCTTCCACCGCAGCCGCGACATCGCAGAGCCAGAGTGGGCGCCATGCGCCATGCTTCAGGAGATGGAGCGCCATCACACGGAGGTGATCCTCCGGAGAGGGCACGCGAACCTCGACCTTGCCGAGTGACACCAATCGTGCCGACGACGCAAGCCGCCGAAATTCCTCGTCGTCGGCAACCTCGATGTCATGCGTGAGATCTACCTGCGCGCCCTCGGGGATGTGCGCCAGCGCGGCACGTGCGCGTGGCCGGTCCGCACGCAGCACACAGATGTCGATGTCCCCGTAGGGCCGCATTCCCCGCTCGGGATACAGCCGAGCGGCTTCCCACCCTTTGATGAGCACGTAGTCGATCGCCGCATCCTCCAACGCCGGCAGCACCTTGAGCAGTTCGGATTCATGGACCGCCGCACCGAGGCGCTGAAGTCGAAACGCCTCAGCGAAGCGCTGGCCGGCAGCGGAGTCGGCGAGCGCCGGTGTGTCATGAACACGCCACCACGCGAGGCCACCCGCTCCGGACGCCAACAATGCTCTCGCCGCGCGCTCGAGGTCGGCGACCGCGAGCGGCGCACCCGAACGAACGAGTCCCGAGCCGAGATCCGCGCGCCATGAGCCAGCCAGGACGCGTGCGATGGTCGAGCTGAGGGAGGGTTCCGAAGCAGGGGGCTGGGTCAGGCGCACACGTTGCTGCCGAGACAGAGCCCTGAACAGCACTGGGCGCTGGAGGCGCAGGCCATGCCGGGCTCTTTGCAGGTCGCCGCCTGCGCGGCGTCGGGTGCGACGATGGTGCGCACGACCGGGATCGCCAACCCGAGGGCGCCGACCAGGGCGGCCTTCTTCAGCAAGTCGCGTCGCGACGAGGCGAGCCCGCCAGCCGTTGGGGCGTCATCGGGTAGCGGGGTCAGCAGGAGGTGTCGCTCGTCAAGCTGGGCGAGCGCGTGCCATACGATCGCCTCGGCGTCGACCGCTTCGGGTGTGTCCGGAAGCTGCTGGGCGATGGCACGGACCGAGCGCTCCCCGTCGACCGCGTGCCAGATGGAAGCCGAGGCGCCGTTCAAGCAGTGCGCCTTGTGGCGTTCGAGGTCATAGACCAACACCTCGCCATCGAGCTCTTCGACGCCAAGGTCTGCCGTGCGAACGACCGGGATGAAGATTTCCGCGCTGCGCGTCATGACGCTCGCTCGCTCTGCTCGATGAGTTGGGATGCGGTTGCCGGTGCTTCGCCACGCGTGCCCTTCAGCACCACCGCACTCGCCACCGCCGTCCGAAGGGTCGCGAGTGCGTGCGTAGGACTTCGTCGGGCAGAGACGGTGTTCGCCATGAGCGCAAGAGCACCTTCGCCTCGCGACATCCTGCGTGGGCGCCAATGGGCACCCTTGCGGTAGCGTGCAACCGCCACCGCGCCGACCGGAATCGGCTCGCGTCCTGTCGGCGCTCCGAACGCGGAGGCAAGAGCGGGCGTCGACGCTGTCTCCCCCACCTGGCGGATCGACAGCGGGAGCGCGAACGGATGGACGCGCCCTTCGTCGTCAAGGATGGCGAACTCATCCGAGTAGTAAGTGGCCCCGGCCTTGAGGAGTTCGGAAACCAGCGTGGATTTCCCGCTGTAGCTGCGGCCCGGCACGATGATCGCGCGGCCATGCCACTCGACCACACCGGCGTGCACGAAAACATGCTGTGGCGAGTGCTCGGCGACCCAGAGGCGCACCTCGGACTTCAGCGCATCAAGCACCAGATGCAGATCGTCGTGCGCAGCGATGCGATCCGCGCCCCGGAACAGCTCGTAACCGCCATCCACGACGACCAACGAAAACATCTGTTCGACATATGACGTGGAGGCCACTGCCCATCCGGGAAGCAGGAGCGGCTCAATCTGCGCCCACAGACCACAATCGGAGATCCGGACCCCGAAGGGAACGCCGTACGCGGTCATCGCAAGTCCCTCAGCCCAGGTTGCCCCGTGAAGCTCACCTCCGGGGACCGCGGGACCAAGCACCGGGAACGACCCCCCGGACGCGGATGGCAAAGCCTCACGAGCCGTCATCGAGGCGTTCATCGAAGCCGCATCGAGGGATCGCCGAGGAGCACCCAGGTCTTGAGGATGTCCTTGTCGCGAGCGCTCCGTCCCGCTGCCACGACCGCATCCCCGACCCGGGGGTTGCCGTTGAAGAGCGCCTTGTTGAACGCGAGCGTCAACAGGCGCTGGTCCTTTGCGTACGTCAAACCGGTGGACGCGTAGGCGCCGATGCCGCCGCCGTGCGCTCGGAGCAACGATTCGCTGAGGCTGTCAAGACCCGGGTCAACGAAGTACGCATTCAGGCAGGTCATGAGCACGAAGAAGGAGGGGTGATCCTCGTTGGTCAACGCGGGGGTGTCCTGGTTCGTGAGCAGGCTGCCTCGCCATACATCGATTGACCCGTGACCGGCGTACTGGGTGACCGATGGCCCTTCGTTGATCCCGGAAACCACGTCAGCGTGCGATTGTTCGTCGTCCCCGCGAACGATGGACGTCACATCCATGCTTTTGGGAAGCAGTCGGCGCACCGCTCGATTCATCGAAGCGAACGCCTCGCCGGAATCCGCGATCATCAGCGCGTCGTTGCCCAGTGCGGAGGAATCGTAGGCGAGCAACTTCTCGACGACCGCGTCTGCCTCAGAGGGGGTGCGAGCCGGCAGACGACCGATCGCGAACTCCGGGCGAAGGTCGCCATTCACATCGGCCAACGTCGAGTCACTCGCGGTCTCCATAAGCGTCGTGTCCCGGAGGATCGTCGGCACTAGGTCCTCATCACCGTGACCGAGGTAGCCCCGCGGATCCAGGCTCGCGTCACCGCCAAGGAGGACGTAGCGCGGTGCCTTCCGCCAGGTTGTGTGCACCGAAGCAAGGAACGCATCAAGCGCTGCCGGCGATTCCTCGCCATAACTCACGTGGTCGTAGATGTTCTCGACCGTGGCCATCTTGACGACGAGCCCCTGGGAACGGCGATGTGCGGCCAGTGGCGCGAACGAGTCCTTCAACTCGTCGGTCGTGACGATGAGCAGGTCAGCGCGAGCGGAGGCCCCACCGACGGGACCCGGGTCGTTGGCACGAAGGTCCTCGGGGGCTTCGGTGCCTTCCACCGCGAAAATCGTACGTTCGCCTTCGGATGGCGCCGTGGCCGTCACCGCGAACCCGCCCCCGTCAGGAGCGACCGAAGCATCAAGCGCGACCGGCGCCGCCGGGTCAGTCACATCCAACACCGTGACGTCATCGCTGGAGAACCCGGCGATGGTCGCTTCGGTTCCGCTCGGCACAGTGGCACGAAGCGCCCCACCCTCGGCCTCGAACGAACGGAGGTAGTACACGCGGATCGAGTCGACGAGGCTAACGTCCGCAGCCCCCTGGGACGTGAGTTGGAGTGTGTTCTCACCCGAAACGAGTGACGCATCCACCGGGAAGGTCGCCGTGCCCTGCTCTCGGTTGAGCATGGCAACGGTGCCAAGCGCCGAACCGTTTAGTTCGACCTCGACGTTGTGGCCACCCGTGGTCACTCCCTGCAGATTGATCTCGAGGCTCGCCCCTGCGGTCGACGCGACGTCCGGCACATCGAGGGCCTGATCGGCTGGCGTGCTGGTGACGGCATCGCCAAAGAAGTTGCTCGCTTGCCCGTTCAGCAAAGCCGAGAAGTAGAGACTCGGGTCCCTCAGTTCGAAGGTATCCCAGAAGCTGGCTGGCGCAGGCGCGCCGCCGGTCGCGGAGGACGACGCGATGCGCTGGCCCGGTGTCCCCTCCGACGTCACCCAATACACACGGGTATCGGTACTTGCGGTGTCCAGACCGAGCCCATAGAACTCGAGGACTCCGTCGTGCACGCTCGCCGCCTGCTCGACGCCCTCGGCGTAGAGATGCAGGTTCGCGGGCGAGCCCGTATCGACCCCGAGCGCATCGAGGTCATCGAGTGAAACCCGATACCAACCTTCGTGCTGCACATCGAGTGCCACCGCTGGGCCGTCCATGATCGCCGCATGGCCACTCGGAACGGCGACACCCGGATCCGCGACGCGAGGGACGATCTGCCCGGTATCGGAGGCCGAGTCCTGCGGTGCAAGCGCACGCGAACGCACGCGCGAGACATCGCTGCCGCCGGCCGTCGGCTGCACTGGGCCGTGCCACGTGGACGAGCCATCCAGGTCCACCGCTTGGATGAAGTAGGGCCCGGAAGCACCACCCGTGTCATCGAACCAGTGATAGGTGCCGCCAGCATCCAGGCTGGCGTCGGTGCGGAGTGCGGACCCGGCGATCAGGTCGTCATTGAGTTGGACTCGCGCGCCGCCCTGACCCTCGTAGACGTTGAAACCCAAGTTGTTGGTCTCACTGGCGGTCGCCCACGTCAGCGCAGTTCCACTAGGCCCTTGCGAGGCCGATGCGTCCACGAACGTCGCCGCCGTCGGCTTCGTCGCCGTGACGGTGATGGAGTTCGGCGCACCGTCATTGAAGTCCTTGTTGTAGTGGAACGATCCGCCCGAGCCGTCGTACCAAAGCGCCACCATCGTCGCGACGCCCGCGCTCAAAATCTCTACCTGGAAGGTCGTGGTGATATCACCGCCGACTTTGCCGCCGTACTGGGCCGGACCGACACAGTTGGCTGAGGTGGACGGCGGCACCAAAGCGGGGTTGGAATCCCAACCGCATGCATCGGCCCAGATCTTGTCGTTTGTTGCGTTCGCCGGCGCCGCGGGTGGGTGCTCATCGAGGTACTGCGCATCGACGCTGACGATGCGGAACATGACATTGGGGAAGTTCATGTACGTCGTGAGTTGCTCGTAGGCGGTCGAGGTCGAACCCGTCACGGTGTAGCTGTAGACCGAACCAACCAACACGTTCGTTGGACCAGTGATCGAGGCGATGCTGTTCCGGTTCTGGGAAACAAGGTTCTCGACGTAGATCTGTCGCGGCGTGGGCGTGGTCACCGAGGCCCCTTCGGCCGCCACCGCCGTGATCGAGTACCTGCGGGCCGTACTTACCGCCCCACTGTTGCGGTTGACCTGGATGTTGAAATAGAAGTCGTTGCATTCACCCGGCGCCCAGGACCAGGAA
>Ga0163144_10012663_pt1 | contig 17686 bp, 15 predicted proteins | sample OliLak19BULKMAT1_FD_123175 | JGI IMG/M metagenome (GOLD analysis project Ga0163144, IMG submission 123175) | Freshwater microbial mat bacterial communities from Lake Vanda, McMurdo Dry Valleys, Antarctica - Oligotrophic Lake LV.19.BULKMAT1 | ecosystem: Environmental > Aquatic > Freshwater >...
ACCTCGGCGGCCAGCGCCGTCATCGAGCGGATGGCGAAGGGCAGTTCCACCACCTGGCGTTCGCGCACGTAGCGCTGCAGCTTGCGCGGGAACGCGCCGTACGACCGCGGGTGCGGCTTGCCTTCGGTGACGGGCTGCAGGCCGCCGTCGGTGCAGGTCATGGTCCATGGCTGGCGCATGATGAGGGCGATGTCGTCCTCGGACATGTTGAACGACACGAGTCCGGCGTCGCCCTTCTCGAGCAGCGTGAGCGCGTATTCCTCTGGCGCCTGGCCGGCAGCCTTCGCCAGATCCGACAGCCGCTTGCCCTCGATCGTGGTGTCGGGGTCGTACTCCGACACCAGGAAGGTGTCGGCGCCGCCGCGCCGCGCCAGATTGGCCTTCACCTCGTCGCGCAGCTTGCCGCGCAGTTCGCCGGTGACGCGGCGCAGCATCACCTCGCGTCCGCCCACCTGGGCCCAGCGCGGCATCAGGGCGCCGACGATGCCAGTGCCACTGGCCTCGTAGGGGTACTGATCGGCGAAGATCTTCACGCCGCGCGCGCGCGCCGCCTCGATGTGCGCCACGAGCGTCTTCGACAACCCCCAACTGGCGGGGCCGAGCGCCTTCATGTGCGTGACGACACTGGTGAGTGCGGCCTGCTCGGCGATCTCGATCACCTCATCCACGGCGGCCACGACGCCCACGCCGTAGTCGGCTTCGTCGCGGATATGGCTGCTGTAGCTGCCGCCGAACGCAGCGGCCTCCTTGGCCATGGCCACGACTTCCGCGGTCTTCGAGTAGCTGCCGGGCGCGTAGTAGAGGCCACTCGACAGCCCGAAGGCGCCCGCGCGCATCCCCTCGCGCACGAGGGCGCTCATCTTCGTCTGCTCGGCGGGGGAGGGATCGCGATCGGTCATGCCCAGCACGGCGCTCCGCACCGATCCGTGCGGCACCATCAAGCCCACGTTGAGCCCGATCCCGGCGCGCTGGTAGCCGGCGCGCTGCGCCGCCAGGTCGACCGGACCGCCCCCATCGGGATTCACGAGCACCGTGGTGATGCCCTGCGCCAGCACCGGGCGTCCCTGCTTCAGGTCAGCGCTGGCGAGCCCAGGGCCGGCGTGCGAATGCACGTCGATGAAGCCCGGCGTGACGTAGCGTCCGGCGGCGTCGATGATCGTGGCGGCGGTGGCCACCGAGAGATCGCCCACGGCGCGAATGCGATCGCCGGTGACGCCGACATCGGCCCGGCGCGCGGGTGCGCCCGTGCCGTCCACCACGAGTCCTCCGCGAATGAGCAGATCGTAGCGCGCCTGGGCCAGCGGGCGGGCCGGTGGAGCGAGCACCAGTGCCGTCGCTAGAATCCCCGCGGCGTAGTGCCATCGCGTGTGCATGTCAGCCCCAGTCCCTAGCCCCGAGTCCCGAGCCCGTGGTTCTTCAGGGGGTTCTTCAGGGGGTTCTTCAGGGGATATCTCGTCGCGACGTAGTCGTCCACGAGTGCTTGGAACGCCGCCGCGAGTTCCTCGTAGCTGCCGCGCAAGGTGGAGTGGTGCTGGCCGTCGATGAACACCGGACACGTCGGCGCCTCGCCCGTGCCGGGCAGCGAGATGCCGATGTTGGCGGCTTTCGACTCGCCCGGCCCGTTCACCACGCAGCCCATCACCGCCAGCGTGAGGGTCTCGACGCCCTCGCGGGTGGCCTTCCATTCGGGCATGCGCTCACGGATGTAGTCCTGCACGCGTTCGGCCAGCTCCTGGAACGTGGAGCTCGTGGTGCGGCCGCAGCCGGGGCACGCGGTGACGCTCGGCGCGAACGAGCGCAAGCCCATGGCCTGCAGAATCTCGCAGGCCGCGTAGACCTCGTCACGCCGATCGCCTCCGGGCCGCGGCGTGAGCGACACGCGGATGGTGTCGCCGATGCCCTCGTTGAGCAGCACGCCCAGCGCCGCCGCCGACCAGGTGAGGCCCTTGATGCCCATGCCGGCCTCGGTGAGCCCGAGGTGCAGCGGCTGCGTGGTCTGCTTCGCGAGTGCCCGATAGACCTGAATCAGGTGCACGGGCCTGGAGACCTTGCACGAGATGATGATCTGGTGAACGGTGAGCCCGCTCTCGAGCGCCAGCTCGGTCGACTGCAGCGCCGAGAGCACCATGCACTCGTTGAGGATGTCGTCGGAGGTGAGACCGAGGTTGCGGTCGGTGTTCTCCTGCATCTTCGTCATGACCAGCTCCTGGTTGAGCGAGCCGCCGTTGACGCCGATGCGCACCGGCTTGCCGTGGCTGGCCGCCACCTCGCAGATCGTGGCAAACTGCTCGTCACGCCGTTTGCCGGTGCCGACGTTGCCGGGATTGATGCGGTACTTGTCGAGCGCGGCCGCGCAGTCGGGATGGCGCGTGAGCAGCAGGTGACCGTTGTAGTGGAAGTCGCCAATGAGCGCCGCCGTGCAGCCGGCGTCGCGCATGCGCTGCTTGATCTCGGTCACGGCCGCGGCCGCTTCGGGCACGTTGACGGTCACGCGCACCATCTCGGAGCCCGCCTCCCACAACTCGATGCACTGTTGGGCTGTGCCGGCCGCGTCGGCCGTGTCGGTCATGGTCATCGACTGCACCACGACCGGCGCGCCGCCGCCCACCGTGATGCCGCCAACCGCGACCGGCACCGTGCGGTGGCGTCCCGTGAGCTGAATCATCGCGCGTATCCTAGTTTTCTTCCCGCCAGCCGTCGCCGAGCAGCGAGATCTTGATGTCGTCGGCGCGGAAGAGCGCCACGTCGACGCCGTCGAAGTTCTCGGCGCGATCCATCACGTCGTTGACCAAGACGGTGAGCGTGGTCTGCGGATCGCCGGGGATGATGACCGCCCGGGCGTGTTCCCCGAGCGGGCTCCACAGCCGCCACAACACCGTGGGACTCGAGATGTCCATCAGGCCCGGGAGGAGCTGCGCAGAGCGTCGGTGTAGGCCGACGACTGGCCGCGCGCAATCGACAACGTGATCCAGGCCGGGCCCTGCAGATGTTTGGCGAGGAAGACGATCTGGTAGGCGTGGCCGGCATAGTGACTCAGTTGCCGGGCGAGCGCCGCCAGCACGGTCTGGCCTTCGCCGCGAATTGTCACGGTGCGCCCCAGGTCGTCGTCGGTCAATCCGTCGAGGGTGGCAAAGAGCACCGCCCAGCTCTGTTCCCACGACGCGAGCAGCTCCGCGCGCGTGACGACGGGCGGCTCGAATTCCGCGTCGCGGTTGCGCCACGGCTTCTCGCCGTCGCTCGTGAGGAAGTCGGTCCAGCGCGAGCGCAGGTTGCCGGCCACGTGCTGCATGAGCACGGCCACGCTGTTGCACCCGGCGTCGAGCCGCACGTGCAACTGCGCGTCCGTGAGCGGCGCGACCGCGCGGTCGGCGAGCTGCTTCGCCTTCTGGAACTCGCAGACGAACGTGGAGACCACCACCTGGGCCCCCACGGCTCAGTCCTGGTCCTTGTCCTCGACAGCGTCGGCGGCAGCCTCGGCAGCCTCGGCGGCTGCGTCGGCGGCCTCGGCCTTCATGAAATCGGGCAACGAGTCGTCGTCGGCGCCGGCCGCGGCATCGGCCTGGTCGTCGAGGCTATAGGCCCGGCCGGTGAACTTGGTGGGAATCGGGCCCTTGGGGCCGCGCTCTTTCTGGGCGAAGCCGGGCTTGGGGCCCTTCTTGCCCTTCGGGGGAGCGGGCGGACCGAAGTTACGCGAGCGCGCGATGGCCGCATCGGTGAGCGGCGGGTCGCCGGGCTGGGGCCGGAAGCCGCCAGGTCGCGGCGCGAAGCCGCCTCCGCCAGACGGGGAGCTGAAGCCGCCCGGACGCGGTGGACCGCTGAAGCCGCCGGGACGCGGCGGACCGCTGAAGCCACCCGGTCGCGGAGGCATCGGGCTGCGGTCGTCGCGGGCGCGCGCTTCACTGACAGCAAGGGGACGCCCCATGAAGAGCTGTCCGTCGAAGCGCTTGACGGCTTCTTCCGCCAGAGCGCGTTCGCCGTACTCGACAAACGCAAAACCTCGGGCACGGCCGGTTTCGCGATCGAGCGGCCGCACGATTTGCGTGGGCAGGCCGACGCTCGCAAAGTGCGAGCGGATGTCGTCTTCCGTTGCGTTGTAGGGCAGGTTTCCGATGAACAGTCGAACGGCTGGCACGGCTGGTTACTCTTGGAAGTCCGAGAATCGGCTCATGGGTTGACGATGCGTCGATGTCTCCACGCTCATGTCGTGTTGGGGCGACGTGTGGCTGCGTAGGGAATGCGTCAGATGAGTAGGGACGCGGGGAAGCGATCGAGATCGCAGAGCTGTCCTCGGCTGTGGGAGCATAGCAGGAAGCCTGCGAGCGCGCAATGGAGGGACCGGGGTGTCAACCGCGGCGGCCGTCCGGCGGCGCCGCCAGGCCGGCGAGCAACGCCTCGAGCGCCGTCACCCGTTGCCGCAACATGTCCTTGTGCACCGGCCGGCACGCCGCCTGGAGCTGCGCCGTGGTGTCGGCCAGCGCCAGTTGAATCGACTCGGCCCGCTGGCGCCGCGCGATCTCTTCGGGTGAGGGCGCCGGACCGGCTGGGCCCTTGGCGCGCGCGTCGTCCTGTTGGGATTCGACCGACTTGCTCTCCCACCCGCGTGCCATGCGCCCAGCATAGCAGCCCTTCGGCCGCTGAGGCCGCGGCCCGAGCCTGTTGTAGCCTACGGCATGCGTGAGACCGTCCCCGTGCGCCGAATTCATGGCGACGAAGCCGCCGCCTTGCTGGCCGCCGGCGACCTGACCGTGCTCGACGTGCGCACGCCGGCCGAGCACGCGCGGCTGGGGCATTTACCCGGATCTCGCTTGCTCCCTGTGGATCTCGTGCTGTCGGCGCCGGCCGTGCTGCCCGATGACGGCCGGCCGCTGCTCGTGTACTGCGAGCACGGCGTGCGGAGCGCCCATGCAGCCGAGGTGCTGGCGGCCGCCGGTCTCGGACCTGTCTATGACCTCGCTGGCGGGATGGCGGCCTGGCGCGGCGCGCGCGAGTTCGGTGCCACGCCCATCGACGGGCCGGCCGCGTGGCTGCTCGACAACGGCGACTTGCTGCGGCCGGGAATGCGCGTGCTCGACGTGGCCGCGGGCCGCGGTCGGCATGCCCTGCTGCTGGCGGGCGCGGGACTCGCGGTCACCGCCATCGACCGCGACGCCGCGAAGATGACGCGTCTGGCAGACCTGGCCGGGCGCCTCGGGCTGGCCATCACGACCGAGCTGCGTGACCTCGAAGCTGGCGACGCCGCGCTGACCGAGGCGGCCTACGACCTGGTCGTCGTGACCAACTATCTGCACCGGCCCCTGATGCCGGCGCTGGTGCGCGCGGTCGCGCCCGATGGGGTGCTGCTCTACGAGACGTTCACCACCGCGCAGGCGGCGCGGGGTAGGCCCACCAACCCCGCCTATCTGCTGGAGCCGGGGGAACTGCCACGGTTGGTGGCGCCGCTCCAGGTGATCCGTCAGCGCGAAGGCGAGGTCGACGGGCGGATGGTGGCGAGCGTGGTGGCGGTCAACGGCTCGCGACCGGCGTCGGCGTGAAGGCCGCAGCCGCCGTCTGCCACGCGGCCGTGATGCGGGCCGGCGTCACGCCGTTGTGCGAGCTGTGCCATGTGACTGCGCCGTGCGCCACCACGAACACCTGGGGCGATTCGTGGCGCACGCCGAAGCGCGCGGCCAGCCGCTGCGACACGTCGCGGTGGCGCTGCACCACCACTTCGTGCACCGGGCCGGGCAGCACGCCCTCGATGAGGCCGTCGCGCACCATCAGGCTCACGCCGCAGCTTTGGCTATGCTTGAAGACGATGACGGGCTCGATCTGGGATGCCGCCAGCACGGCGTCGACATCGGCGTCTGACGCCAGTGCGCGAAACGAAGTCACCCGGTCATTCTACCGTGCGCTCGGCCTGGGCCTGCTGCTGGCCCTGGCCACGGCCCGCGCCTCGGTCGCGCAGGAGGCGGTCACTCGGGGCGGGGCCGAATGGTCGGCTACGGCGTCGGTGGCGCGTGGCATCGGCCTGTTGCAATCCACCGGCGGCGAGCGCTACGCCATGCCCACGCTGTCGTGGGGCCGCGTACTTACCGACCTGCGCGGACCGGGCTGGGCCCGCGGGCGCTTCGAATGGTCGGTGGAAGTCACGCCGGTGTTTGCGGAGTGGTCGTCGGGACGGGCGCGGGGCGTGGGCGTGGCACCGCTGCAGTGGCGCTGGAACCTGGCGCCGCGCGGGCGCCTCTATCCATTCGCGGAGGTCGGCGGCGGCGCGCTCTGGACCACCGAGCCGATTCCGGCCGGCACGACCGGCACCAATTTCATGACTCACGGCGGCGTCGGCCTGCGGGTGCTCGGTGCACGGGGCCGCGGCCTGGTGGCCAGCTACCGCCTGCACCACATCTCGAACGGCAACCGGCTGCGGCGCAATCCTGGCGTGAACGCGCACCTGATCAGCCTGGGCTATACCTGGCTGACCCACCCCTGACGTCATGCAACTCGCGCTGCCGCTGATGCCCGACGCTCTGGCCCACTCACGGGCGGAGCTCCCCGTCGTGGCCGCGCCACTGCCGGCGCCCGTGCCGGCCCGGCCCGCGGCGCCCGCCACGGAGTTCGTGCGGCGGCGCGGCGCGCGGCGCTACATCCTGCGCGTGCTCGACGACGGCACGCTGCGCGTGACGGTGCCGTGGTGGGGCAGTCGGCGCGAGGCCCGGCAGTTCGCCGAGTCACAAGAGGCGTGGGTGGCGCGACAGCGGACGCAGCGCGTGGCCCGCGTCGCCGCCCGCTGGAGCATCGGCACGGCCGTGCTCGTGGACGGCGTCGCGCACACGCTCACCGACCTGGGCGGCGCACGCCTGGCCCTCGGCGGTCACGTGCTCGAGGACCACGTCGAGCCCGGGAGTGATCCCGGACCGGCCGTGCGGGCCTGGCTGCGGCAGCGCGCCGTCGCGCATCTGCCGGCCGAACTCACGGCCCTGGCGGCGCAGCATGCCGTCCCCGTGACGCGCGTGTCGATTCGCGACCAGCAATCGCGCTGGGGCTCGTGCTCGCGCCGCGGCACCATCTCGCTCAACTGGCGGCTCGTGCAGACGCCGCCGTTCGTGCGCGAGTATGTGCTGCTGCACGAGCTGATGCATCGCCGCGAGCTGAACCACTCGGCGCGCTTCTGGCGGCTCGTGGCGGCCGCGTGTCCGCGCTACGTCGAGGCGCGCACGTGGCTGCGCGAAGACGGCGCCACGCTGTTCTGACGCGCTCGCGCGCGGCTCGTGTCGTCAGCTCGCGCGCGGCGGCGCCGCCCGCGCGGCGGGCGTCACGGGCGTCTTCGTGGCAAAGCCCTTGCGGGTCATGGCCCCCCAGTCCGAGCGGCCGCGCATGTACTTCACGAGGCCGCGCAGGCGCCAGTAGACCGTCATCTGGCGGAAGCCGAGGTTCTCGGCAATGCTCCACCACACCAGCCACGCGAGATCCCCCGGCCGGCGATAGCGCATGAACGAGGCTTGATCGAGCAGCAGCGTCGCCACGCTCAGGATGAGGCCGATGCCGATGGCGAGCGCGAAATAGAGGAGGGCGAAGGTGCGGTCGATGAGGCCCACGGCCAGCGACGCGGCGAGAATCACGAGGCCGAGGGCCTCGACGATCGGCGCCAGCAGCTCCACCAGCACGAAGTATGGGAAGACCACGAGTCCCATCGCGCCGTAGTAGGGATTGCCGATCAGCCGGCGGTGGCGCCACAGCGTGTCGGTGAGGCCGCGATGCCAGCGGTCGCGCTGGCGGCCGAGCACGCCCCACGACTCGGGCACTTCGGTCCACGCGGTGGGATCGGGCACGAACACCACCTTGCTGGCGGTGCCGCGTTCGTAGCCGAGGCGCCGCAGCCGCACCACGAGCTCCATGTCCTCGCCCACGGTGTCGTGCAGCCAGCCGCCCGATTCGAGCATCGGCCCGCGCCGGAACAGCCCGAACGCGCCGGAGATGATCAGATTGCCGCCCAGGCGGTTGAGGCCCAGACGGCCGAGCAGGAAGGCGCGCAGGTACTCGACCACCTGGACGCCGGCGAGCAGCGTGCGCGGCACGGTCACGTCGAGCACGCGTCCGTTCCTGGTTTCGACGGCGTTGACTGGGCGAATCGTGCCGCCGGTGGCCACCACGTCGGGGTCGATCATCATCGGCCGCACCAGCCGCACGAGCGCGCCCCGCTCGATCAGCGTGTCGGCGTCGATCGCGCACACCAGATCGCCGCTCGCCAGATTCAGGCCGACGTTGAGCGCGTCGGCCTTGCCGCCGTTCAACTTGTCGACGACCACGAGATTCGCGTGCCGTAAGGAGCGATACAGTGCGACGACGCCCTTCGTATGCACGCGGGGCGAATAGGCGCGGTGTACTTCGACGAGCGCGAAGTCCTGCGTGAGCACTGCAATCGTCGCGTCCTTGCAGCCGTCGGCAATCACCACCACTTCCAGGTTCGGGTAGTCGAGCGTGAGTAGCGACTGCACGCTGGCGGTGATGGTGGCTTCTTCGTTGTAGGCCGGGGCCAGGATGCTGATGGTGGGCGCGAGGCGCGAGCCGACCACGATGTGGTCGTTGATGCCGATGGCTTCATTGCGCATCCGCCGCATCTCGAACACCGCGGCGGTGAGCAGGCCGGTGTAGCAGATGTTGATCAGGCAGAAATAGAGGAGCACGGCCGTTTCGACCGGGCCTATGATGGCCTCCACCGCCGTCGCCAGGTACCACATCATGCCGTGGCACCCGCGGCGGCCAGGTCGAGGGCGTAGCGGGCGACGGCCGCGGCCACGAGGTCGTCGGAGTCGCGCAGGCGCCGCAGGTAGATCGTGCCGGGCGCACCGAGCGCGCGCAGGCAGAGCGCGGCCTGCCGGCGTACGTCCCAGGTGGGGTCGTGCAGCAGCGTCGCCACGCGCGCGGCAGCGGGCCAGTGCCCCAGGCTGGCGAGCGCGCGCAAAGCCGCCTGGCGCACCGACGGCTCCGCGTCGTCGAGGGCGCGCTCCACGAGCGCCACGCCTTCCGCGCTGCCGAGCGCGCCGAGCAGCAGCACGGCGCGAGCGCGCACGTCGGCGTGGGGCGAGGCAGCCAGGGTGCGGGCCGGCGCGAGCAGACGCGCATCAGCCATGGTGAGCGCCACTTCGAGCGCGCCGAGCAGGCCGGCGCGATCGGCGGTGGCGATGAAGGTCATGAGCGGCACGATCGCGTCGTGGCCCAGGCGCACGAGCGTGTCTTGCGCGGCGAAGCGGCAGCGGCCATCGCGGTCGCCGAGCATCTGCAGGAGCTGCGCCACCACGTCGGGCTCGGGGCGGTGGATGGCCCATTCCACGGCCTGCGCGCGCACGCTGGCATTGCGGTCGGCGAGCAGCGGCAGCACCACCGGGGCCGGATGCCCCACGAGCGTGCACAGCTTGGCGCCGAACAATCGGCGCGACCAGAACCAGCTCCGGCACAGTTGCTCGGCCTTGCGCAGCAGCCCCGCCTGCTGGGCGAGGCGCCGCAGCATTTCGCGTTCGACGCCCGTGAGGTGCGGCGCCAGCTCGCCGAGCAGGTAGATCTGCAGGCGCATCGGCAGGCGCACGAAGTCGCGGGTGAAGCGCAGGCGCCGATCGCCTTCCGCCAGCGCCTCGCGCAAGGCCGTGCGCACGGCGTCGAGGCGGCCGCTGCTCCAACGCTCGTACCACCACCACCACCACGCGTGCGCGACGAGCAGCAGCACGCCGATGGCGAGCGCCATGAACTCGCCGAAGAGCACCATGCGAACGAGCGCGTCAGGCGACACTGGAGGTTCCCGACAGGGCCGAGCGCAGCCGCCGCATCAGCACCGGCAGGCTCACCGGCTTGGTGATGTAGTCGATGGCGCCGAGCTCCATCGCCTTGATCATCTCGGCTTCGACCGAGCGCGTCGTCACGACCACCGCCTTGGTGGTCTTCAGTACGCCAGCCTCGGCGAGCTGCCCGAGCAGCGAGAGCCCGTCGAGCCCGGGCAGGCCGAGTTCGAGTACGAGCAGGCGCGCGCGAATCGGACTCTCGGGATGCGTGAGCAGATCGAGCGCCTCGCGTCCGTCGCCGATCGTACGCACGCGGTGACCGCGGGTTTCGAGCGCGTGCTGCACGAGCGCCGCAAACGGCGCGTCGGCGTCGACCACGATGGCATCGGCGGTCCAGTCGATGCGCGCCGATTCACCGCGCGTCGCGGCCTCGACGCGGTTGCCGCCGTGGTGCTGCGCGGTGGCGAGCGCGCCTTCCGCAGCTCGCACCAGCGTATTGGCATCGGGCCCATCCACGCGGATCTGCGAGATGCCGGCGCAGAACGACGCGGCCACCGTGGCCTTGCCGGCGCCTTCCACCGACTGGTCGCGGAAGCCCTCGAGCAGTTCGGCCATGCGCTGCACGCCGTCTTCGGCCTTCATGCCGAAGGCCGCCACCACGAAGCGGCCTGGCGCCGCGTGCGTCACCAGGTCCTCGGCGCGGAAGGCGCGGCCCAGCCGGCGTCCGAGCAGGGCCGACAGGCGTTCGGCCGATTCGCCGTCGCCGCTCGCATGCAGGGCCGCCAGGCCGTCCACCTCGGTCACCAGAATCGACAGCGCGTGGTTGTAGCGGCGGGCGATGCTGACCATGCGTTCCACCATCGGCATGGCCGACCGCAGGTGGGGCAGCCTGGTGGCCGGATCGACGTCGGCCGCGAGCCGTTGCGTGCGCGCGCGCTCGAGCCGGTTGCGCACGATCGGCTCGAGTACGCCGGGCGCACCAGCGATCGGCACGCTGTCGTCGGCGCCCGCATGGGCCGCGCGGATCGCGGTGGCGGCGTCGGGCGAGGCGGTGAGGAGCACGAGGCTCACCGGCGACATCTCCCAGTCGCGCCGCATGGCGCGGATCACGTGCAGCCCCGGTCCGCCGGCCAGCGCTTCGTCGAGCACGCACAGTTCGGGACGCACTTGCGCCGCGGCGTTCCACACGGCCTCGGTGCTGTCGTGCACGGCCACGAGCGCGCCCACGCCCGCGAGCAGCTCGAGCACCGAGGCTCTGAGCGTCGCGTCGGCGATGCCCACCAGCACGACCGGCGGCGAGGCCTGCTGGCGGCGCAGCATGTCGATGGCTTCGTCCACCAGCGCGGCCGGAGCGATCGGCTTGCACAGCGTGCGCGAGGCGGCGAGGGCATGCGCTGTCGATCGCTCGAGCACCGAAGGTCCCGACGCCAACGCGGCCACGGCGGCCGTGGGATGCGCGGCGAGCAGGCGGGTGCGGGCCACGGCATCGGCATCGCCCACCAATTCGTGGCCGAGCACGATCACGGCGGGCGATTTGTCGACCCGCTCGCCGAGGTGCCGCAGCACCTTGGCGCGCCAGCCCCGCACAGCGGCCTCGATCGGCAGCTCGCGGGCGAGCGCGTCGTCGTCGTCCACGACCAGCAGCAGCGGCGCGGCCGACCGGCCCGCGGGCGACAGAGCCTCGGGCGGCGGCAAGGTGCGCAGGGCCTTGTGCAGGCTCTCGACGATCTGCGAGAGGCGCAGCGCGTTGGCCGTGCCGAGCAGCGTGCCAGCGTCGAGCAGACCTGCGGCCTCCCAGGCCTGGCGCGCTGCGTCGCGGGCTTCGACGAGCCAGAGCGAGGTGGCCAGCTTGTAGGTATCGCGCGCGGCGCGGCGCCGCGGTCCGGGATCGAGGCGGCCTTCGAGGGCCGCGAGCGTGGCGTCTTCGAGCGTGGCGGCGCGGGCGGCGAGCGACGACGTGTAGGCGAGCCATACGAGCGTGGCCGAGGCGTCACCAGGGTCGACGGTGGGCTCCACCGTGGGCAACGTCACCGGCAGCGGCAGCACGCGGGTGGGCAGTGGGGGTAGGGTGGGCTCTAGCGTGGTCACGTCGACGGCGGCCGAGGGCGACCCGGCGCGGCCAGGCGCTTCCACGGCGTCGGCTCCAGCGGTCGCGGCCACCGGACCGGCACGGTCCTCGAGCACGAGATCGTTCCCTGCATCACCTGTCGGCGATGCGCCAGCGGTTGCCCTCGTCGTGGCGAAACCCAGGCGAAACGGCAGCCGGAGCGTCACCAGGGGGCGGTCACCCAGTCCCATCCCCTCATGTTTCGGCTCTTGGCTACCCGGCAGCTAGAGCACCGCGGGCCGAAACACTGCGGAAGGGCCCTAATTCTGGGGGTGGGAATGAAGTGGTGCCGGCGGAGGGAATCGAACCCACACACCCTTGCGGGCACAGGATTTTGAGTCCCGCGCGTCTGCCAGTTCCGCCACGCCGGCACGTGGAAGCGATAGCTTACTACGGCCGGGGATGCGCCCGAACCGGCGCCGGTCGGCGGAGCCGCGGTCGGGCTGTTACTCGGGCCGCCACACGAGCGCCACGAGCTGCACCTGCACGCCGCCGCGCTTCGGCCTCACCACCACCCGCTCGAACGCTTCGGTGCTGTCGGTCCAGGCCTGCTGCACGGCCTGCAGTTCGCTCTCGAGCATGTCGGCCAGGTCCTGCTTCTGTGCCGCAGCGGCCTCTTCGTTGGCCTTGGCGCGGGCCACGTCGCCAGCCTCACGGCCGATGCGGCTCACACTGCGCGCGGCCGTCGTGACGCGCCCCAGGTTGCCCACGCTGGCCACCTTGCGGCCGAAGATCGCGCCCAGCACCGACGCGCCCACTGACACCACGGTCGACATCTTCTGCTCGGACGCCTGCTGTTCCTCCCGCTGCACGGCCACGCCCGCCTTGCGCACCTTCTCGTCGAGCGCGGCCAGCTTCGGCGCGTACTTGTCGCGGATCGTGGTGACCGCCTCGTCGCGGGCCTCGCGGCGCGCGTGAGCGACGCGAACGCGATAGTCGGCCTCGCGCTCGCCCGGATGCGACACCACGCCCGTGCTCGGCGATCGCAAGAGCTCCACGCTCTGCGAGCGGCCGGCCCACGACGTGAATTCCTTGGTCCATCCGGCGTAGCTCTTTGGCTTGGCCGCCGGCGGCGGTAGCGGGGTGAACGTGCCACCCGCCGCGGGCTCGCGCAGCAGCGCATCCACGCCGAACTCCGCCGGCTCGGCATGTTCCCAGTCGGCGGTGACCGGGCCGTCGGTGAGCGGGGTCCACATCACGATGTCGCTGGTCTCGTCGAGACCGAGCTTGGCGTCGGCGTACGACACACGCGCGGCGCCCACGAGCATCGGCACCCAGGTGTCGCCGGTGCCTCGTGCGAAGTACTGCGGCACATCGGGCGGCACGATCGGTCGCGCCTGGGATGTGGATGCCGTGGAAGCGGCTATGGCGGCCGCCGCGGAGGCGGGCGCTGTCGCGACGACCGGCGCCGGCGCGACGGGTGCGGCCGCCGTGGCAGCCGCCTTCTGCGCCGCCATCAGCGTGCGGATCTCGTCGCGTCCCATCGGGCCGCGCAGGTACGACATGGCCCAGCGCGATTGCAGCAGCACCGGCGCTGACTCGTGTACGTTGTGCAGCAGGAACACGCGCTTGTCGAGACCCGACAGCAGTCTGTCGAGACCCCGGCGATCGAAGCCGCGGCCGGCACCCGACGCCACGCCTTCGAGGCCGTCGAGCACGCGCGCCTTGTCGCGCTCGGTCTGCAGGCGGCCGAGGAACCACGTGCCGGCGTTCGACAGCGCCTTGTAGTCGAGGTCCACGGGATTCTGCGTGGACAGCACACAGCCCAGGCCGTAGGCGCGCGCCTGCTTGAGCAGCGTCAGCAGCGGCACCTTGCTCGGCGGATTGGCCGTGGGCGGCAGGAAGCCGAAGAGCTCGTCCATGTAGAGCACCGCGCGCAGCGAGGTCGTGCCGCGCTGGCCGCGCACCCAGGCCAGCACCTGTTCGAGCAGCAGGGCCACGAAGAACATGCGCTCGGCATCGCCCAGGTGCGCAATCGACACGATCGCCACGCGCGGCTTCCCGGTAGGGCCGTAGAGCAGCTTGCCGACGTCGAGTGGCTCGCCTTCGAGCCAGGCCGCAAAGCCCGGCGCGGCCAGCACGTTGTTGAGGCGCATGGCCAGCGCGAAGCGGTCGCTCGCGGGATAGAACGACTCCAGGTCGAGCACGCCCACCTTGGTGACCGGCGGCGCCTGCACCTGGCTGATGAGCGTGGGCAGATCGAGGTTGCGGCCGGCGCGCCACGCTTCTTGCAGCAGCGTGGCGACGAGCACGTGTTCCCGGCTGGTCGTGGCCTCGCTCGTGAGGCCGGCCAGCGAGAGCAGGCTCGTGACTACCGACTGCACGCGCGCGGCGAGCAACTCGGGCTCGTCGGTCACCGCCTTGGGCGGCGCGTTGAACGTTTCGAGAATCGACAGCGGCAGACCGGTGCGGCTGCCAGGCGTGTAGACCGACACGTCGGCCGCGGCCTTGAGACGGCTGATGCGGCCGCCGTCCTGACCCCAGTCGGCCAGGCCCGTCTTCCAACGCTCGGCTTCCTTGGCGGCGAATTGATCGACGGTCAACTGCCGCGTGCGCGCTTCTTCTGGATTCACCCACGGCGCGAACTCCTGCGCGCTGAGACCCGGGAAGGTGAGCATCAGATTCGCCAGGTCGCCCTTGGGATCGATGGCGAGCACGGGCAGGCCGTCGATGGCCGCTTCTTCGATGAGCGCCACGCCGAGCCCGGTCTTGCCGCTGCCGGTCATGCCGATGCAGACGGCGTGAGTCAGCAGGTCGGCGGAGTCGTAGAGCACCGGCTCGGCCGTGCCCTGCCGCGTGACCGGATCGTAGCGGCGCCCAAGGTAGAAGAGCCCGAGCTGTTCGTAGTCCATCTGGTCGGCCATTCTATCCCTCGCGGCCGGCCACCTCTTACACGTCGAGGCCCACCGATCGCATCAGCGCAAGCGCATTGCTCGTGCCGACGACGCCCTCGCGCAGGTGGTAGTCGAACTCCAGCCCGCCCTGTTCGAAGCGATCGGCGAAGTGCATGTTGATGGCCCGTGGTGCGAGGGCCGTGGCCAGATCGGTCAAGGCCAGATCATGGGTGGTGGCCATGCCGATCGCGCCGAGCGCCACGAGTCCGCGCAGCACCCCCTCGGCGCCCTGGCGCCGGTCGTGCGAGTTGGTGCCGGCGAGCAGTTCGTCGATCAGGAAGAGCGTGGCCGGCGCACCGTGCGCCGCACTCCGCGCCTGTTCCACGATCTGGCGCAGCTTGGTGATCTCGGCGAAGAAGCGCGACCTGCCCGATTGCAGAGAGTCTTGCACGCGCAAGGTGCCGGCCGGCAGCAGCGGCGAGAGCGTCATCGCGGCGGCGCACACCGGCGCGCCGGCGTGCGCGAGGACCACGTTCACGCCGACCGCGCGCAGCCAGGTGCTCTTGCCCGACATGTTGGAACCGCTCACGATCACCAGGTGCGCCGCGTCACCGCCGATCGACAGGTCATTGCCGATAGCGGCGGATGGCGGCAGCAGCGGATGCGTGAGCGCGCGCGCCTGTACCTGCGGCGGTCCCGCGACGAAGGTGGGGAAGACCGCCTCGGGATGTTCGGCCGCGTACGTGCCGAGCGCCGCCAGGGCCTCGAGCTCGCCCAGCGCGGCGGTCCAGTCGGGCACGGCCTGGCCAGCCCGCGCGCGCCAGCGGTCCACGGCCCAGGCCAGTTGCGTGGCCCAGAAGAGCAGCACCGAGATCGGCCCGAAGATCTGGTTCTGGCGCGAGGTGAGCAGTTCGACCAGGCGCGTCAGCCGGCGAATCTGGGCCGAGGCCGGCAGACCGCCGGCCGCGAGCCGGCGCCGGATGTCGACGAGCGCCGGGGCCGCGAACGTGTCGGCTTCGATGCGCGCAATCAGCGCGGCGGTGAGGGCGAGGTCGCGGGCCCGCGGCTCCACGTCGTGGATGACGCGCACGACCTGGCGCCGCAACGCGAAGCCGACGATCGCCTGCAGGCTGAGCGCGCCGCCGATCCAGGGGGGCGGCTCGCCGCTCGCGATCCACAGTCCCATGCCCACGAGCGTGGCGGCCGACAGCGCGCCCAGGGCCACGGGCGCCCAGACGGGCGCTGGCCTGGCCGGCGCCGTCGCCCACGCGCTCAGGGCCTCGGTGGCCGCGGCGTGCGGCACGTCGGGCCCGAGCACGGCGAGATCTTCGCGCAGAGCGTCGAGGCCCGAGAGTTCGACGGCCGCCTGCTGGCGGGCGCGCGCCTCATCGGGCGTGCCAGGGTGGAGCAGCCAGCGGGCGAGGGTGGCCTCGCCGGCGAGCGTGCGTGCCGTGGAGAGCAGGTCGAAGACGCTGCCGGGGCCGAAGAGGTCGAGGTCGTCGGCGTAGGGATGGTCGGGCGGCAGGTGGTGGAGGCCCGTGGTGCCGCGCCCCTGCCAGCGGCCTTCCACGCGCGCGAGGCCATCGTCGAGGTAACTGGTGATGCGGCGTACGCGCGTGCGTTCGGCGATCAGCCGCGCGTGGGCCACGGCGAGCGCCAGGAACACGACGACGGGCAGCGCCAGCCACACGGACGACACGCGGCCCATGCCGAAGGCCAGCACGCCGACCGCAACGGCTACCCCGGCCGTTGCCAGGCGCAGGTTTGCCAGGCGGTGGTGCCGGGCGTCGAGCGCGCCCTCTGCGACCTGCGCCGAGGCGCGCCGCTCGGCGTAGGCGGCCGCTACGGCCGCACGATGCCGTCGGCGGTCCACAGGTACAACGTGCGGCGACGATTGGCGGAGTCGGTGAAGTTGTCCACCTTCTCCGGCACCCAGTCACCGAACCCGAAGTTGTGCGCGACGATGCGCGTGCCGGGCTTGAGCGCCCGCGTAAGAATCGGCCGCAGCTTCAGGTTCGACGCCGTCAGCAGATAGGTCGTCACCACAGTGGCCGTAGAGATGTCGGTCGTGAGGGCGTTCTCGAGTTTGAAGGTCACAAGGTGCATCACGCCCTCGCGCCTGGCGTTGGCGTTGGCTTCGGCAATGCGCTGCGGATCGATGTCGACGCCGATGCCGCGCGCGCCGTAGACCTTGGCTGCGGTGATCGGAATACGGCCGTCGCCGCAGCCGAGATCGATGACCACATCGGCCCTGGTCACCTTCGCCAGCGTCAGCATGCGGTCGACCACTTCTTGAGGCGTGGGCACGTAGGGCGCGAGGTTCGGGGCATCAGCACGCTTGGCGGTGGCGGCCTGGCGCGCGGCCGCCGCCCCACCCGAGATGTTCGCCAAGCTCAGCAAGGCCAAAAGCGCGACGGCGACTCGGCGCATGCGGTTAGCATACTCACGTTTCCCGCCGGCCGGCGCGGCGCCCTGTGGATAACCCGTGCTGCCGTCATGCTTTAGGGCAACCAGCCTGTGCAACTTCGCGCATCGCAGAAATGCTGATTGTTCGGGCATTTTCCCTAGGCAGATGGCCTCTCCTCGGCTATACTCAACAAGTCCTCGAGGGCAGAATTCCCGCCCTTTCGACCTACCCATTCTGGAACGGGGGCCACGTGTCATTTTCGGTCGGCGACAAGGTCATCTACCCCAATCACGGTCTCGGCGTCGTGGAGAAAGTCGAGGAAAAGACCATCCTCGGCACTACGTGCGGCTTCTTCCACCTGCGCATCCTGTCGAACGACACGACGGTGCTCGTGCCGGTGGCCAATGTCGACAACGTCGGATTGCGACGGGCCATTGACGACGAAGAGGTCGAGCGGCTGTTCGGCAAGCTCGGCGACGGCAAGATCGACAACCACGCGAACTGGAAGGGCCGTTTCAAGGACAACTCCGACAAGATGCGGAGCGGCTCGATTGCCGACATGGCCGACGTGCTCAAGAGTCTCACGTTC
>Ga0163144_10012664_pt1 | contig 17686 bp, 15 predicted proteins | sample OliLak19BULKMAT1_FD_123175 | JGI IMG/M metagenome (GOLD analysis project Ga0163144, IMG submission 123175) | Freshwater microbial mat bacterial communities from Lake Vanda, McMurdo Dry Valleys, Antarctica - Oligotrophic Lake LV.19.BULKMAT1 | ecosystem: Environmental > Aquatic > Freshwater >...
AAATGGCCAGGAGCTGAAGGATCTACCGCTCACTTATGCCTACAGCATGGCCTACCTGAATCAAGCTCTACAACTTTCGATCGGCCCAAGTGTACGCTTCCCTTGTGAGCCGATTGATGCAGCAGGCGTTGTTCGGGAGGGGTGTGTAAATTGCTCCTTCCTGCGCCCGGCGGATGGCGCGCCACTTCCCATGGAAGTTGGCGATCCATTTCCCTTAGATGCTTTAGGTATAGAGTGCCGAATGATGCCAGGTTCACCCTTAATACGTCCGATCTCGGGAATGCTACGCGTAATTACGGGGGGCGGTTATCAGGGAACTGTTATAACCCGGGGTAAATACTACGCACCGCCACCTGATTAATATTACGCCTGTGATAGATACATAACTGGATTAGAAACTATGCACTACGCAGCCGATCTTCTAGCAGGCAAATTTGTTGAGCGCATCAAAAGCGATCGTGGTGCAGTCCTAATCATCGTTGCCGCCGTCGCGATGGGCGTAATCGCTGTGCTATTTATCTTGGGAATTAACTCTGTACGCATTCAACGCGCTACCCAAGAGCTGCGCTTCGTTACTGACGAGATCTGCGCTTCGGTTGCTTCTGATCCGCTGGTGCAGTCCCGTGCTGCGCAGAATTTCGGGTCGCAGATTAATACAATGGTACAGACCGGGCGGGTGCCGTATCTCACCAATGTTGCTGCGCGAGTTACGATTCCAACAATGCCAGGCACGCAGTTGGGAGAGATAAATATAGATAATCCGATCGATGAATGCGAGTGCGCTGATGGAATCTGCGTCGACAAAAAGAGGCCGATCCCCTTTCTTTCAGACCAAGACCCTAAAATTACTGAGATTCCGATATCCACATGTACAGTCGCGGGATTGAGCTGCATATTCGAGGGTGATTCCTGCAACACCCGCCAGACCCCTTCAAGTTCAGCGCGTTATCCACAAAGCGCAATTATAAATTCTAGCGGTGCTGGCAGTACAGTAGGATGCGAAGTTACAGCGAAAGTACCGTCGATCGTCCCATTATTTGGGATCGGCAATCAGTCAATAGTCGCGCGGGTGGTCTGGGAGCGCAGTTTGCGAACCAATTTAGTCCCTCCACAGAATCCAACGATCGCGAATGTTCCAGGATTAACGATTGCGATCTCGACCTATCTGCAGGTGCCGCCAAACACGGCACTGAATGCACCGGTATTTAGCTTTGGCGGAGCTGCCTATCCAAATATTCAGGCGTTGGTGGATCCGGTGCTGGCACAGACTAGCACGGCAACACCAAATTTTTCGTGGGAACGTCCGCCGGGTACATTCGCGAATAAACAGCTCTATCCGTGGACCGCTGCGGGGACTTTGCGGAGAACAATTCCGGGATATCCCTCTATAACAGAGCAAGACAGAGATGATATTCTGCAAGCCTGCTTGAACCCCGCTGTCCTAGTTAGAAATCTATTCGTAGCCACGATCGTTGAATTGGCTTCGCGTCATGGTGAGCTGCGAAATCGCACTGAGATCCTGCATCCAAATCCTGTGACCGGCTTGGGATCAAATCCTCCGGTACAGATGGTGCGATTTGGTCAGGATCTGACAGCGCTAAATCCTAGCGCAGGTATCGGATATCAGCTGCCATATTTATATTATCAGGCGAGTGCTCCGTTTACCGCTGGAGCACTTCAGGTTCTGACTCCAAATGAACCTGACATAGCCGCCCAAACTCGAGTCGCCCAAACTCGCGCCTTCCTCGCATCGCAACTTAGAATCTGCTACGGGCTCTATCAGGGTGCTGATGGACCAGCGAATTTATTGAATCGCTTCGGGAGCACAGCTGCAGGCAAAACAACACTCGAAACCGCTTTTGGCCAATTGCTAGCTAATAACCTGTCGATGCCGCTAGAAAATGATCTTGATTCGACCTCCCCATACGCCCGTCCTCCGAATCTCTTTCAAAGTAACGATAATTTCCTGCAAGATGGACACCCCTGGGATCAGAAATGTCCATGGGGAGCCAACGGTCAGCCATTTTGCAGCCTGGATCCTGTAGATTTCAGTCGCCCACTCCGCGCAACGGAGCTTGTATCGATCTTGGGGTCTAGTCAGCTATGCCCCTACAAGTCAGTAAACTACCCTGACTATAATCCTGTGGGTAACCCTAATTGCACTTCAAACTTACCGGCGTGGACTTCCGATCTGCGCCCAGACTGGCTAAGCACCTTGGGCTATATCGGTGGTGATGTAACCGGGGCTAACAATGCGCTCGTTTCACCTGGGATGTTTGCTGTTGTTGGGAGTCCTGGGACAAACGGTCAGACCCCCTTCGGCCCAAATGGCGACACTGGCGATCCGGCCAACGTTTATAGAACAGCAACCTCTCTCAGCACAGCTGTGCTACTTGTATTACATCGCCCTCCATTCAACCAAGATGAGGCGCAAGCAATTAAAGATCGGCTAAACGCCGCTGGCCTTCAGGGCGGCCTAGGCAACCGTACCGTCACAGTCGCCTATTTTCCAACCAACTTAGCCGATTCGCTACCTGCGGCGCTGACACTGATTCAGGACGCTTTTAATATCGACCCTACCATCACCGATTCCGATCCCACCCAAAATGCCCTGTTCGTCTTTAGTCCTAATAGTCAAAAATATGCTGATGGTACAAATACTGGGACCGACCTACCGACATTTGTCTGTCCTACAGTGGATGCAACCGAAGGGTGCTTCGGAGCTTACTGGCAGTACATGTTAGGTGAAGCGACTAATAAACAGGAAAACATCGTCGATGCCGCAGCGAACGTATTTTTAGCACGTTTTCTGCGTAAGCAGCGCAAACTCTAGACTATGAAACTAGACACTCCTACTATCGCTAGTCATCAACGCAGCACCTTCCAACGGCGCTCCTCGGAACACGGCGCGGCGATGGTCGAATACGTTATCGCCGCCGCGATGCTCGCAGCGATCTTTGTTGTGATCGGCGTTCTGCTCTATTCGGCTGCCGTAGAACGCGGCGTGGCAGCAGGCCGCACCGCGGAGACGATGGGGGGATGCGCAATTGGAGTTTATAAAACAGACCCTTCGTGTCTCTAGAACGCCGAGAGCTAACGCCCCGGGAGCGCGGACCTCCAGGTCCGCTCGAAATAAGAGCGGACCTGGAGGTCCGCGCTCCCGGGATTATCTCCCCTTACGCAACTCGAACCGAACCGGAACCTGCACCTGCGAACTTACAGCAATGCCGCCGATTCGCGCTGGGCTGAAGTTCCACTTTGCTACGGCTTCTCGGGCAGCTCGATCCAACGCGCTGGAGCCTGAAGATCTATGTAGTTCGACATGCTCGGCAGTGCCCTCGGCACTAACCTGCACTAGCAGTAATACTAATCCCTCAATGTGCGCACGGCGCGCTGACTCTGGGTAACGGGGTGGTGGGTTGTTTAGGTAGTTTGGTGAAGCAGCTACTGCGGCGCGGGCGTTGGGATCATTCAGTGTACTTGGTCCGGGCTGTACACCGGTCGGCGCGCTTACGCTAGCCTGCGACCGTTTTGATCTTGGCTGGGACTTCTTGAGGCTCAGTTTTTTAACTTCACTGTGAACCTCGCCGTGAACTTCACGCTGTACCTCGGGTTCGGGCTCCTTGCGATCTGTGGCTGCTTCGGACTCGGCCGCTACTTCATGCGGTACTGCTACAAATTCAATCTGAATAACCTGTGGCTGCGATGCTCCAAACTGCGCAGCGGAGAATCCGGTGCCGAGGAGCACAGCAAATACGCCAAGGTGCAGAACTATCGAAGTGGCAAGACTAGTTGTCAGCATGAGGTAGGGCGTAAATTCTAACTTCATAATTCAAAATCGCAGTCTAACCCCACTCTGCACATTCACTCCAGGCAATGGCGCTATATCCTTAATAAACGACGTCGCTTCACGGGCTTTCTCATTTAACAGGTTGGTTCCGCGCAAGAATACCTCGAACTGATACTGCTCAACAACAAATGTCCGACTCACGGTTGCATTTAGCATCGTATAGCCATCAGTGTCAGTTTCGTTTTCAGCTACTCGATCCTGGCTAAATACCTGCATTACCTCCAAACGAGCATCGAATAACTCCTCACGTGCATAATTGACACCGAACTTCATCCGCAGTGGCGGAATAAACGGTAGCGCCTCGTCCGTATCACGATCACTGGCCCATACCCAATCGGGTTGGTAGTCAATCGAGAGCTCCTCGCCTTCATTCTGAATCAAGTGATACGCGACCTCTGATTCTATGCCGTAAAAGTCGGCGGGGATCGCTTCAAACTGGTAGACCGGCAGGTCATCCTCAACTTCACCCGTGGGGATGGTCGCTATAAAATTCGAGAAGCGATTATAAAACCCACCAACTGAACCTGTGATGCGGCCCTCCTGCTTGCGTAACGTGAGATCAATTCCGAGTGATTTTTCAGTGCCTAGGTCAGGATCTCCGATCTCAAACGCATCCGTTGCAACGTGCGGACCGTTTGAGAAAAGCTCCTGACCAGTTGGCGCGCGCTCAGTATGCGATAGGGATAGTGCAACTGCGTACTGTTCCAGGGGGGACCAAACCAATCCACCGGATTGACTGAATGTATTAAAATCCCGACTGATATCTTCGCTCAGATCTCCCCCTGGAGGTGTATATCCGGTTGCATCAGTATCTTGAAGATCAATACGACCTCCAACCTGGAACTTGATACTCTCCGTCAGTGGGGTCTCTTCGAAGAGAAACACCGAGCCGATCTTAGTCTCAGTTGGTGGCTGAAAAGCCTCTTCACCTAAAGCTGAGAAATCCGCGTGCTGGTACTGAAATCCCAGTAAGCCATCAAATGAAGCGATCGTCTCGTGGGTCAGCTCGAAGCGCCCTTCATAGCTTCTATTCTTAAACTTAGTTCCGGCATCGGCGCCCTCAAACTCTGTATGCCGATATTCGTTGTAGGCCATCTTGGTTTCAAGCGCCTTCAGATACTCAAGCGGCTGATTTAATTTTCCGTGCAGATCAACCCGTTCGGCATGCGCGTCAATACTGATGTCTGGCTCTCCGTTTGGAACTCCGTAGTCCGAGTTGAATTCATTATATGCCACCCCCAGAAACCCGGTTTCGCCAATAGCGGATGTTCCAAAGGTAATATTATCAGTATCGGTCGAAGATGATGGCAATTTTCCCTTAGCTTCCGGATCTATGGGATCGCTATCGCGAAGCTCAGTCGTACGAGCGAAGCCTGGAATTCGAATGTCATCGGTGCGTCTCTTGGAACCATCGATGTGCAACGCAAACGGTCCCACTGGCGCTTCCAATATAAATACCCCAGCCCGCTCTTCGTCATTGGTTCCACCGCGAGCTTCAACCACCCCACTCAACGGCCCCTCCGGAAGCTCCTCAGGAATACGATTATCAAAGGTATTTACGACGCCCCCTACTGCCGATGTGCCGTAGAGTAAGGCAGCCGGTCCGCGAATGACCTCAATCTTATCGAGCAGGATCGGCTCAATCGTTACCAGATGGTCGGGGCTGGTATTGGATACGTCACCGGTACCGATGCCATTCTGTAAGATCCGCACCCGATCTCCTCCAAGGCCACGAATAATCGGACGGCTGGCACCGGGACCGAAATTGGAGGAGGAGATCCCGGGCTCCGATGCCAACGTCTGGCCGAGCGTACCCTGAGCCTTAGTCATTAACTCTGTGCCCGATAGCACTGTTATCGGCTGGGCGGACTCGAAGAGAGTTCGATCGAGGGGCGTGGAGGAGACGATAACTTCGTCAAGGCGTGGGGAGAGCCCTGGTGATTCCTGCGCATTTAAAAGCGCTGGCGAGATTACTGTAATGCTCAGAATCGCACTTAGACGAGTTAGAGAAAGCCTAATGTTGAGAATCTGTCGCAATCGTAAAGTTTTCATCCTGTCCTGTCTTTTCACCTTAATGCAACTCATTTGCATTTCGCGAATATACAGTATTTAGAGATCGAAGCAAGGGCGCGCCCCGGGCCGCTAGCGTGAAATTGCTAACCCATTGGATTATTTTAGGAAAAGAATTTACCACCGAGCTCACCGAGCCCGCTGAGAAAAGCGAAAAGGGCCAATAAAATCAGCCCTTCTCGGTGGGCTCGGTGTTCTCTGTGGTGAAAATAATTCTTGCGCCCTAGCCGCTCTCAATCCGGTTAGACTCCCGTTCCCCATAGTTATATAGTAGCGAGGCTCAAAAACAGTTCGGTGGATTATCGCCCTATGACCAAACTTCTAGATTCCCTCACACTGCCCCAAGATCTACGTAAGCTTGATGTTGAGCAGCTCCGTGCAGTCTGTTCGGAGTTACGTGATGAACTGATCGAAACTGTGGCATCAGCTGGCGGACATTTTGCGTCAAGCCTTGGCGCTACCGAGATCACCGTGGCCCTGCACCACGTCTTTGATGCTCCAAACGACAAATTAGTCTGGGATGTTGGCCATCAGGGTTACGTTCACAAGATGGTTACCGGACGCCGCGAAAAGCTAGCAACGATTCGCAAACGCAACGGCATCTCGGGATTCCTACGTAGAGATGAAAGCTCGTACGATGCCTTTGGCGCCGGACACGCTGGAACAAGTATCTCTGCGGCGGTTGGCATGGCAGTAGCGATGCAGCACACAACACCAGGGAATCACGCCGTGGCAATTATCGGTGACGGATCACTAACCTCGGGCATGGCGTTCGAGGCGATGAATCATGCCGGACATCTTGGCTTAAACAATCTTATCGTTGTGCTCAATGACAACGAGATGTCGATCTCACCCAACGTAGGCGCGATCAGTTGGTTATTCTCGCGCGCAGTTACTTCGAAAACCTCAACTACGGCCCGCACTAGATTCAAGAACTGGTACCGTAATGGATATGTTCCGGAGCTTGTATATAAAGCAATAGATCGTGCTGAAGAGGTTACTAAGGGATTTTTCGCTGGTGCAGCGATGCTCTTCGAGGGATTTGGATTTCGCTATATCGGTCCAGTTGATGGGCACAATGTTGAGGATCTAGTTGCTGCCCTGACTAATGCCAAACAGCAGGATGTTCCAGTTCTAATCCACGCCTATACGACTAAGGGTAAAGGCTACGAGCCAGCAGAGGAGGATCCGATCAAGTGGCACGGGGTTACTCCGTTCGAACGCACCAAGGGAGAATTCTTAACCGCCGTGAAACCGTTAGCAGTAAAGGAGCCCCCTTCCTACACCTCGGTTTTTGCGAATACTACGATCGATCTGATGAAATCTGATCCTAAGGTGGTGGCGATCACAGCTGCAATGCTAGGGGGTACGGGCCTGGACAAGGTGCAGGCGGTCCTGCCGGAGCGCGTCTTTGATGTCGGAATATGCGAACAGCATGCCGTAACCTTTGCTGCTGGACTTGCATGTGAAGGAATTAAACCGATCTGCGCTATTTATTCCACATTTCTGCAGCGCGCCTACGACCAGGTTGTGCATGATGTCTGTATTCAGAACATGCCGGTTGTCTTTGCGATGGACCGCGGGGGCGTCGTTGGCAATGATGGTGAGACTCACCAAGGGGTTTTTGATATCGCCTTTTTGCGCACACTTCCTAATATAGTCTTGATGTCGCCGAAGGACGAGAACGAACTCCGTCACATGTTGTTTTCAGCGCTTGAGTACAGGATGCCAGTGGCGTTGCGCTATCCACGCGGTAATGGCATGGGGGCAGCGATGGACGCGCAGTTGCAGCTACTGCCACTAGGTAGATCCGAGGTTGTGCTGCGCGGGAGCACGGTCCTGCTATTATGTTTTGGCCCGATTGTGCAGTACGGAATGATCGTTGCGGAATCGCTGGCAGTGCAACACGGCGTAACGTGCACAGTAGTTAATATGCGTTTTGCAAAACCACTTGATACTGAGATGCTGCAACGCGAGGTGCCGAACCATGCCCTCGTATGCACACTTGAAGATCATGCCCTAATGGGCGGCCTGGGTAGTGCAGTACTAGAGGAGCTCGATTCATTAGCGATTACGCCAGCTCATCCCCTTCTACGGTTTGGCGTGCGTGATCAATATGTCACACATGCCTCACAGTCCGAGCAGCACCAGATGCAGGGCTACGATCCGCAATCGATAATTGCGCGGGTTGAAGCGGCGTTGCGTGAGGCGGGACTCATAGACACGCTAGTTAAACGGAAGGTTGTGGGGCTGGCGGCAGTTAGGTAAGAAACGCGGCGACTAGGATCTCTGACTGCTCCCTTTCTAGGCTGTTCCCTTTCTAGACTGTTCCCTTTCTAGACTGTTCCCTTTCTAGACTGTTCCCTTTCTAGACACTGTCCCTGACTGATTCTGCAACACCACTTAGTATTTTCGCATATTTAGGCCTGGTCCATGCTTTGCATTAGTAACGTTACCCCAGACCCCAGACAAGTTCTTGATAAAGCCTGAAGCAGTAGCACAACAAATGGAGACTATGCTTATGAACGGTTTCAATATGAACACTGATTCCTGCCGCATCGCTAAAAGTAAGGTGCGTAAGTTGGCCGGAGTTCATGGAAACTATCGGGCTACGAACTCAAATTTGGTCTCTACGATGGATACTAAGAATAACAACCAATTCTCTGCGAACCTGTTTAGCTTGCAGCTACAGCTCAAAACCCTACTCGAGGATGCGGGTGGTGACCATGCTCTTGCGCTGTTAGATGCCCTCTGCAAGCTAAACAGGAGTGAGCAGGAGATCGTAATTAGAATGCTCACTAAGATTGTGCAGAAGTTAATTCAGAGCGATGTTCGGTTCTCTTGCGAGGAGGATCGTGTCCTCAATGAATTCGAAGATGCGTTATATCAAGATATCGTTGGGGAGATGCAGAGGGCCTCGACACTAGAATCGGCACAGAACTTGCCCTTCCAGCGTCGTCCAGTAACTGGCACTGAGGCTCGGCTCGCCATCTTAAAGGGCGGGCGCAATTTATCTAGCTCAACTGAGATGGGCCCTACCACAGTCGACCCTACTGCAGTTGACCCTGGCCTAATCGACTTCTCCCAAGCGCTACAGAAGCGCCGTGACCGCGCGACAACACGCCCTACGTTAAACTAGCAGAATGAATTAGCGCCCAATTGTAAAGCAGGTGCGATTTCCATCCGTTTCTAGTTATTACGCAAGGAAGGTAATTTAGGAGACACCCCCAATGGCCAAGGAGATCGGCAAAGTAGGACAGGGATTTTTTGACGCTAGCGGAAATCTAAAAACCGCGGAGGCGCTGAAAAAAGAATCCAATACCTCTAAAACCAATAGCACAGAGAAGGCCGCCAGTAGCGCTGATAGTAGCGACACCTTCAATAGCTCTACGGTTACTAACGCGATAAGTGCTGAGCGCGCGCGATTTACGGAGCAATCTAACACCAAGGTCTCAGAGGTTAATGTTGGTAGTAACCAAGTTGATCGTGGAATCGCGGTTGTGAAGGATCAGCTTAAAGCAGCGAAGGAACTGAAGTCCGCAATTAAAGAGGATGATACAGAGAAGGCCGATGCAGCGCGCTCTAAACTGGCTGTACTTGCAAAAGAGCGAGATGCGTTAGCCGATGAGATCTCCACTACAAATCGTGAAGCGGGGCCTAGCGTTGAGAAAAACTTAAGAGTTGGAAACAGATCTGTCGGTCCAGCGGTCACCGTTCCAAGAGCGCAACTAACCAAATCAAGCACATCTGAACTTCAGTCAACACAAGATGTGAATAAACTAATCGACTCGGTTAAGGGTGATCTTGATGGTCTTAAGGCACAGAAGCAGGAATTTAAATCCGCGCGCAGCGATCTAAAAGAGGCAATTGGGGCCGGACGAGCCGAGATCGATAAGGTCGAAGAGGGTTCGATTCGTACCATCTCAGCCGCTGAATCCAAAGCTGAGTTAGTGGCCAGTGCGATTCGCGTAACCCCGTCAATCGTTGACGCTAGCAAGCTAAACGCCGATGTTACTCGGGCGTTAACGAGTTAGGGAACGGATTATGGGAGTGCGACTCTCCCAGCCTTACCGAGAACTCATCCTAGTCATGATCGCAATATCATCCTGGGTCTTTGCACGAATATCGGCTAGGTCCTTACGTAGCTGCGATAATTCATAGACCGACTTCGCATTGCGCGCGTCCTTGGCGATTGTATTCAGGTCACGGCCGCTTGCGGCAACTGCCGAGGAGCTCTTGATCTTAACTGCACCAGTAGGCTGCTTAAATCTTGCAAACTGACGATCGCGCTTTGCGATTAGTGTCGTAACTTCCGACAGATCTTGCATCAAGCCGGAGCGTAGTCCCATAACGGCACGCTCACGCGCCGCCACCAGTGATGCTGGCATCCCTGGATTCATTGGTGGCATGACCTCAAGGGCTGTTGTGGCACGCTCAACTGCATCTTTGGTACTCGGAGCACGATATGACGCACGAGCATCGGTGCTTGCCAAACTATTTACGGCTACGACCTCAGGTGCGGCAATCTGTTCAGCTCTCTTAGCGACCGCTGTTGCCCGATCCGCACGCTCTACAGCACTCACATACTGGGAGCGAACCTTCAGCAATTCACCCTGCGATGAAGATAATTCGGCCTTCAGCTCTTCAATCTGTGAATTCATTTCGCGGGTTAGGCGTACATTCTCGGCACGTGCCGATTCAAGGTTGCGTCGTGATTCATCCGCTACTCGTGAGATCTCCGCACCACAATCCATTCGCGGGCAGTTTGGATTCTGTACCTTTACGCGTAACTCCTTAATGTTTGATTCGTAATCTTCAAAACTAGATTGAGCCTGCTGGCGCTCCTCTTCCAGACTAACGCGGGTACGCTGCAGCTCCTGCTGCAGCGGTTCGATCTGCGATTTTACCACCGTCGCGCAGTCGCTGACTGAACAACGTGTTGCTACATTTTTAGCAGAGTCACCGTTAGCAGAGTCACCGTTAGCAGAGTCACCGTTAGAGCGTAATAGATCGCTCTCCGCCAACGGTTTTATGTTGGCCCCACCACCACTTCGCAACTGCTCGATCATGCGATTCTTCGCTGTGATCTCGTCCTCGAGTCCCATCACCCGGCGATTCAGGGCCTCGGTCGAAACTTCAAGTTCGGCGATATAGTCAACAAGCTGATTTCCCGCACTGTCGGTACGGAAGGCACGACCATCGGCCATCCGACCCTTCTCCTGGGCGACCGCAAAGTTACCTGAGATGATAAACAGAAAAATAGCGAAAAACCGGGATATAGTTGAAATCTTCGTGCGCATTAAAACTCCTTGTGGCAAGCGTTACAACGCCCGCACTTTGCCATTATGTAGCGATTTTCTCCAGATAAAATCGTAATTGTAAGGCAACGCTTCTCAATTTATCTCGCTTACTGATAGATTGCACCCCATGCGTCCATTTTCTGTTATTTGTCTTATCCTTCTGACACTTTCCGGCTGCGGCAAAACACCCGTCGTCCAGACTGTTAAACCAGCAATCCGCACCATTGAGGCAACAGTTTCAGGGGTAACCTCGGGAACCGTTCGGGCTGAAAAGGTCGCAGAATTGGCCTTTGGCGCGGTCGGTCGAGTGAAAACGCTCAGTGTCAAGGTTGGTGACACCGTCCAGTCGGGGGCAATTTTGGCCGAGATTGAGAATCAGGACCTAATTTCAATCTTAGATACAACGAGGCGTGAGAACGTCCGCCGCCAACAGCTACGGGCCTCAAATGCATTAGCTCAGACCGACCTGGATCAGATTCTGCGTGATGTGCAGATGGCCCAGGTCGCTGTTGAAAAGAGTAAGATAGTAGCCCCATATGATGGCCTGATCGTCGAGCAGAACCTTGAGGTCGGCCAACTTTCACAGATCACCGCTGTAGAGCCACTGCCGCTAATCAAAATCGTCGACTTAGGCCCGCGCTACGTCCGGGCTGAGATCGACGAGGTTGATCTCAGTCGAATCAAGGTTGGCCAGAGGGCGCGGGTTCGAATTCTTGCCATTCGACGCGAGCCATTTAGTGCTAGTGTGCGCAAGGTAGTACAGTATGTTAGCTCAGTTCGTGAGCAGGACCGCACAGCCGAGATTGAGCTTACCATCGATGGCGAAGATGGATCACTGCCCGCCGGAGCCTCGGCGGATATAGAAGTTATTGTCGACACTCACGCGGATGTACTTTCTCTGCCAACCCGAACAGTACTGGGGCGCGGCGCGACACGCCATGTGTTTGTTGTGGAGTCCGGTCGAGTCGTAAAACGCGCGGTTCAGATCGGAATATTTAATTATGACTTTACTGAGATAGTATCGGGAGTCAATGCGAGCGATCTAGTGGTTATGCCCTCCGAGGGGCTAGACCTCACTGACGGTATGCGCGTTCAACTCGCAGATATAGAATGAGTTCGCCCGTAGTTCAGACCGAGGCGCTCAATCGCATCTTCGTTCGGGGTGATGAAGAGATTCGCGCGCTAGATTCGATCTCGCTTACGATTGAACCTGGTGAGTTCGTAGCAATCACGGGCTCATCAGGCAGTGGCAAATCAACCCTGATGTATATCCTTGGTCTGATCGATCGCCAAACATCGGGCAGCTACTATCTGCAAGCTAAACTGACTGACGCGCTATCGGATAATCAGCGAGCACAGCTGCGAAATCAGTTTATGGGATTCGTCTTTCAGGGATTTCACCTGTTACCGAAGGCTACTGCGCTGCGAAATGTTGCAATGCCGCTGGTCTATTCAGCGAGTTACGACAGGGGGTTCTCACTTGGAGCTGCGAACGAGAGGGCCCGTGCAGCACTTGAGCGGGTCGGAATGGCGGATCGCATGACTCACCGTCCAAATGAGCTCTCCGGTGGTCAGCGTCAGCGAGTTGCGATTGCACGAGCCCTTGTGAACTCGCCACAGGTGCTCTTCGCCGATGAGCCAACGGGAAATCTGGACTCAAAGCGCGGGCAAGAGATCTTTACACTCTTCAAGGAGCTTAATTCCGATGGGGTCACGATCGTGCTTGTAACCCACGATGGGCAGCTAGCCGCCCAAGCTACCCGCCAGATCGTAATGCTTGACGGAAGGATCTCGTCCGATACGGGAGGTGTCAATGCCACTAGCTGAACTACTACGCCTAAGCGCTGAATCACTGTTGGCCCACCGTGCACGCGCCGTACTTACGATGCTCGGGATGATCATTGGGGTCTTCGCTGTCGTTGTGTTGGTCTCGTTAGGTCAGGGAGCAAAGAATTATATCCTCTCGCAGTTCACTGGTTTGGGCACAAACCTGATCATGGTGCAGCCCGGCAAAACTGATAAGAAGAGCTCATTTCAAGCACCGATCGGCTCAGCGCAGCGCAAGATGACGATCGATGATGTAACCGCGCTTGAGAAACGAGCTTTCAATTTAGAGGCTGTATCAGGTGTTGTGCTTGGCACATCTAGCATTCGCTACGAGGAGGCCCTAAGCAACACCAGCGTGTTTGGGGTGAATGATCAGTTCGTACACATTTTAAACATGCAGGTAGCTGACGGTGAATTTTTTAGTCGCGAGGAGGAGGAATCTGGGCGCCGAGTAATCGTTCTGGGGCAGAATATTCGCAAGAATCTTTTTGGTGATGATACTCCGATCGGACGCAGCGTAAAATTAAACGAAAGTGAGTTTCGCGTGATCGGAGTGCTAGCCGCGATGGGTAACAAGCTCGGCTTTAACCTCGATGATGTAGCGTTTATTCCAACAACGTCGGCGTTGCGTCTCTTCAACGATGATAAACTTTTCGGCATCCGCGCCAAAGCCTCATCAAAGAGCGGAATCGATGATGCCGTTTTAGAGATCGCCGATATTCTCAAGGAGCGCCGTGACGGCGAAGAGGATTTCACGGTTATCACCCAGGTTGCGATGATGGACAGCATGACTACGATCTTGAATATGTTGAGCTACGTTCTGGGGGGAATCGCCGCAATCTCGATGTTAGTTGGCGGAATTGGGATAATGAATATCATGCTAGTCACCGTATCCGAGCGCACCCAGGAGATCGGCATTCGACGCGCGGTTGGGGCACGCCGAGGTGATATCCTGCAACAATTTCTGGTAGAAGCTGTGGTGCTCTCAATAATCGGTGGGCTAACTGGAATAGTCGCTGCGTTAATTGTTACCCACGGGGCCTATATCTTTATGCCTGATTTTGACATGCGGCCGCCTTTCTGGATCTTGGGTCCCGCCTTTGCTTTGTCTGTCGGGGTCGGGGTGATCTTCGGGGTGTGGCCAGCACGCAAGGCGGCGAATATAGAAACTTTGGAGGCTTTGAGGTATGAGTAAGGAGATTCGTATTCGTTCATGCTTAAGGGGAACAGAATAATGGGCTATTTTCGATTACTGTTTCTAATTCTGCTTGCGCCGTTTAATTTGGCAGTCAGCGCTGAGGAGCTAACAGTCGGTGCCTTACTCCCCCTTAGTGGCAACTACGCCACAATTGGGGACGACAATCGCCAGGGATTTGAAGTTGCACGTGAACTGCTGGATGCGAACTCGGCTATTAAATTAATCTATGCTGACTCGAAGGCCGATGCCTCAATCTCCGTGAATGAATTTAAACGTCTGGTAGATATAGAGAAGGTTAAAGCCGTATTCGCAATGCGCGGCCCCGTAGGTATGGCCCTGAATCCACTTTCAGCAGCATCCGGCATTCCACTACTTGGTGGTGTTGGCAATCGCGAGTTTGCTGAGGGCAATAAATACGCATTCCAGATCTGGTCGCGCTCGGACCTCGAGGGTGCCTCAGTTGCGAAGCTTATGGCCGGTCACAACTACAGTTCAGTTGCCTTGGTAACCGCGCAAGATGATTGGCCGGATGCCGTTTCAAAGGGGTTTCGTGAACAGGTCCAGAATAGTGGCCTGAAGCTTATCTATGACGAGGAGATTCTTCCTGCAGAAACAGAGTTCCGAACGATGATTCGTCAAATTAGATCCAAGGAACCTTCAGTAATCTTTGCGAATCTAGGACTCGCGCAGTTTGCACCGTTCCTCCGTCAACTTCAGGAACAGAAGCTTTCGGTGCCGGTATATGCAAATTTTTGGGTGGCAAAAAAGGAAGTTGTAGAAGGCGCTGGAATTAGTGCAATTGAGGGCGTGCGTTTTGTCGAGATGGACACAGGATTGCCACGTTTCAGAGAGGCAGTTTTGTCGAAATTTGGAACGATACCTTCAGCAGCTACCCTATCAAGCTACGTTGGTACGTTACTATTGGGTCAGGCAGTCCGAGATCTAAAAGGCGGCGATCTAAAAGGCGGTGATCTAAAAGGCGGTGATTTAAAAGGCGGTGATTTAAAAGCCGATCATGGTTCAGGATTACTTTATGCTTCGCTGCTAAAGCAAACTGAGGTGCGCACGCCTGATGGTGCACTACCGATTCGCGATCGCTGCGTGATTTTTCCACTTGTGGAGCGAGTGATGCGCAAGGGTCAAGCGAAATGAAGACAATAGTTTGCTACGGCGACTCTAATACTTGGGGTGAACTACCGGGGTGTGTCGGGCGGTACTCATGGCAAGAACGTTGGCCTGGTGTTCTGGCTGCGGAACTGGGAGATAAATATCGAGTCATCGATGAGGGTCTCGGTGGCAGAACTACATGTCTTGATGATCCTAGTTGTCCAGACCGCAACGGCGCACGCTATCTCCCCGTGGTACTGGAAACCCACTGCCCAATTGATCTGTTAATAATAATGCTCGGGACCAACGATCTTAAGCGCTGCTTTAATCAAACACCAGCGCAGATAGCTGATGGCATCTCAAAGCTGATCGAGATAGCCCAGAGCTTTGAACTTGCTTGTGAGCAGATCCTAATCGTTGCCCCGGCCCGAATTGTGCCAAAAGAGTATTGCGAAGTAGCTGAGAACTTCATTGACGGACCCACGCGTTCAAATGAGCTCGCCGAATGCTTAAAGATCACCACAAGTAAAATGGGATGTAGGTTTTTTGACGCCGGACAGGTGGCAATTAGTAGCCCAATTGACGGTGTTCATTTGAGCATTGAGAATCACCATCGCTTGGCGGAGGCGTTAGCTAGTTTGATTAGATGATATTGAAGGTGCGGGAGTCCTCACTAAAATCGATTTCCACCGGAGATGATCCAGGACATCTCCAAGACCATACAACACCTCTACACCCCATACTAGAATCTCCCGAACGACAAACATGGTGTCGTGTTTATCAATATTAGGAATTTATATGAAAACATTTAATTCAGGTCTGTTAGTAGCAATCCTTTTAATCTCATTACCGGCCTTTGCCGAGGATCGGGATGTGCAGCAGGAGTCCTCAGTAAAACGCAACGCCGATGGCACTGTTGCAGAGTCTTCACATTACTCTGGAACTGATTCTGCCGGAGTCGCCCATACGTCTGAGACCGAACACTCCACGAGTAAAACCTGGCTTGGAAAGGACAAGACGACAACCAAGACCGAATCTGTCAGCGATCCGAAAGGCCTTGGCAATAAAACCTGGAAGAAAAATGAGACGACTGTAGTCGCCGATAAGAAAGGGAACGTAGAAAAGGAGGTAAGCAAGCAATCCATTGATGCCGCGGGCACCGCGCGAAGAATCACCGAAGAGGCCGACATTGACGTTGATTCTGATGGACGCAGCAAGACGATTATCAGCCGCGAAGTGGTTACTGATCCAAAGGGATTGGGGAATCAAACAGTTGCGAAGACTGAGGAGACGGTTAGGCGGGCGGCTGACGGGACTGTAAGTAAGAGTGTGGAGAAATCGGTTAACTAACCAGCTTTGGAGCAGCTATAGCGGTTTGCAAGAGTTGCGAGTGATTATAATATCTTTCGCTGACCGCTATATGCTGCCCAGCTCCCTTCTACGGTTACTGGCCCCGAGATAACCAACTAAAACCGCTAGAGAATCGTTTTGAGTAGGATCCAAAATGCAGATAGACTACGTCCAGTGGACTATTAAGTTGTTGGACCGGTGCAAGACTCTTTACTCAATGGTTTGGCGGGCGGCATGGCCGCCTCGGGATCCGCGCCTGATCGCTTGGGATATGCATCTCTAACCAGACTGCCGGATCTAAAACCGCAGGTCGTTGAGGCGATCAAAAATTGGATTAATACTCGACTCGCCCAGTTCTTATCGATTTCAAACCACTCACGCCGAGAGCTCGGTACGTTGATGCGCGAGCATGAACTCCAGTTCATCCAAGAACTCAAGAAGATCTTGACGCCAACTGAACTGCGTGATCAATTGCCACGGATCTATTGCGAAGCCTTACGACTCCATCAGGCAAGGAGAGGCGAGTTAGTCCTCGAATGGCGCACGCGTTCGGCACTACAGCGAGAAGCTGTTGAGCAGCACGCAGAACAGATCTACAGCAACGAGCTCCGACGGGTTGGGCGATCTAAATTCAGTAGTAGCACAACGGAACATGACGCCTCCCATGGTAAGAGCCAGGCACAAGCGGTTATCCGGAACCTAATCTCTGGCCTTGTGGGAGTATCCCCCCGTTTTTTCTCAGAGAACTTGCTAACCCCGTTTTTTCTCAGAGAACTTGCTAACCCCATCGCAGCACCCCCCGATTGCAAATATCCAGCTAATAACAGGAAACTTTCGGCCCAAAAGTTCGAATAGTATGGCATGGGCTATCATCCACGCATTGAGTCTAGAACTTTGGGTTCATTTTTGACGACCCGTACACGTAACTCTGCGTTGTGGTTTATTAATAACCGCAGACTTGAGGATGGCATATTGGGATATGCT
>Ga0163144_10012665_pt1 | contig 17682 bp, 10 predicted proteins | sample OliLak19BULKMAT1_FD_123175 | JGI IMG/M metagenome (GOLD analysis project Ga0163144, IMG submission 123175) | Freshwater microbial mat bacterial communities from Lake Vanda, McMurdo Dry Valleys, Antarctica - Oligotrophic Lake LV.19.BULKMAT1 | ecosystem: Environmental > Aquatic > Freshwater >...
GTTGTGGCGTCCTTGTGTCGTGGCGTCGTGGCGTCGTGGCGTCGTGGACCATGGATGGGGCGGTGGCGGAGTGGACCATGGATGGGGAGGTGGCGCTTTTCGTAGCCGGCCTCGACGTCGGACCAGCAGTGGTGAACGATCTGCCAAAGCGGCGAAGCACGGGGACGGCGGGGGCGATAGATAGAGGGCATGATAACCGTTCTTTAGAACAGTTATCTTGCGAAAAGTCAACCCGGCCTGTAATTTTCGGGGACAGTAGCATCAGATTGTTCAAGCGGATTTTTTGACGAGTTTCTGTAGGAGCGTTTTGGGCATAGCCGCGCGTCATCACAAGCCGGACTTCAGGTTTAGATGTTTGCTAGTCTCCTGCGATGGCAAGCGTTACGCCCGGTAATCTGCTGCGTTTCCGAAAGGTGAGCCGGGGCGGTTTTGCTGGTGCGTCGGGCAGATTTCCCCCTTTACTGGCGACCTGGTATGACGAGCCCTCCCTGCTCTCGCAGGAGTGCTGAGTATCTTGAGCCACGTCCCTCCTCCTCCGGCTTGGGAGGAGGAGGGAGTTGGGCGATCAACGCTGGGTGTTTTGTCCCGAGCCATCACCGTAGTTGGTGTGAGCTGGCTAATTGAACCTCGCGCCGCCCGCCTGGGCTACTCGTGTCAAGTCGCGCTGAAGGGGAGATCCGCACCAGCCCGAGGCAACGCCCTGGGAAGCGGTGGTCTTTAGGTCGGTGAGCCTGAAAGGGCGGGATCATACGCCACAGGACAGGTCGCCCCTTCAGGACTTGCGGCTCGAAACGACCGCTTCTCAGGGCGTTGCCCTGGGCTGGTATGATCCGCGCCGTTGGCGCTTCAGAACAGGACTCCTTTCGCCTGCTGATCATTTGATGTCTTATTCCCGCGGGATTCCGAACAGGCCTTACTAAAGCCTCTGTCCTGCCGGAACGAAACTTTCACGCCAGAATCTCATGAATGACGTGCCCCTCGACATTCGTGAGGCGGCGTTCGAAGCCATTGTGCTGGAAGGTAAGCCGCTCATGATCGAGTCCCAAGAGGTGCAAAATCGTCGCATTAAAATCGTAAAGCGGATGAATGTCCTTCACCGCCTTTTGTCCTAGCGGGTCGGTCTCGCCGTGGCTCACCCCGGATTTCACCCCCGCACCTGTCATCCAGCAAGTAAAGCCGTCCGGATTGTGATCGCGACCTTTCGCCCCCTTCTGGAAAAAGGGCATGCGACCGAATTCCGTGCACCAGACGACGAGAGTGTCCTCAAGCAGTCCGCGTTGCCTGAGATCGCGAATGAGTGCCGCCGCGGGCTGATCCAGAATCTGCGCGTGCACGTCATATTGATCCTTCAGCGCATTGTGGCCGTCCCAGTTCAGTTTCCCACCGCTGGCGTAGGCACCGTTGAAGAGTTGCACAAACCGCACCCCCCGCTCGATGAGGCGCCGGGCCAGAATGCAGTTTTTGGCAAAGGAGGCTTTGTCAGGATTCTGGGTGTCATCCGCTCCGTAAAGTTTGAGAATGTGATCCGGCTCCGTGCTCAGGTCGGAGATCTCAGGCACGCTGAGCTGCATCCTTGCCGCCAGTTCGTAACTCGCGATCCGGGCCGCCAGTTTGCTATCACCGGGATTCGCCTCCAGATGACGGGCGTTCATCCGCTGCAACAACGAACGCGCAGCTGCATCTGCTCCGCCGGTCACCCCCGGGGCGACAAGATGCCTCACCGGATTTTTTGAACTCATCGTCGTGCCCTGGAACGCGGCGGGAAGAAACCCCGGGCCCCAGTTGTTCGAACCGTTTTGCGGAACGCCTCTCGGATCCGGGATCGCCACATAGGAGGGAAGTTCATTGCTCTCGCTTCCGAGCGCATAAGTCGCCCACGCCCCGAGACTCGGAAAGCCGTCGAGGACAAACCCGGTCGAGAGAAAGTTCTCGGCGGGACCGTGGGTGTTCGACTTGCTCGTCAGCGAATGGACAAAGGCAAACTCGTCCGTCAGTTCCGCAAGATGAGGGATCATATCGCTGACCCACTTCCCGGTTTTCCCACGCTGACGGAAGGCATACTGTGGTCGGGCGAGATTCCCCGACGGTCCCTGGAAGGTCACGGCGGGTCCGCCAGGGAGCGGTTTGTCATCCCACTTTATGAGTTCCGGTTTGTAGTCCCAGGTCTCGAGCTGGCTCACCGCTCCGGCACAGAAGATCACGATGACGTTTTTTGCCTTCGCCGGGAAATGCGAATCGCGCGGTGCATAGGGTCGGGCCGGATCGATGATCGGCCCTCTCGTCGGGGCACTCAGAAGCCGGTCGTTCCCGAGGAGGTTGGCGAGTGCCACGGAGCCTAGCGCAGTGGTGGTGTTGCTCAGGAAACGTCGTCGATCGAGAAGAAGGCGACCGGCCGGGGACAGGAGTTCGGAGTCGGATCTCATGGGACAAAAAGGAATTCGTTCGAGTTGATCACAGCCCGACAGAAGGTGGCAAGGCCGTGAGTTTTGACGACCTCCATCACTTCGGACAACTCTTCGGCGGATGGAGCGCGATTCAGGGCCAGTTGATAGGTCCTCGCAATTTGTTTTGCCGGATCACTTCCAGTCTCCGCCGTGACCCGCTCCGCGAGGGCCTCGGACTGATCGATCGTAAACTGACTGTTGAAGAGGTTCAACGCCTGGATCGGTGTCGTCGATTCACGACGTCGTGGGCTGCTCTGACCGGCATCAGGACAATCGAAGGCGCCGAAGACGGCCTCGGTTTCGCGTCGAACCTTGTGCGCATAAATCATTCGGCGCAGGCCCTCACCCTGAAACGTTTCCACCGGGTTGAAGCCACTCAGTCCGCCGCGTTTATCAAAGAGATCGTATCCCCGGCCATACATTTTCAGGTTCAGCTTTCCACTCACCGAAAGGATCGAATCACGGATCGCTTCGGCTTCGAGTCTTCGTGAAGGATACCTCCAGAGAAAACGCGCATCGACGTCCTTTTCCACCCCGTCGGGACGGGAGGCGGAACTTTGCCGATAGGTCCGTGAGAGGACAATGAGCCGGTGCATGTCCTTCACCGACCACCCCGATTTCATGAAATGATCCGCGAGCCAGTCGAGCAATTCAGGGTGGGAGGGTTTCATTCCGTTGTTGCCGAAATCACTCGGAGTCGGAACGAGCCCGGTTCCGAAATGCCCCTGCCAGATCCGGTTGACCATGACCCTCGCCGTGAGCGGGTTGCCCGGAGCCGCGATCCATTGCGCGAGTGCCAGCCTGCGGTCCTGTTCGGGAGTCTTCCCCGTGAGTTTCAGATCACCGAAGGCACTGAGCACCGCCGGTTCCACCAGATCCTTCGGCTGCTCGGGATCCCCACGGGAGAGCAGGTGGATGGTGTCCGGTTCCCGAAAGACCCCGGCGAAAACTTTCTGCTCGTTGTTCGCCACCTTGATCTTTACCTCGTTCGCCTTCCTTTCCCGCAAGAGCGGGGCCGCCTTCGCCGCTTCGTCAGGGGTGAGCCCGTTGAGGGAAAATTTATCCCCCGCCTTGCCGCCGGCCTCGTCGAACTTCCGCCGATCATCAGCGTCGGCGACCACGGACCATTTGCCGCCGCTGTCGCCGACCTCGATCCGATAATCGATCGCGAGCCGGTCCGTGAACTTACCTTCGCGATCGCGCCCCCAGACGACACGCTCGATCATCTCCTCCTGTGCGAACTCGAGCTCGACCCAGCCTTTGCCAATCTCGCTGCCCATCCAGCTGCGCGAGTTGCCGTAGCGCCCGTCGTTGAGGAAGCGCAGCTCGTGGCGCTCGGCCACCCCGATGTTGCCGCTCGACTGGCGTTTGGCCCCGACGGACTCGAGCCCGACATTCGCGCCGCCGGTATGGAAGACCTCGAGCTCGTCGATGCAGGGCTCAAGACTGTTCGTCGCTCTGATCGTGAATCGCACCCGCTTCGCTTTGACCGGGGCAAAGCGATCGGCGTTTTCCCGGGCGTTGACCATGGGCCGCTCCACGCCTGACTTGGCAAGGGGGACAAAAGCCGCGAGGGCTTTGTCGATCTCGGCCTGGCGCGTCGTGAGCCGCATCACCTCGGCACGGGCCGCGTTGGCCCCGGGTGTCTTGAGATCTCGGTCCTCATACTCGACCCCGGCCACAAAGGCCTGCATCGCATAATAGTCCTTCGCCGAGATGGGATCGAACTTGTGATCATGACATCGGGCGCACCCGATACTGAGCCCGAGAAACGTCTGTCCGATATTCATAACGATCTCATCAATGGAGTCCTGCCGCGCGAGTCGTTTTGACGGCTCATCTTTTCCAATCTGCCCCGGCAGCAGGACGGACGCCGTCACGAGGAATCCGGTCGCGGCATCCTGTCCAAGGGCGTCCCCGCCGATCTGCTCTTTGATAAAACGATCATAGGGCGTGTCGTCGTTGAACGCTCGGATCACGTAGTCGCGATAGGGCCACGCATTGGGACGCTCGGTGTTCACCTCGAATCCGTGAGTGTCGGCATACCGCACCACATCGAGCCAGTGCTGCCCCCACCGCTCCCCGTAGCGCGGAGAACCCAGCAGGCGATCCACCACCCTGACAAACGCATTATCATTTGTATCATTGAGAAAGTCCGTCACCTCCTCTGGAGACGGGGGCAATCCGATCAAGTCAAAACTGACCCGTCTCAGCCAACTGACCCGGTCCGCCTCCGGGGAAAAAGTGAGGCCATTTTCCGTGAGGGCTTCCCCGATAAAGTCATCCATGTGCTTCCCTTCCGGACCGGGCTTGAGTGGATAAAAACTCCAGTGGTCTTTCGGATCTTTCAGCTCCACCGCGTCCACACCATCCGGCCACTTGGCACCTTCGTTGATCCAGGCCGTAAGAATCGCGATCTTCGCGTCCGGGAGTCTCCCGCCTTTCGGTGGCATGATCTCATCTTCATTTTCCGTCGTGAGAAAGTGGATCAACGGACTCCTCGCGGCATCGCCGGGGATGATGTCGGGACCGTGATTGTCGCCGCCTTTCAGCGCCGCCTCTTTCACATCGAGGCGCAGACCCGATTTTTTCTTTTCAGCTCCGTGGCAATCCTGACAATGCGCTTCAAAAATGGGTCGGACATCCCGGACAAAGTCCACCTGACCCCGCGACATCACGGGGAGCCCGGCGAGCATGATGAGAAGTGAGCGGAAGAGGGTCATGTCAACGATGGAGCGTGCCGGCCTGAGATGACTCGTGAATTTCAATATGGCTCATCGCCCGGCCGAGGATGAGGAGTCGTTCGATACTACCGCTCTATTTGCGATTCTGCAGTTTTCAGTTTTCAGTTTTCAGTTTTTAGTTTTCAAATTGCGCCAGGCAGCCAGGGTCGCGCACCCGGAGACTGATGACCGAGTCCCTGGTCGAACAGGAACTCCGAAATCACTCGCGAGTCGGAGCACATCAAGATGATCGCGAAGGATTGCTGCCCCAAGACGGGCTGTGATCAGATCCCCTCGACTTCCCATCCTGCACGATACGGATCGTGAATCAACCCGTTGGCTTGATCGGAATCCACGAATCGGCCTCCGGACTCGTCCCATTTCAGGGTCACTCCCGGTAATCGCATCGCTACGGTCCCGAGAAGGACCGTCTCTGTCATCGGCCCTGAATAGTCGAAGTTCGTGAGCGGTTTCCCCGGGATATCCCCCCGGATCGCCTCGACAAAGTTCCGATGATGATGCCCCGCCTCGACCGCCTCGATCGGATCGGTCGAGAGCACCCCGCCCCGATACAGCTTCGGCAGGTCGCCCCCGTGAGGAATCGCGAGGACGCCGGTAGTGCCGATCACAACCGACCCCGACGAAGGAACATTTTCCGTCACGCCCACTGCGGCAATTACGTGCTCCGGCGCACGCTGCGTCCCATCATACCAGGTGAAATCAAAGTCACCGTCGGTAAGTTCGTTGCCCTTCATGCGGTGATGGATCTTCCCGTCGAGTGGCCAACTGTCTCCATCAACGGGAGCCGGTCCGAGCGAGGTCACTTCGAGCGTCGTGGGCTGCTGCAGCCCCATGAACCACGGGTGATAAATATGGCAACCCATATCCCCTAGTGTGCCCGTTCCGTAGCCGATCCGTTTGCGCCAATTGCTCGGGTGGAACTCGCGAGCGACGAATTTCCGCATCTTCGCGACGCCGATCCACTTGTCCCAATCGAGCGTCGCGGGGGGAGCTTCGTCGATCTCCGGCAGCGAAGTCATCGCGCCCCAGGATTTCGGACACATGCTGTGAACCTCCTTCACTTTTCCGACGAGACCGGACTGGAGCAACTTCACCGCAGTTTGATTCCCCGCACTCGATGCCACTTGAATTCCCATTTGCGACATGAGGCCGTTCGCCGACGCATACTCCCGCAGTCGGCGGGCTTCGTGCAGCGTGCGAGTGAGCGGTTTCTCGCAGTAAACATGTTTCCCGAGTTGCATCGCTGCCATGGCGATGGGGGCGTGCATGTGGTCGGGAGTGCCAATCACGACGGCGTCGATCTCGTTGCCCACTTTGTCGAGGAGTTCGCGCCAATCCTGGAAAACCTTCGTGCCGGGATAGGTCTCGTTGAGTTTGTCCATGCGTGAGAGATCGACTTCGGCGACGGCGACGAGGCTGACGTTGGGGACCTCCATCATGCTCGTAAGGTCACCCCAAGCCCGTCCGTTGGCCCCGAAGTTCGCGAAGCGCAGGTCGCCACTCGGCGCGGCTCCCGAGGCGGTCGGGAAATCGGCCGCGTCGATGATTACGGCGGGGGGGTAGCGGAGCGGCATCTCCCCGGGCGCGAACGGTCCCCAGCGGACACAGGCTCAGGATGAAATACGGTCGAATCGCGAACATGACCCCCTTTCATGCCGAATCGAGCATGACTTTGTCAAAGCTGCTGGTAGGCACAATGGCGGCGCAATCGACAGGAATCAGCGGAGCGAGAGGAGCCAGGCGACGAGATCACGCAACTCTGCGGTGGTGAGGGTCTGTTCGAGCCCCATCGGCATCAGCGACATGGGCACTCGCTCGATCAAGGAGATGTCTTCGTGGCGAATCTCTTCTCTTTGTCCCGTTGTGCCGACCAGTTCGATTCCACGGGTGGACTGCGCGCGGATCAGCCCGAGGTGGACCTGGACGTCTGATTTCACCGTGATCTGGTAGGTGTCGAAGTCGCGGGCGATCGACTCGCTCGGGTAGAGGACCGACTCATAGATGTCGCGGGCGGTGCGGATTCGTCCAACCGTGCTGAGGTCAGGACCGATCTCGCCACCGATCTCGCCAACACGGTGGCAGACGAGACAGGCGCCTTTGCCCATGGCAAAGATCTTGGCTCCCGCCTCCGGATCAGCTCCTTCCATCTGGCCTACAAGTTCTCCGATGCGGTCACCGCGGCTCTCGCGTTCCCTGGCAATCTCGGAGAGTCGGGCCTCAAGGTTTGTGAGAGTATTGGGAAAGGATGCGAAACGGTTGCGCAGGGTTTCGGGATCGAGGTTGCCAATCGCAGCGTTGGTGACGAGAGACTCGGCCACAACGGTTGCTTGTTCGGGTGTATCGATTTTGCGGAAGAGTGACGGAAAGGTGCCCCATTCAACCGGACTGAAACGTGGCAGCAGGAGCGCGAGATCGTCCCGCTGACCGGGCGAGAGGTTCGCGCCCGAGAGAAGGGCAATGGCGCGACCTCGACGCGCGAGATCATCACTTTCCCGAAGCATCTCCTCGGCGAGTTCGAAGGCAGCGGGACTCAGGTCGCGGCCGGCTCGCGAGAGGGCCTCGGCAGCGTCGAGACGCAGTGCAACATCACTTTTCGGATTCCGGCAGAGGGTCTCAAGATGGACCACAAAGCGGTCCGGCGTGGTCGAGCGCAGGGCAGCGACGGCGCTTGCGAGAAGGTCGGGATCGGTGTCGGAGGCGAGGGCTTTTTCGAGAGGTGCGATCCAGCCATCCTGAAAGGGAATGCCGGGAGAGAGGGCAATCAGGTCCAGCCCGAGTCGCTTGTGCTCGCCATCGTTCGAGGTGACGAGACTGGTGAGGTAATCGACCATCGGCGGTGAGCTCGCGAAGGCGGGCACGAGCCGCTCAAGGAGGGCGCGTTGCCTCTCATCGATCTGGCCAGTCCAGCCAAAGAATGCGTTGGCAAGCGCTGCGTCCCATTCCGGTCGATCGGCGGCGATCGAGAGCGCGGTCTCCCGCAAGCCCGGATCGTCCGCATTGAGGTGGGGCAGCACGTCGAGCACCTCGAGCTGCGACGAGGCCATGCTTCCGAGGGCACGCAGCGTTCCTGAAAGGATCGTCGGATCAGTTGATTGCAGCCCTTCCCGGGTCGCCTCGAAGTCGTCGATCTCGACGAGGGCATAGATCAAGGCATGTTCGAGAAAGCGATCTCCATTGCTGCGGCCGAGCCGTCCCGTGAGCGCCCCGATGGCGTGAGACTCGCCCATGCGACCGAGAGCGGCGGCCGAGGCACGGGCCACGGCGGGATCGTCGCCTCGCACGATCCCGGCAAGGGCACCGGAGATAGTCCTGTTTCGTTCGAGCTCAATGGCCCGCTCGGCAGGTTGATTCGCCGCGACGATCTGCCAGGTGCGGGTCACGGCGATCGCATTGCAGGCAGTCTGGCGAACCCCGGCATCGACGTCGGTGAGGGCACCGAAGATAAGCTCGGCTGATTCCGAAAACTTCATTCTGGCGAGCGTCCAGACCGCGTTTTTCCGCGCGGCCGGGTCGGCTTCGCCATCGGTGAGGATCCGTGCAAGCTCAGGCATCGCCGGGGCCCCGCGCACCGCGAGTTCGGTGATGGCCCGCTCGCGCAACCAGTCTTCGGTTGCACAGAGGAAGTGGGAGACCTGTTCGCTCGTGAGATCCTCCCAAATCGGATAGGCGGGAGCCTGATAGGAGCCGGCGTCGTTCCGGGAAAGGCGGTAGATCGTGCCTTCGATATCGGGCTTCGCGATTTGCGAAGTGGGGCATCCGATGCGGAACCAGCCTCCCGTGTCGATGACGAGGAGGTCGCCGTTGCGATCTTCGAGGAGATCGGTGAAATGGGTATCCGGCTTGAGCGCGCGAAAGACGGTGCGTGTTTCGCCCTCACGGAAGGTCGAACCATTCGCCTTGAGCGAAGTCAAGGTGACCTCGGCCGTGTTGAAATGGGTCACGAGCCAGCCGTCGGTCCAAGCCGGATTGAGCGCACCGCTGCGGTAACGGGCCATGCCCGAAGCGGCGACGTGACCGAAATTGTGGACATGAGGGAGCAATTCACCGGTGCGGGGGAATTCGGAGATAACCTGTCCCTGGTCGAAGCGCGGATAGACCCCGCCGTGGACCCAATGAACCAGCACATCGCCGCGGGGGCGTCCGTAAAAGAGATTCACGGTGCCGAGGATCTCGCCCTCGTCGGTGAAATCGATCTCAACGGGATTGTCCATTCCTCCTCCGGCGAAGGACTCTACCTCGCCCCCGCTGAGCTGCGAGGACCAGATCCTCGCGGCCTTACCCTGCTCCATGACTTGACCGGTCTCGGGGTCAGGAATGGCGAATCCTTTTCTGCCGTGGCACCAATAGAGTCGCCCGTTCGGATGGAGGAAGGGTCCGTGGACATCGGCGGCATTTCCGGTGAAGTCGAATCCGGTGGCGAGTTCCTCACGAATCTCGGCGTGCCCGTCCCCGTCTTCGTCGGCGAAGCGCCAAAGGCTCGGAGGAGACATCACGTAAAGCGAGTCATAGACCCAAAGCGCACCCTGGGGAAAGGTGAGCCCGTCGGCAAAGAGAGTCGCCTTGTCGAAGATCCCGTCCTTGTCCGTGTCCTCGAGCAGCTTGATGGAGTTTGGCAATTCCCTGAGGAGGCCTGCCTTGTCGAGATTTACTCCGGCGTTCTCCGCCACGAAAAGTCGGCCACGGTCGTCGAAGGCCGCCATCACCGGATGTTTCACCAGTCCGGGCTGAAGAGCGGAGGAAACTGCGAGTCCTTCGTCTGCGACATACTCCTGCGCGGAGACAGGCTGTGACAGGAGTGCAAGGCATCCAAGGGCGAAGAGTTGAGGGTAGCGCATGACGGACGATGCCAAATTACTCGGAACGTCGCAAGATAGGGATTTCGGGGATGGGGCGGGTTCATCCGCTAACGGGGCCGCCAAGCTCATTCGCACCGTCATCGCGCCCCCGGTGCGGGGTGGTTGCGGATCGACTCCCATCGAAAAGTTGATTGAATGAAGGCATGTTCGTATCAATCGACTTCCAGAAAGGTAACGTCATCGCCCAGGATCGAACTCAGAGCCATTGCGTTCTCCGGAAAACAGAACCATCGACCTCGCCTTTTCCCCGATCTCGTCGAGACCAGGATATCCTTCCCTATGTTTCCCCACTGCGCCCATGAGACCTACCCGCCGCTCCTTTCTCGCCGCCGGTGCCGCCCCGGCATTGGCCTTCTCGAACAGAGCATCCAATGCAGCCGAGGCTAAGCCGAATCTGATCCGCGAGGAAAACGCCAAACCCGGCTCAGACGACTGGCAGCTCACCCGCGTGCGTCTCGACGAGCGTGCGGGAATGCGCGCCTCAGATATCGAGGGCTACTGCTCGAAGCAGTCCGTTGCCGCAGGGGACTCGATGGACATCTTTGTGAGCACAAAGATCGCGGGTGAGTTCAAGCTAGAGATTTTCCGCACGGGTTACTACGGCGGCAAGGGTGCGAGACTGATGCAGACCTTTGCTCCCCTCCCCGGCAAACCGCAGCCCGTTCCCGAATCCACCCGCGAAGACCGACACCTCCACGAGTGCCTCTGGGAGCCTTCCCTCACCCTGACCATCCCACCGGACTGGCCGAGTGGCGTTTACCTCGGACGACTCACCACGACCGACCTGACCGGGCACGGCTATTGGCAGAACTACGTCGTCTTCATTGTTAAGGACGACCGCCCTGCCGATCTCTGCCTGCAATGCTCCGACAATACCTGGCAGGCCTACAATCAGTGGCCGAAGAACTTCTCCGTTTACACCCATCCCAAGGGCAACCAGGGACCGTGGGCCGATGTCAGCTTTGATCGTCCCTACGGGAAATACTCGCAGATCTACGAGAATCCCAACTCGATCGGATCGGGAGAGTGGCTCTGCTTCGAATTCCCCTTCGCCTACTGGCTCGAAGAGCAGGGCTACGATGTCACCTACTGCTCGAACGCTGACATGGTCGATCCTGACTATGCTCGACCGGGGCGCTTTAAGTCCTTTCTCAGCAACGGACACGACGAGTATTGGGACATTCGGGAATACGATAACGTCGTGAAACTACGTGACACGGGAACGAGCCTCATGTTCTTCTCGGGCAACTCCGTTTGTTGGGTCACCCCAATGACCCCTTCGACCGACGGGCGCGAAAATCGCATCATGTTCCGCGGAGGTCCCTACGGAGGAGATTACCAATATGCCGTCGCCCGCGAGCGCGACGAAGGTCCCTTCCCCCATCGCGGACCCGACGAGGGCTACTTGATGGGTGCTCGCAATGTCGATCCTGTGAACGGAGGCGGCGACTGGGTTTGCACGAAGCCCGGTCATTGGATCTTTGAAGGAACAGGCATGAAAGTCGGCGACTCCGTTCCCGGCCTGATCGGCTGGGAATACCATGGCGATCCTCCGCCGGACATACCCGGGCTCGAAGTCGTCGGTGCGGGCACGGCTCTGCAAGGAGGGGTCAATCCACAGCAATGGAACGCGACGATTTACCCAGGTCCGAAAAACAACTTCGTGTTCAACGCATCAACGATTTTCTGGTGCCAGGGACTCAGCTCTCCTCCCGGACACATGCTGCCATGGTCACATTGGTCGCGTCCCCACGGACCGGATGCTCGGGTTCAGCGCATTACCAGAAATCTTCTTGATCGGGCCATCAGTTCCTAATCCCTCCAGAACGTCGGCGCTATGAATCGCAGTCACTCTCGCAACTGCTGCCCATGTCGCCGGTCCAAACCTTTGCGTGATGCTGTTCTCAAAATGTGGTCAGCGATGCAAAGGTGCAATCTTCTCAAGCACCTCGCAGAACAAGTCCGATCGCCGAAAAACTTCGGAGAGAAGCTTGCTCGGGATTGATTACTGCTGAATCGTTGCCCCAATTTCAACAATACTTCGCCAACACCGCCCGCACCTTGCTCTCGCGGGCCTCGATGCTTTCGCATAACGCGAATTGCACCCTGGCACGATTGAGATTCTGTCCTTCGCGGGTGACTTTAAAATAGACATCTCCCGCGAGGTGATCGGCGAAAAAGCGAAGGCCCAGCTCAAAGGCGATCAGACGGATGGAGTCGAACAAGTAATGCCGGTCCGCCTCGGTGAGAAACTCGCGAGCCTCCGTCAGGTATCCCTTGATGAGCGCCTCGCAGAGATCGAGATCGAGGAACACTTCGCTCAAGTCGGTCGTTTCTTCGCCCGCCGGATTGCAGCCACTCCTTACCGCATCGCCGATGTCGTAATGGACGAGGCCGGGCTTCACGGTGTCGAGATCGACGATGCAGGTCCCCTTCCCGGTGAGCTGATCGATCATGACATTGGTGATCTTCGGATCGCCGTGGGTGGGCCGGAGCATCAGCTCACCTCGCTCGCGGGCCGACTCTAACACCGCTACAAAATCGCGCCGGTCTTCTACAAAAAGAGCGAGGCGACGGACCTCCGATGAGGCGGCCAGAGATGCCTGAGCCTGCGGCGTCGCGAGCGTTTCGTCGTAGCCGGCCAGATACTGCGGAGCGATGTGAAAACCCGGCAACGTGTCTGCCAACCCGGCGATAGGAAAATCCGAGATCAGCCGATGAAAATGTCCCAGCACCCGCCCCGCCTCGCCCGCATGTTCGGGTCGCGCCACTTTTTCATAACTCACCGCACTGGCGATGTGGGAAAGAGCCCGCCAATATTCTCCTTCGGAATCGACGAAGAAATCACCGCCTCCTTTGGTGGGAATCACCCGCGGCAGTTGCCAGATGCGATCCGCCCGGTCCGCCTCCGCTTCGATCCGCCGATGGGCGTGATCAGTCACGGCTTTCATGTTCGCCATCACCGCCGCCGGATCGCGGAAGACTGCCCGATTGATGCGCTGGAGGATATACTGCTCTTCCGAAAACGTCGTGCGTAGGATGACCCGGTAGGTGTCATTTACATTACCCGAACCAATCGCCTGGAGGGTGACGAGACGACCGGGGACGTCAAATAGCGTGGCGATGGTTTCGGGTGACATGGGGGAAATCTCGGGCTACGAGGATAGCACAATTCCGCGGAGAGACGACGCCGAAGAATGACGTTCATGAACAATCTCAGTTTGCTCGATTCAATTCATCACTTATCCTTTGAACAGTATGCAATCACCTCCCACCCTCTGCATGTTCGGCGGCTGCAATGGAGCCGGTAAATCCACCTTGGCTCGCGAACTCCTCCCCATGATGGGGCTGCGCCGTTTCCTCAATGCAGACGAGGTCGCGCGGGGCTTGTCGCCGTTCGACGTTTCGCAGTCCAGATTCAAAGCGGGTCGTCTCCTGCTGACGGAAGCACGCACCCTGATCTCGGGTGGATCGAGCTTTGCCTTGGAGTCCACCTTGAGCGGCAAGACCCATGTGGCGTTGCTGAAAGCAGCGAGAGAGCAGGGCTATAGGATCCTCCTGCATTACGTCATGATCGGGTCCGCCGACCAGGCGATCGAACGGGTCCGCCTGCGGGTCAGGACAGGCGGTCATCATGTGCCTGAAGAGGATGTGCGGAGACGTTACGAACGGAGCTTGCAGCACTTGTTTGAAGACTACCTGCCGCTTGCGGATGCCTGGGGCGTGTGGGATAATGCGACGCCTCCACCCCGTCAGATCGCCGGGAGTGAGACACAAAGTTTGTCGGAATTGGTCGGTTTCCTCACCTCGAAAAACCTTATGGAGCCACCCCACATTCACCCGACCGACATGACCGAGATGGTTCACGAAGCAGGTCGCCGCGCCACCGTAAAAATGCTGGAATACTACCGCCGCATGGGCATCAAAGTGACGCCGCAGATGACTCTGGCTCCCGATCAGGAAGAGCCGAGCGAATTTGAGATGTCCGTCCGGAGCGTTCGTCCTTGAGCGGGACCATTTTGTTGCCTTTTAGCCGGCCTCAGTGAGGTCGGATAGCTGCTTTGAAGCGAACACGAACCGGCCTCACTGACGTCACTGACCTCGGCTAACGATCCGAACCCGCCTATTTCGCCGCCGCTACAACCCTCGCCGCGCCCGTGACAGAGCCACCAACACGGCCTTCTGCGCGTGCAGCCGGTTCTCTGCCTGCTGAAAAATTTGATCGGCGTGGCCTTCGAGCACCTCTTCGGTGATCTCCTTGCCGCGATAGGCTGGCAGGCAATGTTGCACGATGGCTCCGGGATTGGCCTTGGCCAGCAACGCGGCGTCGAGGCGATAGGGATCGAGGATGCGGAGCCGGTCCGTGGCCTCGGCCTCCTTACCCATGCTGACCCAGGTGTCGGTGTAGAGGACGTCTGCTCCGGCAGCGGCGGCCGCGGGATCGGCGGTGATGGTCACGGGCGCATCGCCGAGGCGGGCCATGAAGCTCGCGTCAGGTTGAAATTCGGGAGGTGAGGCGATCACCAACTCAAAGCCGAGCCGCTTGGCAGCCCAAGCCCAGGAGCGTCCCATATTGCAATCGCCATCGCCGAGGAAGACGATCTTTTTGCCGTCCCAAGTTCCGAGCAATTCACGAATGGTGAGCAGATCCGCAAGGATCTGACAAGGGTGTTCCTCATCGGTCAGGGCATTGATGATGGGGATACCGGCATAGTGGGCCAGATCGACGACGTCCTGCTGGGCATAGGTCCGGATGATGACGCCATGGACCATGCGACCCAGCACGCGGGCGGTGTCTTTGAGTGGCTCGCCGCGACCGAGTTGGATGTCGTTGGGATTGAGAAACAAAACCCGGGCCCCGAGCTCGCCGAGCCCGACTTCGAAACTGATGCGAGTGCGGGTGGAGGATTTGTTGAAAATCATCGCCCAGCTTTCCCCCGCCAGAGGAGTCGCGGCACCGGCCCCGCGGTCGCGCTTGAGCACGGCGGCATCGTCGATCAGGCGATGGATTTCCGACGCATTGAGGTCTTCGATTGCGAGGAGATGCTTCATGGCGGATCAGACGGGCGTGGTCACCAACAATGGCGCGGCGACGGTTTGCAGGACATCGTGGAAAAGAGTGAGGGCCTCGTCCACTTCGGCGGAAGACACATTCAGCGGCGGCAACCAGCGCACCACTTGTTCACCGGCGGCGACGGTGAGCAGTCCGGCCTCGCGAGCGGCGTTGACGATGAGTGCGCTCGGATAAAGTTTTGTTTCGGCGAAGCCGGGCAAGTCCGCGAAGGCCCCAATACGAAGGACGAAGCCAAGCATCAAGCCACTACCGCGCAGCGAATCGAGCAGCGGATTCGACCACTGGGAAACCGCGAGTTTGATGCGGGATTCCTGGGCCTTCACGTTGGCCAAAACGCCTGCATGTTCGATCTCCTCCAGCACGGCGAGTGAAACGGCCGAGGCCAGCGGGCTGCCGCCAAAAGTGGATCCATGCGTCCCGGGTCCCATCGCAGCAGCGTGCGCGTCGAGCGTCCAGAACGATCCGATGGGGAAACCGCCGCCGAATCCTTTGGCCCAGCTCACCGCATCCGGCTCAGCCACGACGCCGCTGCCCGCGAGCACGGTCCGCCAGCCACACCAGTCACCAGTCCGACCGGAGCCACACTGGACTTCATCATACATGAGCAAAATGCCGTGCTCGTCGCGTAAGGCGGCCGCAGTGGCGAGAAACTCGGGACTAGCGATGTGGATGCCGCCCTCGCCCTGAACCGGCTCGATCAGGATCGCGGCGGTTTCACCATTCACCGCATCGCGGAGCGCGGCGCTGTCATTGAACGGAACATGCACGAAGCCGGGCAAAAGCGGATCGAATCCGATTTTGACTTTCTCCTGTCCGGTGGCAGCGATCCCGCCGAGGGTCCGTCCGTGGAAAGACTGCCGACAAGTGATGACGGTGCGCCGCTTCGTAGAGGAGCCTTCGCGATCATACATGACCTTCCGCGCCAGCTTGACGAGGCCGTCGTTGGCTTCGGCTCCACTGTTGCAAAAGAAGACTTTGCCCGGCGTCGCCATGAGCGTCTCGACGACGAATTGCGCGAGCTCGGCTTGCTCGCGGATCTGATAGAGATTGGAACAGTGGATCAAAGTTCGTCCCTGCCGGGCCAGCGCTTCCGCCATCACGTTCGGGCAATGCCCCAGCGAGCAGACGGCCACGCCACCGCAGAAGTCGAGATAACGGCGGCCGCATTCATCCCAGATTTCCGTGCCCGCGCCACGGGTGAAGCACACCGGAGCGCGTCCGTAATTGCCGAGGACATAACGCGAAACGAGTTCGCTGGTGGTGATGTCAGGCTCACTCATTTGACGATCTCGGTGCCGATGCCTTCGGGGGTGAAAATTTCGAGCAGAAGCGAATGGTTGATGCGCCCGTCGATCAGGTGGACCTTGCCGACTCCCGCCCGCAGGGCTTCGGCGGAAGAGCGCAGCTTGGGGATCATGCCGCCGCTGATGATGCCGCTTTCGATCATGCCCTCGATTTCGCTGACGTGAAGCGAAGGGATGAGAGTCTCGTCATTTTTCGGATCCTCCATCAGGCCATAGACGTCGCTGAGATAGATCAGCTTGGCAGCTTTCAGCTCGGCGGCGAGGGCGCTGGCGGCAAGGTCGGCGTTGACATTGAGTGGCAACTTGGTGCCAACCTCCGAGGCGATCGGAGAGACCACCGGCACGATCTCGGTGGCGAGCGCGGCACGGATACGGGACAAATCGAACCCGACGACTCGACCGACCCGACCAAGCGAGATTTCACGGCCTTCCTCCTGGGACCAGCCGGTGATCCGTTCGCCGATGAGCGACTCATTGCCCGGCACCCCGATGGCACGTCCGCCGAATTTTTCAATGCCCCTCACGAGACCCGGATTGATTTCGCGGCTGAGGGTGCGCTCGACCAAATCCATCGCTTCGTCGCTGGTGACACGCATCCCGCCAACGAACTCCGCATCGAGTCCTGCCTCTTTCATGGCTGCCGAGATCGCTTTGCCGCCGCCATGGACAAGCACGGGATTGATCCCCGCGACTTCCATGAACACGATATCGCGCAGGAGCCGCTCGACCGACTCGGGATCGTCCATCGCACTGCCGCCGACCTTGATCAAAAAGGTGGTGCCGCGAAAGGCCTGAAGATAAGGCAGCGCGTCCACGAGGACCGCCGCCTTCTCAATTTGCTGCTGAAAACTCGTCGCCATCGAAAAGGGGGAAGCGGGAAAGATGGCCGAATTCCCCGGCGGGGCAAGGAAAGTTTCTGTGATGAAAGGCGGGTGGAAAAGGAATGAGACGCTGCGGGACACGGGGTGACACAGAGCTGGCCCCGAGGCCCGGCGACCTACTCGCTGAGCAAGTGCGGATGCCGAAGCCATAGAGATCCGGGCAAAAACCGAGAGAGCGCGGGTGGGATTGAACTTGAAAGTGGGTGTGCGTAATCTGCCACTAGCAGCCTGTCGGACTTATCCCGCCCGGCTGCGAAAATCGGGGATTCGGCCCGAATTTCCCCTCGTTTTCGTCATTTGTGTTCACACAAACTCCTCAAACTCATGAAAATTCTGACTCGAACCCCAATTCCCTCGCTCAGACGCTCTAAGTCCGACA
>Ga0163144_10012666_pt1 | contig 17682 bp, 12 predicted proteins | sample OliLak19BULKMAT1_FD_123175 | JGI IMG/M metagenome (GOLD analysis project Ga0163144, IMG submission 123175) | Freshwater microbial mat bacterial communities from Lake Vanda, McMurdo Dry Valleys, Antarctica - Oligotrophic Lake LV.19.BULKMAT1 | ecosystem: Environmental > Aquatic > Freshwater >...
GGGGGGGGGGGCCCCGCGGGGGGGGGGGGGGGGGGGGTGGTGGGGGGGGGGGGGGGGGGGGGGGGGGGGGGGGGGGGGGGGGGGGGTGGCGTGGGGGGCATGGGGATGGATGGTACCCGCTGCGGATACCGGCGACGTGCGCTTTTGTCATATGAGAATGGCGCAAGTCACGGTCGCCGTCCGCAATCCCTCGAATCCATTTGAAATGTGAAACGGGCTGTTGCTGGTTGACACGGGTGCGGTCGATTGCCCCTGCCCCACCCCCACCCCCTCCCCCACCTCCACCCCCTCCCATGCCATCAATATCGCGGTTTACATTGTCTCGCACGCAGTGTGAGACGACTCAGACGATATGCGAGATACCTCAAACGTCACCCGAGATACCTCACACATTACCCGAGATACCTCACACCCCGTTTTAGCCAATCCATTTTACCGCCTACCCGTCTCGGCATCATGCGCAAACACTCCTTCCCGCAGCCCGATGCCGAGTTGATCCCCTGGGACAACAACTTCGCCAACTTTGTGAATAGCCTCCTACGACCTGGTAGGGCTGTCCGAGGTGGAGGCCGCGTACATAGCGCATGTCACGGCTCAGGCCGCCGCCGTGGCCGCGCACCAGAAGAAGGTCGGAAGCTGCAGTGCCTTTGTCGCCCTGCTCCGCCCCGCCGTCCGCCGCGTGCAGTCGTTCGAGGGCACCACCGATGCGCAGCGCGGCGCGATGGGCATCACCATCCCCGACCGCGTGCGCTCACGTCTGCCCGCGCCCAGCACGTTCCCGGGGCTTCGCATCCAAACCATCGGGCGGCTCACGCACACGCTGCACATCAACGACTCGGCGACGCCCACCAAGCGGGCCAAGCCCAACGGCGTTACCGGCGCGGAAATTTGGATCGCCTTCGCATCGGTGGGAGCGGCAGTGCCCGAACCGCCCATGCCGGGGCGCGAGGCGGCGAGTGATGGTGGGGGTCGGTATTTCGTTTACGCACGCTCTCGACCCGCGCGCTGCTGGTGATGACGTACGAGGGGGGCGAGGGGGGCGAGGGCAGGCGGATGGCGCACTACGTTTCGCGGTGGATGAATCGCAGAGGGATGCGAGGGGCCTTGAGGGCCGACGGTGAGCGCGATTGTGGGGGTGGGAGTGGGGGTGTGGGTGTGAACCATGATGGCCACAGTACAGGCGTGGTATACTTTCGCCGACAATCGTGGGGAGGGGAGGTTGATCCATCCCTTCCATCCTTGCCTTCACCTATTTGGAGTAGCACGATGGCGGATTACATTCCCGCAACCGATGCCGAGTTCGCGGAGTGCGGCTCGAAGCATCAGGCATCGGCCTTGACCAAAAACATGGGCCCTTCAATCCCCAGCCAGCCGGATTTACCGGAGAATCCCGCCACCCTCCAGCCGGCGAAAGCAATCAGCGCAGCCAACGCCAACGAAATGGCCACCGCGGTGAGTCTGCTGCGCGAAACCGAAGCCGCGTTGCGAGAAGAGATTGTCGGACGCCAGCACGCCCAAGCCGCGCAGAGCGAAAGTGAAGATCGGTATCGCCGGATCGTGCAGTCCGCCGGGATCGGAATCTGGATGATCGATGCGCAGGCGCGGACCACGATTATCAATCCCAAAATGGCTCAGATGCTCGGCTATGAAATCAACGAGATGATCGGGCGGCCGTTGGCGGATTTCATGGACGGCGACGGCCGCGGATTCGTAGAGGCAAATCTTGAGCGCCGCCGTCTGGGCATCTCCGAGGAACACGAGTTCAAGTTCACCCGCAAGGATGGTTCACCCCTATGGACCTCGATCACCACCAACCCGCTCACAGACAACCAGGGGAACCACGCGGGCGCCCTCGCGATGATCACGGATATCACGAGCCTGAAGACGACACAGGCGCGAGAGACCTGGCATTCCCGAACCACGACGCTGATGGCCACCGGGGCGCCTCTGCCCGCCATTCTCGATTCCGTTGTTCGCGGCATTGAAGCCCAGCACCCCGGAATGCTGTGCAGCGTGCTGCTCATGGACCCAACCGGCACGCGGCTGCTGAACGGTGCTGCGCCCAGCCTGCCAGTGTTCTACAACCAGGCGATCAGCGGAGTAGTCATCGGGCCTTCGGTCGGCTCGTGCGGAACCGCCGCCCATCTCGCAGCGCGCGTGATTGTGACGGACATCGCGACCGATCCATTGTGGGCCAACTTCACGCTTCTCGCCGCCCGTGCCGGCCTCGCCTCGTGCTGGTCCGAGCCGATCATGGGCGCCTCCGGCAAGGTACTCGGCACGTTCGCCATATACCACCGGCAGATCCAGTCGCCCGGCGCGAGCGATATCGAAACCATCGCCAACGCCGCGCAACTCGCCGCCGTGGCCATCGAGCAATACCGGGCCGATGAAGCATTGCAGGAACAACGAGAGTTCCTCGATGCCATCGTCCAGAACGAACCCGAATGCATCAAAGTAATAAACGCCGCCGGCAAGCTTGTGCAGATGAACCGGGCGGGCCTGGCGATGTTGGAAGTCGACACGCTGGAGGAAGCCCAGCGGCACGATTTGCTTGATTTTATTCACCCCGATTACCGAGACAGGTTTCGTGCCCTCCACGAGTTGGTGTGCTCCAGCACCCCCAGCACCCCCAGCACCCCCGGCGCCCCCGGCGCCCCGCCAAACCCATTCCCGCAAAACTCGCTGACATTTCTCCTCCAGGGAAAGAAGGGCACGCCCCGCTGGCTCGAAACGCACGCGACACCATTCTTTGATCGCCGCTCGGGCACGGTCTCCCTTCTCGCGGTAACCCGTGATGTCACTGAGCACGTACGCGCGCAGGCCGCCCTGCACGAAAGCGAAGCCTTCAACATCGCCGTGCTCGATTCGCTCGCGAAGCATATCGCGGTGCTCGACCAGCATGGCGTTATCGTCGCCACCAACAGGCGATGGCGGCAGTTTGCAGAGATGAACGACGCGTCGCAACAGGCCGATTCGTGCCACATCGGCGCGAACTACCTTGAAGTGTGCGAAAAAGCCATTGGCGGCCCCTGTGGCGACGAGGCACACGCCGTGCTAAAGGGTATTCGGGCGGTGCTTCACGGTGAACAGTCCGAGTTCAACCTCGAATACCCATGCCATTCTCCCAGTACCCAACGTTGGTTTCGGCTGAACGTCACCCCTCTTGGCGGTTCTCGCCGCGGCGCGGTGGTCAGTCACGAGAACATCACCGCCCCCATGATGGCCGAACGTGAACGCGAGAAACTTCAGGCCCAGTTGCTCCAGTCTCAAAAGATGGAGTCGGTGGGAAGGCTCGCGGGCGGGGTCGCTCACGATTTCAATAACATGCTGGTCGTGATCCTCGGGTACACTGAGTTGGCGATGGCCCAGGTCGGTCACGCACACCCTGTATTCGACAGTCTGCGCCAGATCCGTGAAGCCGGTCAACGCTCCGCCGATCTTACCCGTCAGCTCCTCACCTACGCCCGAAAGCACCCAATCAATCCAAGGGTCCTCAATCTCAATGAGACTGTCGAGTCGATGCTCAGGATGCTCCACAGGATCATTGGCGAGAACATTCACATCATCTGGAAACCCGCATCGCTCACGGGGCTGGTCAGGATTGACCCCACCCAGGTCGACCAGATTCTCGCCAACCTCTCCATCAACGCCCGCGATGCCATCGGTGGGGCCACCGGCGGAATCCTCACCATCGAAACCGATGATGTGGCCGCCGCCGACATTGTCGGCAGCACCTATCCCGATGCCCCGCCGGAACATCAGGGTGGCACGCTGCCCGGCGAATACGTCCGGCTCAGCGTTACCGACAACGGCTGTGGAATGGAGCAGGCAACCCTTGAACACCTCTTCGAGCCGTTCTTCACCACCAAAGCGCTCGGCAAAGGCACCGGACTCGGATGCGCAATGGTGTACGGAATCGTCCGGCAAAACGGCGGATTCATCAACGTCCAGAGTAAGCCCGCCCGCGGCACCACGTTCAGTATCTACCTGCCGCGGATACGTTCGGCCCAGACCTCTCCGCAAGCAGCTGCAGGCATCAAACCCGCAGGCGGCACCGAGACCGTGCTGCTGGTCGAAGATGAGGCCGCCATTCTTGCCCTCGTTCGCACCACACTCAATGAGTACGGGTACAACGTGCTGATGGCCGACACCCCCGCCACGGCCATTGACCTGGCTCACCGTTACGATGCACCCATCGAGCTGTTGCTCACGGATATGGTCATGCCCGGGATGAACGGCAACCAGCTCAAGGACCTGTTGGTCAGACTCCGCCCCGCCATGAAGGTCCTGTTCATGTCGGGGTACGCGGCGGATGTGATCGCGCCCACCGCACCCCATAACGAAACAATCCACTTCCTGCAGAAACCTTTCTCGCTTGCGGAACTGACCGCGAAGGTGCGATCGGTGCTGGACAGTTAGCCTGCATTATTCACCATTATTCAAGACAACATAATCCTCTATCCCCGACCGAGGATTTCATCGTGAAGTAGCCTGACGCGCGCGAACCTTCTCGATACACCCGGACTCGCCGGGATCGGTGGGGCACCGAGTTGTCTTTGGGCTATGGGCTGGCGGCCTGGGCGCGAAGGGCGCGCTGGCTCACAGCGCTCAACTCCGGCCAGAATGGCCATGAGTTGCTGATGTGGATCAGGATGCGGCGCGTAGTCTGCACCAGCGTCGCGGCGACCTTGAAGAGTTTGGCCCGCCACGTCTGCGGCATCGCGGAGTCGGCGCTGGGCTTCGGCGAGTTTGAGATCAAGGTTTTCGGGGGAGAGCGGTATCACGATCAAAGGTATATCACGAAACGATGGCCCGGGGAATTACTTCCCACTCGCTGTGCCGCGGTCGGACATCGCCCGGAAGGGCGATGCCACGTTTAGCGCACCATTTCCTTCAACATCCGCCCGAACGTCTCGATCATGTACGCACGCCGCGTCTCATCGATTCCGGGCCACACACCGATCCAGAAGGAATCGTTCATGACTTTGTCGGTGTGCTTGAGTTCGCCGTGGATTCTGTAGTTGACTTCGGCGAAGGCGGGCTGGCGGGCGAGGTTTCCGGCGAAGAGAAGGCGGGTGCCGATTTTATTATCTTCGAGATACCTTACCACATCGCGGCGTTTGAGGGGTGATGAATCCTTGATTGTCATCAGGAAGCCAAACCAACTGGGGTTGCTGTTGGGCGTGGCCTGGGGAAGGATGAAGTGCTCATCCATGCGTTGGGCTTTGAAGGCTTTGGTGAGTTCATCGAAGTTTCCGCGGCGGGCGGCGACGAAGCGGGAGAGCTTTTTGAGTTGGCTAAGGCCCACCGCGGCCTGCATGTCGGTGACTTTGAGGTTGTAGCCCAGGTGCGAGTAGATGTATTTGTGGTCGTAGCCCAGAGGAAGGTCGCCGAGTTGCCAGTCGAAGCGTTTGCCGCAGGTATTGTCTTTACCCGGTGCGCACCAGCAGTCGCGGCCCCAGTCGCGGAAGCTTTCGACGATGCGTTTGAGGCCGCCGCTGTCCATCAACACCGCGCCGCCCTCTCCCATCGTGATGTGGTGGGCGGGGTAGAAACTGAGGGTGGCGATGTCGCCGAAGGTGCCGATGTTCTGGCCGTTGTAGGTCGCGCCGAAGGCATCGCAGCAGTCTTCGATCAGCCAGAGGTTGTGTTTCTTGACCAGTTCCATGACCGCGCCAAGGTCGAACGGGTTGCCCAGGCTGTGGGCGAGCATGATGGCGCGGGTTTTGTCGGTGACCGCCGCGGCGAGTTTGGCAACATCGACATTGTGGGTCGCGACATCGACATCGACGAAGACCGGGACGCAGCGGTTCTGGACGATGGGGGCGACGGTGGTCGGGAATCCCGCGGCCACCGTCAGAACCTCATCGCCGGGCATGATCCGCGGCTTATCGAATTTATTGTCAATCTTGGGGCTGGTGAGGGCGGTAAAGGCGAGGAGGTTCGCCGCGGAGCCGGAAACGGTGAGGCGGGCGTTGCGGGTGCCGAAGGCCTTGGCGATCTCTTCCTCGAACTGCTCCCCGAAGCGGCCCATGGTGAGCCACATGTCGAGACTGGCATCGACGAGATTGACGAGGTCGTCGGCATCGAGGATTTTACCGGTGACGGGGATGTAGGTCTGGCCGGGAATGAAGGGGGGGACAGGCTTGGCCTCCTGGAAGGCGCGGCACTGGTCGAGGATGAGTTGGCGATGGATGTCGGACATGTGGGGCAGAGTTTAGGGGAGCAAAGAACGCGCACGCGGGCTCAGCACGGCAAAAAGGCGCGATGCATGACGGCGGCCGCCGTTCACCATCGGCAACGGCGCATCTCGCCGAATATACAGCGTGCATCTTTGATGCGATGGGGCACTAACGCTTACTTGTTCTCTGGCGGCAGGTCCGAGCCGTCAAGGCGCTTGACGGCGAGACTGCCGGTCATCTCGGCAAGCACGAGCACAGCCTCATTATCACCAAAGAAGGCCAAGTCGATGGGAAGTTTGGTGCTGGTATAGGGAACGGGCACCGGGGCCTGCTTTCCAGTTCCGTCAAATACGGTCCAGTCGCCTTTGCCCGAGCGCAGGAGAATCGCGGGCTTGCCCTTGATTCGCACGCGCACGATCGCGGTATCAATCGGCGTGACGATTTCCCACGGGAGCGCGCCCAGCGGTTCGGTTTCGGCCTTGAGTTTCTCATCGATCGTGAACGACATTGCCTCAAGCGAGCGTTCGCCGGGCGGACCCATCCAGACCAGGGCGCAGCCCCGGATGATGTCATCTGCGCCAATGCTCGCTCCCGCCGCGACGAAATCACCATCCCAGGTGAGCGCAAGCGTCGGCGGCTCGTTTACCTTTCCTTCGCGTGGCCATTGGCCCAGGTGCAACGTGGCCTTGCCGGGTACGGAACGGATGAACGCCACGACCTTGGCCTTGTCGGCGCGGAAGAAGTTTGCGATCCAGGCGGGCGTGCGCCCCGGGACGGCGATGGATGGGCCATCGGAAGCTGTGGGCGGGTTGCCGGGCGCGATGTAAACGACTTTCAGCGCGAAGGAGCCGAGGGCATCGGGCGTGAGGATCAGGGCTTCGCCGCCGCCGCGGGCGCCGGGTTCGGTGTTGGGGCCGCAGAAAACCGGCGCGATCAGTTCGGAGCGAGGCTTGAGCGGGATTGATCCAAGGACGGTTGCGCCCTTGGTCGTGTCAATGTGAAGGAAAGAGAGTTTGGAGTCATGCGTGAAGGCGAGGTAGCGGCCGTTTCCGGGCGTCTTGTTGGCGTGAACCCCGAGAATGGGCTTGACTCCCATGGTTGCTTTGCCGACATTGCGGACGAACGAAAAGCCCCCGCCCGGAAGCAGGACGACATCGCCGACAATGAGATCGGGCTTTTCCGCCGCGGAGTTGATGAACGCGGCCATCGCATAGGGGGCGGTGGGATTATCGATGGAGAGGTTGTGAACGGCGGTCTGTCCGATGGTGATTTGGACGGCGGGGGATTCGGCCTTTTGAAGGCCCTTGTCCCATTCATAGATCGCGGAGATCATGAAGCGGCCGGGGGAAGCAAGCGGCGCAAAGTCCTTCAGCAGATAGAAAACGCTCTTCTTCTGCCCGACGGCGAGCGTGATCGTCTCCATCGAGAACGGAAGCACCTTTTCGGGGCGAACGATGCGATCAGCGCCGGTGGAAAGATCGACGATGCGGATGGCGGGCATACCCGAACCCAGATCGGTAGTGGGGATTTCGACCAGCTCCGGACCGGGGTTTTCGATCGTGAGGGTGAAGGGCGGATTCTCGCCGAGAAGATATTCGGTCTTCGTGAACTTGAGCGAGAGAGCGAGGGGCATGAGTGAAACTCCGCGTGCGGGAAGGTCGGGCGTGAGGGTATTCTGGGGCTGGAGGAGAAAGGCAAAAAGCGCGAGCGTGCGGGCGATCAAAGCGTACACGCACATCGCCGGACTGACTGAAAACATGTCATCTCCTTGGCGGGGGCAGTGCTGTCAAAAGCCGAAGAGCCTTCCGAAAATGCCCTTTTTCTTAGGGGGAGGGGGGACGATGTCGGGGTCCGGGTCTGGCGGCGCTTCCGGAGGCGGAGCGGGCATCTGGGCTTTCATGGGGCCGCTGCCCTTGATGTTCCACCCGCGCAGACCGAAGTTGCACTTGGCGCATAGTTGGCCCTCGCTTGCGCGGTAACTCATGATGCAGGTGCCGTGGGGCGGCTCATTGACTTCGGCATCGGCGATGTAACCTGCTTCGTCGTGGTACTCGGGCATGGGACCGCCCGCGGGTTTACCGCTGCCCGAAAGCCCGGCGGCGTGCTGCTTGTAAAGAACGTGGCCGATCTCGTGAAGGACGTTGCTCATGTAGCCGTAGCCGAATGATTGGTTGACCGGATCGCCGATGGTTTCGGGCCACCCCTCAATGCCATAGAAGTTGAAGGCGCCGTTGTAGTGCATGGCCATACCCGAGTAACCCAGATCGAAGTCGGCGTGCTCGGAATACAGGTTGCAGCCCATCAACGCGTGGACAATGGTGATCCCCGGAAGGTAGCCGTCGTGGGCGACGGTCCGCATAAAGCCCGGCAGGAGCGTACCGCCAAAGAGGCTTCCGGCCTTCTTCCGGTTGCTCTTGCACCCTTCCTCTTCCTCGGGAACGGTCGCGACGAACACTACGCCCCCGGCTTTGGCATCGAACTGAGCGGGAGTTCACGCGGGAAAGAGAAACCCGGTCTCCTCGTCGATGGTGTCGGTAGCGTTGCCCGCGAGATTCCGAAAGAGCAGGTCGTTGAGGCTCCAGGTGATGTTGGCCCTGGGAATCGAGATCTCATAGGCGTCTTCAATGGCAGTTTTCACGCCCAGGTTCCATTCCGCGGCGGAGAGAGGCGTGTTCCAGGATGGATCGAAGTCCAGTTCGCAGAAGGCTCTGGCAAAGTGCGAGTGCAGCCCGTCGAAGGGATCGCCGACCTTTCCCCCGGAGAGCGCCTTTTGCATCTCCATCGTCGCCAGCCCGCGCCCTGCGGTGGTCCTGCGCTTGACGGCCAGGTAGCTCCACATCCACCGCTGCGGATCGGTCGCGCCGGTGGGAACCGGGACGATATCGGGCGAGATTTTGGCAGCAGCGACCATCCCGACGTTGAGGAGGTCGGGCGTCGGAAGTTTGAGGGTTGCGAGCCTGGAAAACCGGATGTTTCGCCAAGTGACGAGGGTTCCGGTTTCGACCTTGACGGCCATCAGGCCCTCGCCCTTCTTTGCCTGGTCATCCATGGCGGGATCGATGACAAAGGCACAGAGGCGGTAACGATCTCCCGCGCAGCGTGAGGGCATGAAGACAGCGCACGCCTCGCCGGCGTCGTTGGTGGTAGTCTTCACGCCGTTGACTGTTGCGTCTCCAAAGGTGACAACCAGGGGGAATCGAAACGTTCCTTTCGGGGGAACACGGGGCGGGCCGCCGCCCACGGAGACAGAGGGTGGGACGTAACCCTGTGTGATGCCCGGCACATCGCCCAGGGCGAAAATGACATCATCGACACCGCCAGGATCGGCCCGCTTGCCGCCGAAACTCACGTGCGCGTTCTCCCTTTGGGGATCATTTTTATTCCCGTCATTCCAATCGTGCTCCTCGCGGATCTTGGTGAAATGCCGAGGCCCGGTGCCGCTGTCGCGTGTGACGGGCGGGTCGGTAATGCTCCAGGCCGAATCTCTGAGCGATGCACGATTGAGTTGGAGGTTCAAGCCCCTCGCGGCGTCGAACGCGGGGAGGGCGAAGGGCTTGATCAGGCGGAAGCCCACCTCGACATCCTTGGGCGCGGGTCCCCACTTACCCTCCGCGGCCTTCCATACCTCCACCATGGCGATGATGGGAATTTTTCCCAGCCCGGCGTTCGCCGCGAATACAGCGGTTTCGGCCACGTAGGGATCATCTAACAGGCCCATCTTGGGAATGCCAGCGCGCTCGTCGAGGTTGGAGCAGAAGTAACTGCTGACGAAAGGGGAGAGCAGGGGATAACCCCCCGGCAGGCGCAGTTTGGCGAAGTGGCCCTTGGCCTCATCGGGCTTTTCGCCCTCATCGGGCGAGATGGGAAGTTCGCCCCCGCCCTTGGATTCCGCGCCGGTGGTGTACGCGCAGCCATCACCGGGGGCGGTGTACTTCTGGATGACCCACTCGCGCAGGCGCTTCTGGATTTGCTTGTCGGCATCGGCATCGGAGACCGCCGGGCCTGGAGCGGCGGTGCAGAAGTTTTTCTTGAAGTGGTTCCACGCGACGGTGTACGCGCTGCCGTTGGGGTTCTGGCGGGCGTCGACGTGTTGGGCGGCGAGGTAGTGACGATCGACTTCCTGCACTGCGGCGGCGCCGTATGCCTTGGCGTTGCTCGCCTTGCCTTTCATCGTACCGGAGAGGGTGGCCGCAGAGTTAACTTCGGGTCCGTCGGGCTTTGCTTCGGCAGCCGCGCAGGCGTCTCTCGCGGCGATAGCGGCGGCGACGCACGGGTCCGCGATGGTGCCTTTGATGTACGTTCCCCAGTGGCTCACACCGGTCGTTGCCGAATCGGACTCGAATGTGGTCGCGGCGGTTTGAAGGTTCGTGGCGGCGGTGACCGCCTTCTCGGCGAGGGGGACCGCCGCCGCGATCTTTGCGAGCGCGGTCACACCTTTGGTCTGCTTTTTCATTACATTCGCCTCGACGCCCCATGCGTTGTAGGCAGTCAGTGCCTTCGCCGCGGCGGTGTTGGCGGCGGTGGCGGCGGTGAGGAACAACTTGGCTTTGGCATCGACATCGGCCACGACCGGCTTAAGCGGCTGCAACTTTGAGGCCTGGGTGGGCGCGGGGACGGGAGGGGTTCCCGCCGCGACGCGGTGGTCCAGCGGCCAGTAGAAAAGCCCAAGCACCTGGAGACGGGCCAGGCGACCGGCCTTTGAATCGGCTTTGTAAATGAAGAGGCGGTCGATATCGCCCAGACGGAGGGAGATGCGGTATTGCGGGCGGAGCGCGAGGGTGTTGAACTTTTTGGGTGTCTTAAAACTCGGCGCAACATGACCGATGCTGTCGGGGGGAGTCTCAACTCGGGAGGCGCCAAGATTGGCTGTAGGGTCCGCGGGCATTTAGGTATCCTTGGTCGAATGAAGCGCTGGCGGGTTGATCGGGGGCGGGGAAGTGAACGGGGTACAGAAAGGCGTGATTGAACGGATGCGCTATCGCACATTTGCAGGGAACCAGGTCACTTTGGAGCGGGAGGCGGGGTGGGCGGGGGCACCGCCGGCGGTGCATCGCTGTCATGCACGGCCTTCAGTTTTTCCTGCATCGCGGCGGTTGGGTCGCCCTCATCGGTGGCGGTCATGGGAAGTTTGTAGAGTGTCTTGAAAAGTTTGATGGCGGCGCGGGTGTTTGGGCTTGCCAGGCCGTCGACCGGCCCCGCGTTGATGTTGAGGTTGTTGAGGCGCTGCTGGACGCCCGACAGGCAGTCGGCGTTGGGCGCGATTTCACAAACGGGGTCAAGCCGACCGATCTGCAGCGTCCAGGCGCATGGGATGTCGCCGCGGACGACGGGCTTGGGCTTGATGACCACCGGAGCGGGCGCGCCCTCGGGGGGCGGGGGAGGGGGCGCCGCGCTGGGGCCATCGGTGGCGGCAGCCTTGACGCGCACCACAAGTGTCGCGGACTTTGCGTAGGCGATATCGCGCTTTTTGAGATAGTCGGGCACTTCGATTTCGATCTGGCCGTTGGCGTCGGTCTTGCCGGTGAACTCTTTGACAATCCCGTTGATCTTGAGGACGTACGGGGCATCCTTCGCGGGCGAAAGGTCGTTTTGGACAATTCGCAAACGCAACATCAGCGGTGCCTGCCCCACTTTGAAGAGATGCTTCTTATCGACTTCACCGTTTTTTTGAACCTTTGCAAGGAGCGGCACGGTAAGTTCATCGGGATCGCCCGTGGCGGATTTGTCACCGTGGAAGAGGATGTTGGGGTCCGAGCGCTTCTTGGCTTTGAGCGCGCTCTTGTTTTCCTCCCAGAGTTTCTCGGTGGTGCGATAGTTATACTCGATGGCGAGTTTCGCGGCGTGATCGCAGTCTTGTACGTGGTGCTTGGCCATGGCTGTCCCTCTGAAACCGGCTGTCTTCGTTGCCTGATGTGCGTGGTGTGCGTGGTGTGCGTGGGTGCTGTCGCGAGGTGCGGTGCGGAAAAGCCTGTAGCGTCAACCCGCCTTGTATTCGTCGGAATCCATGCGGGGGAAGTGGATCTTTGCCGACCCCGGATCGGGAATCCCTTCGACGCGGGCGGTTCCGTTCTCATCAAGCCGGCCGGAGATAATGCTGCCATCGGCCAACTCGACTTCAAAGGGCTCATCGGGGATCGGGGTGCCGTCATCATCCTGGAGTTCGATCTCGATAAAGTGCTGCTCGGTCTTTTCTTCGGTAGCGGCGGGCGATTCCGATCCCCCGATGGCGGTGGGCGCTGGAGGGGGCTTGATGGGCTTGACAGTCACGTTGGACAAGGTGGCGGGCTTGGTCGCGCGCTGCTCGGCCTTGAACTTGGAAACTTCGACGGGATCGGAGCCGTGCGCTTCCGCGGCATCGGTTGGAGCGGTGGGGTCTTTGAGCGTGCAGGGTGTTCCGGCTTCTGCTTTCATGTGGGAGTGCTTTCCTGAAACGCCGTCAATGTGAATGGGTCGTGCGGAGAGGAACGGTGAAGGTCAACGGGGCGGGGTCAGTTGATCATCACCATCGCCCCCTTGAGGGTGAGGTTGCCGTCGGCGCTGACCGTGGTCAACGCGCTCTTCATGTCCGCCTTTGCGGGGGATTCGAGTGTCAGCCCAGCGGTGCCCTTGATGCCGACCTTCGCGGTGGCCTCGACGGTGAAGTCCGCGACGGTCACGACGGTGATCTTGTCCTTGGCGTCGAGGGCGATTTTGCCCTTGGTCTCGATCTTGAGCCCGTCCTTGGTCATGGCCAGGGTGGTATCGCCGACCTTGAGCGTGATGTTCTCCGACCCTTCGAGTACGATCTTGGTGGCCTGGTAGAAGATGTTGGCCTTGGTCATCTCGTGGTGGTTGGCATCGAAGTTCTCGGCGACATCGCCGACGACGTGCAGCGAGAGGGTCTTCTCGATTTTCACGGCCGAATCGCCCGCGATGTTCTGGAAGTTGTCGCGCTGGATCTCCTCGAGCCGGTCGCGCTTGATGATCGAGTGACGGTCCTGCTCGATCCGCGTGTACTGGTCCTTCTTCACGACGAGGTGCTGGTTGTTGAGGGTGAGTTCGGTTCGATCATTCTTGACGCGGACCTGCATGTCCTTCTCGGCGTGGATGAAAATCTCCTCCTCGCCCTTCTTGTCCTCGAACCGGATTTCGTTGAACCCCCCGCCGCCCTTGCTTGTGCAGCTTTTGATCGTCGAGACAGTCTTGAAATCCGGGAGTTTATAGGGAATCTGCCCCTCCGTCCCTCCGTTGTAGACTCGCCCCGTCACGATCGGTCGATCCGGGTCGCCCTCCAAAAACTCGACAATTACTTCCTGCCCGATCCGCGGCAGGAAGACCATCCCCCATTTTTTGCCCGCCCAGCCCTGGCTGACCCTAATCCAGCAACTAGACTTCTCATCGCCCTTGCCGTCGCGATCCCAAATGAACTGCACCTTCACGCGGCCGAACTCATCGACGTAAATTTCTTCGCCGGAGGGGCCGGTGACAAACGCGGTCTGCGGGCCGCTGATACTCGGCTTGGACGAGGACCGGGCCGAGCGATACGGGACGGTGGCCGAAATCGCGGTGAACGTGATGTGAAAAGCATGGTCCGACTTCCCCCCACCTCCCCCACCGCCCCCACCGCCCGACCCGTACTCCTCGGTCTCTCCGTGAAGTTGCGCGGCGGTAACCACATAATCCTTGTTCTTGGCATCAATGGGAAAATCAAAGAGTTTGAACTTGGCCCCGACGGTCAGGCCGCGGGTGTCGCCCTGGAAACGATGCACCTCGTGCGTCGCGTCGGACTCTTCCATGCGCACCTTGACATAGCGCTCCCCTTCGGCCTGCTTCTCGAAAAAACCGGGGTAGTCGTAGACTTCAAAGTCCTTCTGCGAGTGCTTCTGCTGCACGGTCTTGGTGTCGCCATCGAGGTACTTGGCGGGAGCCTTGAAGTCGTAGTCTCGCAGCACGAACGCGCCCGGCAGGGCGGCGCACTCCCAGGTCATGCGGGAGATGTGCTCGTGGCCGCCGGCGTCGTCATCCTGCTGCAGGAACTGGATTTTTTCGTAGCCGGGCGCGGGCTTGAAGATCGAGGGGGCGTCGGCGATCACCATGGTGTGCTTGCCGTTCTCGTGGTTGAAGAAGTAGAAAAGCCCCTCCTCCTCCATCAGGCGGCTGACGAAGTTAAACGCGGTTTCGCGGTACTGGACGATGAACTCACGCGCGTCATAGGTAGCGGTGACTTTGAGTTCAAGATTGGTCACGCCGAACTGCTGGAGCACTTCTTTGATGACGTCCGGGACGCTCTTGGCTTGGAAAATCCGGCAGTCGGCGGTCCGGGAAAGGAACCACAGGGCGGGGACGATCGTGAGGCTGTACTTGTTGATCCGCTTGACGGCGGGCGTGCCTTCCTGTGAAAAGCGGGAGATCACGCCGTTGATGTATTTGGTCTTGCCGTCGGTCTGCTGAACGCGGACGGTGGCGGGCTGCCCGATGATGTCCTTTGCTTCGATGTCGTGCTTTTCGCTGCGCACGTCGCAAGTACAGACAAACGGACGGCCCAGGCCATCGGTCATCTGGAAGGATTTGAGCAGGAGCACGTTCGCCCCCAAGGGGGTGTTGATCGCGATGAGTCGGCTGTCTTGTGTAAATGTTGGCATAGGTCGGAAATCCGTCAAACTCATCAGAACACGCGGAGCGATTTATAGGCGCTCCCCCAGGGACGGGATCACGTTTACGAATCACCGAGTCTCAATAGAGGACACGTGCGTTTCCACGCGCCATCTCGTGCGATTATCCACATTACAACCGCCTTGTTGCACCTTTGATCGGCATCCGCGGGTTTTTCGCAGAGGACGATGGTCCGCTTTTCTCTGCCAGCGGTTATTTGGCCCAGCGCCGCCATTGGACACCTGCCCTATTGAGGGAAACTGACTCAAAGATATGCCCCGCACCTTCTCTAACTGTGGCCTTCGACTGAGTCTCAGACCGATAACCTGTCAAAGGGGACAGTGACGAATGGCAGCGTTCGCTAACGCGGCACGTTGTGATCGACTGAAGTATATTTGCCGAAAGCCTTTTTGGATGTGTGCTTCTATCAAAATACGACAGGCTCGCGGTGGTTATTGGACGGCAAACTCTACCAAACTTTGGCTTTGCGCGGGGAGGGCGGCAGGTCATAGCCGGGCGGCTGCACGCAACTTTCGCGTGCCGCGGGAATCGAGGTGGCTCCCTCCCTTTCCCAAGCGATGACGTTCCGGCCATTGTTCTCTAACTTTGAAGGCTCATGGGCGCTTTGAAGCGATCCGAATCGAGGTAGGTGGCGGAAGCGTCGAGGATTTTGACCTCATCGGCGTATGTGATGCTCTTCAAACGTACCCGGGAAAAGATGGTGGACTCGAAGTTGAGCGTGCCATCGACTCGGCATGACTCGAAGACGACGCCGACGAGACGAGACTTGGTGAGGTCGATGCTCTCGATCACCACCTTGTTAAATGTGGTCGCGCCCGCGATATCCGAGTCGATCCAGTGGCCAACGCCCAGCAGCGTGCCGGAGATCACGAGGTCGCGGATGGTACTCTTCATCATCGTTAAGTCCTCGACGCCCGGGCAGTCCTTGAAGGCGACGCCCTTCATGGTGGTGGCGATCAGGCCCAGGGAGTCGATGGCGGGGCACTCGATGAAGGCGACGTCGGACGCGTCGGATTCGTTGAACTTGAGGGACTTGAGGGTGGCCTTGGTGAAGGCGATGCCCATCAGCGTGACATTGGTGAAGCCGGAGGTTTTCAACGCGCCGCCGTTGAACGCGATGCCGCGGCCGAGGAACCCCTCGAACGCACAGAACTCGAGCATCGACTCGGCGAACTCGACGCCAGCCATTTCGCCGTTGAAAAAGCGGCAATCGTTGAGCGTGCATTCCTTGAAGACGACGCTTTTCCATCGCGCGGGCTTGAAAGACATATCCGTAATTTCGCACTTGTCGAACGCGCAGGACTCGAAGACCGCCTCGGGCGTCCTGAGTTGTTCGATCTTGCATGAGGTGAAGGTGCAATCGGTGAATCTCGCCGCGGCGGCGGTGGATGGCCCCTTCACGGTGCAGGCGATGAAGGTGCAGTTGGCAAAGTGGGTCTTGTCGAGGTCGGGCTTTTCCAGATTCACGTTTGTGAAGGTACAAAAACGGAATGTCGCGCCGGAGAAGTCGGATTCCTCGATGTGAAGGTTGTCGAATGCGCCGCCGGCGATCGTGGCAGATCGAAGGCTGAGGGACACGATCGAGTGTCCCTTGAGGGATGGGGGCCGCTCGCCCCCTCCCGCGCCCCCAACCTCCCCGGCGCGTGAAACGGCATCGAGGAACTCTCGCATTTGGGCCTCAGAGATGGGCCGCAGTCCGGGGTCGGTCATTTCAGCATCGGACAATGGAAGCACTCCTGTCAAGGCCCGCATTAGAGGTAATCGGCATAGTTCTCGCGGTGGTCGAAGGAAGGATACCACCTGATCTTGGCGTCGTAACGGTTGATGATAAACTTCTTGGTGCGGTCGATCTTTGGCTTAAGCCCCGACCGCGCCAGCGATCGGGAAATATCTTCGGTGACCTTGACCTCGAAGGTCCAGGGGTGGGTGTAGTCGTACGCGGCGTGAAGGCGGGTGTTGTTGGGTGGCGGACCGAACTGGATGAGGGCATAGGTGGCGCGCTCGCTCGAGAGGGGCATGACGGCGCCGAAGATCGCACTGGAGTTCATGCTCCACTGGTCGCCGGCGACGTGCACCAGGGGGAAGCGGTGACGGGCATAGACCCGGTGCCGGGTGTTGTAGGTAACGTAGTAGAGTTCGAGGGCGGTGACGGGCACGTTCAGCGCGGCGAAGGGAGGCTTGAAGCGGAGAACAAAGGTCCACACCTGGTTGGCGATGGAAGGATCGAACTCCAAACTCTCGAAGCAGTCGATGATGCGCGCATCCTTGTCCTCGAAGGTGGTGTCGCCCAGTTCGCTCTTGAGGTCCATGTAGTCGACGGAGACGGCGAAACGCGGGAGCAAGGTGGTGGGCACGACCGCGATGGTATCGATGTCGCCGTTGGCATCGAACTCGATGCCGGTGCCGCCCGGCTTGCCGCGGCCCATGCCGTTGAGTTCGCCGGTGCGATTGAAGTTGGGGTGGGGTCCGCCCGAGTCGGAGAGGATGACAAGCGGACCTTCTTCGTTGCCCCGGAGCGGCGGCACGCCGTTGGTCCCCGCGTGCTCCTCGACATCGTGGATGTGCGTGTTGATGCTCATCACGATGCCCCGGTTATCCCGCTGGGGATACATGCGGTAAACGCCGCGGCGGTGGGAGTGGCCGGTGAGGACGACCTGGACGTGTTTGGTCGGGTCCAAAAGGGTGTCGTCGTAGACTTCCTTGCGGTAGTTGTGGAAGGTGCCGTTGTCCTGCTTGCCGAACATGTTCTTGGCGGAGTTTCCGGGATTGATCGCGCCGAAAGGGGTCCATTCATCCCACTGATAGACGGGGCCATCCCAGGGCGCGATCGCGGCCGAGGAGGAGA
>Ga0163144_10012667_pt1 | contig 17682 bp, 10 predicted proteins | sample OliLak19BULKMAT1_FD_123175 | JGI IMG/M metagenome (GOLD analysis project Ga0163144, IMG submission 123175) | Freshwater microbial mat bacterial communities from Lake Vanda, McMurdo Dry Valleys, Antarctica - Oligotrophic Lake LV.19.BULKMAT1 | ecosystem: Environmental > Aquatic > Freshwater >...
CGGAAGAGTCGGAAGAGTCGGAAGAGTCGGAAGAGTCGGAAGAGTCGGAAGAGTCGGAAGAGTCGGAAGAGTCGGAAGAGTCGGAAGAGTCGGAAGAGTCGGAAGAGTCGGAAGAGTCGGACGATGCGGCCAGCCCGCTCACGAAGCGCTCGATGAGCTCCGCCACCTGCTCCTTGCGCTCGATCGGGATGACGTGCGTGCCGCTCAGTATTTTCAGCTCGGCGTTCGGGATCAGGCCCGCCATCTCTTCGGCGTAGCGCGTCGGCGTGAACGAGTCGCGCTCGCCTGCCAGCACCAGCACGGGAACCTTGATCAGCGGCAGCAAGTCGCGCGCCGAGTGTTCGCCCGCCGAGCGCAACATCCGCAAGAACATGGGCAGATCGATGTCGACCATGTGCTTCATGTAGGGCAGCAGATCTTCCGGGACGATCGCCGCCTTGTCGACCTCGCCCGTGATCATGGCGATGCGCAGCGCGACCTCCGGCGGCAGGTGACCCCACAGCCCGCGCGCGAACCCGATGTGCTTGTCCACCGTGTGGATCACCCGCGGGAGGAGCTGCGCCATCACGTCGCTGCCTTTGAACGTGTACGTGATGCGGCCCGACGAGCCGCAGATGAGCACGATGCCGCGCACGTTCTCGGGGCGCAGGCGGTAGGCTTCGAGCGCGACCTGGCAGCCCATCGAGTGGCCGATCAGCACCACCGGACCGCTGCCGATCGCCTCGCGCACGGAGTCGAGATCACGCGCGTGATCGACGAGCTCGATGGCCGCGGGATCGGCCGGCCGGGCGCTGCGCCCGTGACCGCGGTAGTGCCAGTGCACGACGTTCGCGTACTTCGCGAGGTCGTTCCACAGGTACTTCCAGATGAAACCGTCGCAGGCGATCCCGTCACAAAGGATCGCCGTCGGCCGATCGGGGGCGAGCGGCTCCGGCCGGAATCGGACGAACAGGCGCGTCCCGTCGCGAGCGTTCACGAACAGCGATGAATGCGTCAACGTGACGTTCTCGCCTTCAGGCACGTGCTCGGGGACAGCCGAGCCGAACGGCAAGACGGCGCGGCTTTCGTGTGCCCGCGCCCGCTATTCGCCTTCATCCTCGTCGCCGGCAACATCGTTCACGCTCGGCAGCTTCTTGATCTCCGTGCGTGCGAGCTTCCACGCGCGCTGGACGACCCAAGAGAGCGAGCGATCGAGACGAGCCGCTTCCTCCTTGATTTCCGTGAGCATGGATTCTGGGAAATACAGGCTCTGCTTCCGCTTGTCGGTCTTGGAAGCTTCGCCTTTTTGATCCTTGTCGTTCGTATCCACGGTTACCCCTGCGCGGTGCGCGGACAAAGTACCCCATGTGACACTTGGTCGGAAAGTCCCACGCTGAACCTCCGCCAATTGTGCCACACGGCCTTCGAGCCCTCCCCGGCGAAACTCTCAAACGCCCGGTGAAAACCGAACGACTTAAAATCACTCTTGTTCAAATCGCCTCCGGCGAAACGATTCGCCCAGCAACGGCGCTCGCCGCGACGACGAGCGGGCTTGCAAGGTACACCTTGCCCGGCCCGCTGCGCCCAGGGAAGTTTCGATTGATTGCCGAAACCGTCACCTCGTCGGCCGTGAAGGACACCCCGGGCCCTGCCTTGATGCAGGCGCCGCACGACGGGTCGACGAGCTCGGCGCCGGCCCGCTCGAAGACCTCGATGTAGCCCTTTTCCTCGGCGTAACGCCGAATGTCCTGAGATCCGAACTGAATGTACAGGTGGACGCCGTCGGCGACGCGCTTGCCGGCGTCGAGGGCCCGCTTCAGGACCGAGGCGTACATGTCCATGTCGGCCTTCTTGCCGCCGGTGCACGAGCCGCCGTAGGCGATGTTGATCTTGACGTCGCCGCCGGACACGGCCGCGAGGTCGGAGAGCGCCACGCCGTTGCGCGGATCGCCTGGCGTCGCCACCATCGGGACGATCGCGCCGAGGTCCACGTCGAACGTCGCCATGTAGTCGGCGCCCTCGTCCGCTCGCACGATCTGGCTGCGCACCAGCTCGGCGTCGAGCCCGCGCTGCTTCACGAGGTACTCCACGATGACCTCGTCGGCCTCGATGATCCCGGTGAAGCCGCCGGCCTCGACCGCCATGTTCGTCAGCGTCGCGCGCTCGTCCAGGCTCATCGCGCGGACGCCGTCGCCCGCGAACTCGAGCACCTTGCCGATGCCCTCGCCCGTCTTCCAGAACGGCTGCGACAGCAGGTGCAGCATGACGTCCTTGGCCGTCACCCCGAAATTCAGCTTGCCGTGCAGGTTGAACCGCGCCGTCTGCGGCACCGCGACGCGCACGTCGCGCGTCATCCAGGCGTTCGCCATGTCGGTCGAGCCGACCCCGAACGCGAAGCAGCCGAGCGCCCCCGCCATGCACGTGTGCGAGTCGGTCCCCGCCACGATCTGCCCCGGGAGGGCCAGCTCCTCGATCACCTTGTTGTGGCAGATCGCCTCGGATCCGACGGTCTTGCCGTTGCGCTCGACCTCGCCGTAGAGCTTGATCCGGTTCTTCTTCGTGAACGCTTCCTGCACGGTCGCGAGCGACGAGGCCTGCTCTTTCAGGCCCATCTTCTTGTGCGCTTCCGGCATCACCAGATCGAGGAACGTCAGGTGATCGCGGAACGCGAACACGCTCTCGGGCTCGGTCACCCTGGCGTCGGCTCCAAAGCCGCTCTTGAACAGCGCCTCTGCCATCGGCGTCACGTACTCGTGCGAGAAGCGCACGTCGGTGCGGACGAACAGCGAGTCCCCTGGCTTCACCGCTGGCACGCCGGTCTTGCCGCTCGTCGCGTCGACGACGGCGTGCGCCGCGATGATCTTCTCGCACAACGTCATCGGCCGCGCGGGCGTCGCCAGCACGGGGGGCGACACCTCGCCGGCCATGCGCGCCTTGTTGTACGTGAAGAGGCCGCCGTGCCGCACGACGTCGGCGCTGATCGGATCGAGGCCGCGGGTGAACTCCTCGATGGGGATCGACTCGGCGCGCGCGATGCGATCGAGGATCGAGAAGTCCGTCGTCGTGAGCAGGCCGATGTTCTGGCAGTTCTGCCCGTAGATCTTCTCGATGCTCCTGGCGACGACGATCTGGATGCCGGCCTCGCGCTCCGAGTACGGCGCCGTCTCGCGCGACGAGCCGCAGCCCTTGGAGCGGCCGCTGACGATGACGCCGAAGCCGCCGTTCTTGATCTCGTCCTTCTGCACGACGCCGCCGCGGAGCCCCACCAGGCAGTACCGAGCCAGCGTCTCGTCGTAGTAGTAACAGACCCAACCCGGGGTCAGCTCGTCGGTCGAGATGTTGTTGACGAGCTCGGTCGTGGCGGGATCGACGGCGACCACCTCACCGCCGAGCTGCCGGCGCAGCAGGTCGGCGTCTTCGGTGAGATAGAGGACCTTACCTTCGACCTGCACACTCGTTCGGGGCATTGAAACCTCGGGCCAAGATGGACGGAGAGTGGGCACTTAGCCGGTTTGTCCAGAAGACGCCATCGGTGCCGAGGCGAAGAATGCGCGCGCCGATCGGAGCTCCGATCCGACCTCGATGCAGCGGTGTATCCAGCGCCCGCTGCGCGACGCGTCACCCGTGCGCTGTCCCGTGAGCCGTGGCTCCCTCAGTCCTGCGCGGCCGGCGGCAGCACCGCCTGCGCCGGCGCGACGCCCGCGGCGATCGCAGGCTCCTCCGACTTCAGCGCGCGGTTCTGCGTCGCGAACAGAAACGTCACCCCGTCGAACACGATCACGCACGGCTCGGTCGGCCCGCGCGACGAGCCCGCGCCGAACACCGGCGACACGCCGCGCTCGAACGGCTCGCCATCGTCGAAGCGACCCGCGAGCCCGATCGTCCGCTTGCCCGCGCCGCTCTCTGCCGCGTAGTAAAGCCGCAAGAACGAGCGCCCCGACGCGCTCTCGCCGACCACCGGAAACGGCGCCCCGGCGCCCGCGTCGTCGTACGCCTCTTCGCCGGCCGCGCCCGGCGCGAGCGCAGGCCCGTCCCCCACCCGCGTCCACGTCTCACCGTCCTCCGATCGCGCCTCGCCGATCGCCCGCACGCCCGATCCGAGCGTCACCTCGTAGAACATCGCGAAGCCACCATCGGGCAACGCGACCACGCCCGGGCTCTGCGGCACCGCGCCCTGATCCCACCCGCTGTCCGCCGCCGCGAGCACCGGCGCCGCCTCCTTCGCGAACGCCACACCGTCGCTGCTCTTCGCCAGACCGATGCCAGTCGCCCCCGCATAGAAGAGCCACACCGCGCCGCCTACCGAGATCGCGGCAGGCGAGCCGATCGTCCCCTTTTCCCAGTCTTCCGTCGCTTCCAGGACGACCTCGGTCTGGCGTCGAAACGAGCGCCCGTCCGCCGCCGTCCCGCGCCGGATCGCGATCGACGGCTCGGCCGCCGTCGCCCCGTTCACGCTCGCGCCGAAGTATCCGACCACCTCGAACGTCGTCCGATCGCCGTCGACGTCGAGGACCGCCGCGTGTCGCGCCAGCGTCTTGTCGTCGTCGACCGCGGCGGGCGCCACCAGCGACAACCCCAGCTCCCCCTTGCGCAGCTCGCGGAACGGCCCCGCCCCGGCGTTTGGCAGGTCCTCGTCACCCTTCGCGGCGTCGGCGAGCGTCGCGCACGAGGCGAGCGGGAGAGCGAAAAGGGCGAGGAAGACAACGGCGGCGCGCACGCCCGCAGCTTAGCGATGATCCCGCCTCTTTCGCGATGGTAGAACGCGCTGCGCGATCCGCCCGCGGCCGCGTCACCTTCCCGAGGATCTTGCCATGAGCTTCTCCCGCGACGATCGCGGCTCCGCCGTCCTGGGCGGCGTGCCGCTCGCTTCGCTCTTCGACTCCCCCGAGCCGTGGGGCGCGCCCGCCGAGCTCACCACGCCGGCCTACGTCTACGATCTCGACGCGATGACCGCCGAAGCCCGCGCCCTCGACGCCGGCTTCGGCGACGCGCCGCGCCTCATCGCGTTCGCCGTCAAGGCCAACTCCGCCGGCCCCATCGTGCGCGCGTTCGCCGCGTGTGGCCTCGGCGCCGAGGCGGTCTCTGCCGGCGAGTGCCAGCTCGCGCTGGCGTGCGGCGTCGCCCCCGAGCGTCTGCTCATGAGCGGCGTCGGCAAGAGCCGCCGCGATCTCGACGCGGCGATCGGCGCCGGCGAGCAGGGCATCTTCGCGATCCAGCTCGAGAGCGTCGAGGAGATCCCGGCGGTCGCCGCCCGCGCCCGCGCCCTCGGTCGCACCGCGCGCGTCTCCATTCGCGTCAACCCGTCGGTCGAGGCCGCCACCCACGCGCACATCGCGACCGGCCACGACGAGGCCAAGTTCGGCGTCGCCCTCGTCGACCTGCCCGCCGCGTGGGACGCCATCGCCCGCGAGCCGACCCTCTCGCTCGCCGGCATCGGCGCGCACATCGGCTCGCAGCTCACGCGCACCGACGAGTACCTCCGCGGCGCGCGCACCTTGCTCGACCTCGCCGCCGAGCGCGAGCGCGCTGGAACGCCCCTCCGCTTCGTCGACTTCGGCGGCGGCTACGGCATCGACTACGGCGCCGGGTGCGACGTGCGCCCGGCCGATTTCGCCCGCGCCGCAGCGCAGCTCGTCGCGCAGAGCCCGCTCGCCGGCCGCACCATCGTCGTCGAGCCCGGGCGCGCCCTCGTCGCCGCCCACGGCGTCCTCTGCGCCACGACCATCATCGCCAAGCGCTCGCGCAGCACCCCCGAGCGCCGCTGGCTCCTGATTGACGCCGGCATGAACGATCTCCTGCGCCCGGCTCTCTACGCAGCGCGGCATCGCATCGAGTCGCTCGAGCCCGCCCCCGCCGGCGACCCCTCCACGTGGCGCGTCGCGGGCCCCGTCTGCGAGAGCTCCGACGACTTCGGCGATCACCTGTTTGCCGGCGTTCCGGCCCGCGTCGCCATCCGCGACAGCGGCGCCTACGGCTACACCATGGCCAGCCAGTACAACGGCCGCGCGCTCCCCGCCGAGGTGTTCCTTTCCGGCGGCCGCGTCATGGCCGTCCACATGCCGCGCCGCGCCGAAAGCTGGGCCGACGAGCGCGCGCGCATCGGCCGGTAGCCCGCAAAACTTGGTGCACCGCGCGCGCGACCGTCGACTACACTCCGCGGCCCATGACGATAGCCCCGCAGTTCCTCCCGCTCGAAGAGGCCGACCGTGGCCTGTCGAGCCTCGCCCGTGGCGTCGTAGGCTCCGAGATCCTCAAGATCGCCGCCGAGATCCGCGCCCTCAAGGCCAAGGGCGCCGCCATCTGCAACCTCACGGTCGGCGACTTCGATCCCACGATCTTCCCGATCCCGGCCGAGCTCCTCGAGGGAACCCGCGTGGCCCTCGCCGAAGGTCACACCAACTACCCTCCTTCCGACGGCGTCATGCCCCTCCGCGAGGCCGTCGTCCGCCTCTACGAGCGCGAGCTCGGGCTCACCTACCCCGTCGACTCCGTCCTCGTCGCGGGCGGCGCCCGGCCGCTCCTCTACGGCTGTTATCGCACCCTGCTCGATCCCGGCGACATCGCCGTGTACCCGGTCCCGTCGTGGAACAACAACCACTATGCCTATCTCTCGGGGGCCCGCGCCGTGGAGCTGCCGGTCACCTCGGCGACAAACTTCTTCCCCACGGCCGACGACCTCCGCCCGCACCTCGAGAATGCCAGTCTCCTGTGCCTCAACTCCCCGCTGAACCCCACCGGGACGGCCATTGATCGCGAGGAGCTGCGCCGCATCTCCCGGCTCGTGGTCGAGGTCAACGAGCGGCGCAAGACCTCGGGAGCCCGCCCGCTCTACTTCGTCTACGATCAGGTCTACTGGACACTGACGTTCGGCGGGACCATCCACGACACCCCCGTCGCCCTGGTGCCCGAAGTGGCACCCTACACTCTGCTGCTCGACGCCGTCTCCAAGTCGCTCTGCGCCACCGGCATGCGCGTCGGCTGGGGCGTCATGCCCCCCGCGATTCGCAAGCGCATGGCCGACATCCTCGGCCACGTCGGCGCCTGGGCCCCCAAGGCCGAGCAGATGGCGGTCGCCGCCTTGCTCGACGCGCCCGACAAGATCCGCGAGTTCCAGACTGGCATGAAGGCCAAGGTCAAGGAGCGTCTCGACACGCTCTACGACGGCATCACGGCCATGAAAAAAGACGGCTTGCCGGTCGAGGCCATCGTCCCCCAGGGCGCCATCTATCTCTCCGTCCGCTTCGATCTCATCGGCCGCACGACCAATGGCCACGAGCTGCGCACCAACGAGGACATTCGCAAGCTCCTGCTCAACTCCGCCGGTCTCGCCGTCGTCCCCTTCCAGGCGTTCGGCCTCAAGGGCGACACCGGCTGGTTCCGCTTCAGCGTCGGCGCCGTCTCCATGGCCGACATCCAGCAGGGCCTCGTCCGTCTCCGCGAGGTCGTCCTCTCGGCCAACTAACGGCAGCCAGCCTGCACCTCGCATCGAGCCGATCTCCCGACGGCACAGGCGGGCTCCGGGCGCCGCCTTGCGCGCTCCCGACCTCGCCACAGGCCCTCCCCGACAGGTGCCCACGATGGCAAAAGAAGCTCAAAAACACCGGTGGCGTTTCTTCAGCGCCAGCGGCTTCGAACAGATCCGGCTCGACCGCGGCGAGGACCTGCTGGCGCTCGACCAGCTCGATCAAAAGCTCTGGGTCGCGCTCGCCTGCCCCATCGACACCCTGGAGTTCGACCACAAGACGCTCGAGCTCATCGATCTCGACAAGGACGGACGCATTCGCGCCCCGGAGCTCATTTCTGCCCTCAAGTGGACAGGCAGCCTCCTCAAGACTCCGGACACCCTCCTCAAAGGGTCTCCCACGCTACCGCTCGCGGCGATCGACGCCGGCAGCGACGAAGGCAAGCGGCTCCTCGCGTCCGCCAAACAGATCCTCAAGAACCTCGGCAAAAAGGACAAGACCGAGATCACCATCGACGACACCACCGACACCGCCAAGATCTTCGCCGAGACCAAATTCAATGGCGACGGCATCGTCCCGGTGTCCTCTACCGACGAGCGAGACCTTCAAAAAGCCATCGAAGAGATCATCGGCATCATGGGGGCAGAGAAAGATCGCTGCGGCAAAGATGGCATCAACCAGGAGAAGCTCGACAAGTTCTTCGTCGAGGCCGAGGCCTTCGCCGCCTGGTGGGACGCGGCCGAGAAGGACGCGGCCAATGTCCGCCCACTGGGCGAGGGCACGGCCGCGGCAGCCGAGGCTTTCCGGGCCGTCAAGGCCAAGATCGACGACTACTTCACGCGCGGCAAGCTCGTCGCATTCGACGAGCGGGCCGGCGCGCCGCTGAACCGCGACCCGGCCGAATACGCGGCGCTCGCCTCCAGGCTGCTGCGCGAGAACCTCGACGAGGTGGCCGCTTTCCCGCTCTCGAAGATCGAGGCGAACAAGCCGCTTCCGCTCGGCGAAGGGCTCAACCCAGCATGGAGCGCCGCCATGAAGAAGCTCCAGGGCGAGGTCATCGCGCCCCTCCTCGGCGAGAGGACGGCGCTCGCGTCCGGAGAGTGGGACGCCATTTCGACGAAGTTTGCCGCCTTCGAGGCGTGGCACGCCGCCAAGCTGGGCGCCCCGGTCGAGCCGCTGGGCCTGCCGCGCATTCGAGCCATGCTCGACGGCGACTACAAGGGCAAGATCAGCGCGCTCATCGCCAGGGACAAGGCCCTCGAGCCGGAAGCCAACGCCATCGCCTCGGTCGACAAGCTCATTCGCTTTCACCGCGACCTCTACCGGCTGGTCAACAACTTCGTCTCGTTCCGCGACTTCTACGCCCGCAAAAAAGCCACGTTCCAGGCCGGAACGCTCTACCTCGACGGCCGCAGCTGCGACCTTTGCATCAAGGTCGCCGACGCCGCCGCGCACGCCACCCTTGCCACGCTGAGCGGCATCTGCATCGCCTATTGCGACGTCCAGCGAAAGGGCACGAGCGAGAAGATGACCATCGCCGCGGCCTTCACCGGCGGCGACTCCGACGCGCTCATGATCGGTCGAAACGGCGTCTTTTACGACCGCAAGGGCAATGACTGGGACGCCACCATCATCAAGATCATCGAGCACCCGATCAGCGTGCGCCAGGCCTTCTGGATGCCCTACAAGCGCATCGGCAAGCTGGTGGGCCAGCAGATCGAGAGGTTCGCCGCCTCGCGCGACAAGGAGGTCAACGACAAGACGACCGCCAACGTCGCCGACACGAGCGAGGTCGTCGAGGCCGGAGCGCCCGACGACAAGTCGGCCAGCAACTTCGACATTGCCAAGTTTGCCGGCGTCTTCGCGGCCATCGGCCTGGCCCTCGGGGCCATCGGCGGGGCGCTGGCGACGGTCGGCAGCGGCCTCGTGAGCCTGCGCTGGTGGCAGATCCCGCTCGTCATGCTCGGCGTCATGCTGCTCGTCTCCGGGCCGTCGATGCTCATCGCCTATCTGAAGCTGCGGCGGCGCAACATCGGCCCCATGCTCGACGCCGCCGGCTGGGCAGTGAACGCGCGCGCCAAGATCAACATCCCCTTCGGCGCCTCGCTCACCCAGGTCGCCAAGCTCCCCGCCGATGCCGAGCGCTCCTTCGACGATCCCTTCGAGGACAAGAAGCGAACGTGGGTCTCCTACGTCGTCCTGATCGGGCTCATCGCGGGCGGCATCCATCTCTGGCGCAGCGGCCGGCTCGCGGCGTGGCTCGACGCGGCACGGACCCCTGCCCCCGCCGACTCGGCAGCGCCGCCCGCGTCAGGTGCCCCGGCCGCGTCGGGCGCCCCGAAATAGCGAGGTTACTTTGCGGCGGCGGCCACGGGCTCGGGCGGCGGAGGGGGCTTGTTGTCCATGCCCAGGCCCATGGTCAAGAGGAGCGTGTTGCGCACCTGGAACGTGTCGGGCAACAGCGCCGGCACGCGGATGGCTTTGAGCTCGTAGGCGAGCGACGCCCACTCGACGAGCTTGACGCTGAGGTTCGCGCCCAGATCGATGTTCGTGAGCTCGCCGACATCGTCTTTGCCGCCCGCGTCGGTGTACGACTTGGGCAGAGGTCCGTGCGCGAACGGCGCGAGGATACCGGCGTACACCTTGTACGTGACCCGATCGTCGTAGACCGTGCCCCAGACTTCGAGGTTCGCTTCCACGCCGATCTGCAGCACGTCCGAGAGCTGCGTCAGCTCGATGCAGGGCACGTCCGACTTGGCCGGCGGCGTCGCCGGGTCGCCGTCGTCGCGCGCCGGGCAGGTGTCGACGGAGTCCGGGACGTCCGTCACGGCGAGCTGCTTGTCGGCGAAGATCTGCTGGCCACCCAGGCCGAGGCGCACCTCGATCGAGACGGGAGTGCTCTTGTACGGCTGCGCGAAGACACCCAGCGACTCCTTCAGCGTGAGGGGCTGGAACGGATCGGTCAGCTTGAGCTTGGTCGTCGTGCAAGGCTCGTCCGAGGCCGGATCGCACGTCTGGGCCACGGTCCCATCCTGCAGGGTGGTCTTGTAGTTCGTCGCGCCCGGCCGCACGTCCGTGCCCGCGAACATCGACGTGTCGAGCCGGAAGCGGGCGAACGGGCCGATCCACGGCCGAACGTGGTAGAGATAGATGCTCTCCAGACTGAGCACGTCGGTGGTCTTCACGAACTCCGGGACGATCGGATTGCGCGACAGGCCGGCATTGACGAGCAGCGAGTTACGCCACTCGTGCCTGTCCTCGATGACGTCGACGTGCCCGTCCAGCTTGACCCCGATGTTCATGGTCAACCCATCCGGCTGACCCACGACCTTCTGGTTATCGGTGAAGGCAAACACCGCATCTGCCTTGAGCGAGGCAAAGGTCCCGTTGGGGGGCGGCGCCTCGGCCATCTTGATGTCGGTCGCTTCTTTTTTCACCTGATTGGTCGCGACGTCCTGGGCGTACGCCGTGGCCGTGACGAGCAACGGCGAGAGTGCCAGAACGGAGACGAGCAGACGTCGGTGCGAGACCATGGGGATTCTCCTCGAAGAGACTCAGTCAGGCGAGCGCCCGAGACGGGCGGTGCTCGCCGACCTTGCCGGGGACTACTTCTTTTTTTCCAGGATCTTGAACTGCACGCGGCGGTTCTTGGTGCGACCTTCATCGGTCTTGTTGTCGCCGATCGGCACTTCCTGGCCGTAGCCCTTCGCCGTGAGGCGTTCCGCCGCGACACCCTTGGCGACGATGACCTTCATGACCGCGTCGGCGCGCTTCTGCGAGAGGATCTTGTTGCCGGCCGGGGTGCCCTTGTCGTCGGTGTGTCCCTGGATTTCGAGCTTGAGGATCTCGCCGTGGTCCACGAGGACCGCCGCGACCTCGCTCAAGATCTCGTCGCTGATGCCCGTGAGCCTGGCTGTCCCGGTCGCGAACTGCACCTGCTGCAGAATCACGATCTCCGAGCCGACCAGACGCACGATCTTCGGACAGCCGTTCTTCGCCGGATCGGCGTCCTTTGCGCCGCGAATCTCGACACAGGCGTCCTGGTCGTCGCGGATCCCGTCGCCGTCGGTGTCGCCGGGACAGCCGTTCTGCGTCTTGTCGGCGTTCGGAACGCCCTTGATGCTCACACAGGCGTCGTCGCGATCGAAGACACCGTCGCCGTCGCCGTCGGGCGGCGCCGGACACCCGGGGAACAGCGGGTCCACCTTCTCGCCCTGCGCCTTGTCCGGGCACTTGTCGTCCACATCGAGGACACCGTCACCATCGGTGTCGGCGGGACAGCCGTTCTTTTTCGCGTCGTCGCTCGCCACCCCGGGGACGTCCAGACACGCGTCGCTGTCGTCCGGGATGCCGTCCGCGTCCTTGTCGGGGAGCGCGGGACAACCCGGCTTCTTCGGCTCGGGCTTGTCGCCCTGCGGCACCATCGGGCATTGATCCTTGTCGTTCGTGACCCCGTCCTTGTCGGTGTCGGCGGGCGGCGGCGGCGGGGGATAGCGGTCCGGCGTGAACGCCAGAGACCCGATGACGCGCACGTCCGGTGTCCCGTACCCCGGAGTGAGACCCGGGCCCGCCGCGATGCCGCCCTCGATGGCGTCGGTGAGCTTGTATTTCGCGCCGAGGAGGATCTCGGCGTGGGTGTTGCGGCGCTTCTGATCCTCGAGCGCGAAGCCGACGGTCATCTCCGGTCCGATCTGCGCCCGGCGCTGGTCGCCGAGACGGATCGCCAGGCCCGCGCCGAGCTCCATCGAATGGCCGATGTTGACGTTGTTGAACGTCGCGCTGGGCCTGAAGTGGGCCCCTCCGGAGAACGACCACACGAAGCGATCATGGAAGCCGCCGAGCACGAGCCGAGGCATCCCGTGCGCCTCGCCGTCCCCGGTCATCTCCGTCCGCGAGCCGGTCGGCGCCCACACAAAGCCTTCGAGGCCGACCTGGAAGATGTCTCTCTCGGCGCCGAAGAGCCGCGCCCGCAGACCCAGGCGAAGATCCGAAAAGGCCGGGTTGTGCGGCGAGCTGAACGTCGTTCCGCGGAACGTCGGATCGTTACCGCTGTTGACGATCGCGGCGGGGATATCGACGTTGAGCGCGAGGCGATCGAAGATCGCGAAGGTCGCGTTCAGGTGGAAATACAACTGATCGGTGACCACGCCGGTCGGCTCGGTGACGCCCTTGACGCGCGACACGAGCAGCGGATTCGACGCGTAGTCGAGGAGCAGCGCAACGTGGACCGCGGGGTCGCCCGAGGCGTATGGCGAGGGCACCCCGAACATGCGGTCGCCCGCCGGAGCGATGATGAAACGCCCCAGGGCAAAGCCGTCCTGTGCGACGGGTGTGGCCGGCGCCGGGTCCTGCGCTGCTGCGCTGCTGCTCGCGGCGATTACCGCGCTCGCGAGCAGCGCACCGGCGAACCGAGTCGAACGTTTTCGAGAACGCATGAGTGACGTTACCTCTTGCAAAGAAGCCGTATGCCCGGCGCTCGACCACGCAGGGCGTGACCGGCGAAAGGCTTCCGCTGGGTCACTTCTCCCAGCTACTACGGACGTGTCAAGCCCTCATCGAGCTGTGAACACGGTGCGTAACGGCGCGTCAACTGGCAAAAGGCGGAGCGCGTCGCAACCAGCGGCCGGGATCGAGCCCCGGACGGGGGTCTACCTCAGCGCGCCATCGACCGGCGCGCGTCCGAATCGGGCAGCACCAGCGATCCCACCGAGTCCGGTCGTCCCGACACCGATCGCAGGCGCGCTGCTCCCCGCCGTCGTTGACATCGATGCTGTCCCCCTTCGCCGGCCCGAGCCCCCGCGGAGCCGGCGTGCGGTGGTTTCGACTCCCGGCGCGCCGGCGCCCTGGAGCACGCCCGAGATTTCGCGGGCGGCTGATCGTGTACCCTCGGGCGCCGAAGATGGTCCGTCCGCTCGCAACGGCCGCGCTCGCCGCCAGCGCTCTCCTCGCCTCGTGCCCGGCATCGGCTTTCCTCGTCGTCGGATCGAGCTCCGCGCAGACGCCCGGACCCCGGACCCACGTCGTGATGCTCCGCGAGGAAGCGCGCACCGTCGTCGCCGTCCAGTCGACCCTCCGCGGGCCAACGGGGCCGCTCGCGCTCGTCGTGCCCTTGCAGGCGGCCTCGGCCACCACCCTCCACAGCGTCCCTGTCACCCTCTTCGAGCGCACCGAGAAGCTCGCGCTGCCCCGCCTCGACGAGCTGTGGGAGCTCGATCCGTGCCAGCTTCATCCGAGCCAGCAGGCCACTCCCCCCGCGTCAGGCACGCCCGCATCGGGCGCCTCCGCCGCGCCGCCGTCGGGCGCCTCGGACGTGACCACCACCGACGGCGATTACCAGATCGCGATCCTCGACGAGGCCACCTCGGCCAACGCGACCAAGTGGCTCACCGACCGCGGTTACCAGCTCCCCGAAGGTGCCGAGAGCGCGCTCCTGGCGGCGGTCAAACCGGGAGTCGTGCTCGCCGTCGCGCGCATCGACGCCGCGCGACTGACCTTCGACAACGGCGTCGCGCGGCTGCCGCCGCTGGCGTTCGTCGTGAACGGCCAGGTGTCGCTACCCCTGACCCTCACGGGCCTCGGCGCGGAGGGCGCGCACGAGGTGATCGTCGACGTCCTTTCGCGCCGCGCCCGCTTCGAGGCGGCCAATCGCCTGAACCTCGCGGTGCCGACCAACCTCGACGCGAGGGAAGAGGCGAAGGCCGACCTCGACGGCCTCTACCGGGCCGTGCTCGACCACGCCTGGGACAAGGCTCCGGGCGCCGTGATCACCGAGCGCGCGTGGCTCGCCGCGAGCTGCGACGGGTGTGCCCCGGGCACCGCCGTGGGCGCCGACGACCTCCTCGCCCTCGGCGCCGATCGGCTGCCATCCGCGGAAGACGGCTCCCAGCGCGAGGTGCTCGTCGACGTCCCCGAGAGCCTGGCGCGCGCCCCCGAAGGTCCGCCCGAGCTCAAGCGCTCGATCCTCGCTTGTTACGGCAAGGTGCTCGCCGACATGCGCGGCCTCGCCGGAGAAGTGACGGTCGTCGTGCAGACCGGCGCGAACGGCGAGGTCGTGAGCGCGAAGACCAGAGACGCGAGCGCGGAGGCGCTCGGCAAGTGCGTCGAAGACGCGGCTCGGGCGACGAAGCTCGACAAGCCGAACGTGACCGACACCATCAAGGCGCGCTTCGCGCTCGTGGCCCGCGCCTTCCTCGGAGACATGGTGCTGACGCGGCTGCGCGCGCGAGCGGCCAGGGGCGCAGGCGGTGACCTCGAGCTGCGCGCGGGCGCGGCGATCGAGGGCGGACGCGAAGAGGGCCCGACCGGCACGGCGGAGAAGAAGGTCTACTTCGCCGAGCACACCAACAACTTCCAGGCCCGCTACGTGGTGCGCCACACCTGGCCGGGGCCCGTCGCGTGTGAAGCGCCCAAGCGGGGAATCTGGGGGCCCCGACCGAAGAACCTGCCACCCTCCCCCGGCGCCGCGCCCTCCGCCGGCGTGACCGCGAGCGCCGCCGCCACGGGCTCCGGCACACCCACCGCAGCGAGCGCCGCCGAACGCAAGCTCGCGGCGTTGCTCGCGAGCGACGCGCTGCCCGACGTCCAGGCGTACGCAATCACCTTCCGGGCCGTGGAGCCCCTCGAGCCGCCGGCCACGGCAACGTCCGCCGGATCGGCCGCCGGACCGACGCCGCCCCCTTCCGGATCGTCCGCGCACGCGCAGGGAAGCGGCTGTGGTTGCCGCGTCGCGTCGCCGGCCGAGACCACCGGAGCGTGGCTTGCTATCGTCGCTATCGTAGCTTTCCGGCGTTTTCAAAGGCGAATTCGCTGAGGTGCCCGACGTGGATCGTGGCTTGCCGCGACCCCGAACCGTCCGACGCCTGCCACCCGCGGCCTTTCGAGGGACACCTTGCATCGCTTCCCGAGACCCTCCGTCGAACGCTCGCACGTGTGTGCCCGGAGCCGCCCGCCGCGATTTGCGATAGGGTCCTCTTTGGGTCACACGGCCCCGCTTCGAGACGGCGACCCGTCGTCGAAGCAAACAACGCAGTTCCTTGATGGTTGGCCGCCTGTCCTGACGGGGTTCGAACAACGATGCACACGTGGACAAAACTGTTTCTGTGGGGCACTACGGCGCTTCTCTCGCTCCAGCTCTCCGGCTGCTGCAAAATCTTCGATCGCGGCTCCGGTGACGACGATCCCGTCGCGAACCAGGGGCCCGATCCCGTCACCGGCGATCTTCCTGCCCCGCGAAACGGGTTCCTCGCAGACCTCGGGTTCCGGCCCAAGGCGAACGGCTACAACTTCGAGAACGGGGGCAACGCGGCGTACCCGCGCACCCCCGGCTTCGTGAGCGCGGGCGAGATGGTTCGCCTCTTCGGCGCCAAGGACGTGTGCATCGGCGGCAGGGCAGTGGGTCTCGGTTGCCGCATGACGCCGGCCGCGGCCGAGTTCGCCCGCAAGGTGAACCAGTCGATGAACGGCGGCCAGTGCGAAGGCATGGCGGTCTCGGCCCTCACCTTCTTCCGCGGCATCGACAAGATCACGCAGTTCTCCCCCAGCGCGCGCTCCGCGCACGACGTCAATCGCGAGCAGGTGCGCGGCCTCATCGGCTACTACTTCGCGTACCAGTTCTCCGACCCGGTCATCGCCGCCAAGATCGACGCGAAGCGCCGCTACACGCCGGTCCAGACCATGGAGCGCGTGATGCAGCTCATCCAGAAGGGCGATCCCGGCGTGCTCTTCATGCGCTCACCCGACAACATGAGCGGCCACGCGGTCTCGCCCTACGCCGTCGAAGACCGCGGCAACGGCATCTACTGGATCCGGATCTACGACAACAACTGGCCCAACAAAGAGCGCTACGTCGAGATCGACAAGAACCTGAACACCTGGAAATACGAGCTCGCGGCCACCAACCCGGCCGTCGCCAAGATGCCGTGGGCAGGCAGCGCGACGAGCTACACGTTCGGTGTCGTTCCGATCTCGGTCCGCGCCCAGAAGATCCTGTGCCCCTTCTGCAAGAAGACGCGCACCCGCGGGATCATGGGTGACTCGGCCGTCATCAGCAACATGACCATCACCGATCAAGAGGGCCGATCGGTCGGCGTGAAGGACGGCAAGATGGTCAACGAGATCCCCGGAGCCCGCGTCGTCGAGCTCGACGGCTGGGTCGACGGCAACCCGACCACCGAGGTCATGTACGAGCTGCCCGAGGGCAGCGGCTACGACATCGACATGGAGGGCAAGGAGAACCCGAAGGCGGCCGGCGACGTCGTGATCTTCGGCGGCGGCACGGCCGTCACCATCGAGAACGTCAGCGTCCCGCCCAAGCAAAAAGACCGCATCTCGCTGTCGTCCGACGGCACCGGCATTCGCTACAAGCCGGCGGCCAAGGGCAAGATCCCACCGATGAAGGTGGCCATGGACGACGACAAGCACGGCTACGTCTTCAAGGTCTCGAACGTCGACAACGACGACGATGACGACGGAGTCGAGGTGAAGCTCGACAGCAGCGCAGGCCGACTCCACATCTTCGGCACGGGCAAAAAGGCGAACAAGGCCTACGACCTGAAGATGACTCGCCAGACCGACAAGGACGGCGACGACGACGAGTCCGAGCAGAAGGGCAACAAGTTCGCGAAGCCGGACGAGTCCCACACCATCTCGCTCGGGAACTGGGCCGGCAAGGGCAAGCCCGTCAAGCTCGACAAGGCCGCCGTGAAGGTGGTCCGGCCGAAGTTCACCGGCCGCCCGGCGAAGGCCGCCCCCAAGGACGACAAGGACGACAAGGATCCGAAGAAGGCCGGCAAGGACGACGACAAGGATCCGAAGAGGCCGGCGATCATCCTTCCCACGGCCAAGGGCGGCAAAGACGACAAGGATCCGAAGCGGCCGGCGATCGTCATTCCCCCCGCAAAGGGCGCCAAGGACGACAAGAAGCCGACTCCGCGCGTCGTCGTCAAACCCAAGAAGTAGGCCCGCCCACGCGGTCCGACCGAGCCCCTCTCGCCGCCCGGCGGGAGGGGTTTTCGTTTGTGGAGGGCTGCACCCGCGCGGCCAGCGCGGGCCCGGCCGTCAGCCCGCGGCCATCTCCAGGCGCCCGCGCAAGGTGGCGTCCGGGCTCTTCATGTGGCGGTGGAGCTTGGCTGCAATCTCGGTGTCCTGCTGCGCGATCTGCAGCACCGAGCGACGCGCCTGCTCGGGCGGCGGGCTGAACGCCGGGCGGCCCACGTCGTCGCGCTCCATGGTCTCGTAGAAC